>Ga0209153_1001024_pt1 | contig 10501 bp, 13 predicted proteins | sample GraSoiAngelo_120_FD_185877 | JGI IMG/M metagenome (GOLD analysis project Ga0209153, IMG submission 185877) | Grasslands soil microbial communities from the Angelo Coastal Reserve, California, USA - 14_0919_09_20cm (SPAdes) (version 2) | ecosystem: Environmental > Terrestrial > Soil > Grasslands ...
AAGATCCGCGACACGACCGGCCATCCCTGCGGTCTGGGCCTCTCCCAGGAACTCGACAGCAGTATGGCCATGCGCGCCCTGCTCTGGTCCTTTGGCGGCGCCGAGCAGGATGAGGCTGGAAACGTCACGATCAACTCCAGGAACACGATCGAGGCGTTGAAGTACATGAAGGCTCTGTACCAGGAAGCGGAGACACCCGAGGTCTTCACCTGGACGCCACCATCCAACAACCAGGCCATGCTCGCCGGGCGCGTCTCGTACGTCGCGAACGCCATCTCCATCACGCGCCAGGCCGAGCGCGAGCACCTGCCGATTGAGAGCAAGATCATGGTCTCGCGGGCTCTGCGCGGCCCGGTGCGCCGCATCGCGGCAGAGCACGTCATGGATTGCTATGTCATCTGGGACTTCGCCGAGAACAAGGACGGTGCCCAGCAATTCCTGATCGACTACATCGATGCCTTCCATGACGGCTTTGCCGCCGGCCAGTTCTACAACTTCCCCTGTTTCCCGCACACCGTGCCGGACCTGAAAAAGGAAATTGCCAATGATCCGCGGGCCACTCCCCCGGACAAATACAACGTCCTCGGCGACGTCCTCGATTGGGCCACCAATGTCGGCTATCCCGGATACGCCAGCGCCGCCATCGACGAGGCCTTCAAGGGCTGGGTCATTCCCACGACGTTCGCCAAAGTCGCGCGGGGCGACGAGACGCCGGAGAATGCCGCGAAAGCGGCGGAAGACGAGTACCAGCGCATTTTCGCACGCTGGAAATGAGGGAACGGGGGTCTGATGGCTGTTGTTGAGACTCGGGAGCTAACAAAGGTTTTCAAGGAAGGCGGACTCGGGGCCGTAAACAGCGTGAACCTGGAGACTCGCGAAGGCGAGTTTCTGGTCTTTCTCGGGCCATCCGGCTCCGGGAAGACCACGTTATTGCGCATGATCGCCGGACTGGAAGCGCCCACGTCCGGCGATATCCTCATTGGCGGCCGCGTGGTCAACGACCTTTCTCCGCGCGAACGCCGCATCGCCATGGTCTTCCAGAGCTACGCGCTCTACCCGCACCTGTCTGTCTACAAGAATATAGCGTTTCCGCTGCAAGCTCAGAAGGTCAAAAAAGAGCTCCACAAGGAGAAAGTCGAGTGGGCGGCTGCGCTGCTCGGAATAGGTGCACTTCTCGAGCGCAAGCCGCGCGAGCTCTCCGGTGGCGAACGCCAACGGGTCGCGCTTGCCCGCGCGATCGTCCGCGAGCCCGCCGTGTTCCTGCTCGACGAGCCGCTCTCGAATCTTGACGCCAAACTGCGCGCCTCCGCGCGCGAGGAGCTCGAGCGCTTTCACCGCCGCGTCGGCACTACCACGATCTACGTCACGCACGATCAGGTGGAAGCCATGGCCATGGGCGACCGCGTCCTGGTGCTCAATAAAGGCGTTGTCCACCAACTCGGCACGCCGGCCGAAGTCTACGACAACCCCGCGGATACCTTCGTCGCTACTTTTCTCGGTTCCCCTCCGATGAACCTGGCCGAGCTCGCCGAGCTCATCGTCGGCTTTCGCCCCGAGCACCTTCGTCCGTCGTCGTCCGTGACCGGTGACGCCGTTTCCTTTCGTCTCAAGGTGGAAAATATCGAATACCTGGGCGCGGAGTGGATCGTCTCCGGCACCGTGGTCGGCGGAAGACTCGGCGGCAAAAAGGTATTTTCGCGCCTCACATCAGCCCAAGACCTTGCGCTCGAGGGCACCTACGATTTTGCCGTGCCGCAACGGGAGCTGAAATTCTTCGATCGTTCCACTGAAAAACGCATCGAGCCGAGGGCCGTGTCATTACAGTAGCGCGGGCCAGCATCAAGGCCATCGGTGCCGCTCGCAGCCCGGCGCTCGGGGCCGCCATGCTTGCTCCGGCCGTTCTCTACATCCTGCTCCTGGTCGCCGGCCCCTTTCTGCTCGCGATATTCTATGCCTTCAGTGACGCACGCATCGGTAACACCCAGCTGCATTTTGTCGGCCTGGAGAACTTCCGCAGCATTCTGCAGAGCCCCAGTTTCCGGATTGCCGTCAGGAACTCCTTCATCTTCACGATCGGCTCGCAGATCGTCGTCATCATCGCCTCGAGCATCCTGGCCATCGCCCTGGAGAGGCCCTTTCGCGGCCGCGGCATGCTCCGTTTCCTCATGCTGCTCCCCTGGGTTGCGCCCATCGCGCTCGGCGCCATCGGCTGGAAATGGATTCTCGACTCCATCTACAGCGTGATCAGCTGGGTTCTCGTCGCACTCCATCTGTACAAGCCGTTCGGCGCCCCCATGTGGCTCGGCGAACCACATCTGGCCATCGCCTCTGTTCTTCTGGTCCACAGCTGGCGCCTCATTCCCTTTTCCACCGTGATCCTGCTCGCTGGCCGAACCGCAATTCCAAAGGATATTCCGGAAGCGGCTGCGGTGGACGGTGCCGGCTTCTGGCGCACGGAGTTTCTGATCCTCCTGCCGATGATGATGCCGATCATCAGCGTTGCCGTCCTGTTCGGGATCATTTTCACTTTTACCGACATGACCGTCGTCTACATCCTGACCGCCGGCGGGCCTTTCGACTCCACCCAAGTGCTTCCCTCTCTCGCCTTTACCCTCGGCATCCAGGCAAGCGATCTGGCCGCTGGCGCGGCGATTTCTCTCACTCTGGTTCCCTTGCTGGTGATCATCGCCTATTTGATGCTGCGCGTCGCTCACCGGGCTGAGGTGACCTGATGCAGACGAGCCTCTCCGGGCACGCCTTCCGCAGGATCGCTCACGTCCTGGTGATCACCGTGTTCACCGTGGCGCTGGCTTTCCCCTTCTACTGGATGCTCGTCACCAGCTTCAAGCAGAACGTCGATCTCTACACGATGGCGAACAACCCCTTCATTTTCAACGCCAAGCCCACTCTGGATCATTTGACGTTTCTGTTCACCCAGACCCGCTTCGTCCGCTGGCTGGGCAACACCACATTCGTCGGGGTCGTCGTCGTAAGCATCACACTGGTGCTTGCCCTCCCGGCGGCTTACTCGCTCGCGCGGCTCTCCGGGCGATGGGGCGAGCGCGTCGGAATCGGTATTTTCCTCACCTATCTCGTTCCCCCGACGCTGTTATTCATTCCCCTGTCCAGAGTGATCGCGTATCTGGGGTTGCAGGACTCGCTGTGGGCGCTGATTCTCGTTTATCCCAGCTTCACAGTGCCGTTCTCCATCTGGCTTCTCATGGGCTTCTTCAAGGCGATCCCCAGGGAATTGGAAGACGCGGCCATGGTCGACGGCCTCACGCGCTTTGGCGCTTTCGTCAAGATGGTGATTCCGATCTCCACCTCGGGGATTCTCACCGTGGTGATCTTCACCTTCACCCTCGTCACCCAGGAGTTCGTTTACGCCTTGACGTTCCTCTCCTCGGAAGAGAATCAGATGATAGGGACGGGCATTCCTATTTTTCTGGTGCGTGGCGACGTTTACTACTGGGGAGCGCTGATGGCCGCATGCCTCATCGCCACCTTGCCGATCGCGTTCCTTTACAACCTGTTCCTCGACCGCTTCATCGCCGGATTCACCGTCGGCGCCGTCAAATAACTGAATCCGCACCGACCCTATCTTACGCTGTACCCGCGGCCCTCGAGGCAGGCGCGCATGGCGCGCTGATAGTCGGCGCGCTTGAGTTGGCCCTGCTCCGGCGGCACACCGCCGGCGGACTGGGTCGGGTCGAACCCGGTCTGCGCCGATGCCCACTTGTGGCATTCGTACTTGTCGCTCGCCTGCCGGTCCGCGGGCTGACCGTTCTGCGGATAGATGTACAGATCCTCTCCCGGCGCCGCGGCGCCCGGCGGCGCCGGGGTGCTCGCGCCCTGATCGTTCGGCGGCTCTACGACCTCGTAGCCATTCTCGCCGTCGCGCCACGCGTAGTAGGTGTCGTTGGCGTAGTAGTACGGCAGCCCGCCAATCCACAGCGTGGTGTAGAACGGCGGCAGCACCGGGACGAATACGCCGATGGGGGCCGCCACGACCACGAAGCTCGGCCCGCGCGGCGCGTACCACACGCCGTCATCCGCCCGCACAGCCGTCGCGGTGAGCGTCAGCGACACGACTGCCGCAGCGCACGCCCCGGCGAAAACTCTCCTCATGAGCTCACCGCGCACTGAGCTCACCGCACACTGTAACCGCGCGCATCCAGGCAGGCGCCGATGGCGCGCCGGTAATTGGCGGCCTTCTGCTCCTGCGCAGCGGCCTGGCGCCGATCGTTGACGACCACGGCGTGCGCGTCCTGGGCGTTGGCAGCGTCAGCGGCATTGCCGATCGCGCCGCCCACCACCGCGCCTGCCAGCGCGCCGGTGGCGGCCTCCCACGGCCTGGAGATCGCCGCGCCGATGATGGCGCCGGTCACCGCGCCCACCGCGGTGCCGGTTCCCGGAGGTGGCCCTGCCGATACGACCCGGCACTCGGATCAAAGCCGGTCTGCTGCGTCGCCCACTGGCTGCACTCGTAGTGGTCGCGATCCTGCTGCTGCGGGGTCTGGCCGTGCAGTGGATACGCATAGACATCGGGACTCGGCGGCGGTGGCGGCGCCTCGTTATACACGCGTTGCACCGGCCGCGGCGGTGGGTGTGCCACACAACCTGCCAGAGCCAAGCCGGCCAGGGCCATCCCCGCCACCCAGGGCAGGCGGATGCTCGTTTGGGTTCGGTTCATGATCGGGTGTTCCCTTGAAGCGCACTGTGCTAAGAACGCTGATTGCGGGCTCGCGGTTGACAGTTCAAGACCTGAGCCGACACGGCGGTTTTGACGCCACCGCAGCCGGCAAGTTCCGGCGGCCCCCGGAGCCCTGGCGCACCGGGAACTGCCGCCGCCGGCACTGTGAACAATTGTCAAGGCGCTTCAGCGCCTGCACACACCTCGCAAGTGTAGCGCTTTCAGCGCACCGGCGCAGTCACCAGCGCCGTGACACGCTCGAGATCTGCGAGCGTGTTCACGTCCGGACCGGGGGCCTCGAGAGCCTCGGCGACGCACACAGCCAGGCCGTACTCGAGCGCACGCAACTGCTCGAGTCGCTCGCGCCTCTCGAGCGCAGCGGGGGCCAGCTGCGCGAGGCGCAGCAGCGCGCCCACGCGATAGGCGTAGATGCCGACGTGGCGGCGCGCGCCGCCGCAGTCGCGCTGACTGGCGAGGCCCGCGGGCGCGCCGTCGCGATTCCAGGGAATCGGCGCGCGGCTGAAGTACAGTGCCCGCCCCGAGGCGTCGGTCACGACTTTCACCGCGTTGGGATCCAGCAGCTCCTGCACGGAAGCGATCGGGGTCGCGAGCGTGCCGACCTGCGCCTGCGGGTGCGCCTGCAGCACTGCAGCCACCTGGTCGATGAGCGCCGGGGGAATGAGCGGCTCATCGGCCTGAACGTTCACGACGATGTCATCCTGCGGCCAACGGCGCGTGCGCGCGACCTCGGCGATGCGATCGGTGCCGCAGGCGTGCGTGCCGGAGGTCAGCACCGCCTCGGCACCGAAAGCGTGCGCGGCACTGACGATCCGCTCATCGTCGGTGGCGATCAGCACTTCGCGTGCCCCGGCCGCGCAGGCACGTTCGTACACCCACTGCACCATGGGTTTGCCGCCGATCGGGCGCAGCACCTTGCCCGCTAGCCGCGCCGAGGCGAAACGTGCTGGTATGACCACCCGGAACACGCGCGGCCCTGGTATCTTTAGCCCAGACCCGCTCAACGGTCGAGCAGCGGATCGTCGGCGGCGAGCTGGCGCGCCTCTTCCTCCAGCATCACGGGCACCGCGTCGCGGATCGGATAGGCGAGACGATCCATGCGGCATACCAGCACCTGCGCCTCGCGCTGGAACTTCAGCGGCCCCTTGCACACCGGACAGGCGAGTATCTCGAGCAGGCGTGCATCCATCAGATCCGACCTCCGGCGACGCTGGTGGGGCGTACTTTCGCCAGCACCCGCGCCAGCAACTCGTGCGCCTCGCGCGCGCCGAACTGCGCGGCGACCGGGACATACCACAGCCGCGGCTCGGCGAACGCCAGGCATTTTACGGCATCTTTCTCGGTCATGAGCACCGGCAAGCCGTCGGCGAACGCCAGCTCCGCGGGCGCGAAGCGGTGATGGTCGGCAAAGGCGTGTTCGATGACCTCGATGCCGTGCGCACGCAGCTCGCGGAAGAAACGCGCCGGATTGCCGATCCCGGCGACGCCGTGCACACGCTGCCCGGAAAACCCGTGCAGCGCGCGCGGCGGCCCCTGTGCATCGAGCCTCACCGCCTGCTGCGCTACCAGCCGCATTTCCAGCGCCGGCGAGCCCCGCAACGCGGCGTCGAGCGAACCGTGCTCGGGCGCGCCGTTCATCACCACCGCGTCGGGTTGCGGCAAACGCGCGAGCGGCTCACGCAGCGGGCCTGCCGGCAGCACGCGGCCGTTGCCGAAGCCGCGCGCGCCGTCGATCACCACGATCTCGCAATCACGACCCAGGCGCAGATGCTGCAAGCCGTCGTCGGCGAGGACGACATCCGCGCCGCCGGCCACCAGCGCGCGCGCGCCGGCGACGCGATCCCTGGCGACGATGGTGGGACAGGCGCTGCGGCGCGCGATGATCAGCGGCTCATCGCCGACCTGCCGCCAGTCGCTGGTCGACTGCACGGCGCGCGGTGCGGCGCCGCGGCGGCCGTAACCGCGCGAGACGATGCCCACCTTCAGTCCCTGCTCGAGCAGCTGGCGCGCGAGCCAGATGGTGAGCGGGGTCTTGCCGGTGCCACCGACGGTGAGATTGCCGACCACCACCACCGGCTTGCCGGCGCGCTCGGTGCGCACCCAGCCCGAGACATAGGCGCGGCGGCGCGCGTGCATCAGTGCGCCATACAACCAGGCCAGCGGCGTGAGGAGCGAGGGGCGCGCGCCCTCGCGATACCAGGCTTCCGTGAGGCGCTGCTGCATCGCCCCCAGCCCGTCAGGCCGAGAACTGCAGGCGGTGCAGCTGCGCGTACAGGCCGCCGTGCGCCAGCAGTTGCTGGTGCGTGCCGCTCTCGGCGATCGTGCCCGCATCGAGCACGATGATCCGATCGGCCTGCTCCACGGTGGACAGGCGGTGGGCGATGATGAAGGTGGTGCGGTTGCGCACCAGCTGCGCGAGCGCCGCCTGGATGTGCCGCTCGGCCTCGGTGTCGAGCGCGGCGGTCGCCTCGTCGAGGATCAGGATCGGCGCATCCTTCAGCAGCGCCCGCGCGATGGCGATGCGCTGGCGCTGGCCGCCCGAGAGCAAGACGCCGCGGTCGCCCACCAGGGTATCGAGCCCGTCGGGCTGGGCGCGCGCGAACTCGAGCACGTGTGCGGCCTCCGCCGCGCGCTCGAGGGCCGCGGCCGGCAGCTCGCGGCCGAAGGCGATGTTGTTGCGGATGGTGTCATCGAACAGCACCACGTCCTGGCTGACGACCGCGATCTGGTCGCGCAGGTTCCGCAGCGCGTAATCGCGCACATCGCGGCCGTCGATGCGCACGCTGCCCGCGCCGGCGTCGTAGAAGCGCGGCAGCAGATTGACCAGCGTCGACTTGCCGCTGCCGGAGCGCCCCACGATCGCCAGACTCTCCCCGGCGGCGACCTGCAGCGACACGTCAGTGAGCGCCGCGGCGCGCTCGCGAGAGCGGGGCTCAGCGGCCAGCGTCGCGGCGCCGGCGTACGAGAACGACACGTGGTCGAACTGCACGGCCCCGTGCACGCGCGCCACACGCCAGCTGCCGCCCTGCGGCTCTTGCGGCTCATCGAGCAGCTCGAACAGGCTCTGCCCCGCGGCGATCCCCTGCTGCAGGGGGCCGGCCACCCCGACCAGTTCGCGCAGCGGCTGCGCGATGCTCACCAGCGCGGTGAGGAAGCCCAGCAGGTCGCCCATGCTCATGCGCGCGTGCACGGCGTCGGCTATCGCGATCGACAGCACGAACGCGAGACCCACGACGGTCACCAGCTGCACGGTCGGATTCGAGACTCCCTTGGTCAGCACGAGCTTCATGTTCGAACGCAGGTTGCGATCGTTCACGGCGTCGAACTGGCGGCCGAGATGCTCCTCGGCGTTGTAGACCTTGATCAGGCGCGGGGCTTCGAAGCCCTCCTTGGCGACGCGCGTGACGTCGCCCATCGAGTCCTGGATGCGGCGGCTGTAGCGGCGGAAACGGCGGTTGATGACCGACACCAGCCAGCCCACCAGCGGACCCATGACGAGCGCGATGAGCGTAAGGCGCACGTTGAGCCACAGCAGAAAGCCGACCGAGGCGATGATGGTGAGCGCGGTGCGCACCACGATGATCACCGAGTCGGTGGTCGCCTGGCCAATCTGCTCGGTGTTGTAGGTGAGGCGCGACAGCAGCGCGGCGGAAGAGCTGCGATCGAAGTAACCGATCGGCAGGTGCAGGATGTGCCGGAACACCTCGCGCCGCAGCTGGCTCACGATGCGGCGGCCGACATAGCCCATGAAGTAGGTCTGGGTGAAGTCGCCCAGGCCGCGCAGGATGAACAGGCCGATCAGCGCGAGCGGCACCCACACGATGGTGCGCGGGTCCTGGTGGGTGAAGGTGCCGTCGCCGAATTTCTTGGCGAGCAGCGCGAAGCTCGCCATGGTGGCGGAAAACAACACCCCGCCGAGGATCCCGAGCAGGAAACGTCCCCGATGGGGGCGCAGGTAGCCGAGCAGGCGCCGGTAGGCCCGCAGCGCCCCGCCCGCGAGGGGCGGTGCGCTCCTCGTTCCGACACCTGCGCGGTGTGCGTCGTTCAAGGCTTGCCCGCCGCCTCTTCCTTGACGGTGGCGATATTGACCTCGGAGAATCCGAGGCGCCCGAGCACGTCCATGGCGGTGATGACGGACTGGTGAGTCGCGCGGGCGTCCGCGCGCATCGTGACCCGGATACCGCGGTTGGTGCCGGCTTCCTTGAGCAGCGCGGCGCGCAGCGTCTCGGGGCTCGAGTTGATGAGCTCGTGCCCGTTGACGAGATAACCGCCCTGCTGGGTTACGCTCACCACCAGCGGCTCGCCGCTCACCTTCTCGGCCGGCACCGCGCTCGCATGCGGCAGGTGCACGCGCAGGCGCCCCTCGTCGCTGAACCGGCTCGACAGGATGAAGAACACCACCAGCAGCAGCACCACGTCGATCAGCGACACGACGTTGATCTCCGGCTCCTCGTGGCGGCGCGGCTTGAGGTTCACGGTATGCCCGCTAGGCGGCGGCCGCCGGTGAGCTCCGTTCGCGCAGCCGCGCCGCTTCCAGCGCGTCCGCCATGCGGATCGCGTGCTTCTCCATCTGCACCACGATGCCATCGACCCTGCCGCGCAGGTAACGATAGAAGATGAGGGCGGGAATGGCGACGCACAGGCCGGCGACGGTGCAGATCAGCGCCTCGGCGATGCCGCCGGAGAGTGCGCGCGGGTCGCCCATGCCGCCCGCCTGGATGACGTTGAAGGAGCGGATGATGCCGGTCACGGTGCCGAGCAGGCCCAGCAGCGGGGACACGCCGGCGATCGTGCCGAGCGTGTTGAGAAAGCGCTCGAGCTCGTGGACCACGTGGCGCCCGGTGTCCTCCAGACGCTCCATCAGCATCTCGCGCGACCGGTGGCGGTTGGCGAGCCCCGTGGCCAGGAGTCTGCCGAGGGGCGAGTTCTGCTCGAGCGTCGCGATCACCTTGTCATTGACCTGGTTCGCTTCGATCAGCTGCCACACGCGCTCCGGCAGCTCCTGCGGCAGCACGCGCTTGTCCTGCAGGGTCCACAGGCGCTCCAGAACGATGGCCGCCCCGGTGATCGAGCACAGAATGATCGGCCACATCAGCGGGCCGCCGGCCCGCACAATTTCCCACATCCTACGCGACCCCTGGCAGCTTAAGGCTGCAAAGGCGGCATCATACCGGAGGGGCGCGGCCGCTCAAGGCAGCGCCGCTGCTGCGGCACGCCGCACATACCCGCCGCCGGCCTTCTGGTAGAGTCCGCGGCTCGATGCCACGCCGGCTGCTGAAAAGACTCTTCCCCGACCCGCACACGCTGCGCGAACGCTGGTTCCTGCGGCCGTTCGGCGCCCGGCTCACCGACCCGCTGCTGTGGACGCTGCATCGGCGCGGCGTGACGCCCGCCTTCGGGGCCGGACTTGCGATCTGCTTCGTACCCCTGCCGGTGCACCTGCTCCTGGCAACCACCGTTGCGGTCATCTGGCGCCTCAACATTGCGGTGATCTGCGGCACCACCTTGCTGCTCAATCCCTTCACCGCGGTACCCGTGTACTACCTCGCCTACCGGGTGGGCGCAGCGCTGCTGCACGTGCCGCGGCAGCATTTCAGGTTCGTCCCCAGCTGGCACTGGTTAGGCCACAGCCTGGCGCCGGTGTGGCAGCCGTTCATCGCCGGCTGCGTCACCTGCGCGCTGCTCGTCGGCATCGTCGGCTGGCTGTCGCTCGACCTGTTGTGGCGCTGGCAGGTGACCAGCCGCTACCGCACCCGCCACGACACCCTGGCGGCCTGACACTTCCGTGGC
>Ga0209153_1001027_pt1 | contig 10468 bp, 9 predicted proteins | sample GraSoiAngelo_120_FD_185877 | JGI IMG/M metagenome (GOLD analysis project Ga0209153, IMG submission 185877) | Grasslands soil microbial communities from the Angelo Coastal Reserve, California, USA - 14_0919_09_20cm (SPAdes) (version 2) | ecosystem: Environmental > Terrestrial > Soil > Grasslands ...
GAATTCCGACGGCGACATCCGCCCCAACTTGGGGTGATCCCAGCGCGCCAAGGCCTCGAAGCCGGCGATGGAGCGATCCTCCAGCCGCACGACCGGCTGATAGAGGATCGAAATTTCCTGGCGCTCGATGGCGCGGCGCAATTCGCTCTCCAGCGTCAGGCGGTCGGTCTTTCGCGCACGCATCGCCGGCTTGTACACGTCGATACGGTCGCCGCCGATACGCTTGGAATGGTACATCGCAAGCTCTGCGTCCTTGATGATCTCGTCGGTGAGCTGGGTCTGGGGATCAGACAGCGCGAGCCCAATCGAGGCGGTCAGGAAGATCTCGCGGTCGTTGAATGCGATCGGCGCGCGGATGGTCTTGCGGATGGTCTCGGCGAAGGCGGTGATGCGCGCGGGATCCTGTTCCGACATCAGGATCAGCCCGAACTGGTCGCCGGCAAGCCGCGCCAGCGTGTCCTGGGCCTTAAGGATGCGGGTCAGCCGCCGCGCCAGGGTCAGCAGGATCGAATCTCCGACCGCGATGCCGACGGAATCGTTGACCTGCTTGAAGCGGTCGAGGTCGATCACCATCAGCGTCGGCCGCAGGTTCGGCACCGCCTTGGCGAAATTGGCGACTGCGCCGAGGCGGTCGATGAACAGCTTGCGGTTCGGCAGGCCGGTGAGGTTGTCGTGTACGGAGTCATGAAGCATCCGCTCTTCGGCGTTCTTCATCTCGGTGACGTCGGTCAATGTGCCGACCACGCGCGAGACCTCGCCGTCGGAGCCGACCACCGGGCGCGCCTTGAGCGCAAACCACATGAAATGGCCGTCGGGCGTGCGCAATCGAAAGTCTTGCACCAGCCGGCCCCGGCGTTGATCGAGTACACTGTCGAGCGCGGCGCGAAAGCGGTCCTGATCGAGCGGATGCAATACCTCCAGCCATCTCGCGGCGGGGCCCTCCAGCGTGCCGCGCTTCAAGCCGAGCAGGCTTTCGGTCTCGGGGCTGGTGAACACCTTGTCGGCGGAAACGTCCCAATCCCAGATCAGGTCGCCGGAGCCTGCCAGCGCCAGCGCGCGCCGCTCGACGTCGGAGACGATGCCGGTGGTGGCGCCGCCGCCGGCAAACGCATGCTGCATGACCGTAAATCCGATCAGCATCACGATCAGCACGAGGCCGCCGAGCAGCGCAGGCCCGACGATGTCGTTGGTGACGGAACCTGCAACCGTCATCCCGGCCGCGATCACCCATACGACCAGCAGGAACCAGGTTGGGATCAACAGAACCGCGCGATCAAAACCGTGGGTGGAGAGATAGACGATCAGCGCGAAGCCCGCGAAGGCGATCAAAACCAGCGAGATCCGCGCGATGCCCGAGGCCACGGCCGGATCGAACAAAGCGAGCGCCACCAGCGAGCCGAGAAAGGCGAGCCAGCCGACGGTGATATGGGAATAGCGCACGTGCCAGCGGCTGAGGTTGAGATAGGCGAACAGGAACACCAGGAGCGTCGCCGCCAGGATCGCCTCGCCCGCCGCGCGCCAGATCCGCTCGGCATTGTTCGACATGTCAAGCACCTTGGCCCAGAAGCCGAAATCGACGCCGATATAGACCAGCACCGCCCATGCCAGCGCGGCGGCGGCGGGGAACATGATAGAGCCCTTGACCACGAAGAGGATGGTCAAGACCAGCGCCAACAGGCCGGAAATGCCGATCACGATGCCCTGGTACAGCGTGAACGAGTTCACCTTGTCTTTGTAGGCGTCGGGCTCCCACAGATAGAGTTGCGGCAACTTGTCGGTGCGCAATTCGGCGACGAAGGTGATGACGGCGCCGGGATCGAGCGTGATGCGGAAGACGTCCGCGGTCGGGCTCTCCTGCCGTTCGGGCCGATCGCCGGTCGACGGCGTGATGGTCGCGATACGCGACAGTCCGAGATCGGGCCACAACAATCCCGACGAGACGATGCGGTAGTGCGGCGCGACGATCAGGCGGTCGAGCTGGTCGTCGGTGTTGTTGGCGAGCGCGAACACCACCCAGTACTGCCCGCCTTCGCGGGCGCGGACCTCGATGCGGCGGACGATGCCGTCGGTGCCGGGCGCGGTCGAGACCTGGATGCGATCGGAATCGCTGCGCTGATGATCGAGTACGGCGGTGAGATCGATCGCGGGCGCGTCACCGCGGACGCTGACGGCGTCGATTGCGCGGGCTGGCGAAGCCGCGACAAAAATCATGAAGCCCAGCGCGAGCAGCGCTTGGCACCTGATCAGGCGCAATGTCAGTTCTCCGCGTTCGACGCCAAAAATGTGCAAGACGCATCGTTGCCGACGCAGATGCGTTCATCGTGCGCGATAAATGACATGAAAGCGAAGGAAATCAAAGGGTTTCCGGTTCCGCTTCGGCCGCCCGCGTTAAGCGACCAACACAATTTTGCCAATATGTTCGCTCGTCTCCATCCGCCGATGCGCGTCGGCGGCCTTTTCCAGCGGGAATGTGCTGTCCATCAAGGGCTTTACCCGCCCTTCGCGCAGCAGCGGCATCACGTTGGCCTCGATGGCCAACACCATCGCCGCCTTGTCCGCGTTACTACGGGGGCGCAAAGTCGAGCCGGTGTGGATGAGCCGCTTCACCATCAGTTTGGCAAAATTAGCGGTTGCCTTGGGCGTGCCCGAGAGAAACGCGATCTGGACGATGCGTCCGCCGATCGCTGCGGCCTCATAATTGCGGTCGATGTAGTCGCCGCCGACCATGTCGAGAATGACGTCCGCGCCTGCGCCCGCGGTCACAGCCTTGACCTCGGTGACGAAGTCTTCCGACTTGTAGTTGATCGCGCGATCGGCGCCGAGCTTGATGCAAGCATCGGCCTTGTCTTTCGAGCCGACGGTGACGATGACTTTGGAGCCGAATGCTTTGGCAAGCTGGATTACCATGGTGCCGATGCCGGAGGAGCCGCCATGGACCAGCAGCGTCTCGGCCGGCTTGAGCGCGCCGCGCTCGAACACATTGTGCCAGACCGTCATCAGCGTTTCGGGGATGGCGCCGGCTTCCTGCATGGTCAAGTGAGGTGGAACCTTCATCGCCTGGGCGTCTTGCGCGATGGCATATTGCGCGTAGCCGCCGCCGGCCACGAGCGACATCACCTGGTCGCCGACCTTGTGCTTTTTCGCAGCGCTTCCGGCCGCGACCACCTCGCCGGCAATTTCAAGGCCGGGCAGGTCGCTGGCGCCGGGCGGCGGCGGATAGGCGCCGGAACGCTGGGCCACGTCGGGGCGGTTGACCCCGGCGGCTGCAACCTTGACCAGGATCTGGTCGGGCGCGGGCAGCGGCACCGGGCGGGTTTCGGGCACAAGCACTTCGGGACCGCCGGGCCTGGAGATGCCGATCACGGTCATTTGCGTAGGGACGTTTTGCATGATTTGTCCTCGGCCAAGCGCTCATGATTTGATGCGGCATCTGCTTAGCTAGCGCGGCTTGCGCTGGCAACCGTTTCCAAAGGAGCGCTCGAGCGAGGAGGACGATTCATGGCCATCGAGGACGACGACCGGCCGCGCAAGAAGATCACCCACGAGATCGGCCAGGACTTGTCGCTGCTGTCGGTCGAGGAGCTGAGCGAACGCATCGCGCTGTTGACTTCCGAAATCGAGCGGCTGCGCGAGGCGGCCGCGAGGAAGCGCGCCTCCAAGGACGCGGCCAACAGCATTTTCAAGTCGTGATGTCGGTCATTGGCCGACATGGCAAATGAAGCTTGAATAAAATCGCTCGTTTACGATTGATTAAGCTTTCGCGTTTATGACTGAGGTCGTCCTCGTTTGGACACCGAGTGGCTCCTGTCCACTCTGTTTGACGCCTCCCTGTTATCAACTTCAAAAGCCGCCGGAAACGGCGGCTCTTTTTTGGGGCGTCTTGCTGTCGCCGCACAACTGTCCCGAATCCGCACTTTGCGGCATCGGGCGATCTGATCAGGCCCACTGCGCGGAAACCATAAAAAGTCTTGCGGCTGGACTCTGGCCCAAGAGCGCGCAATGATTTGTTCATCATAAGCCGGGGCGGCGGAGCCCGGCGGGGCAAGCAACAAGTAAACAGTAGCGTGAGGGCGTTAACTATGGCGGACCATTCGCAAGGCGAATCCGCGCTCGTTCAGTTCAGCGAGCGGCTCACCAATTCCGCGGCATTTGGCACCCTGTTCCGGGAAGGCATGGATCTGGTCGAGGAGACCGCCGCCTATCTCGATGGGGCCGGACGCGTCGAGGCCAAGGCGCTCGAACGCGCCATCAGTCTGACCTACGCGACCGAGAGCATGCGGCTGACCACACGCTTGATGCAGTTGGCGTCGTGGCTATTGTTGCACCGCGCGGTGAAGGAGGGCGAGATGACGCTGACCCAGGCCAATCGCGAAAAGACCAAGGTCAAGCTGAGCGCCGCCGAGCCCGGTCCGGACGACATGATCGCAAAGCTGCCGCAGCAGTTACAGGACCTGATCGCCCGCTCGATGAGCTTGCAGGCGCGCGTGCGCCGTCTCGATATCACCATTCATGCGCCGGCGTCGGAGCACACGACGATCGGCAATCCGCTGGTGCCCCAGCTCAATCGCCTGAAGGCGGCGTTCGAGCAGTAAGCCGGACGAGCGACAGCGACGAAGCAATCCAGACTCACGACGCGGCTCATGGATTGCTTCGCTGGCGCTCGCAATGACGGCGGGTGATGGCGCGGCAAACAAAAACGCCCCTGGCTGTCAGGGGCGTTTTGCTGTCCGCGCACAATTAAGAAGGCTCAGTCCTTCTTGAGAAAGCCCGAGAACTTCTTCTGGAACCGTGACACGCGGCCGCCGCGATCGAGGATCTGCTGGGAGCCGCCGGTCCAGGCCGGATGCGATTTGGGGTCGATGTCGAGGTTGAGCTTGTCGCCTTCCTTGCCCCAGGTGGAACGCGTCTGGTACTCGGTGCCATCGGTCATTACGACCGTAATCGTATGATAATTCGGGTGAATTTCGGCCTTCATGGCATATCCCTGGGCGGCTCGCGCCTGTGCTCGACAATGCTGCGGTGACGGATTTGGGCCGCTCTATAACGTAAGCGCCCCCTCAAAACAAGCCGCGTATCCCTGCGTAATTTCCCGCGATTGCCACAGGGTGTGGCGGGGCCTATCTGGGGGGTGGGCACAACTTGGTCAGATCTCATGAGCGCAGTGGAACGGCTTGAAGAGCGGCATGGCGAGGCATTGCCACGGCCGGATGTGGAGCCAACCGCGGCCTCTATCGTCGAGGCGGAGCTGACCGAACTACCGGCCAAGGGCAGGGCAAGGCTGCGTCCGCTGCTGGCGCTTGCGCCTTACGTTGCACGCTACCGCGGACGCGCCTTGCTTGCGCTTGTTGCGCTGACTGTCGCCGCCTTGACGACCCTGCTGGTGCCGGTCGCGGTGCGGCGGATGATCGATTTCGGTTTCACGCCGCGCGGCATCGCCATGATCAACAGCTATTTCAGCGTGATGATCGCGGTCGTCGCGGTGCTCGCCCTTGCCAGCGCATCGCGCTACTACCTCGTCATGACCATCGGCGAGCGCATCGTCGCCGATCTGCGCCGCGACGTGTTCGCGCATCTGCTCTCGCTGTCACCGGTCTTCTTCGATTCCGCCCGCTCGGGCGAACTGGTCTCGCGGCTGACCGCCGATACCACCCAGATCAAATCGGCGGTCGGCGCCTCGGTTTCGATCGCGCTCCGCAATCTGATGCTGTTTATCGGCGCGAGCGCGATGATGGTGATCACGAGCCCGAGGCTCTCCGGCCTGGTGCTGCTGGCCATTCCACTGATCGTGCTGCCTTTGGTGGCGTTCGGGCGCTGGGTGCGGCGGCTGTCGCGCAACGCTCAGGATACGCTGGCGGATGCCTCGGCCTATGCCTCCGAGCTCGTTGGCGCGATGCGGACGGTGCAGGCCTATACCGGCGAGCGGCTCGCTGATGCGCGCTTCTCCGGCGAGGTCGAGCAGGCCTACGAGGCGGCGCGCACCTCGACCCGCGCGCGCGCCGTCTTGACGGCGATCATCATCTTCATCGTCTTCACCAGTGTCGTGTTCATCCTCTGGATCGGATCGCGTGACGTGCTGACCGGCGCCATCACGCCCGGCCGTCTCGGCCAGTTCGTGCTGTATGCGGCGTTCGCGGCCGCAGGCCTCGGTCAGCTCAGCGAAGTCTGGGGCGAGGTCTCGGCCGCATCGGGCGCTGCGGAACGGTTGTTCGAAATCCTCAACGTCAAGCCCGAGATCACGCCGCCGCCCTCTCCGCGTGCGCTGCCGCGACCTGCGCGCGGCGACGTCGGCTTCGATAATGTCAGCTTCGCCTATCCTTCACGACCGAGCGTGCCCGCCATCGACAGTGTTTCGTTCTCGGTGCGTCCTGGCGAAAAGGTCGCGATCGTCGGTCCCTCGGGCGCCGGCAAGAGCACACTGTTTCATTTGTTGTTGCGCTTCTACGACCCCACGCGGGGCGTGATCTCGTTCGACGGCGTGCCAATCAAATCGGCCGATCCGAAGCTGGTTCGCGCGCATATCGCGCTGGTGCCGCAGGATTCGGTGGTGTTCGCGGCTTCCGCCCGCGACAACATCCGCTTCGGCCGGCCCGAGGCCAGCGATGCCGAGGTCGAGCGCGCCGCAGATCTCGCGCATGCCACCGAATTCATCCGCCGGCTGCCCGCCGGTTTCGAGGCGCCGCTCGGCGAGCGCGGCGTGACATTGTCGGGCGGCCAGCGCCAGCGCATCGCCATTGCGCGCGCCATCCTGCGCGACGCGCCATTGCTGCTGCTTGACGAAGCGACCTCGTCGCTGGATGCGGAAAGCGAGACATTGGTGCAGACCGCGCTGGAGGAATTGATGCGTCATCGCACGACGCTCGTGATTGCACACCGGCTGGCCACCGTGCTGTCATGCGACCGCATCCTGGTGCTGGACCATGGCCGTATCGTCGAGCAGGGCACCCATGCCTCGCTGGTTGCCGCCAACGGGCTCTATGCACGGCTGGCGCGATTGCAGTTCGAGGGGGTTTAGTGCTCTTCCCCCTCTCCCCTTGTGGGAGAGGGTGCCCGAGCAAAGCGAGGGCGGGTGAGGGGTTCTCTCCGCGGTGAAAGACCCCTCATCCGTCGCGGACTGCGCATAGCCGATGCAAAGCATCGGCGTCCTAAGAACTAAGAACGGAGGCCGTAGACCGCCTATGGCCACCTTCTCCCACAAGGGGAGAAGGGAAGAAAATAGAGCGCTACCCCTTCCACTCCATGCGCAGTACCGGCCGGCCCGAGGTCGGGTTGACGTCAGCGCCGGCATGCACGAATCCATTGCGTTCGTAAAAGCGGATTGCCCTCGCATTGTCGGTGTTGACCAACAGCGTGATGCCGTCGGGCGACAGTCGTTTGGCCTCATTGACGAGCCGCTCGGCGAGCTTTGAACCCCAATGATCGGGCGCGACCACCAGTTGGTCGAGATAGCCTTTGCGATCGAGAGTTACGAATCCAACCAGTGCACTGGCTTCTTCGGCGACAATGATCGTCGCATTCGGCACGAGTTCGTTGCACCAGCGCCCGCGCCACCATGCAACCCGCGCGGCGAACTCGATATCCGGATAGGTCTGTTGCCAGGTGCGCTGCCACAGCGCGATCGCGGCGTCTTCGTCCTCGCGGCGATAGGGGCGAATCCTAAACGCTGCGACCATGCGCCTAGCGTTCCGTCAGCTTCAGCTCGATACGGCGGTTGCGCTTGTAGGCCTCTTCGGTATTGCCGGTATCGAGCGGCTGGAATTCGGCAAAGCCGGCGGCGACCAACCGCTGTGCCGGCACGCCGAGCGAAGTCAGGTATTGCACCACCGAGATCGCGCGCGCCGACGACAATTCCCAGTTCGACTTGAAGATCGGGCTATTGATCGGCCGCACGTCGGTATGGCCGTCGACCCGCAGCACCCAGGCAATCTCGCCTGGAATTTGCTTGTCGAGATCGATCAGCGCGCTGGCGAGCTTGTCGAGTTCGGCGCGGCCTTCGGGCAATAGCGTCGCCTGTCCGGTATCGAAGAACACTTCGGACTGGAACACGAAGCGGTCGCCGACGATGCGGATATCCGGGCGGTTGCCGAGAATGGCGCGCAGCCGTCCGAAAAACTCCGAACGATAGCGCGACAATTCCTGCACCCGCTGCGCCAGCGCGACGTTGAGGCGCTGGCCGAGATCGGCGATGCGCCCCTGCGATTCCTTGTCGCGTTTCTCTGATGCGTCGAGCGCTTCTTCCAGTGCGGCGAGCTGACGGCGCAACGCGCTGATCTGCTGGTTCAACACCTCGATCTGCGCCAGCGCGCGTGAAGACACCTGCTTTTCGGAATCCAGCGCTTTGTTCAGTTCGGCAGCTTTTCCGGCCGCGTCATTGCCGGCACCGGCAAGGCCTTCATAAAGGCCCTTGACGCGGTCGCGCTCGGATTCGGCGGAGGCGAGGCCGGCGCGCATTTGCGAGAGCTGGTCGTCGAGGTTGAGCTTGCCGAGCTTTTCCAAGGACAGCATGTCGTTCAACTGTGCGATCTTGGCGTTGAGCTGTTCCAGCGCCTTGTCCTTGCCGGTGACTTCCTGGGACAGGAAGAACTGCACCACCAAGAACACCGACAGCAGGAATACGATCGAAAGCACCAGTGTCGACAACGCGTCGACGAACCCCGGCCAGTAGTTGAAGCCTGATTCGCTGCGGCGTGCACGGGCGAGGGCCATTGGAATTCTCCGTTATCTCGTGTCTCGGAGGCTGCGCTGCGTCCGGGGCACGAACTCCTTTGATCGACGCGTTTTCTTCACGCGAACCGGCAACCCACTTCGCTTGAAAACGCTATCGTTCACTCTTCTCAGGCTGGCGCGCGAGCCGCTCCAAGAGGCGCTTGATCTCGAGGTTCTGCTCGCCCTGGCCGTCGGCCCATTCGCGGATCATCTGCTGTTCGGTCCGCATATGCGCCACCAGTCCCTGGATAGCCTCGGCGAGATTGGCCATTGCTGTCGTCGTGTTGCGGTGGGCGCCGCCTTCTTCCACCACCGCGCGCAACCGCTCCATGGCGTGCTGCAGGTCGCCGGTGAGACCACCACCGGCGCCTTCGGTCGCATATTCGCGCACGGTCGAGGCGAGCCAGTCTTCCAGATCGGTGTAGAAACGGTTTTGCGCCTGGCTCGATTGCAGGTCGAGGAAGCCCAGAATCAGCGAGCCGGCAAGGCCGAACAGCGAGGACGAAAACGAAATGCCCATGCCGCCGAGCGGCGCGGCGAGACCTTCTTTCAGTGTATCGAACAGCGCGCCGGCGTCGCCGCCGACCTTCAAGCCGTCGATCACTTTGCCGACCGAGCCCACCGTTTCGATCAGGCCCCAGAACGTGCCGAGCAGGCCGAGGAAGACCAATAAGCCCGTCATGTAGCGTGAGATGTCGCGCGCCTCGTCGAGCCGGGTCGCGATCGAATCCAACAGGTGCCGCATGGTCTGCTGCGTGATCGTCATCCGCCCGCTACGCTCGCCACCCAGGATCGCCGCCATCGGCGCCAACAGCGTGGGATGGCGGGCAAGCGCCAGCCCGGGATCGGCAATGCGGAAATTGTTGACCCACGCGACTTCCGGATAGAGGCGGATCACCTGGCGGAACGACAGGATGATGCCGACCAGGAGCACCAGGCCGATCAGCGCGTTGAGCCCGGGATTGGCGAAGAAGGCGATGACGATCTGCTTGTAAAGCACGACCGTCACCAGCGCGCAGAGCACCAGGAAAACCAGCATCCGCACCAGGAATATCCGCGGCGAAGACAGTTTGCTCAGTTCGACCTCCATGGTGGAGCGGGGAGAGGGGCCTGATGGCATGGGCAATGTCATCCGTTGCGGGAGTTTTGGGCTAGGCCATACTATGGCACAGCGGAGCCGAGAAAAAAGCTGGGTCGCCCCTAATTCGGGCGGCGGGAAGCGGAACCTTGGGCTGAAGTCGGGCTTTGGTGAGGTCGTATTCTACAAATGTTTGCCCTCACCCGACCGGTCATGCCCGCGAAGGCGGGCATCCAGTACTCCGTTACGCCCGAGTTCGACACGCCCGCCGCGGCGTACTGGATCATCCGCCTTCGCGGATGATGACGGCGAGAGCGCCGTCACTTCCCCAGCGGCTTTAGAATCTTAACGAGCTCGGCGTGCACGAACTCGTTGCCGCAAATCAAATTGCCGGTCTTAAGCGGATCGTCGTCGCCCTCGATGCCTGAAACGATGCCGCCGGCCTCGCGCACGATGATTTGACCGGCCGCCATGTCCCAAGATTGTAGATTGCGTTCCCAATAGCCGTCGAGCCGACCCGCGGCGACGAACGCCATGTCCAGTGACGCCGCGCCGAACCGACGCAGCCCCGCTACCTTGTTCTGGATTTCCGTCATCTCCAGGCGCGACACTTCGTGGTCGCCGCGGCCGATATGCGGCAATCCGCAGGCGATCACGCATTCGCCAAGCTCGCGCCGGCCGGCGACG
>Ga0209153_1001028_pt1 | contig 10464 bp, 10 predicted proteins | sample GraSoiAngelo_120_FD_185877 | JGI IMG/M metagenome (GOLD analysis project Ga0209153, IMG submission 185877) | Grasslands soil microbial communities from the Angelo Coastal Reserve, California, USA - 14_0919_09_20cm (SPAdes) (version 2) | ecosystem: Environmental > Terrestrial > Soil > Grasslands ...
TCCGGCGGGAACACCGCGCTGGTGGCCCCCAGCTCGGCGATCATGTTCGCGATCGTGCCGCGCTCCGGGATCGAAAGGTCGTGCGTGCCCTCGCCCGTGAACTCGAAGATCTTGTTCTTGCCCCCGCTCGCCGACAGCCGGCGGAGCAGCTCGAGGATGATGTCCTTAGCCTGCACCCAGGGGCGCGACAAGGTCCCCGACAGATGCACCTCCACGATCTCCGGGCAGGCGATCTCGTAGGGGTAGCCGCCCATCGCCACCGCCACGTCGAGCCCGCCGGCGCCGATCGCGATCATGCCGAGCGCGCCGCTTGTGGTGGTGTGTGAGTCGGCGCCCACGAGGATGCCGCCCGGCCTGGCGAAGCGCTCGATGTGCACGTAGTGGCAGATGCCGTTGCCGGGGCGCGAGTAATGGAGCCCGAACTTGCGCGCCAGCGCCTGCAGCATGCGGTGGTCGTCCGGGTTCTTGAAGTCGAGCTGGATCACGTTGTGGTCCACGTACTGCACGGCGCGCTCCACCTGCACGCGCGGAACGCCCAGCTGCTCGAACTGCATGCACGCCATCGTCCCGGTGGCGTCCTGGAGCAGGGTCTGATCGATGCGCAGAGCTATCGGCGAGCCCGGGTTGAGTTCGCCTTCGACGAGGTGCGCGCCGAGTATCTGTCTGGAGAGGTTCTCGGGCATCGAGTCCCCTAATACCCGTTGTGCGCGCTACGACGCGGCTTCGGCCCGGCGCAGTCCCCCGCGCGCCCAGAACGCGAAGACCAGGGCGAGCCCGATGGCGGCCCCGAAGGCCACGAGCACCCCGGTGGGGTTGCCGGAGATGAACCCGCGCCCGGCCTGGAGCAGCGCGGTGGTGGGGTTGACCGAGGCCACCGCGTGGATCCAGCCCGACAGGAGCGGCAGCGGCACGTACACCGGCGCCATGAAGAGGAGCAGGAAGACGGGAATCTGCATCAGCGGCCCGCCCTGGATCGACCGGATCCTCATCGCGACGCCGGTAGACCACAGCGAGGCCCCGATGTTCACGATCAAAGCGAGACCGAAGAGGCCGAACAGGTCCACCCCGTTGCCGTCGATCTTCATACCCGCGATCAGCGCCACCACGATCAGGAGGCTCCAGGTGAGCAGCGCCCTGGTGAGCGCCGCCATCGAGTAGCCCACGATGATGGCGGCACGGTTGGGTGCGGTGAGCATGAAGCGCCGCGCGAAGCCGGTCTCGAAGTCGCGCGCCACCGAGAAGCCCGAGAAGACGCCGCCGAAGGCCGCCGACTGGAGTACCACGAACACGAACTGGAACGCCGTGTAGCCGGTGGGGAAGTTGAAGCTCGGCACCTTGCTGACGGTGGACAGCCCGCCCGCGAACGCCGCGAAGAAGAACAGCGGGAAGATCAGCGACGGCACCAGGAACGCCGGGTTGAAGATGAAGTTGTGGATCTGGCGCCAGGCCACGCCGAGAGCCACGCTGCGGAATCCTGCCCGGCTCATGTGCGCACCAGCCTGGTCTTGAGCGCCGCGCTGGCCGCGACCATGCCGAGTACCGCTATCGCCGCGGCGATCCCGAAGCCGAGCGCTAGCGCCTCACCGTCCCAGCCCGTGACGAGCAGCGAGCGAATGCCCTCGATCAGGTACGACACCGGGTTGTAGGTGGCCACGTGGCGGAACCAGTCGGTCTGGATGAGATTCCGCGGCAGGTTCATCGAGGACAGGAACAGGAACACGAACAGCAGCGGGAACAGGCCCTGCACCGCCTCGCCCGAGCCGGTACGGAGCGCCGCAACCAGACCGATGGCGCCGAAGCCGAGCGTGATCAGCATCGACAGCGCCACGAGCACGAGCACGCCGGGCATGCCGGCCGCGAAGCTGGCCCCGGCGGCCAGGCCCACGAGCAGGAAGCAGATCGCCTGCACCACGCCGAGCACGAGCGCGCCCGCGAGCAGGCCGATCAGAAGCGCCGCCCCGCGGAGCGGCGTGAGCGCGAGGCGGTTAAGGAAGCCCGTCTCGATATCGCGCGCGAGGTCCGTGCCCGCGTTCATCACCGAGAACAGGGCGCCCTGCATGAACGGGATGGCCAGCGCGAACGTGACGAACGAGTTGGTGGGGAAGCCGGGGATCTTCGTCACCCGCTGGAGCCCGCTCGCGTTGATCGCGAGCAGCATCATCGGGAACACCAGCGAGGGAACGATCTGCGCGGGCTGCCGCAGGGTCCGGACCACCGAGCGGCGCGCCACGTGGCCGATCTGTGTGAAGAGGACCGAGCTCACGCGGCCACGGTCTCGGCCTCGTCGGTCTCTGCGTCCCCACCTTCCTCATCCTCGCCCGCGCCCTCCAACGAGCGGCCGGTCTTGGTGAGGAACACGTCGTCGAGGGAAGGCGCGTGCAGCTGCAGGTGCTCGAGCGCGAGGTCCTCGGCGTCGAGCGCCCGCACCACGTCGGCGAGCTCGGCGTCGCCACCGCGCAGGCGCACGGCCACACCCTTCGGCGAGGCCGCGGCGGACTCCCCGAAGCGCTCGAGCACGCGAGCCATGCGCTCGCGATCCGCGGGATCGCGTGGCACCGCCTCGACGGTCGGGCGCCCGATCTCCGCCTTCAGAGCCGCGGGCGTGCCCTCTGCGACGATGCGGCCGTGGTCGATGATCCCGACCCTGTCGGCGAGCACGTCCGCCTCTTCGAGGTACTGGGTGGTGAGGAAGACCGTGACCCCGTCCTCCGAAGCCAGCTTGCTCACCTCCTCCCAGAGGGCGCTGCGGCTCTGGACGTCGAGGCCGGTGGTGGGCTCGTCGAGGAACAGGATCGGCGGGCGGTGGACGAGGGCGAGCGCGAGGTCGAGCCGGCGCCTCATTCCGCCGGAGTAGCCGCCGACCTTGCGGTCGGCCGCATCCAGAAGGCCAACGCGCTCGAGCAGCTCGTCGCCGCGGGCCCGCCGCTCCGCGGCCGCTAGCCCGTGCATCGCGGTCTGAAGGCGCATGTGCTCGCGACCGGTGAGGAACGGGTCGAGGGCCGACTCCTGCAGCGCGGCGCCGATCGAGCGCCGCACCTGCGGACCCTCGTGCACCACGTCATAGCCGGCCACTCGCGCGCTGCCGCCGGTGAGCGGCAGGAGAGTGGTGAGCATGAGGACGGTGGTGGACTTACCGGCCCCGTTGGGGCCCAGGAAGCCGTAGATCTCGCCGGGCGCCACGCGGAGATCGATCCCGTCGACGGCGCGCGGCCCCTTCTTGAACTCGCGGACGAGGCCCTCGGCCTCGATGCTGGCTGCTCGGTCGTTCGTCATGGCGAGGCATTGTACCGAAATCGTTGGCATTGCGAACGAATGAGGACATCGATAAACTAGCGATTGGACTATGTCCACAGCGGCACGAACCCAATCCCCGGCGGCCGAGGCGTGGAGCCTCCTTCAGACGCTGATGTTCGACGTGCAGCGCCCGCGCTTCATCACGCTGTGCTCCGAGTTCGACGTGACCCCGCCCCAGCTGATGACGCTGCGGCGGCTCGACGCCGACACGCCGGTTCCCACGAGCGAGGTGGCGAGGTGGCTCACGTGCGACGCCTCCAACGTCACCGGCATCGTCGATCGGCTGGAGGCGCGCGGACTCGTGGAGCGGCGCCCCGATCCCGGCGACCGTCGCGTGAAGATGCTTGCCCTCACCGACGAGGGCGTCGCGCTCAGGGACGAGATCGTGCGGCGCCTGGCGATGCCGCCAGAGCCGCTGGCAGCTCTCCCCCGGGCTGATCAGCGCGCGCTGCGGGACATCCTGCGCCTTGCCGTGGACCGCGGCTGAGCCCTACCGCAGCTCGCTGAATACGCCACGCGCCTCGGCCACCGTGTTGTCGGCCTCACGCGCGGTTGCGACCGCCGTGAGATCGTCGTTCACGCGTGCTTCCACATGGAGGAAGACGCCAACGGGCGCGTCGCCCAGTAGCTCCACCTCGAGCCGCCGCGCCCGGGCGTGGACGCCGCGCACATGCAGCGCCAGCGCCATCGCCTCCTGCAAAGCGCTCGCCAAGACGCCGGCGTGCGCCGCTCCGCCCGGTCCCTGATGGTCCTGCTTGACGAAGAACCTGCCCGCCACCCCACCGTCAACTGGCTCGAGCTCCATCTGCAGTCCGAACAGGTTCGCGTGGCCGCAGCCAAAGCAGAGCTCGTGATGGGCAAGCGTCAACGCGCGAGCAGTTGCCTCAGCACGTAGTGCAGGATCCCGCCGTGGCGGTAGTAGAGCCACTCGTTGGGCGTGTCGATCCGCACCGTCGCCTCGAACTCGATCGACTCGCCGTCGTCGGGCGTGGCGGTAACCGTCAACGTCCGATCGCCGTCCGACAGCTCCGCGAGGTCGAAGCGCTCCTTGCCGGTAAGCCCAAGCGACTCGACGTTCTGACCCTCTGCGAACTGCAGCGGCAGCACGCCCATGCCCACGAGGTTCGAGCGGTGGATGCGCTCGTAGCTCTCGGCGATCACGAAGCGCACGCCGAGCAGGCGCGGTCCCTTGGCGGCCCAGTCGCGCGAGCTGCCGGAGCCGTACTCCTTGCCCGCCAGAACGCCGAGCGGGACCCCCTCGTCCGCGTACTTCATCGCGGCGTCGAAGATCGTCGTCTCCTCGCCGTCAGGCAGGTGAACCGTGAAGCCGCCCGCCGTGCCGGGCGCGAGCTGGTTGCGCAACCGGACATTGGCGAACGTGCCGCGCATCATCACCTCGTGGTTGCCTCGGCGCGAGCCGTAGGAGTTGAAGTCCTTGCGCTCGACGCCGCGCTCCACCAGGTACTTGCCCGCGGGCGAATCCTCGCGGAAGGAGCCGGCGGGCGAGATGTGGTCGGTGGTGACGCTGTCGCCGAGAAGCGCCAGGATGCGCGCGCCCTCGATCCTTTCGAACTCGTCCGGCGCATCAGCGGGCATGCCCTCGAAGTACGGCGGATGCTTCACATAGGTGGACTCGGGATCCCACGCGTAGCGGTCCCCCGAAGGGACCTCCAGCGCGTTCCAGTTCTCGTCGCCCTCGAATACCTCGCCGTAGCTGCGGGTGAACATCTCGGACTGCACGGCCTCGCCGATCACGTCGTGGATCTCCTGCTGACTCGGCCAGATGTCGCGTAGGTATACGGGCTCGCCGTCCGAGCCCTCACCGAGCGGCTCGTCGAAGATGTCCGCGTCCATCCGGCCCGCCAGCGCGTACGCCACCACGAGCGGCGGCGACGCCAGGTAGTTCATCTTCACCTCGGGGTGGATGCGGCCCTCGAAGTTGCGGTTGCCCGACAACACGGAGCACACCGAGAGGTCGGCGTCCGTCACGACCTGCGAGATCTCCGGCGGCAGCGGACCCGAGTTGCCGATGCAGGTGGTGCAGCCGTAGCCCACGAGGTTGAACTGGAGCTGCTCGAGGTACTCGGTGAGACCGGCCCTGTCGAGGTATTCCGTGACGACCTTCGACCCTGGCGCGAGGCTCGTCTTCACCCACGGCTTGCGCTCGAGGCCGCGCTCGATCGCCTTCTTGGCGAGCAGCCCGGCGCCCACCATCACCGAGGGGTTGGAGGTGTTGGTGCAGCTCGTGATCGCGGCGATCACCACCGCGCCGTGGAAGAGCTCGAACTCGGTGCCGTTCTCGAGCCTCACCGGCGCTCCTGACGGCGGCTCGGTCACAGCGGTGGCGGTCGGTTCCAGGCCCGCGTCGGGGTCCGGCTCGCCGGCGCCGGTCATGCCGGCCATCGCCGCAGGCGGGTCGCTGGCGGGGAACGACTCGGCGGAGGACTCGTCCGCGTCATGAAGCGCGTGGCCGTGGCCGTTCTCGCCGAGGTCCGAGGCCAGCGCTTCCGCGAATGCCGTGTGCGCCTCGCTCAACCGCACGCGGTCCTGCGGCCGCTTCGGTCCGGCCAGGCTGGGCTCGACCGTGGACAGGTCGAGCTCCAGCGTGTCCGAGTAGGTCGCCTCCTCGCTCGACTCGTCGTGGAAGAGGCCCTGCTCCTTCGTGTACGCCTCTACCAGCGCCACGAGCTCCTTCGGGCGCCCGGTGAATTCCAGGTAGCGGAGCGTCTCGGCGTCCACCGGGAAGATCCCGCACGTGGCGCCGTACTCCGGCGACATGTTGCCGATCGTGGCGCGGTCGGCCAGCGGCATATTCGCCAGGCCGTCGCCGTAGTACTCCACGAACTTGCCCACCACGCCCTTCTCGCGCAGCATCTGCGTGACCGTTAGGACGAGATCGGTGGCGGTTGCGCCCTCGGGCAGCGCGCCCATGAACTTGAAGCCCACCACCTGCGGCACGAGCATCGACACGGGCTGGCCGAGCATCGCGGCCTCGGCCTCGATCCCGCCCACGCCCCAGCCGAGCACGCCGAGCCCGTTGATCATCGTGGTGTGGGAGTCGGTGCCCACGAGCGTGTCGGGGAACGCCTGGCCGTCGCGCGCGTACACCACGCGGCCGAGGTACTCGAGGTTCACCTGGTGGCAGATGCCGGTGTTGGGCGGCACCACCGCGAAGTTGTCGAACGCCGTCTGGCCCCAGCGCAGGAACGCGTAGCGCTCGCGGTTGCGCTCGAACTCGAGCTCGGCGTTGCGGGCGAACGAGGTGCGACTCAGGAACTCGTCCACCTGGATCGAGTGGTCGATCACCAGCTCGGCGGCCTGGAGTGGGTTGATCTTGGCGGGGTCGCCGCCCATCGCGGCCATCGCCTCGCGCATGGCGGCGAGGTCCACGATGGCGGGGACGCCGGTGAAGTCCTGCATCAGCACGCGGCTCGGCGTGAAGGAGATCTCCTCGCTGGGCGTGGCCCTGTGGTCCCAGCGAGCGACCTTCTCCACGTCTTCGGCGGTCACGTTCTCGCCGTCCTCGGTGCGCAGGAGGTTCTCGAGCAGGATCTTGAGCGAGTAGGGAAGGCGTGCGATGTCGTAACTCGACTGAAGGGCGTCGAGACGGAAGATTTCGTGGTCCGTTCCGCCCACGCTGAGCGTCGCGCGAGCGTCAAAGCTGTTCGGATTGGGCATGGCCTGAACCCTACTCTTGGCGGGTGGGACCCCTTCACGACCTCACCTGCGTCGTGCATGTGCACTCCACGCACTCGGACGGCACCGGCACGGTGGCCGAGATCGCGGCGGCGGCTGCTCGCAACGCGGTCGATGTCGTGCTGCTCACCGACCACGACACGCTGGCTGCCCGCCGCCAGGGCGAGGAGGGCTGGCACGGCGACGTGCTGGTGCTCGTTGGCGAGGAGGTCACTCCAAAGGACCGGGACCACTACCTCGCGTTCGGCCTCGACCGGGAGGTGAGCCGCAACCAGCCGGCGGCCGGGATCGTGTCCGACGTGGTGTCGCGCGGCGGCTTCGGCTTCGCGGCCCATCCGTTCTCGCAGGGCTCGCCGCGCTTCAGCCGTATTCGCGGGATGCCGTGGACGGACTTCGACTGCGGTCAGATCGAGGGCCTCGAGGTCTGGAGCTTCGTCACCGATATGGGCGAGAAGCTCGAGTCGCTGGCGGATGTGGCGCGTTTCATCGCGGTTCCCGAACGGGTGATCGACCACCCGCCCGAGCGCAACCTCGCCGAGTGGGACCGGCTCTGCCGGCTACGGCGTGTGGTGGGGATCGCGGGGATCGATGCGCACCAGATCGGCATCCGCGTGCGCGGCCACGTGCCGCTGCGCCTGATGTCCTATGCGCGCTCGTTCCGCTACCTGCGCACCCATGTGTTGTGTGAGGAACCGCTGAACGGCGAGCTCGAGCACGACCGCGACCAGGTGTTCGGCGCGCTGCGCGAGGGGCGCTGCTACATGGCCGTGGAATCCCTGGGGCCGCCGCGCGGATTCAGCTTCTCGGCCAATGAGCTGCCGATGGGCGCGGAGGCGGCGTTCGACGGGCAGACGCTGCGCGCGACAACCCCGCGGCCCGTGCGCCTGCGGCTGATCAGGGACGGCGCGGCGATCGCGGAGCGCGACGGCTCAGAGCTTGAGCACACGCCGACCGAGCCCGGCGCGTATCGCGTCGAGGCCCACCTCGGCGACCGCACGTGGATCCTGTCGAACCCGATCTACCTCAGGTGACTGCTTAGCGCTACGCCTACTCGCTCAGCCCCACAACATCCAGCGCTTCGCCGCGGCGGCGGAACACTTTGCCCCACACCACCTTGCCGCCCTCGAGCCGCCAGACGAAGCTCGCGGGATCGTCCGCCACCGAGCCGCCGCCGGCCGCGTAGATGCGTCCGAACGCGAGCACGTAGCTGCCGGCGTGGCGGTACTCCTGGATGTTCACCTCGAGGCGCTCCCAGGTGTCGGCCACGTCGTCGAAGTACTGGCGCATTCCGGAGTGCCCGAGATAGGAGCGGTGCGGGCGCGAGAAGGTGGGCGCGGGCTCGAACAGGATGCCCGGGTCGACAAGCTCGGTCATGGCGTCAAAATCGCGCTCGGAAAACGCCTCGAACAGGCGCCTGACAACGGCGACATTGTCGGGGCCGGTGTCGCGGCTGGGCCGTCCCGATTCACCCGAGTTCGGGCTCAAGGACGTGCCACCAGTCGCGGGCCGGGGCCGCGCGAGTCCATGGCCCGAGTGTGGCAGACGCCTACAGCCGGGTCCAGACCGCGGCGGCCGCAATCAACACAATGGCTATTGCGAGAGCCCTCAGCGCGGCGTCGAGCGGGGCCGCGAGGCGCTCGGCGGTCAGCTCCACCTCGCTGCCGTCGGCCAGCGTCTGGGTTCCGCGCACGTAAAGGGTGCGGCGGCGCAGCTCCCGAACGGGCGTGCTCAGCCGACGCTGCGCCAGGCTCAGGGCGAAGCAACCCACCGCCATCGCAACGCCGGGGGCGCGAAGCGTGAGCGCGTTAGCCCAGTAGCTCGTGAGCGCCGGGAACGCGCCCCACGCCACCGCGAACCACGTGTCCGAATGGAAGCGGCCGCCGAACAGCTCGAGGTTGTATGCCACCACGATGAACGCGCCGGCCGCCACGAACACCGCGATGGACGGCGACACGGTGGCCACGCCCACAGCCCCGATGGCCACCGCGCCCGCGAGGCTAACTCCGGCCAGCGCGATCAGCGTCCGGTCCGACAGCCGCGTGTGGAGCGGCCGGCCATGGAGCTCGTCAAGCGCGTGAGCGCAGATGCCGACGCCCAGGAAGAAGGCTCCCAGCGCGGCGACCAGGCGGTCGGCGTGCAGCACGGGCGCCGCGGCCGCCCCGAGCGCGACGTAGCTCAGATGCCATGCCGTGTAGGGCGGGTGGAGGAGGGTCACGAGGTCACGCCAGCCGCCCGGCGCGAGCGCGTAGAAGGCCGGCCGCTGGACTCCTCTATGCGCGTCCATTGCCTCTCACCCCCCACATCACGACGCCGCCACCAAGGCTCATCTTCCGCGCCTGCACCGATTCGATGCCTGCGCCGCTCCACATCTCCACCACTTGCGGCAGCGGATAGCGGGACCAGAAGCCGTCGATGCTCGGCCCGAGGAACCGCCCCACTTCGTACCAGTCGCGCGACACGAGCCGGCCGAGCGCGGGCAGCCCGACCCGCGTGTAGAGCCACCAGGCCGGGTGGAGCAGCGGGCGCGGCGGGATGTGGAACTCGAGCATGGCGATGCGCCCGCCGGGTCGGACCACGCGCGCGAGCTCGCGCATGGTCGCCGCCGGGTCATCCACGTAGCGCAGCAGATATGTGAACGTGAGCGCGTCGAACTCGCCGTCGGCGAATGGAAGTTGCTCGGCCTCGCCCTGAACCACCTGCTCGTACACGGGGCCGACGAGCGGCCGCGCGCGCGAGAGCATCTGCTCGCTCTGGTCGAGCCCCACCACGCGGCAGCCGTAGCGCCGCCTCAACGCGCGTGCAACGAGCCCGGTACCGGTGGCCACGTCGAGCACGCGGTCGGCCGGCGTCGCAGCGATCGCGTCCACCATCGCCCGCCGCCAGCGCGGGTCCTGCCCGAAGCTGAACAGCGCGGCCACCCGGTCGTAGTGCCGGGGCAGCCCGGAGAACAGCTCGAGCGCATGCGCCTTGCGGGGGGAAGGAGCGACTATCGAAGGCGAGTCGGCCGTCGGCCGATGGTACGCGGAGTGCTAGCTCTGCGCTTCAACCGCCGGCTCGGGCTTCTCGGCCTCGACCGGCTCGTGATGGAGGTAGTGCTCCTCGGGGATCACTGGGGTGTCGCGCAGGTAAGCCTCCGCGTCGAGGGCCGCCATGCAGCCCGAGCCCGCCGCCGTGACGGCCTGGCGGTAGGTGTGATCCACCAAATCGCCGGCCGCAAACACGCCATCGATGCCGGTGCGCGTGGACTTGCCCTCGGTGGCCACGTAACCCTCCTGGTCGGTGGCGAGCTGGTCGGCGACGATCGCCGAGTTGGGCTGGTGACCGATCGCGATGAACGCGCCGCTGATCTCGAGCGGCTTCTCCTCGCCCGTCTCCACATGCTTGAGCACAGCCCGCTCGAGCCCCGGCTCGCCCTCGAAGCGCTCGATCACATACGGCGTGACCAGCTCGATGTTCTCGGTGTCGCGCGCCCGC
>Ga0209153_1001031_pt1 | contig 10442 bp, 13 predicted proteins | sample GraSoiAngelo_120_FD_185877 | JGI IMG/M metagenome (GOLD analysis project Ga0209153, IMG submission 185877) | Grasslands soil microbial communities from the Angelo Coastal Reserve, California, USA - 14_0919_09_20cm (SPAdes) (version 2) | ecosystem: Environmental > Terrestrial > Soil > Grasslands ...
AGGTCCAGCTCTACGAGACACTCGGGAGCGCATTCGGACCAACGATGGCCGAGCTGCGTGTGTTCGAACCGGAGCTTGCGGCCGCGGCATTGATTGGCCTGGCCTTCCAGGTTGCCTACTGGCACCACCACCAGCGGCGGGGACAGCCGCCGCTGACCGCTGCATCGCTCGCCCGGGCCTGCGCCGGCCTGTTCCTACATGGCGCCGCATCGCTCGCCAACCCATCAGCACAAGGAGGCATCCATGCCTGACGCACAACAAGTCTTTTCCGAGATTGAAAACCGGATCAAGTCGAAGCCCGACAAAGCCGCCGGGATGAACGCCACGTATCAATTCGATCTGTCGGGCGAATCCTGGACGCTGAAGATCGCCGACGGGGCGGCCAGCGTGTCGCCCGGAGCGGCGCAGAATCCGAACACCACGCTCATCGCCTCGACCGACGACTGGATGAACATTGCCACCGGCAAGCTCAACCCGGTGACCGCCTTCATGCAGCAAAAATTGAAGGTCAAAGGCGACATGGGCCTGGCGATGAAGCTGCAGGGGCTGTTGCAGTAGTGACCGATCCACGGTGGGTAGGGCGGAGTTACGAAACGGCGCCTTTCGAGGTGACCGAACGATCGATTCGCGACTACATGGCGGCGGTCGGTGACACGCGCGACGATGGCGAGTTGGTCGCCCCGCCAACCTATGCGATGGTCTTCGGCTTCGATGCCTACTGGCAGCTCTGGACGGACCAGGAGGTGGCCCTGGACACCGCCCACCTGGTACACGGCGAACAGCGCTTCAACTTTCACCGGCCGGTGGTGCCGGGCGATCGTCTGCGAACCACCGGGCGAATCACCGCGATCAATCCGCGGGGGGACCTCGAGCTGGTCAGCTTTGAGCTCGCGTCTCGTGACCAGCACGACGAGCCTGTTTCGGACGCGACCGCGCTGTTCATCATCCGAAAGCCATGAAAGCGAGTATTGCCGCGCAGGATTTCGACGCGGTGAAGGTTGGCCAGTCGCTGCCGCCCCTGGTAAAACGGGTGACCGTCGAGCAGATCCGGCAGTACGCCGAGGCGTCGGGTGACCGGAATCCGATCCATCTCGACGACGTGTTTGCGCGAGCCGCCGGGCTGCCCGGGGTGATTGCGCACGGCATGCTCACCATGGCCTTTGCCAACCAGCTCGTCACCGACTGGCTGGGCGACCGATCGATGCTGAAGCGGCTCCAGGGTCGCTTTGCCGGCATGGTCGTTCCCGGCGACGAGCTCAGCTGCTCGGGAAGCGTGGCCAGCAAGGATGAGGCGAGCCGGCGCGTCGTCTTCAACGTCGCGGTGGCGAATCAGCGGGGAGAAAAAGTGTTTACCAAAGGCGTCGGCGAGGCCGAATTTCCGCCACAAAGGAGCGATCACCATGCCGCTTGATTTCAGTCTGAGCCCGGAACAGGAGGAAATTCGCGGGCTGGCCCACGAGTTCGCCGAGAAGGAGATCCGGCCGGTAGCCCCCCATTACGACGAGACCGAAGAATTCCCCTGGCCGGTGTTGAAGAAGGCCCACGAGGTTGGCCTGACGCCGGTCGCGATCATGCCCGAGGAATATGGCGGGGGCGGTCTCGACATCATCTCCAACCTGGTCGTCGCTGAGGAACTGCATTGGGGCTGCGCCGGCATCGCGGTCTCGATCACTGGGACCGGCCTCGCCGCGACCGCCATCTTGGCGATGGGCAACGAGGCCCAGAAGAAACGCTGGATCGGCGAGTTCTGCGATTCCCGGACGCCGGTCGTCGGCGCGATGGGCCTCACCGAGCCCGGCACCGGCTCGGATGCGATGGCGATCGCCACCACCGCCAAGAAGGTGGACGGCGGCTACGTCCTCAATGGCGCCAAGCAGTTCATTACGAACGGCGGCATCGCCGACCTGCACGTGATCTTCGCCAACACCGACGTCAGCGCGGGGCCAGCCGGCATCGCGGCCTTCGTGGTGGAAAAAGGCAACCCGGGGCTGACGATGGGTCGCAAGGAAAAGAAACTGGGCGTCCGCGCCTCCCATACGGCCCAGGTGATGCTCCAGGATTGCTTTGTCCCCACGGAGAATCGGCTGGGCGGCGAACCCGGCGATCCCGATGCGGGTCCGGGAGCGCTCGGCGCGCTTCTGATGCTCGAGCACACCCGGCCCGGCGTGGCCGCCGGTTCCATCGGCATTGCGCGGGCTGCCTTCGAGTTCGCCCTGGATTACGCCCAGCAACGGGTGGCCTTCGGCAAGCCGATCATCAAGCACGAGGGCATCGGGTTCAAGCTGGCCGAGATGGCCATGAACATCGATGCCGCCCGGCTGCTGACGTGGCGCGCCGGCTGGATGGCGCAGAACAACCTGCTTTTCTCGCGCGCTGAAGGCAGCATGGCGAAAGCCTTTGCGGCCGACATGGCGATGCAGGTGACGCTGGAGGCGGTCCAGGTGTTGGGCGGCTACGGCTACATCCGTGAGTACCCGGTTGAGAAGTGGATGCGCGACGCGAAGATCTACCAGATCTGGGAGGGAACGTCCGAGATTCAGCGGCTCGTCATCAGCCGGGCGATCTCCGGGGATCGCCGTCCCCTGACCCGCGAGGCGCCCAAACCGCAGATCCGGAAAGCGAGCTGAACCATGATCGACCTGAAGGGGAAAGTCGCGTTGGTGACAGGCGGCTCGCGCGGCCTCGGTCGCGCCGATTGCCTCGCCCTGGCCCGCGCAGGCGCCGACGTCGTGGTCACCGACATTCTGATTGAAAGCGATCCCGAGCTGGAGAAGGCGGCCGAGGCGTCAGGCAGCGCTCTGTCCCAGGCGATGGCATCTCAAAAGGCCGTCTATTCCGAGAAGACCTCGAACGAGATTCGGGAAATGGGGCGCCGTTCGGTCGCCCTCAAGATGGATGTCACCAACCGTGAGCAGGTCAACCAGGTCGTCGATCAGGTCGTCAAGGAGTTCGGGGGGATCGACATCCTCGTCAACAATGCGGGCACCCTCGATCACATGGCGACGGTCGAGAACCAGGTTGACTTGCTATGGGACCGGGATCTCAAGGTCAATCTTTCCGGCGGATCATCATGATGTCATCGATTGCCGGGGCGCTGGGAGGGTTCGGGCAGGCAAGTTATTCGACGACCAAGGCGGGGTTGCTCGGGCTGGCCAAGACACTCGCCCTCGAGGGCGCCCGTTACAACATCACCGTGAATGCGATCGTCCCGGGGATCATCGGCACCGAGGCGTTCAAGATGGGTCGGCCCGACATGAATGAGCGGATGATCAAGCGGGTTGCCCTTCGCCGGCCCGGAGAGCCGGAAGACATTGCCAATGCGATCACGTTTCTTTGCTCGCCGGCCGCCGGCTACATCACGGGGGTTGCCCTGCCGGTCACCGGCGGTTTGGATCTGTTCACGTTCTGATGAGCTTCTTGCAGGTCTCGAACGACCGGTTCGTCACCACGATCAAGATGAACCGGCCACCGGTCAACGCCCTGGTACCCGAGTTGCAGGAGGAGCTCGTGGAAACCCTCGACCGACTCAAGCACGATACGGCGACTCGGGTTGTAGTCCTGACCAGCGCGATCGATCGTCAGTTCATGGCCGGGGCGGACCTCAAGGCGATGGGGGGCGAGGGCGGTTTCGACCGCGAAAACCCGGCGACCCTCGAGCGCGTCGCGCAGATGTCGCGGCGGAGCCAGGCCGCATTCACACAAGTCGAGCATTTCCCGAAGCCGCTGATCGCCGCGATCAACGGCCACGCCGTCGGCGGGGGCTGCGAGCTGGCGCTGGCCTGCGATTACCGGCTGATGATCGACGACGGCCGGTCGACGATCGGCCAGACCGAGGCGGGCGTCGGCTTGATCCCCGGCGCAGGCGGCACCCAGCGCCTGCCGAGGCTGATCGGGCGAGCCCGCGCCACGGAGTTGATCTTTGAGTCGGTCCGCCTGAAGGCGCCCGAGGCCGCGGCCATCGGGCTCATCAATGCCGCGCTCCCGTCTGGCGATTTCGAGGCGATGGTCCTCCAGCGGGCTCAGCGGCTGGCCTCGCTGGCGCCACTCGCCCTTCGGCTCGCCAAGGAGGCGATCCTGGCCGGGCTCGAGCGACCGGCGGGCAAGGGCTATGAAGTCGAAGCTGAGAATTTCGGCCGGGCCGCCATGACCGAAGACGCCATGACCGGGATTGTGGCGTTTGTAAGCAAACAGCAACCAGAGTTCAAAGGAAAGTAAAGACCGGCCTCCTGCCAGTAAGCGGACGCCAGCTCGGGCGTTTTATCAAGCAGAAATCTCGAAGCAGGAGGAATCTGGTTGATGATTCGACCGATCATGATTGCGGCCGCGGCGGCAGCGGTGCTCGTTGGTGGCGCGGTGACGGCAATGGCCCACGGCAGCGCCGTAAGCAAGCTGGCGACCACCACGACGCTGTCCGGCGAAGGCCGGGGCGATGCGGTGAGCGCGCTGGCGAGGGCCAACGGTGACAAGACCTCGGATGCGGCCAAGCTAGACGCCACGAGCGATGCGGCAACAAAGGCCGCGGATACCGCGACCGATGCGAGCGCGGGAACGGATCAGGACGCGCACGGCGATGCGGTCAGCATCGTTGCGAAAAGCGACACGACCGCAGCTCGGAACGAAGGAAACAAGAGGTCGAACCACGGTGCGGCCGTTAGCGCGGTCGCCAAGACGCACTAAGCCGTTCGCTAACCAGTCGTCATGAGGGCGGCCCGGATGGGCCGCCCTTTCATATCAGCGGCGAGTACTGCGTGACCCGCTCCCGAATCGCATGGATCACGGCATCGACTCTCGTTCGGTCCGGTCCGCTGGCACGGATGATCAACTCACGCGTCTCCGTCTGCGGATAGGAACCGAGCGAGACATCGGGGAATTCCCCTTCGAGTGCCTGCATGGCGTCGTGGAACATGCTTTCCGGTGCTAGCCGGTAACGCAGTTCGCGGACGGTATCAGCCGTCCCGCCATACAGGTAAATCGCTTCGATGTCGTCATAGACCGTGCGAAGTTCGTGCGGTACGCCCGGTAGGGCAAATAGCAATCGACCCTGGCCGAGCTCGCAGGCCAGTCCCGGAGCCATGCCGGCGCCGTTGCGAATCAGCCGCGCGTCGCGCGGGAGCATCGCCATCCGGCGATTGCCGGCATTGAGTTCCGCGGTCCCGCGCTGGGCCGCGCGCTGAAAGATGAACATCTGGTTCTGCATCTGCGCGCCCACTTCGCGTCGGTACACGAGCGGCTGGTCCAGCGCATGGGCCAGCGCGATGTAGGTCCGATCATCTGGTGTCGGGCCGAGTCCGCCGCAGACGAAGATTCGGGCGAGTTCGGTTCGGCGCACGTGCTGTTGAATCGCCGCGACGATGTCTTCGTCGACATCGCCGATGGTGGTGACCAGGCGGACGGGGAAGCCGGCCTTGAAGAGACGGCCTGCCAGCCAGTTGCTATTGGTATCGACGGTAAAGCCGCGGATGATCTCGTTGCCGACGACGATGATGCTCGATTCGGGCACGCGCCCCATAATGACATCCAGTGCCCAGATCCGCCTACGAACGCAGCAAGGGCCTCGAACGGATCACCTGGCGGGAGTTTCCTCTCGGCAAAGCGATCGCTCTCGCCATCCTCGACGAACGCAGCGCGCCCGGACGGCAGGCACAGGGCCAGCAGCTGCTCGACGTGCTCGACGAGGCCGCCGGTTTGCCCCCCTGCAAGCTGACCGTCGTCGATCGTCCGCAGCGACATCGCACTCGGGCTGGCCGTCTCGAGCTGAAGACCTACGGCTATTACCGGATCGCCTGGGAGACGAAGCCGCGTAAAGGCGCGATCCGCATCTATAACCTGACCGCGATCCGTCAGCAGGTGCTCGCGCCCAAAGTCTTCCTGGAGACGCTGCTGCACGAGTGGGTTCATCATTATGACTTCACCGGCCTCGAACTCGATCGCTCGCCGCACACCACCGGCTTCTTCGCGCGGATCCGTGATCTGGCGGAGACGCTCGGAGTCGGCTTCGTCACGCCGCCGAAACGCGAGATCGGCACGCTCGCGGGCATGGACGATGTGGTGGCGCCGGCACCGGATCGGCTGCAGCCTGGTGGTAAGCCGCCGCCGCAATGGATCCGCGACCAGGTGCTTGCATTGTTCGGGCACCGCACCGAGTAGCGACCGCCGAAACTCGAACGTTACAATTTGCGGGGCGCGCGAGCGCCGACACTCGGGAAGGGAGAGAAGCTAGTCCTGTTCCTCGCGACCGCTGTTAACGTCGACGCCTCATCGTCGCCCGTCATCCTGGCCCTCGTCAGCGTCTGCGCCCTGATTGCCCTGGCCTACGGCGGTCTCCTGACGCGCCTGGTCCTGGCCGCATCCCCGGGCAACGAGACCATGCAGCGCATTGCTCTGGCGATCCAGGAAGGCGCAGCCGCCTACCTCAACCGGCAGTACACCACGATCGCCGCCATCGGCGTCGTCCTCGCGCTCGTGATCACGTTCGCGATCAACTGGCAGACCGGCGTTCTGTACGTCGTCGGCGCCGGCTGTTCGGCTCTCGCCGGCTACGTCGGCATGAATGTCTCAGTCCGGGCGAACGTCCGCACGGCGCAGGCGGCGACCGGCGGTCTCGACCGTGCGCTGCAGCTGGCGTTTCGTGGCGGCGCGGTGACCGGGCTATTCGTTGTAGGACTTGGATTGCTCGGGGTTGCGGTGTCCTACTGGATCTTTGGCAAGCCCGAGTCGTTGGTCGGGCTGGCCTTCGGCGCCAGCCTGATCAGTGTCTTTGCCCGCCTTGGCGGCGGCATCTACACCAAGGCCGCAGACGTGGGCGCCGATCTGGTCGGCAAGGTAGAGGCGGGCATCCCGGAGGACGATCCGCGCAACCCCGCCGTGATTGCCGACAACGTCGGGGACAACGTCGGCGATTGCGCCGGCATGGCGGCGGACCTGTTTGAGACCTACGCCGTCACCGCGATTGCCGCCATGCTGCTCGGCAGCCTGCTGTTCCCGGGGCAGCTGCGTTTTGTGCTGTATCCGCTCATGCTCGGCGCAGTCTCGATCATCGCCACCGTGATCGGCACCTGGTTCGTGCGGCTCGGCACGAGCACCTGGATCATGGGCGCGCTTTACCGCGGCCTTCTCGCCAGCGCCATTCTCGCGTTGCTCGGCTTCCTGGTCATCACCCTGCTTATCGGCCTTGACCTTCGCCTGTTCTGGGCTGCCGTAACCGGCGTCGTCGTCACGATGGCGCTCGTCGGCATCACGGAATTCTTCACCAGCGCCAGCTACCGGCCGGTGCGGTTGATCGCTCAGGCCTCGACGACGGGGCACGCGACCAACATCATCGCGGGGCAGGCGATCGGCATGCTGAGCACGGCGCTGCCGGTACTCGTCATCGGCGGCGGCATTCTCGTCTCGTACTTTCTGAACCAGCAGGGGAGTGGCCAGCTGGGCCTCTATGGCGTGGCGATTGCCGCGATGGCGATGCTCTCGATGACCGGCATCATCGTTGCGATCGATGCCTATGGCCCGATCACCGACAACGCGGGCGGTATTGCCGAGATGGCGAACTTGCCGGAGTCGGTGCGGAAGATCACCGATCCACTCGATGCGGTGGGCAATACGACCAAGGCCGTGACCAAGGGCTACGCGATCGGCTCGGCGGGCCTTGCGGCGCTGGTCCTGTTTTCGTCGTTCACGCAGGAGGTCAGCAAGGGCAAGGGGTTGGTGTTCAGCCTGACCGACCCGCTGGTCCTGGTCGGCCTGTTCTTCGGTGGCATCCTGCCGTTCTTGTTTGGTTCGCTGAGCATGCTGGCGGTGGGGCGCGCCGCGGGCCAGGTCGTCGTCGAAGTGCGCCGCCAGTTCCGCGAGATCAAGGGTCTGATGGAAGGAACGGCAACCCCGGAGTACGGTCGCGCGGTCGACCTCGTGACCCGCGCCGCCCAACGAGAGATGATCCTGCCCGGCCTCATCCCGGTCGTCGCGCCGCTCCTCGTCGGCTTCACCCTCGGACCCAAGGCACTCGGCGGGATGCTGATTGGCAGCATCGTCACCGGGATCTTCCTCGCGATCCAGATGACCTCAGGCGGCGGCGCTTGGGACAACGCAAAGAAATACATCGAGGACGGCCACTACGGCGGCAAGGGGACCGAGGCGCACGCGGCCGCGGTCACCGGTGATACCGTCGGCGACCCCAACAAGGACACGGCCGGACCGGCGATCAACCCGATGATCAAGGTGATCAACATCATCGCCATCCTCATCGCACCCATGATCGCGACGAACTCCCTCGTGCACTAGCAGCGATCCCTCCCGCTTTGGGGGAGGGCAGGGTGGGGGGCCTCGCCTTCAATAAACTGGGGCTATGGACGAGTACATGGTCGAGATCAATGACCTGCGGCGTCGCATCGCGAAACTGAAGTTCGAGCGGGCGTCCGTGACGATCATCGACGAGCTGGAAGCCCAGCTTCGCATCCTGAAAGCCATCTACGACTCCGCGACCAACCTCTATGCCGCAGGAGAAACGGACCCCCGATTGCAAGAAGGCCTTCGTGACCAGGAATTCGGCAGCTGGACGTTCGACGATGTGTACGCGTATGTCTACGAACAGGCGGTCGAGCTGGAGGCTTCTCGTGGTCAGGATCTCGCGACCGTGATCTGGCACCATGACTACGCGGCGCCGCTGTTGAACGCTGTCCACGCCAAATAAAAAAGGGCCCCGCGGGGCCCTTTAAAGCATTTCCTTAGTTCGCCGTGTGCTTGCTATGGCCGTACCCGTGGCCATGGCCGTGCGTCGTACCCGACTGGTCGGTCGCGTCCGTCTCCGGCGCCGCCGACTGAGCCGCATCCGGCGTCTCCGTGCTGTCGCTCGCCTTGGTGGTCGAGCCGAGCTGCGTCTGGCACCAGGCCTTGATCGTGGTGCTGATCAGCTTGCCATGCGCGTTCTTCGAGATCCGCGCCGTGCTGCCTGCTGCCGGCGCGACGACCAGGTCCTGGTGCTTCGCGAAGAGCGAGATGCACTGACCCTGGTTCTTGAACGTCGCCGGAATCGTCAGGCTCGTCGTTTTGCCGGTGGTCGACATGAGCGTCAACCCGGATGCACCCGTGATCGTGACCGCCTTTAGGCTGGTCGCCGGAATGCTGCCGTTGTTATTGGCGTTGGCCGCATACGCACCGGCGGCGCCCAACGTGAGGGCGCCGGCCGCAATGCCAGCCGCAACCTTCGCCTTCGTCGTAATCGAAAACATGCGTTATCAGGTCCTCCTTGAATGAATTCGATAGACCTGCTGAGTAATACGAGCGCGATCGGACCGGCCATATGTCGGCGGCAGGCATTGTTACACGCGAACTCGCGCCTGATCGCATCCAGGTAACGGCGTCATCGCGGGAGCCCGCGTATTCTGAGACAAGCCGTGCCGCCTGAGATCGAAACCGAGCTGCGTTCGCCGATCCGACCACAGGGGCTGGCGAACCGTTTACTGCTGCCGCTGGCGTTCACCGGCGGACTTGCCAGTCTCGGAATCGAGTTCGCCGCCGCCCGCCTGCTCGCCCCGTTCTTCGGTCAGTCGCTGTTCATCTGGGGCACGCTGATCGGCCTGATCCTGATCTATCTGACGATCGGCTACTACGCCGGTGGCCGGATCGCCGACCGGCGGCCCGATGCGAGACTGCTGTTCAAACTGGCCGCCGTCGCGGCCCTCTGGACGGCGCTGATTCCCATCATCTCGCGGCCGATCCTGTCATTGGCGCAGACCGGCTTCGCCCAGCTCTCGGTCGGGCTGGTACTCGGTTCGCTGATCTCCGTCATCGTCCTGTTTGCCGTTCCGGTGATCCTCCTCGGCATGGTTTCGCCCTTTGTCATCCGGCTTCGAATTCGCGAGCTCGAGACCGCCGGCAACGCCGCCGGCGCCGTCTATGCACTCTCGACGCTGGGCAGCATCCTGGGGACGTTCCTGCCGGTGTTCTGGCTGATTCCGACGTTCGGAACGCGGCCGACGATCGACGTGCTTGCCGTCTTGCTTGGTGTAATCTCGGCGCTGGGCCTTCTCCAGACAGGGGCGCGGCGGCTGTATCTCTTGATTCCTGTCTTGATCATCGGCCTGGCGGTCCTGACCGGCGGTGGCGTTCGCGGCGCCTTCTACGGCCAGCAGCTGTACGAGACGGAATCGCCGTACAGCTACATCCAGGTCGTTCGCACCGGCACCGAAACGCAGCTGCTGATCGATGACGGCCACGCGGTCCACTCGATCTACGATCCGTCGACCCTGTACACGCATGGCTACTGGGACGACGCCCTGCTCGCGCCGTTCTTTGGATCCGGGGCGGCGCCACGCCGCGTTGCCCTTGTTGGCCTGGCCGGTGGCACAGTCGCGCGCCAGATCACGGCCATCGACGGACCGCTGCCGATCGACGGGGTCGAGCTCGATCCGAAGATCGTCGACGTCGGCCGACGCTACTTCGGCATGACC
>Ga0209153_1001032_pt1 | contig 10427 bp, 4 predicted proteins | sample GraSoiAngelo_120_FD_185877 | JGI IMG/M metagenome (GOLD analysis project Ga0209153, IMG submission 185877) | Grasslands soil microbial communities from the Angelo Coastal Reserve, California, USA - 14_0919_09_20cm (SPAdes) (version 2) | ecosystem: Environmental > Terrestrial > Soil > Grasslands ...
TTTTTCGCTGGCCCACGCCCAGCACCATGCGCGGATCGTGCGACGATAGATAGCTTCCTCCGCCCACTTTCCGTTGGTGCCGCAGCAAATCTCCCGCCTGATAAGCGACTCTTGCTCCGATCGCCTCGATGTTTGCCTTTCGTCCCACGAGTCTCAACCCAAGCCAGTGATTCTCGCGTCCTGCGTTGTTCCTCAAAAGCACAGGCGCGCCGTCATTTTGCGTCAGCAGCACGTCCAACGAACCATCGTTGTCAAAATCTCCCACCGCCATTCCTCGCCCCGCAAGTTCCTGTGAGAAAATCGGCCCGCTCTCCGCGCTCACATTCTTCCACCCTTTCCCGGTGTTTTGAAACAGCAGCAGCTTCTCGCGATACGCGACATTTTGTAACCGCTGCTCGACCATTAGATCCGGATGTCCGTTGCAGAGCAGTAGATCCACATTGCCGTCATTGTCGTAATCAAACAATTTTACTCCCCAGCCGCTCATCATTTTCGTTGTAGCCGCAATCCCCGAGCCGGGCGCGGCGTCGCTGAAGGTTTCATCCTTGCTGTTGTGATATAGCGAATACGTTTCGTGGTCCACATTCGTAACAAAAAGATCGATCCAACCATCTTGATCGTAATCCGCGGCATCCACGCCCATGCCGGAGCGCGCCAGCCCAAACGGACTCAGTCCCACTCCTGCAAGCAAACCAATCTCCTCGAAGCGCCCCTTGCGGTTTGCGAAAAGAAAATTCGGCACCGTGTCGTTGCCCACGAACAGATCCATCCACCCGTCATTATTAATGTCCGCCGCAACCACGCCCCACGCTTTTGCTAGCGATTTTGCAATTCCCGTTTCTTTGCTCACGTCGGTGAATGTTCCATTGCCGTTGTTGCGAAACAGCCAGCAGGGCATCGGCGTGTACACGTTCGGCTTGCAGTACCAGCGCTTGTTTTCTGCTCCATAGCCGCAGTAGATGTTTTTTGCTTTGTTAAAATCTACGAACCGGCAAACAAACAAATCCAGCAAGCCATCGTTATCGTAATCGAACCACACTGCGCTCGTCGCCCATCCTGGCGCTGCCACACGCGCTTTCGCCGTGACGTCGGTAAAGGTTCCGTCCCCGTTGTTGTGGTAGAGAATGCTGTGCGGATATTGCGTCAAATAGATGTCAGGAAGGCCGTCCCCATCGTAATCGCCCACGGCCACGCCCATTCCATAGGCGTTTCCCGCAACGCCAGCCTTCTCTGTGACGTCAGCGAACGTGCCGTCGCGATTATTGCGATAAAGCGCGTTGCGCAGCGGATGCGGCGGTGTGTAGAAGTCGCACGGGCCGCTGTTGACCAAGTAAATGTCCATCCAGCCATCGTTGTCGTAATCCAGGAACGCGCAGCCTGGTCCGACGGTTTCCGGCATGTACATTTCGGGCGAGATGCCGGCGACGTGGGTCCAAGAAATGCCGCTCTTGGCGCTTGGGATTCCTTCGAAAGCGGGGAGGGAATTGGCGTGGATGCGCGCGGCGCGAGCGCTAGATTTTGGCCCTGCGTGCCAGGCGCCAGACGGACCAAGCGCGCTTCCGAGTCCCGACGAGCTCAGGAGTTGCAACCAGCGCCGCCGTGAAATCATTGTGGCGTTGCGGAAGTGGCGCTTGGAGGCGCTTTCGCGGCAGCTTCACGCTGCAGTTGCATTTCCTTCGCGGCGCTTTCCTTGCGCCCGGTGCGATCGTAAGCGATCGCCAGTTGGTAGTGGCCTGCGGGATCGTCGGGCACGATTTTCACGTATTTTTCGAGCGGCGCTACGGCTTCAGCAAATTTTTGCGCCGAGGCCAGCGACATCCCGAGCGCGAGGTAGGCTTCCGCGAAACCCGAATCAAGGCGTGCAGCCGTTGAAAAACGCGCAATCGCTTCGTCCCACTTTCCGGCGCGGCGCGCAATTTCGCCCAGCGAGAATTCCGCCGCGGCGTTGCTCGGATCAGTCTTCAGCTCTTCCTCAAATTCCTTTTTCGCTTCTTCCGTGTTCGCCTCAGACGCCCCTTTCGAGAGCGCCACACGTCCCAGCCGAAAATGAATTCCTGGCACATTGGCGTTCTGATTCAGAATTTTCTGATACTCCGCCGCGGCTTCCGCCCATCGGCCTTGCGACTCGAACGACTCGGCCTGCAGTTCTTGAGCTTGGTAGGAGTCCGGCGCTGTGTGCGCAAGTTCCTGGGACGCCCGCGTGGCCAGCTCTGAAAGATAGTGCGTGGTGATGTAGAGCACTTCGGGGTCGTGCGGGAAGTCGCGCTTCAAGAGGAAGAGCGCGTTCACTGCCGTTTGTGCTTGGTCGAGGCTCATGGCGCATTTCGCGGCAGCCATCGCCGCGCGGTACTCCAGCTGTTTGCCGCTTGTTTGTTCATTGCCCGCCCCCCTACCAGGCGGGCGCGATAGGGTCTGCTTAAGCGCGGGAAGGGCTTCCTCGCAGCGCCCTTTCGTCGCCAAATCAATCGCACGCTCCACGTTCGAATTCGCCGCGGCCGATGAGGCCGGAGGGGCTTGCCCTGCGACAGATGCCGTCGCGAGCAAGATTCCGAAAACAGGCAAAGGCCATCGAAGGAGAAAATTGGACATAATTCGGCGCATTCAGTATATCGCGAGTGGAATCAGGCAACTCCTGCTTCGCCACATTCGGTCCTGCCAAAATGAGATCAGAACAGGGCAGGCCGACTCTCACAGAATGCAAGGAGGCATGCACTTTGCCGCCCAGGGGTGTAGGGGCGCAGCTTGCCGCAGTGAATGCCTCGCGCAGGGCGGCTTACGCCGCCTTGTTTGGGTCAAAACGTAATGTTGGCGCGCAGTTCGATCACGCGTGCGCTGGTGTTGTTGTTCGTCGCGACGTTTGTGAAGTTCAGCGAACTCGCCTGGCCGAACCCACCCGAAGTAAGGTTCGTACTTCCGTAGTAGTATGGCGGCTGGCCGGGCGTCGTAAAGTTCGGGTGGTTGAATAGGTTCAAAAATTCCGCCTGGAGGGTGAAGCGAACCTTTTCGTTGATCGGGACTGCCTTAGTCAAAGAGGTGTCGTCGTTCCAAACGTGCACGCCATAGAGCCACGGATTGATCCCAAAAACTCCGGGGGTCGTGTTTTGGCACACACCGGTGAGGACGCTGTTGCAGTTGGGCGAGGAGTTGCCTTGCAGCAGCTTTGGATTGATGACGTCGATATATGGACCCGAGGTATGGTAGACGCCGACGGCGTTCTGCAGTTGAGCCTTGGTGATGCCATTCAGCACAAACCCTCCGTCGCCGTAGTCGTTAAATGTCCCATAGCCGCCGAATAGCTGGAAAGGTAGTCCCGTCTGCCAAGTAACAATCGTGCCGAGCGACCACCCACCAACAAGCTTGTCGACCGCGCCAGGGCGGTTGGCCAGCGCCTTGCCTTTTCCAAAAGGAAGATCAAACGTCCCACTGGCATGGACAACGTGGCGCAAATCAAAGGACGTGGGGCCGTAGCTCTGTCTCAAGTCACGAAGGGTGAACTCCGTCACCGTACCTAACCATTGATTGTCCGGCTGCAAGCCAAGAGTGTGGCTGTAGGTATAGTTCACGTCGAACTGCATCCCATGCCATTGCTTCTGCCGGAAATCGACCTGAAGTGCGTGATAAGTGCCATACCCCGCCGCCGATGTATAGCTCTGCATCACGCCAGGGAATGAAGCGCCCAGCGGATTAACTTGAAAGAAGTTGAGAGGGTAGGTTCCAGGCGAAGTATATCCGTAGCCTTCGCACGGGCTAAGTGACGACCCGACTAGATTGCAAATGTAGGGCACAGTTCCGAACGGATATGCCAGTTGCGATGCCAATGCACCTGCGGCCCCCTGATTCAAATCAATAATGAAGCCGCTGTTAGTAAAGTCCTGACCCGCCGTAATATTAGACGGACAACCACCCGGCGGGCAGGCAAATGCCGCAGTAAAAATGGGCAGAGGCACCTGTCCAGGTAATCCTTGGTTGGCGAAGCTGAGATTCGAGGCGCAGCTCGCGTTAGCCATGCAAATAGCCAGGTTGGATTGCGCATTCTTGAATTCTTTCAGGAAACCGTTTTCGAAGACGTTAACTTCGTTGGGGTCAGTCTGAATCCACTGGTGAAGGCTTCTATGTCCTAGATACCGCACCTCTAGCACGTTGTTCTGGCCCAACTGCCGCTGGATGCCAAGGTTCCACTCCTGAACATAGGGCTGATGAATGTGAGGATCGAAACCGGAAGCTCCCCAGTAGTAGCTCCATGTATAGTCGGTTTCCGGAAGGCTGGCGGCGTAAGCGGGAGGCGAATAAGTGAATTTCGTCGGATCGATGGTATCCCCAAGCGACAGTGTACCCGGAGAGAAAGTGCCGGGCGCTCCCCCATTGGCCGCGTTATACGAAAAGTTCTGGAAGAACGCCAAGCCGTGATTGGATGCGTTGTTCCAGAAATATTGGTACGGCTCCGTGAACCGCTTGATGTCAAACCCGGTGCGTATCACCGTACTGCTTCCACCAAGCAATTTCCCCAAGATCCCTTCTGAATGGCTCGGGTTCCATGCCAGTCCAAGCGTCGGTTGGGGGCTCACGTTCCAAGGTGCATATTGGTGGCTGCTGGCAACATAGGCCGGATTCATGTCGCCAGTGAGCGTTCCGGGCCTGAATAGATTGCCGACGCCAGACGGGCCGTACATGGCGGATATCGAAGCGCCATGGTAGGCGCTGGTCAAATCGTGGTCGTCACCCGTGAAATCCCAGCGCAGCCCGTAATTAAATGTGAGATGGGGGGTGAAGCGGAAGGAATCCTGTGCGTAAAGTCCCCACATTTTTTGCAGTTCGTCGAGGTTGTACGAAGACCCAGGCGTCGTTGCGTATTTGCCGGTCTTTGGATCGTAAGGAAAGCCGCTGCCAGTGGGACCGATACCTGAAATCCTGCCAACCAGGAGCGAATAAATATTTTCGGCTTCACCTCGATCTGCTGCTGAAGCGTTGGCGAAATAGCTGTTGAAGTCGTTTAAAGCTGGGTCGCCGGCCGCAAGGGGGCCCAGAGACATGTTTTGCATGCCATCTGGCGCGTTCCAGTAGTGGTCCTGCTCCCGATGGAAGTCAAAACCAAGCGTGACCGTGTGGCGTCCACGAATCAATGCTGCGTTATCAATGACATCGACAATGGGATAGAACGTCGAAACGGGTAAGTTGAAGGCGTTTCCGGAACAGTTACCATAGTGAGGATACCCGGTGCATATCGGCCAGCTTATAGCCGGCCGCGTAAGCCAAATGGGTTTCGCTCCGGTGCCGTAGACATACCAATTGTAGTAATACCCGCCGCGGAATTGGTTAATCAAGTTGGGCGTCACCGTCCAGTTCAAACCGATGGACGTGATGTAGTTGTTCGACTTGTTGGAGGCTACCTGATTGGCGAAAACTGAGCCTGGGAAGATCGGCGGGCTCGCATTGGGCTGGTTAATCTTGGTCTCTTGAAGCGAAAAGTCCAGGCGGAGCTTTTGTGTGAGGTTGTAGTCCACGCGTATAGCAGGGTAATAGCGCGTTGTCGGGGAAGGGTTCAGCCAGTTGACCGTCAGCAAGTTCGTGTCCGCGGACCCGTTCGGCCCCGCCGAGCCGGTCGCGCCTGCAATGGACTGATTAATTAGGGCTTGCTCGGCTGCGATTTGCGAGTTCACCGTTGCCGGGAGGCCGTTCGGCTGCGCAACCTGTGTGAAGAGATTTACCGTCTGTCCCGCCTGCGGTCCCCCGGTTACGCTTTGATAGTACGTATAGATGCCTTGTTGCGCTGCGGGCGACAGAACCACGTTGCTGGCAATGAAGCCACCTGGTTGTTTGGCCATTGCGAACGAGCCAAAAAAGAAAAGTTTGTCCTTTAGGATGGGTCCCCCGACGCTGCCGCCAAAATCGTTCAGGATAATGGGATTCCGACGCACAGGATTTCCAGGAGTGCTGACCGCGTTGTTAAACCAACTGTTGGCATTTAGCGCTGTATTGCGAAAATCCTCGAACACCCTGCCGTGAAGGTCATTGCTGCCGCGGCGCGTCACAAAGTTTACTTGCATCGAGGCCTGTCCAAGACCCTGACTCAAGTCCGTTTGTTCGGTCTGTACGGTCATCTCCTGAAGATCTTCAAGCCGTGCTTCCAATCCTGGCTGTGTGTTTCCTGAAAATTTCATGCGGCTCGTCGAAGCTGATATTCCGTCGATGTTGTTTCCCTGGGCAATCACGGGAAGGCCATTCCAGGTGCCGTTGCCGGGCGTGCCGGCGAATCCAGGGGTCAGGAAGGCCAGCGAACTGATGTCCCGGCCTTGTAGGGGCAGGTCTTCAATTTGCTTCATGTCAATGGTTTGCGCGATGGCGCTCGAAGTGGTCTCGACCAGTGGCGCCGAGCTTTCGGCGACTACCACCTTCTCAACGGCCGCTCCCACTTTGAGAGTGACCTTTACGTCGGTGACGCGATTGGATTGCACAATCACGGAATCCAGCACTTCGGTTTGAAACCCGCTTTTGGAGACGGTCAGTCTATAAGTTCCCGCTGGCAAGGCGACAAAGTTGTAGCTGCCGACTTGCTGGGTTTCCGACTCCCGGATTCCGTTGGTGGCTAACTCCTGGAGTTGCAATTTGGCGCCTTGCACGGCTCCGCCGGTCGGGTCTACCACGGTGACGGTCACCGTTCCTTGCGAAGCCATCTGCGCCCAAGAGGGTGAACAGCAGGCAAGAACAAGAAGGGGAAGTGCGAGCAAGGGAAGAGAATGGCCCGGTCGGCTCAACGGGAAGAAGAACCTCTGCAACATCACTCACCTCCAATAAAACACCCCAAACTTTGCGATCGGCTCAGAAATTCACCCGCTGAGATTTGCGGATCCCAGCGCAAACTAAAGAATCCCACCTGAGGTTGGCGTGGAGTTTTTCGTAGCGAACGAGAAAAACCCAGCCTCGCCGAGGGGCGAAACGATGGCGATTTTGTATAAGATATGCAATCCGCTTGTCAAGTCTTTTCTGCAAACGCTTTCATTCCTCAATTCCTTTGCAATTCGCGGCAAATGCGTATATTTTTCAGCTTTCGCGTGAAAACGCTCGCAGGAGCGGTGTAAGTGGCCTGCGGCAGTTTGCGCTGCAAAGCGCCGGGATTTGTTGCGAAGTGGCGAGCGTGATGTATATTGTATGCAGGGGGGCTACACATTTGGCACCGGACAATCCATGTACCCAAGTCTGGTGTTAGTAGGCAGCTATCGCGTTTCAGCGCGTCCTTGTTCCGATTAAAGAGGATAGGTTTCTAACGACTATGGCAACGGCCGCCCCAACCAAGTCTTCCCCCATTCCGAGGCAATCTCTGTCCGCCGCCGTTGTGGAGCGGCTCCGCGAGAAAATCTTGACAGGAGAACTGCACGAGGGGGAACAACTTCGGCAGGACGCGATTGCCAATGAATTCCAGATCAGCCGGATCCCGGTGCGCGAGGCGCTCAGCCATTTGGCGGCAGAGGGACTGATCACCATCTATGCGAACCGGGGCGCCGTGGTTTCCGCGCTTTCGCCGGATGAAATCATGCAGCTCTTCGAAACGCGCGCAGTGCTGGAATGCTACATGCTGCGGTGCGCGATCCCCAACATGAAAGAGGATGATTTTCAGCGCGCGGACGACATTCTTAAGCTCTACGAAGAGTCTTTGGAAAAAGACTCCGAGGTGAAATCCTGGGGACGCTGGAATTGGAGTTTTCATTCCGCGCTTTATGCGCCGGCGAACCGCCCGGTGATGCTGTCCTTTTTGAAGACGGTGAACATCAATTGCGACCGTTATACTCGTCTGCATCTGGTCTTTACCCGGGAATTGCACCGCGCGGGGCAAGCGCATCGCGAACTTCTGGAGGTCTGTAGGACCAGAGACTCTGAGCTGGCGTCGGCAGCCTTATGGAAACACATCACGGAGGCCGGCGAGTACCTGAGAGAATTTATCAAGAGCCGACGCGAGCGTCACCCCACCGGGAGCGAGCCCGCCGAAAACGACCGCGGGAAGGACGGCGCGAGTTCTCGCGGCGACGCCAAATGAGAGGTCATTCCCGGGACCTTTCGTGATTCCCGCCGTGAAAGGGAGTTGGCGCAGCAGCAGTTTTAGGAGCAAGAACTGCTGTTGCAGGTGCAAGCGCTTGCGGTTATTTCTTGACACGCTGCTCCATCCTGCGTTTCACTCTCCTTCGCCTCTTTTTTCAGGGGAGCGGGCATGGACGACACGCTATCTCGCCGCGAATGGCTCAAGAAAACCGTTGCCCGCGTCTCGAGCGCTGCTTTTCTTCCTTCAACTCTTTGGCATGAGCCCCTTGGCGCTCCTGCTGAATTCGCCGCGTCTCCGGCGAGCCCTCCCGCAGAGTCCTCGACGATCATTCCGCTCACGAGTACCAGCGATGTGTACATTCCGCCGCGGGGAAACAGCTTCTTCAAATTCAGCTTCGATTTTCCCGAACCGTCGGTAAGTTTTGGGGATTTTCAAATTTCATTTCGTGTCTACACTTTTGAGAATACGTACGCAGCTGACGCGAGCTTGATGACGGCGGAAACGGGTTCGGATAGCGCGCATATTCACTGCAAAGGTTTTGTGTGGGCCGGCGACCAGCAGAAAGCCCCGGGAACGCTGGAAGCGCACATCACGCGAAACGGCTCGTTTGTGGAGTGCCGGGCCACGGCGGAAATGGGCCAGTCGATCAAATCCATCGCCGCGATTGTTCGCGGCGTGCCTCGGGGAAAGGTTTCTGTAGCGGGCGGAAACTTCTTCGATCCGAAGGACAATGAACTGCTGTTCGGTTACCCGTTCGGCGGAGGCTCGCTGTTTGTTGCCGGTGGAATGGATTCTCCGGTTCTCGTCATTCAGAGTGGAGAAAAGGAGTATTTCTTTCTATCGGCGCTTGTGAAGGAAGTGCGCGCCAGCCGTTTTTATTTGCAGCCTGGAGAAAAAGGATACCGCGTCGAGCTGGTTCACGAGCGCGAAGGTTGGGCAAGAAGCAATCGCATCGAGAGCGCGGTCTGGCGCGTGGGCCGAGCGGAAAACATGGAAGGGGCGTACCGGCCGCACTTCGAGCACGTGGAGAAAGCGTTTGCCATTCCGGACTGGGAGAGCCGAACGGATGTGCCAGCGTGGTTCCGCGAGATTGCTTTAGTCGTCTCGCTGCACGGGATGCACTGGACCGGATACATTTTCAACGATTTCGTGGAGTGCTTGAAGATTTTGAAATGGGTGGCAACGCAAATTTCCGGGAAGCACGTTCTCGTCTTTTTGCCGGCGTGGGACGGTCGCTATTACTGGAACTACCCGATTTACAAGCCAGACCCGCGGCTCGGCGGAGAGGAAGGCTTTCGCATACTGATCGACAAGGGGCACGGCATGGGGTTTCATTTCATGCCTATGTTCGGCATGAACGCGGCGAACAAGCTGCTCCCTGAGTTTAAGAACTTCGCCGACGCCACGACAGAGCAAATCGACGGCGATGCTTTCAACTTGAATTGGGTGGACTGGGACAACGACCGCCACAATGAAGGCTGGGGCGGCTACATGAACCTCGGCGTGCCTTCGTGGCGCAACTGGCTTTCGGCGCGAATTGCCGACACCCTTTCGACTTATCACGCGGATGCGTATTTCCTCGACATCGCCGGCGGCTGGGAGAACAATACGAAAGCTGATATGCACGAGGGTACGCGGCTGCTGGTGGAGGGCTTGCGCAAGAGATTCCCCGGCGTGCTGGTTTGCGGGGAAATGCCGTACGACGCGCTGATGAGCTTCATACCCCTGTTTCAGGTTTTTTCTAGTGGAGGATATCCTCCGGGCATGAAAAAATATGTGCGCGCGTTTCAGCATCTCAGCCTGCCCGCGCCAGGGCGCGGGAGCAGCGGCGTGCACGAATCCGGCTTCGGGCACTTCAACCCGAAGACGCTCAATCTGGGCAAGGAACAGATTCCCACCATTACGGTTGTGGACGATACGTTTGAAAGATACCGCGACGTGATGGCGGAAATCATCCAGAAGGCGAAAGAGCGTGTGGGACAATGAAGGAGGGCGGCTAAATGCCGTGGCTGCGCTCTACGAGCGGGGGATTCGAATGAAACGAATTTTATGGAATACCATTACGGGGGCCATTCTCATGAGCACGCTGTCAGCGAGCGGTGCAACAGCAAAGCCCGCCACGGCCAAAATATCCTGGGGGAAAACGCCTGACGGGGAGCAAGTGTATTTGTACACGCTGACCAACAAAAACGGCTTGGAGGCGGCGATCAGCACGTACGGCGGCGCGGTGGTTTCGCTGAAAGTGCCGGACCGCGACGGCAAGCTCGCCGACGTGGTGCTGGGTTACGATTCACTGGACGGCTACGTGAATGACAAGAGCTATTTTGGCGCGATCATCGGGCGCTACGCGAACCGCATCGGACACGCGGAATTCACTCTCGACGGCAAGACGTAC
>Ga0209153_1001033_pt1 | contig 10410 bp, 9 predicted proteins | sample GraSoiAngelo_120_FD_185877 | JGI IMG/M metagenome (GOLD analysis project Ga0209153, IMG submission 185877) | Grasslands soil microbial communities from the Angelo Coastal Reserve, California, USA - 14_0919_09_20cm (SPAdes) (version 2) | ecosystem: Environmental > Terrestrial > Soil > Grasslands ...
CCGTCCATCCCTCAACCCTCCGCATCTTCCACGAGCTGGGGCTGCTCGAGCGGCTGCTCCAGCGGCCGCACGACAAGGTGCACGGCATCGGCGCCCTCGTCGGCGGCGGCAAATCGATCGAGGTCGCGGACCTCAGCCATTTCGACCGGCGCTGGAACTTCATCGCGATGATGCCGCAATGGGAGTTCCTCGATTTCGTCGCCGAGGAGGCGGGGCATTATCCCGGCTTCCGACTGGAAAGGAATGCCGAGGCGACCGGGCTGGTGCTGGATGGCGGCCGCGTCGCCGGGATCGAGGTCGGAGGCCGGGAGATACGCGCCCGCCTCAGCATCGCCGCCGATGGACGAGGTTCGATCCTGCGCGAGGCGGCGGGCTTCAAGGTGCGCGACCTCGGCGCACCGATCGACGTCTTCTGGTTCCGCGTGCCCAAGACGCGCACTCCTGAGAACGAGACGACGGGCCTGTTCGCGTCGGGCCGGATCATGGCCCTGATCGACCGAGGCGATTATTGGCAATGCGCCTATGTCTTCCCCAAGGGCGCTGCCGAAGCCGTGCGGGAGCGGGGGATCGACGCGTTCCGCGCCGAAGTTTTCGGCCTCGCGCCGCAGCTAGGCGATCTCGCGTCGGTGACGGGCTGGGACCAGGTCAAGCTGCTCAGCGTCTCGCTCGACCGGCTCGAAAGCTGGTCCCGCCCCGGCCTCCTCGCCATCGGCGACGCGGCGCATGCGATGTCGCCGATCGGCGGGGTAGGCATCAACCTCGCCGTGCAGGACGCGGTCGCGGCGGCGAATGCGCTCGCCGGCCCGATGGCGCGCGGCGAGGACCCGGACCCTTTGCTCCCCCGCGTGGAGAAGCGCCGCCTCCCCGCGGTGCGGCTGATCCAGGGCTTCCAGAAAGCCGCCCAGGATCGGATCATCACGCCCTTACTCCTGCGCCAAGGCGGCGCCTTCGATCCGCCGCTGGCGCTGAAGCTCCTAAACCGCTTCCCGATCTTGCGCCGAATCCCCGCGGCCCTGATCGGCTTCGGCTACAAAGCGGAGCATGTAAGGTCGCCGGAGCAGGGGCGCTTACCCGGCCATCGCCTTCTCTAGATTCGCCCGGATCGCTTCGAAGAACTGCTCCGTGGTCATCCAGCTTTGGTCGGGGCCAATCAGGATGGCGAGGTCCTTGGTCATCTGGCCTTGCTCGACCGTTTCGATGCAGACGCGTTCCAGCGTCTCGGCGAAGCGGGTGACTTCGGGGGTTTCGTCGAACTTGCCGCGGAACTTCAAACCGCCGGTCCAGGCGAAGATCGACGCGATCGGGTTGGTCGAGGTCGCCTTGCCCTGCTGGTGCATGCGATAGTGGCGGGTGACGGTGCCGTGCGCCGCTTCCGCCTCGACCGTCTTGCCGTCCGGGGTCATCAGGATGGACGTCATCAGGCCCAGCGAGCCGAAGCCCTGGGCGACCTGGTCCGACTGGACGTCGCCGTCGTAATTCTTGCAGGCCCAGACGAACTTGCCGCTCCACTTGAGCGCGCTCGCCACCATGTCGTCGATCAGGCGGTGCTGATATTCGATGCCAGCTTCTACGAACTTCGCCTTGTAATCGCGGTCGTAAATCTCCTGGAAGATGTCCTTGAAGCGCCCGTCATAGGCCTTGAGGATGGTGTTCTTGGTGGAGAGGTAGACCGGCCAGCCGCGCTGCAGGCCGTAGTTCAGGCAGGCATGGGCGAAGTCGCGGATCGACTCGTCGAGATTGTACATGCCCATGGCGACGCCGGAGCTCGGGAAGTCGAACACCTCATGCTCGATCTCCTGGCCGTCCTCGCCGACCCATTTGATGGTCAGCTTGCCCTTGCCGGGGATGAGGAAGTCGGTCGCCTTATACTGGTCGCCGAAAGCGTGGCGGCCGACGACGATCGGGTCGGTCCAGCCCGGGATCAGCCGAGGGACGTTCTCGATCACGATCGGCTCGCGGAAGACGACGCCGCCCAGGATGTTGCGGATCGTGCCGTTTGGCGACTTCCACATCTTCTTGAGGCCGAATTCCTCGACCCGCTGCTCGTCGGGCGTGATCGTCGCGCATTTGACGCCGACGCCGTGCTTCTTGATCGCTTCGGCGCTCTCGACGGTAACCTTGTCGTCGGTCGCGTCGCGATTCTCCATGCCGAGGTCGAAATAGAGCAGGTCGATGTCGAGATAGGGGAGGATCAGCCGTTCCCTGATCCATTGCCAGATGATGCGGGTCATCTCGTCGCCGTCGAGCTCGACGACCGGGTTCTTCACCTTGATCTTCGCCATGGGGAGCGTGCTTCCTTAGTCTGTTCGGCCGCCGTGTAGGCGGAGCAGGGGTCCCGATCAACTGGCCCCGGCGCTCGGTTGTCTCCACCGGCGACAGCGCCTAAAGACCGCCGATGGTTTCGCTCGACAAGTCCGAACTGGTCACCACCAACGTTCGCTGGCGCTGGCCCTCGGTCCATCCCGAAGGTCGCAAGTTCGTCGTCATCGCCGGTGCTCTGGCGTTGATCTTCCTCCTCTTCATCTCGGACGAGATCGGCTGGCCGCTGATCGGGCTGACGATCTGGGTCGCCGCCTTCTTCCGCGATCCGATCCGGACCACGCCGAAGGGGGACGGGCTGATCATCGCCCCCGCCGACGGTCTGGTGACGATGATCGCCTCGGTTCCGCCGCCCGCCGAAATGGCGGGGCCGGAAGGGCTCGGCGACGCGCCCGTCACCCGCGTGTCGATTTTCATGAGCGTGTTCGACGTCCACATCAACCGCTCGCCAATCAGCGGCGAGATCCGCCGTGTCGCCTACATTCCGGGCAAGTTTTTGAACGCCGACCTCGACAAAGCGAGCGAGGACAATGAGCGCCAGCACATCCTGGTCGAAAGCGCTAACGGCCTTCGCATCGGCTTCACCCAGATCGCCGGCCTCGTCGCCCGCCGCATCGTCCCCTGGGTCAAGCCCGGCGACGTCGTGATCGCCGGTCAGCGCGTCGGCCTCATTCGCTTCGGAAGCCGGGTCGACGTCTACCTTCCTGAGGGCACCGCCTCGCAGGTCCTGCTCGGCCAGCGAACCATCGCCGGCGAGACGATCGTCGCCAGGGTGGGCGAGGCGCAATTGCTGGAGGGTGTAGCCCAGTGAAGGGCCCCGAGCGGGAGCGGCGGGGGATACCCTTGCGCGCGGTCGTCCCCAATGCGGTGACCGCGCTCGCGCTCTGCTCGGGCCTCACCGGCATTCGCTTCGCAATCGCCGGCGAATGGGAGCTGGCGGTGGCGGCGATCATTATCGCCGCAGTGCTCGACGGCATGGACGGGCGCATCGCGCGGATGCTCAATGGCCAGAGCCGCTTCGGCGCCGAGCTCGATTCGCTGTCCGACGTGATCGCCTTCGGCGTCTCGCCGGCCGTTATCCTCCACCTCTGGGTGCTCAAGGAATGGCCACGGCTCGGCTGGCTGTTCGCGCTGGCTTATGCGGTGTGCATGGCGCTCCGCCTCGCCCGCTTCAACGCCCGCATCGACTCCGACGACCAGCCCCATAAGTCCGCCGGCTTCCTGACCGGCGTTCCGGCGCCGGCGGGGGCGGGGCTTCTGCTCCTCCCCCTCTACCTCTGGCTTGCGAGCGGGCGCGAGTGGACCTGGCTTCAGGATTACCGGCTGGTCGCGCCCTGGGCGGCAGTCTGCGCCTTCCTCGCCATCTCGAGCCTCGCCACCTATAGCTGGACGTCCTTCCGCTTGCGCAGGAATGTGAGGCTGGAGGCGATAGTGGTAATTGCTCTGGTAGGCGGCGCGCTGATTTCGGCGCCGTGGGAGACTCTGAGCGTCGCGGCGATCCTCTACGCGATCACCATCCCGTTCAGCGCCTTTGGCTATGCCAGGGTCAGAAGGCAGCGCGCCGCGGCGCGTGCCGCCGCACGGTCCGAAGCTCAGCCGCTGGGCTGACCGCGACCCCGAGCTCGCGCCGAAGGGCGGTGACGATCTCGAACCAATAGGCCCGGACGGTCATATGGATGGCTGCGGCTGCGCCGATGAATGCCAGCGAGAAGAAGAGGGCGGCAAGGACGTATGTCACTTTTTATCCCCTGAATTATCCACATACAACGCGGTTAATGTGGATTGGTTTCCTATTGCGTTGGAAAAGCAACATGTTCGCGTTTTGTTCGGATGTCAAGCGCGGACCCGCAGGGTTGATTTCGCGGGCGCACCGCACTAAGTGCGCGCTCATTCCACATGCGTGGCCATCATAACCGGTGGCTGGGCGGTCTTTACGGCCTTCCAGTCTCTCGGCTGCGCAGAGGTATAACCGGAAGGAGAAAGTCCATGGCGTCCAACGACGTTTCCATGCAGCAATTGCTTGAGGCCGGAGCGCATTTCGGCCACCAGACCCACCGCTGGAACCCCAAGATGAAGCCGTACATCTTCGGCGAGCGGAACGGCGTCCACATCATCGACCTGTCGCAGACCGTGCCGCTGTTCGCGCGCGCCCTCGATTTCGTGCGCCAGTCCGTCGCCCATGGGGGCAAGGTGCTGTTCGTCGGCACCAAGCGCCAGGCGCAGGATCCGATCGCTGAAGCCGCGCGCCGCTCTGGCCAGCATTTCGTCAACCACCGCTGGCTGGGCGGAATGCTCACCAACTGGAAGACGATCTCGGGCTCGATCAAGCGCTTCAAGAGCCTCGAGGAGCAGCTTTCGGGCGACACGCAGGGCCTCACCAAGAAGGAAGTCCTCCAGCTCACCCGCGAGCGCGACAAGTTCGAGCTCTCGCTCGGCGGCATCCGCGACATGGGCGGGCTGCCGGACGTGATCTTCGTCGTCGACGCCAACAAGGAAGAGCTTGCGATCAAGGAAGCCAATGTCCTCGGCATCCCGGTCGTCGCGATCCTCGATTCGAACTCGAGCCCGCAGGGCATCGCCTTCCCGGTTCCGGGCAATGACGACGCCAGCCGCGCGATCCGCCTCTATTGCGACGCGATCGCCGACGCGGCGCTCGCCGGCAAGTCGGGCGGCGCTGCCAATCGCGGCGAGGACATCGGCGCGATGGACGCCCCGCCGGCCGAAGCCGCTCTCGCCGACGCCTGACCCAATAAGAGCAAGAGGCGTGAGGCGGGTGCCCGATAAAGGCGCCTGCCTCATTCCCGTTTTCAACTTCGACAGATAAGGACACGAGACATGGCGGACATCACTGCCGCGACCGTCAAGGAACTGCGCGACCGCACCGGCGCCGGGATGATGGATTGCAAGAAGGCCCTCGGCGAGACCCAGGGCGACATGGAAGCCGCGATCGACTGGCTTCGCACCAAGGGTCTCGCCGCCGCCGCCAAGAAGGCAGGCCGCCAGGCCGCCGAGGGCCTGGTCGGCGTCTCCGTCCGCGGCACCCGCGGCGCGGTCGTCGAGGTCAACTCCGAGACCGACTTCGTCGCCAAGAACGAGCAGTTCCAGGAGTTCGTCCGCACCGTCTCGCAGCTCGCGCTCGACACCGGCAGCGACGTTTCGGCGCTCGCGTCCGCGTCCTGGCCGGCCGGCGGCACCGTCGAAGAGAAATTGACCGCGAACATCGCCACCATCGGCGAGCACCAGTCGCTCCGCCGCGCGGCGATCCTCGAGGTCGGCGACGGCGTCGTCGTCTCCTACGTCCACAACGCCGCCTCGCCGGGCCTCGGCAAGATCGGCGTCCTGGTCGCGCTCGAATCGTCGGGTGAGAAGGCCGCTCTCGAGGCGCTCGGCAAGAGCCTTGCCATGCACATCGCGGCGTCCAACCCGCTTGCGCTACGCGGCGAGGATCTCGATCCGACCCTGGTCGAGCGCGAGCGCTCGATCGCGGCCGAGAAGGCGAAGGAATCGGGCAAGCCCGAGAATATCGTCGAGAAGATGGTCGACGGCGCGATCGCCAAGTTCCGCAAGGAGATGGCCTTCCTGTCGCAGCTGTTCGTGATGGACAACAAGACCAAGGTCGAAGACGTCGTCGCCGCCGAGGCCAAGAAGGTCGGAGCGCCGATCAACGTCGCCGGCTTCGTCCGCTTCCAGCTCGGCGAAGGCATCGAGAAGAAGGAAAGCGACTTCGCCGCCGAAGTCGCCGCCGCTTCCGGCGTGCCCTCGAAGCCCGAGCCGGTAGCCTAAGGTTCCGGTGTTAGGGATTGGGGGTTTGGGATTGGGGTAAAGTCCCCAAGCCCAACCCCTAGGCTGTCTCGACATTCACCTGCCGATTGGGAATTTCATTCCCTCTCCCCAGGGGGGAGAGGGTTAGGGTGAGGGGGTTCGGCGTCCGAAGCTACTCGCTAAGTCAGAGCCCCCTCACCCCAGCCCTCTCCCCGCCGGGGAGAGGGGGAAGAAGTGGCCCCGAATGTCGATACAGCCTAATCCCCAAAACCCACACACAGCCTCCACTTGGCACGGTGCGCGCGCCTGACTAAGGTGCGGGCGCCTTCACGCCAGATCCGATCGGACGACCGTCGCCATGCCGCGCCCGCGCTTTCACCGCATCCTGCTCAAGCTCTCCGGCGAGGCGTTGATGGGGGAGGGGCAGTTCGGCATCGATCCCGACACCACCTCGCGCATGGCGCAGGAGATCAAGGAAGCGAAGGAAGCGGGGCACGAACTCTGCCTGGTCGTCGGCGGCGGCAACATCTTCCGCGGCCTCGCCGGCGCCGCCAAGGGTTTCGACCGCTCGACCGCCGACTATATGGGCATGCTCGCGACGGTGATGAACGCGCTCGCGATGCAGAATGCGCTCGAGAAGATCGGGATCGACACAAGGGTCCTGTCGGCGATCCCGATGGCGACGGTTTCCGAACCCTATATCCGCCGCCGTGCCGTCCGCCACATGGAGAAGGGGCGAGTGGTGATCTTCGCCGCCGGCACCGGAAACCCTTATTTCACAACCGATACCGCGGCGGCCTTGAGAGCCGCCGAGATGAATTGCGACGCCCTCTTCAAAGGGACCAGCGTCGACGGCGTCTACGATGCGGACCCCAAGAAGGTGAAGTCCGCCAAGCGCTATGAGAGCGTCGGCTTCCACCAGGTGCTCGCCGATGATTTGAAGGTCATGGACGCGAGCGCGGTGGCGCTTTGCCGCGACAACAATATCCCGATCGTCGTCTTCAATATCCGCGAGCAGGGCAATCTCGCCCGGGTGCTCAGCGGTGAGGGGGTCGCGACCATCGTCAAGAACGAGGAGTAGCACATGCCCGCTTATGACAAGGCCGACCTCCAGCGCCGGATGCACGGCGCCGTCGAGTCGCTGAAGCACGACCTGGGCGGCCTGCGCACCGGCCGCGCCTCGACCAGCCTGCTCGAGCCGATCACCGTCGAGGTCTACGGATCGCACATGCCGATCAACCAGGTGGCTTCCATCTCCTCGCCGGAGCCGCGGATGCTGTCGGTGCAGGTCTGGGACCGCTCGAACGTCGGCGCGGTCGAGAAGGCGATCCGTTCGTCGGGCATTGGTTTGAACCCGATCACCGACGGCACCACGCTGCGCCTGCCGATCCCGGAGCTGACCGAGGAGCGCCGCAAGGAGCTCGCCAAGCTCGCCAGCCAATATGCGGAGAAGGCGCGGATCGCGGTCCGCAACGTCCGCCGCGACGGCATGGACGCCCTGAAGCAGGACGAGAAGAAGCACGAGATCAGCGAGGATGAGCGCAAGCGCCTCGAGACCGAGGTCCAGAAGATGACCGACGACACGATCAAGGAATTGGACGCCGCCGCCCACGCCAAGGAACAGGAAATCCTTCAGCGGTGATCTTCCGCACGGCCAGGAGCGAGGCGCGGACCGTCGAGACCGGTGCAGGGGGTGGCGGTGCCGGGGGGTCCGTCCCGCGTCACGTCGCGATCATCATGGACGGCAACGGCCGCTGGGCGAAGGCGAGGGGGCTGCCCCGCGCCGCCGGCCACCGCCAGGGCGCCGAGGCGGCACGCAAGGTGCTCCGCGCGGCGGGCGAGGCCGGAGTCGAATGCCTCACCCTCTACGCTTTCTCCTCCGAGAATTGGCGGCGCCCTGCCGAGGAGATCGGCGATCTGATGGGCCTCCTCAGGCTCTACATCGCCAATGAGCTCGACAGCCTCCACAAAGAGGGCGTCAGGATCAAGATCATCGGCGATTACAAAGCCTTCCAGCCCGACATTGTGAAACTGCTTGAAGCGTCTGTTGCCAAGACCGCCGGCAATACGCGGATGACGCTTGCGGTTGCGCTCAATTATGGCGGCCGAAGCGAGCTGGTCCGGGCCGCCCGCGGCCTCGCCGAACGCGCAGCCGCCGGCGAGCTCGCTCCCGAAGCCATCGACGAGGCGGCGCTCGACTCCGCGCTCGACACGGCCGACCTGCCGCCGCTCGACCTCCTCATCCGCACCTCGGGGGAATATCGCCTGTCCAACTTCCTCCTCTGGCAGTCGGCTTATGCCGAGCTGCTGTTCGTCGACACGCTGTGGCCGGATTTCGACGGCGACGCGCTCCGGGCGGCGATCGCCGACTATAGCGGGCGCGAAAGGCGCTTCGGCGGGCGATGAGCGAGGAGAAGCCCCAGTCGGACCTCTCGACCCGCTTCACCATGGGCGTGGTGATGATCGCGGTCGCCTGCGCGGCGATCTATTTCGGCGGCACCGGCGATGCGACAGGCGCCTGGGTCTTCCGCCTGCTCTTCGCCGCGGCGGCCGCCTTGATGCTGGTCGAATGGGGCGACATGCACCGGCTGAGCCGAGCCCTCTCCTGGTTCGGCGCCGGCCTGATTGCCGTCACCCTGCTCGCGGCGGCGCAATGGCTGTTCCCGGCCGGCGAGATCGACCTTATCGACGGCGTGGAAGCGATCGGCCCGGGCAGCTTCGACGAGGTCTGGAAGGGCGTCGCCGTCATCGCCGCAGCCGCTCTCGTGTACGCACTCATCGCCCGCCGCCTCTCTATGGGCTGGGGCTTCTTCTACATCGGGGTGCCGATCTTCGCGCTGATGGTGCTCGAATGGGCGCGGTTCGACATCGTCTTCTGGCTGATGCTGGTGACCTGGTCGACGGACACCTTCGCATATTTCGCCGGGCGGGCGATCGGCGGCAAGAAGCTCGCGCCTCGGATCAGCCCGAACAAGACCTGGTCGGGTCTGATCGGCGGGATGGTCGGCGCGGCCTTCGTCGGCGGAATCGCCGCCTGGGCGTTCGATCTCGACCCCATCTTCCTCCTCGCAGGGGCGCCGATGGCGGTGCTGGCCCAGCTCGGCGACCTCTATGAGAGCAAGGTGAAGCGCCGCCTGGGCGTCAAGGACAGCGGCACGATCCTGCCGGGCCATGGCGGGATCCTCGACCGGCTCGATGGCCTCCTTCCCGTCACCGTCGCGACCCTGGCGCTGCTCATCGCCAGCCTCGGCTGATCCGGTGCCGCGCAGCGTCACCATCCTCGGCGCCACCGGGTCGGTCGGCCGTTCGACCCTCGACCTGATCGGCCGCAACCGCGATCTCTACCGGGTCGTCGCACTGACCGCGCACAAGGACGTCGCCGGCCTCGCCGCCGCGGCGCGCGACGTCGGCGCCGAGCGGGCGATCATCGCGGACGAGAGCCTGCTTCCGGCTCTCCGCGAGGCATTGGCGGGAAGCGGCGTCGAGACTGCGGGCGGAGCACAGGCGGTGCTCGAAGCGGCCGGGGCAGGGGCCGACTGGACCATGGCGGCGATCGTCGGCAGCGCCGGCCTCGCCCCGACCATGGAGGCGCTCCGCAACGGCGGCACCGTCGCCTTGGCCAATAAGGAATCGCTCGTTTCGGCCGGCGCGCTGATGACCGAGGCGGCCAAGGCGGGAGGCGCCTGCCTCCTCCCGGTCGATTCCGAGCATAATGCGATATTCCAATGCTTCGACCGGGCCCGGCCGCACGCGGTCAGCCGCCTGATCCTCACCGCCAGCGGCGGCCCGTTCCGCACCTGGACCCTGGACGAAATGCGCCGCGCCACCCCGGCCCAGGCGGTCGCCCACCCGAATTGGGCGATGGGCGCCAAGATTTCGATCGATTCGGCCACCCTGATGAACAAGGGGCTGGAACTGATCGAGGCTTACCACCTGTTTCCGCTTGAGCCGGACGCGTTCGAGATCGTCGTCCACCCGCAATCGGTGGTCCACAGCCTGGTCGAATATGTCGACGGCTCCGTCCTCGCCCAATTGGGCGCGCCCGACATGCGTATTCCGATCGCCTACGCGCTTGCCTGGCCGGAGCGGATGGAGACTCCGTGCGAGCGGCTCGACCTGGTGCGCATCGCCCGGCTCGACTTCGAAGCGCCGGACCTGGAGCGCTTCCCGGCCCTCGGCCTCGCCATGGCGGCACTTAGGGAAGGGGGGGCGAAGCCGGCGATCCTGAACGCCGCCAACGAGATTGCGGTCGCCGCCTTCCTTGAAGGATCGATCGCTTTCCTCGATATAGCTTCAATCGCGCGCGAAACCCTGCAATGCTGCGATCTG
>Ga0209153_1001035_pt1 | contig 10382 bp, 13 predicted proteins | sample GraSoiAngelo_120_FD_185877 | JGI IMG/M metagenome (GOLD analysis project Ga0209153, IMG submission 185877) | Grasslands soil microbial communities from the Angelo Coastal Reserve, California, USA - 14_0919_09_20cm (SPAdes) (version 2) | ecosystem: Environmental > Terrestrial > Soil > Grasslands ...
CCTGATAGTCTCCACTGATGTGGATAGCGTCGCCTTCCCGCCGTTTTAGCGGATCTTGGTTCGGTAGCTCCATCTCACTCAGCAAGGCGTTTCCAATGTGCGCGGAGTAGCTCGCAAACTGACGATCAATTGGCCAGCGTGGAAGTCGCCTCTGTTCGCATCTTTTCCGGAGCGCGCGCGAGTTTCTCATCCCTGTGGCTGATGAGAGTTTCTGCAACGACGTAGCGCGGACGATATTTAACTTCCTGGTATATTTGAGCGATATACGTGCCAATGATGCCCAAGCTAATCATTAAAACGCCACCTATCAGCAACTCGAGTATGATGACGGTGGTAAACCCAGGAAACGCCAGGCCGATAAAATACATCACAAGCGCGTAGCCTGAGAACAGCATCGCACAGAGAAGGAAGAGTCCTCCGAGAATTGTGACTGCCTGCAGCGGCAGCGAAGAGAACGCTGTGATGGCGATGACAGCTAACCGGAAAAGACCCAGAAAAGACCAGCGTGACTGCGTCAACCGTCGCCTTGGTACGGAAAACGTTATCTGATTTCGACGATATCCGAGCCAGCTAACCATACCTCGAAAGAAAGTGTTCCGCTCACGCAGATCCAGCCATGCGTCGATGACTTTCCGGTCCAGGAGCTTGAAGTCTGACGACCCGTACAGGTTGTAACCTGAAAGACCGCTCAAGGTGCGATAAAAGAAACGGGCACCGATTCGATTGATCAGCGACTCCGAGCCTCGCGTTTTCTTTATCCCTTCGACGATCTCCCAATGCTCTTGCCTCCAGAGCCGAACCATTTCCGGAATTAACTCGGGGGGGTGCTGCAGATCAGAGTCTATTACGATGCATGCCTGGCCGGATGAGTACGCCAATCCGGCGCAGATTGCTGCTTCCTTTCCAAAATTCCGGCTAAACCGGAGCGCCTTAAGTTCCGGCATTTGCCCAGCCAGCTTTTCCAAGGCTGGCCAAGTGCTGTCTGTCGAGCCGTCATCAATGACAATCATCTCCATCGGCAATCCTGTCTTCGATGCTTCCGCGTGTATGAGAGACAGATTCTGTGCTATTTGGTCGGTCTCATTGTGTACGGGAATTACAACCGAAAAAACTATGCCGCTCTCCGGACGCTGAGGAGATTCGGTTGCAAGAGACTGGCCGCAGAGCCTGCAATGCCAATCGGTTTGGCCCAACGCATGCATGATGGCCTTACTTAAGCATAGAACGGGACAAACCGATATGGAGTGATTGAGAGGTTGTCAATCTGCTTCGCGAAGGGCGTGGATTCGGACTTGCGCGGCACCTTGGAACCGCCTATTAGCTTTACCCTCATGGTTCATCATATCGTTCTCTACAAACTCAACTCCCAGGTCACGCCGGCCCGCGTGGAAGAGATGATGATGAACGCGCGGATGCAGCTTTTAAAAATTCCCGAGGTCCTCAGCATCAAATGCGGGAAACGAATCGACCCGGAACTGGACTGGCCGTTCTTCATTGCCATCGATTTCGAGTCGATGGACAAGTACGCCATTTTTCGTGAGGACTCGATTTACGTGAAGTTCGTGGAGGAAGTGATCAAGCCGAACACAGAGGATTCCCTGGCGCTGGACTTCGAGGGGGATCCGGGTAAGGACGTGCGGTTTTCGTAGCTGTGGAGGCAGCCGTCTCGGCTGCGCTTTTGGGGAAATGCAGGCGGCACGCCTGCCACCACAGCTCATTGCTATTTTTGTGCGCCGCGCGTAATTCATTGATCTCGATGCGCCTTGGCTATCTCTATTCCCGGTATCCCGTCATTTCGCAGACATTTTGCGACGCTGAGATGCTGGCGTTGGAGCGGCGCAGCGTGGACTTGGAAATCGGATCGATCCATCCGCCGTTCACGAGCTTTCGGCACAGGCACGGGTCGAATTTGCGAGCGGAAATCTGCTACGCGCCGTCGCCGAGAGTTGTGCAAACGATAGCGCAGCTCGCGCGCCGCGACGGCACTTGGCCGGCAGCTCTCGTCGCGGACCATGAGGCGCGATACGGCCCGGGCTTTAAGGCCGAGCAGCGCGCGCGCAACGCGCTTTTTTTTGCTGAACAGTTTGTCCGCAGTGGCGTGGCGCATTTCCACGTCCATTTCGCCAGGAACGCGACCCACACTGCGCTCTTCGTGAAGGCGATCAGCAAAATCGGCTTCAGCTTCACGGCGCACGCGCAGGATTTCATGCTTGATGTGGGCAGCGACGAACTGCTGCGCGAAATGTGCCGCGAAGCTGCGTTCGTCGTTGCGGTGAGCGACTACAGTCGCGAGTTGCTCGTCCAAAAGTGCCCCGACGCAGCGGCAAAAATCCATCGCATCTACAACGGCATCGATCTGCGAAAGTTCCAGGCTGGGCCACCAAGGTCGCCCACACTGCGGCCGCGTATCTTGAGTATCGGCCGCTTGATCGAGTTTAAAGGCTTTCGCGACCTGATCGCTGCGTGTGCTGAACTAAAAAAGCGCGGCATCGAATTTGAATGTGCAATCATCGGAGACGGACCATTACGGGGCGAGTTGCAAAACGCGATCGCTGCCGCAGGCCTCGACAGCATTGTTCGCCTGCCAGGCGCACTGCCACAGGAAGAAGTCGTCCGCCGCCTGGCCGACTGCGATGTGTTTGCTCTTGCATGTATCGTCGATCGCAAAGGTGCAAGCGACGTTTTACCAACAGTTATTCTCGAGGCCATGGCTACCGCGCGGCCGATAGTCTCGACGCGACTTGCTGCTGTTCCGGAAATAGTCCGCGATGGCGAAAGCGGGCTACTGGTTGCTCCGGGAGATGTCGCGGGGCTTGCCAATGCGATCGAGTCGCTGTTGCGCGATCCACAACTGCGTGCGCGACTCGGTGCGGGAGGCAGGCGCAACGTCGAACACAGCTTCGATGTCGAAAAAACCGCCGCGCAACTCCTGGAGCTTCTCGAAGCTGCCGCAGTGCCACGGGCTCCGCTTCAAGGCGCGAGTCGGCACCTGCAGCATTGCCTTCATCTCGTCTGGGAATGGCCGAATCCCAAGTCGCGGGGACTTGACCGCGAACTCCTGGCCCTCGCAGGCACACCGATTTACGTCTGGCGTTCAGGCTCAATTGCGCCCGCCAAGGGATCTGAGCGCCTCGTGCAGACGCTGGAATTCATGCCGGATGCGATCGTGATCGAAGCCGAATGGCAGGCGCAGCGTTTGCGTGCGCATGAAATCGAGGGCTGGCGGCGCGAACTTCCGCCCGAGTGCAACACAGCGGATTACCTCGAAGCCGCGCGTGTCGCGCTTTACCTCGCGCCGAAGCTCTCGCGCAAGGGAATCCGGCACGTTCACGCGACCGACTCACGCGCCCTGCTGTGCGCATGGATCTTGCAGCGTCTCACGAAAATCACAATCAGCGCGACGATTGAGTCGCCACCCGCATTTGCGTCGGGTGTCGTGGAACGACTTCTAACGAGCTGTACCGGCGGCCGTGTTTCGGACCCGAAAATCCGCGTCGGTTTTGACGGTCGCTTCCTGGCTGAGCCCAAGCCACTGCGCTGGCGCGGAACATTTGGCTTAGGCAGGTCACACATCAATGAGCAATTTCTCCAGCAATGGCGTAATCAGCTCGAAACGTGGAGCAGATGAACAAGAAAGCCATTCTTCTCGCCGGTGGCGCGGGGACGCGTCTGTTTCCGCTGACGAAAATCGTCTGCAAACAACTACTGCCAATTTACGACAAGCCGATGATTTGCTATCCGCTCGCGACTCTTATGCTCGGCGGTCTCCGCGAGGTGCTGATCATTTCGACGCCGAAAGATTTGCCGATGCTCGAAGATTATTTGGGCGACGGTGCGCAACTCGGTATTCGCATCGAGTACGCACACCAGCCGAAGCCGGAAGGGATCGCGCAGGCGTTTCTGATCGCCGCAAAATTTATCCGGAACTGCGGCGCATCCCTGATTCTTGGCGACAACATTTTTTATGGAAAACTTGATTTCTACCGCGACGCGCTCGCCATCGAGCGTGGCGCGTGCATTTTTGGGTATCAAGTGCGCGACCCCGAACGCTATGGCGTTGTCGAATTCGACGCCGATGGCAAAGCCATCAGTCTCGAAGAAAAACCGAAGCAACCGAAGAGCCATTTCGCCGTGCCCGGGCTCTACGTTTACGATGATCAGGTTGTCGATCTTTGTCGCACTTTGCGCCCTTCGGCGCGCGGCGAGCTCGAGATCACCGATCTAAATTTGCTTTATCTTCAACGGAACGAGCTGCACGTGAAGCTGCTCAGCCGCGGCATGGCCTGGCTCGACACTGGCACTACCACTGCTTTGCTCGAGGCCAGCAATTACATCGCCACGATTGAGCATCGGCAGGGACTCAAAATCGCGTGCCTGGAGGAGGTCGCACTGCGCATGGGTTTCATCGCCCAATCCGATCTCGCCAAGATCATCGATCGATTACCGAAGAACGAATACCGCCAGTACCTGCGAATGGTCTGCGACGAGGGACCCAGCGCCAGTCCCGAGCCCGTGGGATAACAAATCACCAATGACTATTCAAGGAGCGACGGCTTGGGCAGCCGTCGACTGCAACCTTGACGGCTGGGAAGCCGTCATTTCTTGACGCTTTATTACGGTTGCTCGCGCAGAAGATGGTTCGTGTCGGCGAGCAGTTTGGTCACCGCCTCGGGCTCGATGGCATCGTAGTAACCGCGGATTTGGCCATGTCGATCTACGAGCACCATCCGCGTGCTGTGCACGGGAATCCCCTGAGCATCGCTGCCGTCGGATGTCGCCAGTTTGAAGCCGTCATGCGAAAGCTTGTAGATCGCGGATTTTGGTCCAGTGAGAAAATCCCAACGGCCCGGCTCTGCTTGCAATCTCTCTGCATAGCGGCGCAAAACTTCCGACGTGTCTTTCTCCGGATCGACGCTAAACGAGACCAAATGTACGTCGGTTTTCTCTAACGGCTTTTGCAATTCGCTCATTCGACTACTGATCAACGGGCACGGCCCCGGGCACGTCGTGTAAACGAAATCGGCGATCCAAATCTTGCCGGCTAATTGCGGTGAACCGAATGGTTGTCCGTTGTGATTGGTGAGCTGAAAAGACGGCACTGTGCCGTAAGAGGCAACAGTGCGCTGCCGGAGTGCGTTTACTTCCAGCTGACGCATCCAAAGCAATAAGGCTAGTGTGACCACTGGGATGAGACTCAGCGTCACCTTCCAGATGATGCCGCTGCCGGACGGCGCCCGATGCATCGTCGCAGAAGTCGCGCTCATGACTTCGCTGGCCCGAATGGGCTATAGGGGAAGCTGACAGCTTCCCCTACAAACGTCGCCCATCTTGTATTCATGATTTAGTCAGAATCAAAGCTCCCAGTAACAGTGGAAGATAAATGATCGACACGAGGAACAGCAAACGCGCTGCGCTTGCCGAACGCATCCGCAGGAAGTGCATTGCAACCGCGACGAAGAAACTCCCGAGCAAAAGTTCGACTGCGAGATAAGCAAAGTTCACGATTCCAAGAAACGCGGGCAGCCCTGCGATTACCAGTAGCAGGATGCAGAAAAACACGCTCTGGCTGGCGCTGCGTTCACCACTGCGGTCCTCGGTTGAAATCATGCGAAAGCCCGCCCGCGAATAGTCTTCCCGGTACATCCACGCGATGGCGAAGAAATGCGGCAATTGCCACAGAAAAACGATCGCAAAGAGTGCCCACGCTCCGGCACCGATGCTTCCGCGCGCGGCCGCCCACCCAATCATCGGCGGAATTGCGCCTGGGACTGCACCGACAGCAGTATTTGCGGTGCTGGCGCGCTTTAGAGGTGTGTATGCAAAAATGTAAATCGCGACTGTTATTGCTGTCAGCGCCGCGCTCAGCACATTGCAGACAATCGCCAGATACCCGACGCCGAAAACGGATAGAACGATCCCGAAGACCAGCGCTTGCAGCGGGGGCATTCGCCCTGCCGGGATAGGGCGCGTTCTCGTGCGGCGCATAAGCGCGTCGGCGCCGCGTTCCCACCATTGGTTGAGCGCGGCCGCGCCCGCTGCCGCCGCCGCCGTTCCAAAGACGACATGGAATAGCGCCACATAGTTGATCGGCGATTCCGCACCGAGATAGAAACCGACCGCGGTCGTAAACAGAACAAGCAGCGTCAGACGCGCTTTAACCAGCTCCGCTAGATCGGCAACGACACGATTGCACGAAGCCGCAAGATTCGGCTTTTCAAGCGCTGCTGTTTTCATGCGGAAACGGGCTCTCTGTGTGGCGCGCCCGGCGGTTGAGCCCTACCAAGCTCTTCTTGTGAAATTCGACAGCAAATCGCAGAAATGCTCACACCAAAAGATAGCATGCCCGCGCCGAGCGCGACATGCGCGGTCGCGACATCGGCTGCTTTGTTGCTCCAGATCGTCCAAGCGCCCAGCGTAATCTGGCAAATGACCAGCGCCACCCAAAGGATTGAGAGTTTTTTAAGCGCTGCAAAACGCGGTGCCTCTCTGCAGACGCGAAGAGCAAATGCGATTACAGCGATGCCGATGATGAACGCGAGAAAGCGGTGCGCCATTTGCAGCCAGATTTGAAATGCGGTCACATCCGATAAGCCGCGGGTGTCACGCCATGCGTTGATCTTTGCAATGGCAGCTGAGCTGGTGTCGGGAATCCACGCGCCATTTGCGGTCGGAAAATCGAGAATCGATAAGTCGCGATGTTGATGGCGCATCGTTGCTCCAAGCGCGAGCTGTACGTAAATCAGAATTGTGATTGCCATCGCCAATTGGAGCACTTTGGGATTCGCCTCTGACAGAGACGCCCTGCAACCCATCGCCTGCCAAAAGTTTGTCGTTGCCAGTGCGATGAACACCAGCAGCCCGAGAAAGGCCTGCGCAACACAGGCATGAAAGATTCCGAGTTCATCTTTCATCATCGTGACGCGAAGGCCGCCAAGAATTCCCTGTAAGATCACGCCGACCAGCGCGATTACGCCCAAGTTGCGCACCCATCGTCGATGTTCGCTGAGCCAGAGCCAGACAGCGAGAATGATGGTCAGAAATCCAACGAGCGAACCCATCAAGCGATGTGTGTGCTCGAATAAAATTCCGCCGACCCAGTTCGAGACTGGAAACAAAAACATGTTGTAGCCGAACGTGGTCGGCCAATCGGGCACGGCGAGCCCGACATTCTTGCTGGTGACCATTCCGCCGCTGCAAATGAGGAGCAGCGTGGCGACGCAAGTCAGCCATGCGAATCGGTTCAGCCATGTAGCCGATCTCCTCACGGGAGAGAATACGACAACTAAGACAGATCAGACAAATGTGAGCAGTCCATGACCACCCGTTGTCTTCTGGTAACCGGGGCAACGCCCTTAACTTTCCTAAATTCTCTGCAATATCGCGCGCGATCCGCCGAAGTACTTCAGTGAGATCCAAATCAAAACAATGAAAGGAAATTTGAGTTATGAAAACTTTTATCGTTTATAATTTAGATACGGGCTTACCCATCGCAGTTGGCGAAGCGCTCGAAGCAGAGTGGGCTCGTTTTGAAACGGCAGAAGAAGCAGAAATTCGCGCCGAAAATTTAATCGCCGAGGAAGTTAGCTTGTGAAAGGTATTCAAACTTCTGCGAAATTACTCGGGGCGATGAACGTGAAGTGTGCAGTAGTGTCTGGACTCGTTTCGCTTGCTTTTGTATCGCAAGCATTCGCCGTTTTACGACCGCCTTTTCCAGCCAAACCCGCCGCGCCGTTTGACGGTGAACTCATTATCGTAAGAGAGGGTCTGGTGTCCCAGTCTGCCAAAACCGAGGCCATCAAGCGATGTGTGCTCGAACAAAACTCCGCCGACCCATTTGCTGTAGCGGCGCTCTGTGACCGCCGAGTTTTCTGGCGTTGACCGTCATATTGACAATCCGGCGCTCACAGAGCGCTGCTACAGAAAGCGGATTATCCGCCGGGACTCGGCGAGGCAGCGGGTGCAGGTGGTTTGCTTTGCGGCTGCGGCGCTCCACCCGGCGATGGCGAAGGCGCAGCGCCCTGAGCGCCACCAGAGAGCTCGGCGCGCTCTTTGAGCCACGCCTGATAGTCCTGCGGGGTATCAACCACCAATGTACCTTTCATCCCGTAGTGGCCAAGGCCGCAAAGCTGGCCACAAATAACTTCATAGGTCCCGGTCTTGACTGGCGTGAACCAGATCGGAATGAGCGAACCGGGGATTGCGTCGCCTGCGATGCGCATGTCCGGCACAAAGAAATCGTGAATCACATCTTTTGAGGAGAGCTCGACGATGACCGGGCGATTCATCGGCACATGAAGTTCGCCAGTCGTTACGATATCGTCTTTGCCAGCGGGATCATTTGGATCAAGGCCAACCGGATTTGAGTTGCTCACAAAACCGACATCGCGCCGGCCAAATTGTCCGTCCGGTCCCGGCAGGTGATAGTTAAAACTGAACTGCTGCGCGACCATGTGGACGAGCACGGCTTCTTTGCCTGGCGGAAACTCGTTGACCCGCTTTGCCCAAAGCGGAATCGCAAAACCGAGCAGAAGCACGGCTTCAATCAGAACAACGGAGAATTCCAAGTGCGTTGAAATGGGGCCACGCACGCCGTGGTAGTCGGCAACCGGCTGTCGCCGTTTCCGAAACCGAATCAGGACGAAAATAAAAAACGCCGACCACCCCACGAACAGCGCACCCATGAACCAGTGACAGAACTCCAGGATGTGATCGATTTGATATCCATGCGACGAGGCATTTGGCTGCTGGCCCAAAAATTCATTGATCAGCGCGAGGCTATTCATATTTGCTCAGATCTTCCTCGGTGAGTTCCTGGTGAGGTTCCGCCGGCATGCGCCCATGTCGCCATAAGTGAAAACTAAAAGCACCGATCCCACCAATCACGGACATGACTGCGCCGAACAGAAACCAAATCGCAATCGCCATGTGCTCGGTCGATTTTCCGTCCTTTGCGCCGTAGCAAAACGGACACGCCAGCGCTTGGTGCGCTGAAACCAACACTGACAACGAAAGGATGGACAAAAACTTCTTCATGTGATTATGCGAAGCCGTTTCATTTTCCTGTAGAACCAAACGCCATAAACAACTAGTGCGATCGCAGCGGTAAATGACGCAATCGCTCCCGCAACGTAAATCGGCAATCCCTCGACGAGGTCGATCCAGACGCACCAAACGCCAGTCCCAAACGCAAGCAGTGTCGAGAAAATGATGAAAACAATATGGAAAGCTTTAAGCGACATTTAGCGAAAGATTGGGTAGTCGTACCACGCCAATAACGTAAGCCAGAAGAGCCCGAGCACAAAAAAGCCGGTGAAAATCAGGATGCGATAAATCAGCCGTTTTTCAGCGGCCAAATGCATGAAGATCGCCGCCACGAGTCCGGCTTTGAACATCGCTACGAGCAGAGCGACGGCGATGTTGGCCTTGCGGCCTTGAGTGGCCGAAAGATTTGTGTGGAAGAGCGAGGAAAGTATCGCGCCGAAATCGACGTACGACAGAGCGACCGTAATCATGGTAAATGCAAGTAGGGTCGCTCCGACGATCAAATATCCTCTGACGTGCTTTTGCACACCATGCGCGTATTCCTCGTATTCCTTTGAATCCTGCGCGACGTCAGGCGGATTGTTCATGGCTTAGAGCAGATAAAAAAGAGGGAATACAAAAATCCAGATCAGATCGACAAAGTGCCAGAAAAGCCCCGATACCTCGACGCGATTGGCGAGATGTTCCGGACTGCGCTGGTAAAGCTTTTTGCTGACCGGCAGCCACATGTAAATGAAGACAAGCACGCCTGCCAGCACATGCAGTCCATGCAGACCGGTAATGGTGAAATAGCTCGCGAAATATGCATTGTGCGTCGGCAGAAACATCGTTGCGCGCTCGACGTCTTTCTTCTCGATCGTTGCAATCTTGTCCGTGACCGGCAACGGGAAAAAGTGCGGCCGATCCATTGACGGATTGGTGGGATCAGCATTGAGCGGGTCGAGCGCGACTTCGTATTCTTTGATATTCGGATCGCTCAGCGCCGCGCGATTGTGCAAATGTCCGGTAATCTCGAGCCGCGGGGGCAGCTCTTTTTCCGCGGCATAGGCATTGCCCAAATATTGTTCGTACTTCCCGAGCGCTTCGGGTTTGATATAGATGCCGAAGTGGTCGTATTTCTGCGGCCATTCGTAGGCAAGTTTGACGACCAAAAAAATGATGCCGCACAAAATCGTGGCCAGCATGTACCACCAGTAGGCGCGATACCTTCTCATCTTTAAGGACGCCCATGCCAGGACCACAGTCACCGAGGACAGAATGTGAATGCAGGTATTAAATGTGCCAACCGGCACGTTGAGCAAGCCGTGCGGCCACATGCCTGGCGCTGAGTCAATCCGGAG
>Ga0209153_1001036_pt1 | contig 10381 bp, 10 predicted proteins | sample GraSoiAngelo_120_FD_185877 | JGI IMG/M metagenome (GOLD analysis project Ga0209153, IMG submission 185877) | Grasslands soil microbial communities from the Angelo Coastal Reserve, California, USA - 14_0919_09_20cm (SPAdes) (version 2) | ecosystem: Environmental > Terrestrial > Soil > Grasslands ...
TGACCCGCCCCGATGTCGACGCTCTCTCGATCGAAGATCTGTTCGCCGCTATGGGCGACACCGCGGACGACCTCGCGTCCGACTGACGGCCGCGTCGTCGCCCAGTGCGCCCTCGCGCTCGGCCGCCCGCTGATCCCGTGGCAGCGCATGGTCGGCGACGTCGCCGGTGAGCGCGACCCGACCTCCGGCCGCCTCGCCTACTCCCGCGTCGTCGTCATCGGCCCCCGCCGCGCCGGCAAGTCGGTCCTGATGCTCGCCCGCGGCCTGGCCAACATGCGCCGCCCCCGCTCCCGCGGCCTGTACTGCTCGGCGCACCGTGAGGCCGCCGCGCGGATGTGGCGCGACGACTGGTTCCCGACGATCGAGGACGCACCCCTCGGCCGGTACACCGCCCTGGTCCGCGGCAACGGGCAGGAAGCGGTCCGCTGGCGGCCCGGGCTCGGCCCGTCGACGTTCCGGCTGATCGCCGCGTCCGGTTCGGCGATCCGCTCGGCCGAGGCGTCGCTGAACATCAACGCGGACTCGACCTCGAAGGCGCCGCCTTCCCGACCGGGGCGACGATCCGCGGTGGCGCTCAGACATGGATCCTGTCGTCGGCCGGGGATGCCGCCGCGGCGTGGCTGGCCCGCTGGCGTGACCTCGGCCGCGCCGCGGTCGTCGACGGGCGCACCGCGGGGATCGCCTACTTCGAGTTCGCCGCCCCGGCCGACGCCGACCCCGACGACGAGGCCACCTGGTACCTCGCCCATCCCGGGCTCGGCTTCCACGTCGACGTCCAAGCGCTGCGCGACGACCACGAGGTGATGACCCCCGACCAGTTCCGCTGCGAGTACCTCGGCTGGTGGCCCGAATCGCTCGCCGACTCGACCCTGATCGACGCGTGGGCCCACGCCCCCACCGCGGACGAGCTCGTCGACCCGGTCGTGTTCGCCGTCGAGGTCGACGAGGACCGCACCACCGCGGCGATCGTCGCGGTCGGCACCGACACCGGCGGCCGCCTCGCCGTCGAGCTCGTCGACCAGCGACCCCACGGACCGTGGATCGCGCCGCGGCTGACCGAGCTGTGCGAACGCTGGTCGCCGATCGCCCTCGTCTACGACGCCGGTGGCCCCGCCGCGGCGCTCGCCCCCGAGCTGGCCAACGTCCCCACCCGGATCATCGCCATGCAGACCCGCGAGACGACCGCCGCCGCCGGCGCGTTCTACGACGCCGTCGTCCACGCCGGCGCGGTGGCCCGGGCGACGGGCGTCCTCGCGCTCGAGCTCGACGCCGCGGTGGCCGCCGCCCGCCGGCGCCGCTCCGCCGGCGCCTGGCTGTTCGACCGCCGCCAACCCGCCACGGGCCCGCTGATCGCCGCATCCCTCGCCGCATGGGTCCACCGCGGGCAGGGACCACCCCCTACGGTGTCCTGACTCCGGCTACGTTGCCCGTACAGCCGCGATCGCGCCCCGCCGGCATAGGTGATAGCCCGAGTACAGCGTTATATACCTGTGACGCCCGTTCGGGGGACACTCCCGGGCGATGCCGTCCCGCCGTCGTGCCGCCCGCGCCGCCCAACGTGAGGTCGTCGCCGGCAACGAACGGCTCGGCCGGCTGATCCAGGACGCGCTCGACGTCCGCAACGGGATCGGTGACCTCGACGTCTTCGAGCTGCCGATCGTCGTCGCCTGCCGCGACCTGATCGCCAACACGATCGGCCAGCTCCCCCTCGTCAACTACCGCGGCAACCTGCCGACCGGCGACCAGCCGCCGATCGTCATACGCCCCGACCCGAACGAAACCCGCCGCGACACGATGGTCCGCCTGGCCAACCAGCTGACCGGCCCCGGCTACGCATGGGTGTTCCCGACGACCTGGTACGCCGACGGTGTCACCGCCGCGTCGGTCCGTGTCGTCGACGCCGCCGAGGCCCACGGGATGTTCAACCCGCGCAACGAGCTCGTCAACGTCATCTGGGAAGGCAACCACTACGACCCGGCGCTGCGCGAGGCCCACCTGATCCGCTGGCGCATCCCCTCGTCTGGCCTGACGCTGGACTGCGGACCGATCGGCGGCTGCCGCCGTGTCGTCGAGTACCTCGCCGCCTTGTGGCAGATGGCCGGGTCGTTCTGGGAGGCCGGGTTCCCGTCGGTCGCCCTGGTGATCGAGCAGGCGTTGACGTCGACGCAGCGCACCGAGGCGAAGCAGGCGATGATGGCGTCCTTTGCCCGCCGGCACGAACCGGCGGTGATCGACCGCGGTGGGACGCTCGAGTCGATCGGCACGAGCCCCGTCGAATCGCAGCTCGTCGAGTCGATCGCCGCGGCGAACGCCGAGGTCGCCCGCGTGTTCGGGCTGATGCCATCGATGGTCAACGTCCAGTCGGTCGGGTCGCTGACGTACTCGACGACCGAGGCCGAGCTGCGCAAGTGGCTGGCCCTCGGGCTCGGCGCGTTCCTCACCCCGATCGAAGCGTGCTGGTCGGACCTGCGCCCGTACGGCCAGAACGTCCAGTTCGACACCGCCCGCCTGCTGCGCACCGACCTCGCCGCCCGCTACAGCGCCTACTCGATCGCCGCCGACCGCTGGCTGACCGTGCAGGAGATCCGCGCCACCGAAGGTCTGCCGTGGCCGCCACCGGGCCCGCTCGACAGCGGGGAGCCGGTCACCCCGGCCACCCCCAACCAGACCGCCAACGTGTTCGCCGACCCGACCCCATGAAAGAGAGCCCGACCATGAACCGCACCCGTCTCGCCGCCCGCGCGGCCGCCGTCCTCGAGCGGACCGGCTGGCACACCATCGCCCGCCGCGCCGACGTCACCGCCGTCGACGGCGACGACCTGGCCCTGCGGGCGTGCATCGTCCCGTGGAACACCGCCGCCCGGGTCACCGACGACGGCCGCCGGTTCTACGACGAGACATGGGAACCCGGCTCGCTCGTCGACAACGGCCGCGTCATCGCCTACGAGGGACACGTCCCCGGCACCGCGGACCTCGGCGCAGGCGACGGCCGGCGCAACCTGCTCGGCCGCGTCGACAGCTTCACCGCCGAACACGACGGCCTGTACGGGATGATCCACGTCGCCCCGACCGCCCGCGGCCGCGACGTCCTCGCCCTGGCCCGCACCCTCGGCTACGTCGACGTGTCCCTCGAGGCCGACGTCCCCGCCCACGACGGCGACACCGTCGTCCGCTCCGCCGGCGCGCCGGTCACCCTCACCGGTGTCGCCGTGATCCTGCCGCCCGGCATGGGTGCGTTCCCCGGCGCCGTCGCCATCGCCCGCGCCGCCACCCCCACCGAGCCCGACGAGGACCAGGAGGACGCCGAGCAGAACGACGACGAGGACACGCCGACGGAGACGGCGACGCGTGCGTCGGTCGCCGAGCTCGTCCGCGCCGAGGTCGCCCGGATCAACCCGGCCCGCCGCAGCGGATCGCGCGCCGCGGCGCATCCGTTCGCCCGCTACGCCAACCTGCGTGAGCTCGTCGGCGCGGCCCGTTCGTCGACGTCGGCCGGCGCCGAGCTGTCCGCCGCGTTCAATGCCGCCTACCGCCAACACGTCGACCTCGAGCGCGCCGCCCGCACCGCGGTCGGCCGGGCGTTCGTCGACCAGGTCACCACCGACAACCCCGGCCTGATCCCGCCCGCGTGGATCACCGAGGTGTTCGGGATCATCGACGAAGGCCGCCCCGGGATCACCGCTCTCGGCGGCCCCCGCTCCCCCGGCCCGTCCGGCATGGACGTCAACTGGCCGTACTACGCCGGTGACCTGTCCACGATCGTCGCCCAGCAACTCACCGAGAAGAGTGACATCAACTCAGTCAAGGTGTCGTTCCTGCGGGGCACGGCGACGCTCGACACCTACGCAGGCGGCTCGGACGTCTCGTATCAACTCCAGCGCCGCTCTTCGCCGGGCTACATGGCGTTGTACGACCGGATCCTGCAGATGGCCTACGGGCTGACGACCGAGACGGTGTTCGACGCCGACGTGTCCGCCGCCGCGGCCGCCCCGCCGATCCCGCTCGACCTGACCGCCGACACCGACGGCTCGGCGACCCGCGCCGCCCTGTTCGCAGCGTCGTCGCGTGTCAAGGCCGCCACCGGTTCGCCGGCGTCGGTCGCCCTCGCCTCGTCCGACGTGTTCGGCTCGCTCGGCGGCTCGGCCTGGTTGCAGGCCCCGCAGTACGGGACGGCGAACGTCGCCGGCACCACCAGCGCGTCGACGCTGCGGATCAACATCTCCGGGCTCGAGGTCGTCGAAGCACCCGGCCTGCCGGTCGGGACGATCATCGTCACCAACCCGGGCGCCGCGGCGTGGCTCGAGGAAGGCCCGTTCCTGGCGACCGCCGAGGACATCTCCAAGCTCGGCACCGACGTCGCCATCTGGGGCATGGGTGTCACCGCGCCGTTCGTCCCCGCCGGCATCGTCCGGATCGCCGTCACGATGACGTTCGCCGCGACCAGCTCGACCGGCGCCGGACTATGCGACCGCCGCGGACGTCCTCGCCCGCCTGCGGATGACGGACACGTCGATCGACGCGGTCTACGTCACGTTGTGCACCGCCGCGGGGAACGAGCTCGTCGACACCTGGCTGTCCCGGCCGGACGACGACCCGCTCATTTCACCGTTCCCCGCGGCGGTGCAACGCGCCGCGATCGGCGTCTCCATCCGCATCTACCGGTTCCGGGACTCCGAAGCGAACGTCGACCAGGCGTGGGGACCCGAAGGCGTGTCCGTGTCCCTGCCGCGTGACCCGCTCGCCGGCTACGTCGACATGCTCGGCCCGTACCGGCCAGGCGCGGCGTGGGCGCCGGCATGAGCGGCCACGGCGACGACCGCCAGGCCATCGCCGACCAGCTCGTCGCCGCCGGCGTCGGCCCGGTGTCGCTCGACCGTGGCCAGGCCCCGCCGATGGTCCTCGTCGGCATGCCCACCGGCGACACCGCACCGCCGGCGCTGGGCGTGTGGCGAGTGACCTGCCCGATCACGATCGTCTGGCTCCCGCCCGGGGACTCGGCGAACACCGAATGGGCGTTCGGCCAGCTCGAGCTGATCCTCACCGCCCTCGGCTGGGCCCCGTACCGGCCGGTCACCTTCGGCGACGACGACAACCCGGCCTACCAGCTGACCTACCCGCGCACCATCCCCAACCCGCTCTGCTAACCGGAGGAACCCCATGGCCACGAACACGATCAAGCTGAACAACCCGACCCTGACCCTCGCCGACACCCAGGCCGGGCTGGACACCGGCGCAGCGTTCGAATGCCAGGTCAACTCGGCCGTCCTCGGCGCCACCGGGGTGTCGACCACAACCCCGGCGACCGGGTGCCGTCCGGCATCCCAGTCCGCCGGGAAGTCGACGTGGGCGTGGGCGGTCACCTGGCTGCAGGACTGGCAGGACCCGGCCGGGCTGTCCATGTTCGCCTTCGAGCATGACGGCGAGACCGTGTTCTACCGGTTCGAACCCGACCCGACCGTGTACGCCGGGCTGGCGTTCGAGGGGCAGTGCGACATGGTCGCCGGCGCCGCCGGTGGCAACTTCGGTGACGGTACCGAGGTCAACGCAACCGGCACCTGGCCGTGCAAGGACAAGCCGGCACTGACCCCGGCCACCCTCACCGCCACCGCCGACACCGCCGACACCGCCGACGCGGTCTGACCGGCGATGCCGGGACCGGTGAGCGCGCGCCTGGCGAAGCTGACCGCCCGGCTCGGCGAGCTCGACCGGGTGGTCGTCACCGTCGCCGCCGAGGCGATCGCCGACGCGCTCGACAAACAGGTGACCCGCGACACCGGCGGCGACGGTGCCCTGTCCGGCATCTCCAACGGCCGCTACAAGCTGACGACGAAGCTCACCCCGCTGTCGTCACCCGCCGGTGTGCGGATCAGGCCGTCACCGAAGCAGTCCGGCATGTGGACGATCCTCGACTCCGGCCGGACCGGCTACACCGTCGCCGCCCGACCCCGCCGCCGGCGCTCCAAGGGAACGAAGAAGACGTCTTCGCGTGGTCGGGCGATGAACATCGGCGGCGCCTGGCGCACCGGCCCGTGGCACGTCGGAGGGACATCGGGGAAGCGGACGTGGTCCCGGGCGATCGCCGTCGGCGAACCCGAAGCGATCGACAAGGCGCGCGACGCGCTGCGCAAGGCGGTGAACGGTGGCTGACGAGAAACTGCAGTTCGACATCACCGCGAAGGACACCGCGTCGAAGGTCCTCGACGGTGTGCAGGACAAGGTCGACAAGCTCGAAGGCGACGACGTCGAAATCGACGTCACCGCCGACGCCAAAGCCGCCGACCACACCGTCGAGGACTTCGCCGCTCAGCTCGACAAGCTGACCGACACCGACAAGGTGATCGTCTTGGCGTTGCGCGCCGCCGCGGCGCAGACCGAGCTGCGCGACCTCGCCGGGGACCTGGCCCTGATCGACGCCTCGGACCCGGACATCGCCGTCAAGTTCGACCGGTACGCCGAAGTGTCCGGCCAGCTCGACCACCTCGAGACGCAGATCACCGAGCTCGGCGACGCCGGCGCCGACATGCACAAGGTCGAACAACGGCTCGACGGGATCGGCGAAGGAGCCGGGAAGGCTGGTGACGCCGTCCATTCGATGGCCGGCAACGCGATCGGTGACTTCGCCGCGACGGCGACCGGGATCGGCCCGCTCGGCGAGGCCCTCGGCCAACTGTCCGAGACGGCGCTCGGCGCCGAAGGGTCGATCCGCGAGATCGCCACCGCCGGCGCCGGGATGGCCGGGATGGCCGCGACCATGTACGTGATCCAAAAGGCGATGCAGGCGATCGCCGACACGAAGGCGTTCCACAAGGAAGAGGTCGACGCCTGGCGCGAGTCGATCGAGATGTCCGAGGACGCCGCCACGTCGCTCGCCGACCGGCTCGAGAAGGCTGGCAAGGTCGAAGGGGCGACGTCAGGGTTCGGGGCGAAGATGCTCGGACTGAAGGACGCCGTGTCGGACCTGACCCCGACCCTGCTCGCCGCCGGGCTGAACGTCGAGCAGTACTCGCAGCTGGTCGCCGGTTCGACCGACGACGTGCTCGCGTGGGCGCAGGCCCAGAAGGACTCAGGGGAACTGACCCCGAACACTGTCGCGGCGATCCAGCAGATCGTCGCGGCGCAGAAGGACTACGCCGCGGCGCAGGACGCCGCGGTGGTGTCCGCCGACTTCTTCACCGACAGTCAGGCCGCGCAGAACGCCGAAGCGGAACGGTGGACGGCGATGGCCGCCGCCTACCAGTCGGCCAACCAGGGAGCGGCGAAGACTCAGCGCGACATGGCCGCCGCCGCCGAACGGGTCAACCGATCGCTCGACGCGCAGGTCGCCAAGCTCGACGCGCTGCGTAGCGACATCTCCGACGACCAGGCGTGGCTCGACCTGCAGGACGCGTTCGACGGGGTGCGCGACTCCGGGCAGGCGGCGATGGACGCCCAGGTCGAAGCGAACAAGACCTACGGCAAGACCTGGCAGGAGATGAAAGCCGACCAGGACGCGGCGAAACAGGCGATGCGTGACCATGAGTCACAGATCAACACGACCAAACAGGCGGTCATCGAATACGGGACGACGGTCCTCGGCCTGCCCGCCGACCAGGTCACGAACATCGTCACCCACGTCGACGACCGTGAGCTCGACAACCTCGAGGACCGCCTGGCCCGGATCAAACAGAACGCGATCATCAACGCCCAGATCATCGACCGTGGCGGCGCCGGCTACGGGCCCATTACGGGACCGCGCTCGGCGCCCATGCCGACGCTGGTCGCCGCCGCCGCCCCGGCGCGGTGGGCGCGGATCAACGGACGGTGACCGGTGGCCACCCCGCCGCCGCCGTACAACCCGTCCGGCTGGACCACGAACCCGGCGACCTGGCCGCCACCGATCCCCCCGGCGACCCTCTACCAGCCCGGCATGGCCTGGACGATGACCGCCGCCGGCACCGTCGACGGCCAGGCGGTCAAGGCCGGCGACCTCCTCTTCGTCGTGCACAAGGGCCGCCTGTACGGCGCCGACCTGTACGGCGGAGGCCTGTACGGCTCCCCGCCCGACGGTGACTGGACCGCGACCGATGTCCGTTTCGTCGCCTGGTACTCCTCCGCACTCCCGCCAGATCAGCCGCCCTACCCGTACGCCGGCTGCAAGTTCGGTGACACCGGCTGGTGGATCATCGTCGACGCGTTCTACCTCGACCGCACCGACAGCCGGCTCTACTCGACGGGCACCTACGGGTCGGCGACCTACGGAGGTGGGACCACCGCCGTCGCCGGATGGGTCGACATCACCGCCGGGTTCACCGACATCAAGATCACCCGCGGGACGACCGACGGCGCCCCCGAGGTCGACGTGTGCGAGATCGACATCACCTGGTACGACCCCGACTTCGCCCAATGGGACGTCTCCCCGCCCGCCTTCTACTACCTGCCGTTCGTCGGCATGTCGATCCGTGTGTCGTTCTACGACCCGGGATGGGTGTGGCACCCGCGGGCCGTCGGGGCGATCGAACAGATCGTCGACCCGTCCGTGCAACCCGAGTCGGAGACCGCCCGAATGGTCACCGTCCAATCGTTCGGCCACACCATGGACCTGACCAGGACACTGATCGGCTGGACCCGTGGCGCCGAGCTGGCGTCGGCCCGTTTCGCCGCCTTGCTCACCGCGGCCGGGTGGCGGTACGGGCTCGGCGGGCTGACCTACCCGCCCGACGTCGCCCTGCACGCCGACACGGCGGCGCGGACCGTCACCGGCCGAGCCGAACTCGACCGCACCGCCCGCTCGGCCGGTTGGACGTTCGACACAGACCGCCGCGGCCAGCCACGGCTGCGGACCTGGCCGCTCCCGGCGACCGGGCCGGTGACGACGGTGATCGACTGCGCCGACCACGGCCCGACCGGCCTGGTGGCGACGGTGATCGTGTTCACCGCCGACGAATCGCAGCTGTTGAACATCGTGCAGGCGTCGAATGCCCTGGCCACCCCGGCGGTCGTGTCGGCGACCGACGCGACGTCGGTGCAGCTGTACGGGCCACGGGACAACTCGCTGGGCTTCCCGGCGACCGGGCTGGCGTTCGCCAACACCGCCGACGGCCAAGCCCTGGTGAACCGCGTCAAGGCCCGCTACTCGAGGATCGTCACCCACCCCGAACCGGTCGTCGTCGACACCGACGTCGACGACGGCTGGCTCCCCGTGCTCGCCGACCTGGACACCGGCGAACACTGGACGATCACCCGCGTTCACCCGACGACGTTCACGATGGACTCGGTCGTCGTCGGGGTCGAGGAGACGATCGTGCCCGGCAAGGTCACCGCGACCGTGTTCACCACCACCACCACCCCGACCCTGTAGAGGAGAAACTGTCATGGCATGGCCCCCGGGCGTACTCGCTGTGAACCGCACGAATGCGACCGTTCAACAGGACATCCATCCGGCTGACCACAATGCGGTGAACGCCGCAGTCAACGACACCGTTGCCCAGGTTCAGTCGATCGGCAACCCGTGGCGTGACCCGGCGACCGTCACCGGCAACATCGGCACCGGCACGGTCACGACGTCGCCCGGCAACCTGGCGATCGCCAGTATCGCCGGCAGCCTCGGACACACGACGAACAACATCTCCGTCTACTTCGACCGGCGTTGCCTGGTCGTCGGCTACATGAACCTGCACCTCGGCGCGGCGTCGGCGACCGGGACGATCAAGGTGACCGTGAACATGGACGGCTACAACCAGCAGAACCAGTGGGCCGTGCTCGCCGGGCACGAGTCGTCGATCACGATCCCCACGGCGATGTTCGTCACCCCGACGAGTTACATCTACTGGACCGTCGTCGCGTTCGGGACGACCGCGCCGATCCTCGAGGGGTCGTTCAGCTACGCCGAATCCGGCCCGTTCGGCTCTCTGATCCACTAGCAGGAGGAACACCCATGTCCTACAACACGCTCGCCGAGCAGGTCACCGACGCCGAGCTGCGCGCCCGGGTCAACGCCGCGGTCCAACAGGAGGCCCGCCAACCAGCCCATGCCGGCACCCCGGCCGCCGACCAGGTGCTCGGCAACACCGTCGGGGTGCTCGACAGTTTCGTGTGGTGGGTGGCCGATGCCACCGAAGCCGAGTACGCGTCGGCGCTGGCCGGCGACAACCCGAACCCGGGCGGTGACGAAGCTGTCATCTCGGACCAGATGATCCTGTCCGCGGTGCAGACCGCGTGGGACGACGTGCTTGCCGCGCCGGCATGATCGGCGACGCCGACCCGGAGGACGCCTACGACGCGTCCGACCCGCCCGAAGTCCGTCTCGCCGTCCTCGCCCTGGTCCTCGCCGCGCTCGACGCCGAGCTCGACGCGAGCTCGTATCGCAACATGGTGCGGCGGACCGTGCTCGCCGACCGGTTGC
>Ga0209153_1001039_pt1 | contig 10368 bp, 9 predicted proteins | sample GraSoiAngelo_120_FD_185877 | JGI IMG/M metagenome (GOLD analysis project Ga0209153, IMG submission 185877) | Grasslands soil microbial communities from the Angelo Coastal Reserve, California, USA - 14_0919_09_20cm (SPAdes) (version 2) | ecosystem: Environmental > Terrestrial > Soil > Grasslands ...
CGGGTTGGGTTGAGACGGAGATGATCGCGGGCGTGGCGTCTGTTGCTGAGCGGCGCGCAGAGATTGAGCGCACGATCCCGCTCGGCCGGATAGCGACGCCGGACGACGTGGCTTGGCCGGTGCTATTTCTATGCAGCGAATGGGCGCGCCACATCACCGGCGAGGTATTGAATGTGAACGGCGGCTCGGTATTGTGTGGCTAAGTCGGCCGGGCTTGAATACATCTTAGGCGCGAGAGAGGGAAAGGGATGACGCAGATTTTAGAGATGAAGACGCACGCGACAGAGGCGGCAGGAGCAAAACTGCGCGGGCCGACGGGTCGGCGCACAGTCTTGGGTCTGGAAAAACTTTTAAGCGAGCGGCTCGATTCGGTGCGCGGCGCGCGCGTCGGCCTCATCTGCAATCAAGCTTCTGTGAATCATGAACTGCGCCATGCGGCAGACCTGTTCCACGAACAGACAGCCTGCAAGTTGACTGCGCTCTTCGGCCCACAGCACGGCATACGCGGCGAGGTGCAAGACAACATGGTGGAGACGCCGCACACGTTTGACGCAGAGACGGGTGTACCTGTCTATTCGCTGTATAGCGAGACACGCGAGCCGACCGAGGAGATGTTGCGGGATGTGGACGTGCTCGTCTTCGACTTGCAGGACGTGGGCTGCCGCATCTATACATTCATCTACACGCTGGCAAATTGCATGCGCGCTGCGGCCCGCTACGGCAAGAAGGTTGTGGTGTGCGACCGGCCAAACCCAATCGGCGGTGTCCAAGTGGCCGGCACAGTGCTTGAGCCGGCATATGCCTCTTTTGTCGGGCAGTTCCCTCTGGCGACGCGACATGGGATGACCGTCTGCGAGTTGGCGCAGATGTTCAGAGGGGAATGGGGGTTGGCCTGCGAGCTTGAACTGGTACTGCTCGACGGCTGGGCGCGCGAATTGTGGTTTGATGAGACGGACGCGCCTTGGGTTTTGCCTTCACCAAACATGCCTACGCCAGATACGGCTGCGGTCTTTCCGGGGTCTGTACATTTGGAAGGGACACAGATGTCTGAGGGGCGCGGCACGACCCGCCCGTTCGAACTTGTCGGCGCGCCATACATAGAGGCTGCGCAGTTTGCCCGTGCCCTCGACGCATATGGACTGGCGGGCGTCTATTTCCGCAGTTGTAATTTTCAACCGACCTTCCAGAAGCATGCGGGGCAGAATTGCGGCGGGGTACAGATACACGTCACAGACCGGGACATGTTCGAGCCTGTGGCTGCGGGCGTGGCGGTTGTGCGCGAGGCGTACGCGCTCTATCATGAGAATTTTCGTTGGAAGGAGCCGCCTTACGAGTACGTCTATGACAAGAACCCATTCGACGTGATCGCAGGCACGACAAGTTTGCGCGGGGCGATTGAGCACGGGGATACGCTGTCCGAGATAGTAGAATCTTGGCGCGAGGCGCTTGGGCAGTTCGAATCGGCCCGGGCGCGATATCTGCTCTATTGAGCCGGACGCGTTTGTTATGTTTGGTTTTGCTGGTCTTAGCTAACCAATGACTTCAACTTTGGTCGCCGTGCCGACTCTTCGGAGATAGCTTGAGCAAATGCAGACGCTTGACATATTACTTGAAGAATGCGAGCGACAGCACGGGCATATCTGCCCCGGTCAGGTGCTTGGGGCGCGTATGGCTCTATTGGGTTGTCGTCTGCTGGGTATAGCTGAGCCGCGCGGGGCTGATCGCAAGCGGCTGATTGTGTGGGTTGAGATTGATCGGTGTATGGCGGACGCTGTGTCGGCTGTGACGGGTGTGCGGCTCGGACGGCGCAGTCTAAAGTTCTTCGACTATGGCAAGGTGGCTGCGACATTCTTACAGACAGAGACGCGGCGAGCTGTGCGGATCGTAGCGCTGGATAGTGCGCGCGCCTTGGCCGACGCGCGTTATCAGGGGATTGAGCCGAAGAAAGAGCGCCAGATGCGTGCTTATCGAGAGGCCAGCGAAGCGGATTTATTTAAGGTGGAGTGGGTTGAGGTTAAATACGGCGCATTGGACGAACCGGGCCGTCCGGGTAGGCGTGTCAGTTGCGCAAGATGTGGTGAAGGGATAAATGATGGTCGCGAAATAGCAGACCCTGCGGGCGAGCCGCTATGCCGCCCATGTGCCGGCGACGGATACTATAAGAGCATAGGTTTATAGTTGATTCTTGTATGATTGAGCAAGGCGATATGCGTCCGATAAAGACAGTCGAATTACAATTCTAGATGAGACGGAGGGGAAATAAGTGACTGAGACTGGAGCGGGGACGATTCAAGCCGGTGGGATGGCTTGGTTATGTGGCTGGTTGGCATGGCTCGTGCCGGGCAGTGGGCATCTGGTGCTTGGGCGCGTCGGACGCGGACTATTATTGGCTAGTGTAGTTTATCTGCTCTATTTCACAGGGCTTTTACTCGGCGGGCATTTGTACGGTCTGCATAATGTTGATGAGGCCGGCTTGTTGGCTTATGTCTTTGGTTTCTGCGACCTAGGCGCGGGGTTGGTGTATCTTATAAGCCTGTGGGGCAGCATCGGTCTGGTCGATCAGGCTAGTCGTGCGACCGCCGAATACGGCAATGTCTTTATCATGATCGCTGGTTTGTTAAATTATCTACTGGCGTTGGATGCCTTCGACCTTGCGGCGAGGAGAAAATCTTGAATCATTTTCTACTAATGGTAGCGTTTGCGTTTGCGGTCTCGGTAGTATTCGGCATCACCGGGCGAGAGACCCTGCGGGCCAGATTCTTTTATGGGTTAAAGGTCTTTGCGGAGTTTGTCGGCGTTGGACTGGCGCTTGGCTGGCTACTCTACTGGCTCCCACCGCGCTAGTGCCCCGCGTCCGATAAAAACAGCCCTTCATGCAATCAAGTTCGGATGCAAAATATCATAATGGGTTTAAATGAAACTGAAGCCTTCGTGCTACGCACATACAAGCTTGCGGAGGCAGACAAAATTGCTCTACTGTTAACGCGAAAGGCTGGACTACTACGCGGCGTGGCACGAGGGGCACGCAAACTCAAAAGCCGATTCGGGGCCAGTCTTGAACTATTTACACTCGTGTCACTCAGCTACTACGAGAAGGAGACACGTGAGTTAGTCTCAATCAGACAGGCAGAAATCTTGCGCTCCTACTTCCACTTGGCAAGCGATCCTAGAATAGTATCCACATTAACTTACCTCAGCGATCTGTTGATTGAATTCGCACCGCCACACGATCCTAACGAAAAACTATTCCGCATGAGCCGAGCCTGCTTGGACACCATCGCTACCGCACCCACAGACGCAAGCGAAATCACGCGCTACTTCGAAGTCTGGCTGCTAAAACTCTCGGGCTTCCTACCAGACATACGCACCTGTGCCACCTGCCAAAAAGAGCTGCGCGCCGGTGTCACTCTCTCCGGCAATAGCACCTTACAATGCGCCGCATGCGCAACAAGCAGCGAGCTAAAGCTTGGGGTGGAGGCCCAGACACGCCTGCGCACATTGCTAAGCACTCCTCCAGACATCTGGGCCAGACAAGGACGCAATTCAACGGCCGAGGCACGACAGCAGCTAGCTCAATTGACGCATCAATTGATCGCAATGGCTCTCGAACGCGCACCCCACAGCCAATACTAAAGGATCAGGGTTATCACCCGCAGCGCGCACGCGAGACTGCGTTTGCGGTCTCGACACCGCATACGCTAGTCTAACAAGCAATGCGCCACAATCGCCGGCTGATCGAAAGATACGTCACCGCAGCCATCCTGCCTTATCTGTTCTTGTCCCTGTCCGTGCTAACGTTCATGCTGCTGGCGCAGCAGTCCACGCGCTTCGCCGAAATCCTCGGCAGCACGCGCACGCCCTTCAATCTGACGGCCGAGGTGCTCTTAGAACTGCTACCTAACATACTCTTGTTCACGCTACCTATGTCCGTGCTGTTCGGCACCGCCACAGGCTTCAGCCGTCTCGGTAGCGATAGCGAACTGGTAGCCATGAAGGCAGCGGGCATAGGGCACGTGCGAATCGTCACGCCCGTCCTGCTCATGGGAGTGCTGGCAACCCTCGTAACACTCTATAACGGGCTGATGCTCGCACCCGAGGCAGCACATCTACTCTATCAATCTGCCCTCCGGGCGGCGCTTTATAAGCTCGAATCGCCGGTTGAGCCAAATACTTTCAACACAGATCTGCCCGGCAAAGTGATCTATGTACGCGAAGGCGACGCCACGCAGGGGCATTGGGGACGCGTCTTCATTTACTGGCAAGAGGACAGAGAGCCGACACGCATTGTCACTGCGCGGACAGGTCGGATCGACTCATCCGGCGAACAGTCCGAACTTGTGTTGAGCGATGCCATGGTAACCACGCTAGGGACACATGGCGCAGAGAACTCAAATGCCGATCAGGTTGTGGTCGAACGCTCGGCGCAACTGCGCGTGCGGCTAAATACCGGACGGGAAGCCCTGCTCAATAAACTGGAATCTAAGCCGAACGAATTTGATCAGATGGAGTGGCACGAACTACTGATGCGCAGTCGCAGCGGCGCGGCCGAAACGCGCCGCGCCGCACTTCAAGCCCTGCACAAGCGACTTGCTCTATGCTGCGCGCCGCTGGCGTTGGCACTGCTTGGGGCCGGCATAGGGGTGCGCGTCCGGCGCGGCGGACGCGCTCTTGGTATGCTGCTCTCGCTCGCTTCGCTGCTCACCTATTACTTACTACAGTTAGGGGGCGAGCAGTTAAGCCGCAGCGGCAAACTTCCTCCGCAGGTAGGTGCATGGCTAGCAACCGGACTCTCCATACTAATCGGCGCACTGTTACTACTGGTCAGCGGACGCAGCCCGTTCGGGCATCGGCAACGCGTATTTCAGCGACAGAGCAGACGCGCGCGCGCAGTCATGAGTTCAAGGGGACGACGGCGTGGGCAGTTTGCACCCCTAGGACTGCTTGACCGCAGCCTGCTGCGCGCCCTAGCGCTAAATTTCACCGCCGCGCTCGTGATGATGATCTGCATCTTCCTGATTTTTACGCTGTTCGAGTTGCTACGCTATATGGATGGGGATAAGTGGGGGCTGCTGATCCGTTATCTATTCTTCTTAGTCCCGATGGCAGGCACTAGCATCGCGCCAATTAGCATGCTGGTGGCGGTGCTGATCACCTACGCGCTACTGGCCCGACGTAGTGAGGCAGTAGCTTGGTGGGCCGCAGGGCAGAGTGTCTACCGCATGGCCTTACCGTGCCTCTTTTGGGCCGTCTCGGTGGCTGGCGGCGTCTGGCTATGTCAAGAGCACATTCTACCCGAAGCCAACCATAGGCAGGAAGTACTGCGGGCGCAAATACGCGGCGGAGCAGCGCAGTTGGTCACACCAATCGGTCGGCGCTGGCTGGCTTTACCCACGCCACTGAATATTTACACATATATTTATAACGGCGGGACTGAGACGCTCGAGGCACCAACGGTATTCGAGTTTGATAATGAAGGCGTGCATATTCGCCGCATTGTTAAGGGCGAGCAGGGCGTTTGGCCTAGTCCAGACCAGCTAGAATTTGAATCGGCACGGGTGCTTGAACTGGCACAGATATCTTCGGCAGGTTGGCACCAAGTGGGCACAACCCAACTACCCGAGCACACGCCCCACGAGCTATTTAAACCCCTGCTTAGTAAGCCACTAGAGCTTAATACCAGTGCTTTAAGCGATTACATAAAAACGCTTAAGCTGCAACGGGGTGTCGATGTGCGGTCATTCGAGGTGGCCTTGGCACAACGTTGGGCCGCACCTTTAGCACCGCTTGTTATGGCTCTATTGGGGCTGCCTTTGGCGCTAGCCGTCGGTCGCCGCACGGCCTTAGCCGCACTGAGCGCCGCGGTTGCGGTTGGCTTGGCTTTCTGGGGCAGTGTTAGTGGGTTTCAACAGTTAAGCCAGCATCAGTTACTGCCACCGCCTGTTGCCGCGTGGGGGCCGCTGTTGCTCTTCTCGGCCGTGGGAGCTTATTTGCTATCGAGAGCTAGAACCTAAGTCGAGTCGTATTTCCGCGACTCGCGAACAGCCGATTCTTTACGTGCCTGTCTCCCAACTTGATAGATACTCCAACTGTTCCGATGTCAGCGTATCTATGCTCAGCTCAGCCCTAGCGAACGGAGTTTCAGCCCTGCAATCTCTGTGTCGACAGCTTCCGGCAGCATATGTACGCCGGGACTGAGTTGGCCTCTACGCTTGACCAGATACTCAACTGATAAGGCTTGGTTTGCAAAACTCATATCCATGACGCTCGCTGGATGCCCCTCAGCCGCGGCCAAGTTAATTAGACGTCCTTCACCAAGCACGATGATGCGCGCCTGTGTCTGCTTGAGGTTATATTCCTCGACGAACGGGCGCCGGCGGACGACAGGCGCGGATAGCTCGCGTAGGGCATCTAGGTTGATCTCCAGATCAAAATGGCCGCTGTTGCAGATAATCGCGCCATCCTTCATCAAACTGAAATGCTGACCATCAATGACGTGCCTATTGCCCGTGACCGTGACGAAGATGTCGCCTAAGCTAGCGGCTTCTGACATGGGCATAACGCGGAAACCATCCATCACCGCTTCGACAGCTTTAATGGGATTGACCTCTGTAACGATCACGTTTGCTCCCATACCGCGCGCGCGCAAGGCGACACCTTTTCCGCACCAGCCGTAGCCGACGACTACAAATGCTCGCCCCGCCAACAAGATATTTGTGGCGCGCACGATGCCATCAATAGTTGACTGCCCTGTCCCATAACGATTGTCGAAGAAATGTTTCGTCTGCGCATTGTTGACCGCAATAGCAGGGAAGGTCAGCACCCCTGCACGCTCCATCGCGTGCAGACGGACAATACCTGTCGTCGTCTCTTCAGTTGTCCCTATGATCTCGCCCAACTGTTCTTGGCGCTCTTTGATCAACGTGGCGACTACATCGGAGCCGTCATCTATAATCAAAGCCGGGTGGAAGTCGAGGGCGGTGCGCACGTGCCGGCTGTACGTGTCCGTCGTCTCGCCTTTGATGGCATAGACAGGCATCGAAAAGTCCACCACCAGCGAAGCAGCGACATCATCTTGCGTGGAAAGTGGATTAGAGGCGATCAGTACGGACTCGGCCCCGCCGGCCTGCAATGTACGCACTAAATTAGCGGTTTCAGTCGTCACATGTGCACAGGCGGCCAAACGTACACCGCGCAAAGGCTGCTCGACAGCGAAACGTTCCCTGATCAGGCGCAGCACAGGCATTTCGCGCTCGGCCCATTCAATCCGTCGCTTACCCTCTGGTGCAAGAGCTAAATCCTTAACATCAAAGCTTGTCGTGCGTGTCGCACTCATCCCTCGTGTTTCCTTTCCACTGGTTTTTATGTCCGATAGGATTACATCTCGTCAACGATTCAGACGCCTGCGGCCATGCGTAGGGCCTCAGCCTTATCGATCCGTTCCCACGTGAAGCTCGCCCCCGTTCGCCCGAAGTGGCCGTAAGCCGCCGTCTGTCTATAGATTGGCTTGCGTAGGTTAAGGTGTCGGATGATTCCTTTGGGAGTTAAGTCGAAATGTTCGCGGATCAACTTGGCCAAGGCCGCTTCGCCGACGCGCCCTGTGCCAGAGGTTTCGACCAAGACAGACACTGGTTCAGCTACTCCGATAGCATAAGCCAACTGCACCAAGCAGCGATCCGCTAAGCCTGCAGCCACAATATTTTTGGCGATATAGCGCGCCATATAGGCTGCAGATCGATCAACCTTGGTTGGGTCTTTGCCAGAAAAGGCACCGCCGCCATGTGGTGCATATCCGCCATAAGTATCAACGATAATCTTGCGTCCTGTTAGTCCAGCATCTCCTTGCGGCCCTCCCGTCACGAAACGGCCGGTCGGATTGATATGATATTTGGTCTTTTGATCGAGCAGTTCAGGTGAAATCATCTGCTGGATGACGTGTCTAGTAACCTCTTCGGTCAAGGTCTGTCGATCTACCTGTGCATCATGTTGAGTAGACACGACTACGGCGTCCACTCTATGTGGATGGCCGTCACGATACTCTACGGTTACTTGCGACTTACCATCGGGTCTGAGGAAGGGCAAGGTTTGATTGCGCCTTACTTCCGCCAGCCTCTGCGACAACTTGTGGGCCAATTGGATCGGCAGGGGCATCAGTTCGGGTGTTTCATTACAGGCGAAGCCAAACATCAAGCCCTGATCGCCAGCCCCGCCCGTGTCTACTCCCATAGCGATGTCCGGAGATTGCCGATCTATCGCGGTCAAGACGCTACAAGTATCACAATCGAAGCCGTACTTGGCGCGTGTATAACCTATCTCTCGAATGGTTTCACGTGCCACCTGCGAAAAGTCAATATGCGCGCTGGTTGTGATTTCGCCAGCAATCACGACCAGTCCTGTCGTGACGAGCGTTTCGCAGGCTACGCGCCCAGCTTCATCTTGTCTTAACACTTCGTCTAGGACGGCGTCTGAGATTTGATCCGCAATCTTGTCTGGATGTCCTTCCGTCACGGACTCGGAGGTGAACAGGTAGCTTCCGGGTTGGCTCAAAACTTCAATGCTCCTTAGTTTAGGCTCAAGCTCAAGGGTTGATATCTTGAAGGGTCTCGTAAAAAGACCGCGTACTGTAGCAGTTGAGGTATTTACTGTCAAGCTGATATGGGTTATTCACGTGGGTCGGCTTGAGAAAGAGCGAGATATGGCCGTGAAACGCCAATTTACAAAGGCCTGCGGTACATAATATCTATTATCGGACGCCGTCGTTATCGTCACTATTGTTGTTGATTATCATCCTTCGAAATTATCATCGCTCGTAGTTTCGGTCTCTGTACTTCCCTCGAAGGTAGTGATTGAGGCTCTTGGGTGGTGTCGGTCGTATGCACTACGAAGATGTTGCGCGGTCATGTGTGTATATAATTGCGTCGTTGCAAGATCGCTGTGGCCAAGTAATGTCTGAACGGAGCGCGAATCGGCTCCTCGCTGCATCAGGTGGGTGGCGAACGTATGGCGTAGTGTATGCGGCGAGACATGTGAGATACCTGCGCTCGATCGTCTGTCGGGACATAGGTCTCCCACCGCTTAGGACAAATAAAATATAAGACGCTGGCTGTCCCTGCATCAATGTTGCGCGCGCACGTTCGTATCGTTGTAACCACAGTAAAGCGCTACGGCCAATAGGCACGCAGCGCTGTTTACTGCCCTTTCCTTGACAAAATAATAAGCCGCGCTCGCGGTCAATATCCCCGACCTTTAACTTGATAAGTTCCGAGACGCGCAATCCAGTTGCGTAAAACAACTCCAAGATTGTCCTATCACGCACACTCTCCGGCGTCTCGACAGCAACTGCCCCAAACAGTCTTTCAAGCTCTTCAAAAGTTAAGTGCGCGGGTAGCGACTGAACTCTCTGTGGCGACCCGATGCCAGACATCGGGTCTTCCTTGATGAAACCATCGCGCAACAGATAGTTAAAAAAACCTCGCGCGGTCGATATCGACCGCGCGACCGTCCGTGCCGATAGACCTTCACAGATGAGCCACTTGCTCCAGTTTGACATCTCAACCCGACCCAGAGCCTGTAACTCCCGCCCATGCAACCTAGCCCAGCCCTGCAACTTCGCCAAATCACGGCCATAACTTGCCAGAGTGTTGCCTGCCAACCCCTTCTCAACGCGCAGAAAAGAGATGTATTCACGGATCAGATCACGCATATCTCTATCTACAAAACGCGGCAAGCCCCTGTCCTTGACGGCGTCCGGCCTTACGCCTTACAGTGCCTATACGTCAGCCCATGGCTATCAAAATAGAGAATCTTTCGCAAACTAAATTGCCGCGGCAAACCGAGCAGCGGCTGAGCAAGATGTTGGAGTGTGTGCCGCGCGAGCACCTACGCGGGGTTGAGCGCGTGCGGCTTGTGGATACGATCTCAGACCCACGCGTGCGTGGGCTACAATCAAATCAATTACCCGGCCTCTATCATCCACGACAAGGCAATCAACCGGCTTGGCTAGAGATTTCAACCAGTGCGCTGCTCCCAAGTGATCGTCCCTTCTTCAAGCGTCTGCTCCCGCGCCTCTCTTTTAAAGGGCAATTGGCCAGCGTGGTCTTCATGCTGATCGGTCAGCATTATCACTTGACCTTACGCCACTCTATGAAAAAAGATCGGCTTGAACCGGCTGTGCGCGCTTATACTGAGAAATACCTACGTGTCTGGGGCGAACGCGAGCACAACTTACGCGCGCGCCTTTTCAAACCTCTACAGCCTACTTTTGAGCGCTGGGCGCGCACCTTACAGCGCCGGGCTGCCGCAGAGCGCAAGAAGAGCACGCACAAGTCGTCTTAAACTAACTAGCAAAGACTAAAGCTCATTCTGTTCTCT
>Ga0209153_1001041_pt1 | contig 10361 bp, 8 predicted proteins | sample GraSoiAngelo_120_FD_185877 | JGI IMG/M metagenome (GOLD analysis project Ga0209153, IMG submission 185877) | Grasslands soil microbial communities from the Angelo Coastal Reserve, California, USA - 14_0919_09_20cm (SPAdes) (version 2) | ecosystem: Environmental > Terrestrial > Soil > Grasslands ...
CGCGAGAGCGGCGAGCTGCGGGTGATCGAGATGAACCCGCGCGTCTCGCGCTCGTCGGCGCTCGCCTCGAAGGCGACCGGCTATCCGATCGCCAAGGTCGCGGCCAAGCTCGCGGTCGGCTACACCCTTGACGAGATTCCGAACGACCTGACCGGCACCACGCCGGCCAGCTTCGAGCCGACGCTCGACTACGTGGTCGTCAAGGCGCCGCGGTTCGCGTTCGAGAAGTTCCCGGGCGCCGAGACCGAGCTCGGGACCCAGATGAAGTCGGTCGGCGAGGCAATGGGTATCGGCCGCACGTTCACCGAGGCGTTCCTGAAGGCGATCCGCTCGCGCGAAAGCGACGACAAATCGGCCACTCCGTGGCCACGATTTTCCGTCGTGCCAGAAGACGTCCATCCATGGTTTCGTTCTGAGATCGAGCGCGTGCACGCCGCGCTCGATCGCGTGACGTCCCTTGACGATCTCGTTGCCGAGGACTGGGTGCGGCTGAAGAGACTCGGCCTGTCCGACGCCGACATCGCCGCCCAGTGCCGGACGACGGAGGAACAGGCGAGAGCGAAGCGGCGTTCTTGGGGGGTCAAGCCTGCCTTCCGCCGCGTCGATACGTGTGCGGGCGAGGTCGAGGCCGGGTCGAACTACCTCTACTCGACCTGGGGCGAACAAGACGAGGCGAACCCGGCGCCGGGCCGTTCAGTCGTCATCCTCGGCTCCGGCCCGAACCGAATCGGCCAGGGGATCGAGTTCGACTACTGCTGCGTCCACGCGGCGAAGACCTTCCGGGAGCTCGGCTACGAGGCGGTGATGGTGAACTGCAACCCGGAGACCGTCTCGACCGACTACGACACCTCCGACCGGCTCTACTTCGAGCCGCTGTGCACCGAGGAGGTGCTGGCGATCTGCGACCGCGAGCGGCCGGTCGGCGTCGTGACGCAGTTCGGGGGCCAGACGCCGCTGAAGCTCGCGAAGGCGCTCGAGGCCGCCGGCCACCGCGTCCTCGGCACCTCTCCGGAGGCGATCGATCTCGCCGAGGACCGAGAACGTTTCGGGGCGCTGCTCGACGGGCTGCAGATTCGCTGCCCGGACTGGAGCACCGCGACGACGCCGGACGACGCCGTCGTCGCCGCCGAGCGAATCGGCTACCCGGTGCTCGTGCGGCCCTCGTACGTGCTCGGAGGGCGGGCGATGCGGGTCTGCTACGGCCCCGAGGAAGTGCTCTTGGCGATGGCGAGCGCCCACGGACGCGTGCTCCTTGACCGCTTCCTCGAGCAGGCACTCGAGCTCGACGTCGACGCGCTCTGCGACGGCGAAGACACGTACGTCGCGGCCGTGATGCAGCACGTCGAGGAAGCCGGCGTCCACTCGGGAGATTCGGCCTGCGTGCTGCCCGCGCCGGCGCTGAGCCCGCTCGAGCGGACGTACGTGGATGAGGTCGTCCGGGAGCTCGGCGCCGCCCTCGGAGTCGTCGGCCTCCTCAACGTCCAGCTCGCCATCGCCGAGGGCGAGCTCTACGTGCTCGAGGTCAACCCGCGCGCCTCCCGGACCGTGCCGTTTGCGAGCAAGGCGAGTGGAATCAACCTCGTCGCAGCGGCCTGCCGGCTCGCCGCCGGCGCGAATCTGGGCGAGCTCGACCTGCCCGCAGACCCGACGCCGACGCAGGTCAGCGTCAAGGCCGCGGTGCTGCCCTTTGCGCGCTTCCCCGGCGCCGACCCGGTGCTCGGGCCGGAAATGCGGGCGACGGGCGAGGTGATGGCGACCGCGGCCGACTTCCCGACCGCGTTCGCGAAGGCCGAGCGCGCCGCCGGTCGCGCGCTGCCGGCGGGCGGGACGGCGTTCATCTCCGTCTGCGACACGCACAAGGAGGCGATCGTTCCGGTTGCCCATGCGCTCGTGGGGCTCGGTTTCGACCTCGTCGCGACCGCGGGAACGGCGCACGTGCTCGCTGCCGCCGGTCTCGCGGTCGAGTACGTCCGCAAGGTGACAGAGCCCGGCGAGGGGCCAACGGTGGTCGATCTCGTTCGCCGCGGCCGCTGCGACCTCGTGGTCAACACGCCGCAGGGCTCGGGCGCCCGAACCGACGGCTATCTGATCCGGGAGGCTGCGCTCGCCGCGCGCGTTCCGTGCATCACGACGATCTCGGGCGCCGCCGCGGCCGTCGAGGCGATCGCCCACGCGCAGCCGGAGATTTCCGTCTCTCTCCAGGAGCGAATCAGTGCAGTCCGAGCGAGCTGAAGTCACCGGCACCGAGCAGATCGGGCCCTACACGCTGCTGCGGGTCGCCCGCGGTGGCCTCGACCCGGGAATCCCCGGCCAGTTCTTCATGCTCGAGGCGCCGGGACGGCCGCTGCCGCGCCCGATGAGCCTCTGTCTCGCGCCGCCCGCCGAGCTCGCCTTCCTGATCGATCCAATCGGCCCGGGTACGCGGGCGCTCTGCGCGCTTGAGCCCGGCGATCGGCCCGCGATTCTCGGCCCGCTCGGCAACGGCTACCGGCTCGACGTCGAGCGACCGCTGCTGGTGGGCGGCGGGATCGGGATCGCGCCGCTCCCGTACCTCTCCGAGGCGCTCGGCCAGCCGCCTGCCGTGCTCGGCTTCCGCAGCGAACTGCACGCCGAGGCGGCGCACCTCGTTCCGAACGCGGAGATCGTCGTCGAGCCGACCTACGTGACGGAGGTGATCCCGCCGGGCCACGACGTGCTCGCCTGCGGGCCGGAGCCGATGCTTGCGGCCGTTGCGGCGCTCGAGCCGGCCGCCCAGCTTGCGTGGGAGGCGCCGATGGCCTGCGGGTACGGAGCTTGCTACGGCTGCGCGGTGGAGATCGCTGGGGAGATCAAGCGTCTGTGCGTCGAGGGGCCTGTACTCGCCGCCGAGGCTGTCGCCGCATGAAGCTCCTGAACGCTTCTGGTTGCCTCGATGCCCTGACAGCGCCGGAGGTGGCGCGCTCCCTCGATGCCTTCGTGACCAAGACCGTGACTCCGCTGCCGCGGGATGGAAACGCGCCGCCGCGAATCGCCGAGGTCGAGCACGGAATGCTGAACTCGATCGGGCTGGCAAATCCGGGAATCGATCGCTTCCTCGCGCACACGCTGCCGCGGCTGGGCGAGCTCGGCGTGCCGGTCTGGGTCTCGGTCGGCGCCTTCGCAATTGCCGACTACGCCCATCTCTGCGACCGGCTCGACGACCGGCCCGAGGTCGAGGCGATCGAGCTCAACGTCTCCTGCCCGAACGTCGACGATGTCCCGGCGAGCGTGGGGGAGATCGTCGCCGCCTCGCGGGCAGCGACCCGAAAGCCGCTCTACACGAAGCTCTCGCCGGCGACGGCGGACATCGCCGAGGTCGCCCGCGCCGCGCAAGAGGCGGGTACGGACGGGCTCTCGCTCGTGAATACGATCCTCGGCCTCGCCCTCGACGAGCAGACACTGAGGCCCCGCCTGTCCCGCGGCGCGGGAGGCCTCTCGGGAGCGGCGCTGAAGCCGATTGCGCTCGCGGCCGTCTATGCCTGCTACGCGGCGACGGGCCTGCCGGTCGTGGGCATGGGAGGGATCGCGTCCGGACGCGACGCGCTCGAGCTGATCGCGGCCGGTGCCGAGTCTGTTGCGCTTGGAACGATTCTCTTCTCCGACCCCGGTGCGCCTGCGCGGATCAGAGCCGAGCTTGCAAGCGAGATAGCCGGCCTCGGCGTTGGCGAGACCGACAACGCAATCGGCCTCGCGCACACCGAAACGGCCCCGGCTTCCGAGTCGCCCGGCGCCCCGCAGCGATGTCTTCCCAGTAAACATCCCTGCAAATCGAGCACTTTCTTCATGGTTGACGGCCTCGCCCCACTTGTTAGTATGCGGCGTTCGTGCCAGCGCTCAAGACTCAGGCCCAGGCACCGCTCCGCTCGCTGGATCAGCGCATGGAAGCGCTCAAGCGGGCGAACGACATTCGCGTCCGCCGGGCCCAGCTGAAGAAGGACCTCAAAACCGGCACCGCCAACATCGACGACGTCCTGCGTAATCCGCCGGACTACGTCTCCACGGCGAAGGTCTTCGACATTCTGATGGCCGTGCCCAAGTTCGGCCGCGTCAAGGCTGCCCGGTTCCTGAATCAGTGCCGGATCAGCCAGTCGAAGACCGTTGGAGGGCTGTCTGAGCGCCAGCGCGCCGAGCTCATCGGGCTCTTCAACAGGTAAGCGCCCGCCCGTCTTCGTCATCACCGGCACCTCCGGCGAAGGGAAGAGCACCCTTGCGCGGATGCTGCTCGAGCGGGTACCAGAGCTGGAGCTGGCCGTCTCCGCGACGACGCGCGCGCAGCGCGACGGCGAGGAAAACGGCCGCGACTACTGGTTCGTGAGCCGTGAGGAGTTCGACCGCAGGCTCGCGAACGGCGACTTCCTCGAGTGGGTCGAGTGGCCATGGGGCGAGCACAAGCGGGCGGGGACCCTCTGGTCCGAGATCGAGCGCATCACGGGCAGCGGACGGCCGGTTCTGCTCGAGCTCGAGACGGGCGGCGCGTTGGCCGTGCGCGACCGGATCCCGGGCAGTGTCACGATCTTCATCACGGCCCCGAATCGCGAGGAGCTCGAGCGGCGCCTCCGTGCGCGCGGCACCGAGAGCGAGGGCGAGATCGAGGAGCGGCTGGTGCAGGCGCTCGAGCAGAGCAAGCTCGCCGGCGAGTTCTCCTACACGATCGTCAACGACCGTCTGGAGCGGGCAATCGACGAGCTCGAGGGCATCGTCAGAAGAGAGATTGCGACTGCAGGTACCATCTCCGAACCGTGATCCATCCCCGCATCGACGAACTGCTGGACAACGTGGACTCGCGCTACGCCCTCGTGATCGTGGCTGCGAAGCGGGCCCGGCAGATCAACAACTATCACCATCAGCTCGGCGAAGGCACGTTCGACCAGTTCCTGCCCCCGCTCATCGAGTCGCGCTCGAAGAACTACCTGACGATGGCGCTCGAAGAGGTCTCGGAGGGCAAGATCAAGTACGCGTACAAGAAGTAGCGACGACGAGAGCCGCATTTCGTCCGCGCCGCGTCGCGTTCGAGCGTTCGAGGTGCCGGCGCTTTCCCAGGCCCTTGTAACAGTCTGTTACGAGCGGTGTTCGGCCTGAGCATGCGGTTCGGGCGGACGTTGGTGGCGGTTCGCGGCGTGTCGTTCTTTGCAACAGACTGTTATTGAGCTCTGCGGACCGAGCCCCGGCATCGTCGTTCCAGGCTTGCGCCAAGGGGCAGAATGTTCGTATGGCCCGAGTTCTCCTCGGCGTGACGGGCGGAATCGCGGCCTACAAGGCGGCAGAGCTGGCGCGCCTGCTCGTCAAGGCCGGGCACGAGGTGACGCCGATCTTGACCGACGAGGCCGAGACTTTCGTGAGCGCGAAGACGTTCGAGGCCCTCGCCCGGCGGGAGGCGCCGCGGGCGCTCTACCCGCACCTGGTCCAGGCCGACCTGCTCGTGATCGCGCCGCTGTCCGCGAACACGCTCGCGAAGCTTGCGCATGGGCTCGCCGACAACGTGCTCGCGCAAACCGCGCTCGCCTTCGAGGGGCCGGTGCTCGCGGCGCCGGCGATGAATCCACGCATGTGGGCTCACGCGGCCACGCGCGCGAATGTCGCCAAGCTCCGCGAGCGCGGGGTCGTGCTCGTCGGGCCGGACGAGGGCGAAATGGCCGAAGGAGAGTGGGGCGTGGGCCGGATGAGCGAGCCGGAGGAGGTCTTCACCCGTGTGGAGGCTGTGCTCGCGAGACTGCATCAGCTCGAGGGCAAGCGGGTGCTCGTCAGCGCCGGCGGAACGCGAGAGCCGCTCGATGCCGTGCGCTTCATCGGCAACCGCTCGTCGGGCCGGATGGGCGTCGCGCTCGCCGAAGAGGCGAGGCTGCGCGGTGCCGAGGTGACACTGGTTGCCGCGTACCTTGCGGTGCCGCCCCCGGGCAAAGTCGAGCTGGTGGGCGCGCCGACGGCCGCTGAGCTCGAGCGCGAGATGCTCGCCCGCTCGGACGCGGACATCGTCCTGATGGCCGCCGCCGTCGCCGATTACCGGCCCGAAGAGCAGAGCGCCGGCAAGCGGCCGAAGAACGCCGAGCCGTGGACGATGACGCTCGAGCCGACGGGCGACGTGCTCGCGCAACTCGGCGCACGGCGGCGTGACGGGCAGCTGCTGATCGGCTTCGCCGCCGACCACGGCGACACCGGCCTCGCCCGCGCGCGCGAGAAGCTGGCCGCGAAGCGATCCGATCTGATCGTCTTCAACGACGTCTCGAGGGACGACATCGGTTTCGACGCGGCCGAGAACGAGGTCGTGCTGGTCTCGGCGGTGGGAGAGCGGCGAATCCGGAAGGCGCCGAAGGAGCGAATCGCAAGTGAGATCCTCGACGAGATCGTGAAGCTGGTGTCGAAGTAGTGACCCTTTCAGCAATACGGCATTACTGGAAGAGGCATTGATGGACGACCCGCTGCGGAGCGCCGCGGCCAGGATCGGATCCGACGAGGCGATCCGGCGCATCGTCGCGAACCTCGGCGGTGTCGTCCACGCGCCCGACGAGACGCTGCAGCTGACCGTCCTCTGCCTGCTGGCGGAGGGCCACCTGATCATCGAAGACCTGCCGGGGGTGGGGAAGACGACGCTTGCGAAGGCGCTGGCACGCTCGATCGACTGCTCCTTCTCGCGGCTGCAGTTCACGCCCGACCTGCTCCCGTCCGACGTCACCGGCGTCAACGTCTTCAACCAGCGCTCGAACGAGTTCGAGTTCCGGCCCGGCCCGGTCTTCACGAACCTGCTGCTCGTCGACGAGATCAACCGCGCCTCGCCGAAGACGCAGGCAGCGCTGCTGGAGTGCATGCAGGAAGACCAGGTCACGGTCGACGGCCACTCCTACGAGCTCGTGCGGCCGTTCATGGTGATCGCGACCCAGAACCCGGTCGAGTACGAGGGCACCTACCCGCTCCCGGAAGCGCAGCTCGACCGCTTCACGATGAGGCTTGCGATCGGCTATCCGCCGCTCGCCGGGGAGGCGCGGATGCTGACCGAGCAGACCGTCGACCCGCCGCTGGAGACCTTGGAGCCGGTCGCGACTGGCGGCGAGGTGCTGGAGCTGATGGAGCAGGCCCGCGGGATCTTCGTCGAGGAGAGCCTCAACCGGTACGTGGTCGCGCTGCTCCGCCAGACGCGCCAGGACGAACGCCTCTACGTGGGCGCAAGCCCTCGGGCCGGGATCGCGCTGCTGCGAGTCGCGAAGGCGCGGGCGCTCGCCGCGGGACGCGAGTTCGTCGAGCCCGACGACGTGAAGGCGATCGCCGAGCCCGTGCTCGCGCACCGGCTGATGCTGGCGCCGGAGGCCCGCTCGGCCGGCCTCACTGCCGGCGAGCTCGTCCGCGACGCGCTCGAGCACACACCCGTCCCGGTATGACGGCCCGGGGCCGCGCCCTGCTCGGCCTCGGTCTGCTGACCTACGTCGTCGCGCGCGCGTTCGGCTCGAAGCCGCTCTACCCGGTCGCGCTCGGGCTCCTGTTCGCACTGCTCCTCGCCTGGCTCTGGGTCAGGCTCGCGCAGGGGCCGATGCGTCTCCATCGCACGGTCGAGGCCGGCGGGCGGCTCGAGGGCGACGATATCGAGGTCGAGCTTCGGATCGAGCACACCGCGCACCTGCCGCCGCCGTCGCTCATGCTGGTCGAGAAGGTGTCCGGGCTGGGCGAGCGGCGGACCCCGCTCGAGTCAAGGCACGGGCGGTACACGCTTTCTGGAGTGCGCCGTGGGCGCTATCTCTTCCTCGACGTCCGCGCAGTGCTCGAGGACGCCTTTGGGCTTCAGCGGGCCGAGATTCGGCTTGCCGCTCCCTGGACGCTGCTCGTCTACCCGCGCCTCGTCGAGCTCGAGGGCCTCTTCTCCGAGGGCGGAACCTACGCCCGGGACGGGCGCCGCCTTCTCCTCCGTCGCCCGAGCGGGTTCGACCTACACAGCGTCCGCGATTACGAACAGGGCGAGTCTCTGCGCAAGGTGCACTGGCGCTCGACCGCCAAGCGCGGCGAGCTGATGGTCAAGGAGCTCGAAGACTCGCCGCGCGACGAGGTTGCGGTGCTGCTCGACGGCGAGGCGAGCGCCGTCGTGGGCGAGAGCTTCGACGTCCAGGTCCGCGCCGCGGGCTCGCTCCTGCTCGCACAGGCAAGGCGCGGACGTCGCTCGGTCCTGCTCGTCAACGGGGCCCACCCGACCGTCCAGCGTGTGCACTCGTACGAGACCGACTGGCCACAGGCCTATGACCTGCTCGCGGTGGCCGAGGCGGACGGACACGCTCCTGCGGCCGCCCTGCTCGGCGACGAGGGGAGCACTGTCGCCCGCGCGCTCGAGTTGACGGTCGTGACCGCGTCGCTGTCGCCGCTGCTCGTCGAGCGGCTGCTTCGGCGGACGCTCAGCCAGCGCCGCGCGGCGCTCGTTTTCGTCGATCCGGCGAGTTTCGGACCGAACGGTGCGCAGCCGGCTCCCCAGCCTGGGCTGCTTCGCCTGCAGGCAGGCGGCGTTTCAGTTGCCGTCATCCGCCGCGGAGACGACCTGGCTTCGAAGCTGGGAGCAGCGGCGCTCGGGAAGGCGGCGCATGGCTACTAGGACCGCGGTCTTGTGCGCGGGGCCGGCGGCCCTCTTGGCGTGGAACTGGCTGCGGCTCGGGCAACCGCGCGCCGGTGCCTCGACGGCGCTCTGGCTGATCGCGCTCGCGGTCGCGCCGGCGCTCCTGCCACGGCCACGCTGGCGGGCCGCGGCGTTCGTCCCGGCCATGGTGCTGGCGCTGCATAGCGCGCTCGGGATCTGGATCGTCCACCCAATCAGGCTGCTCGGCCGTTTCGGCGGCGGCTTCCTCGAGTTCTACGATGTCCGGCTGCCGTTCGCCGCCGCCTCCCACCCGCGGATGCAAGGCGTGATTCTCGTTGCTCTCTTTGCATTCTGCGGCGCCGTCGCGTTGGCCGTCGCCGGGCGCAGGCCGGTGCTCGCCTCCGCAACGGCGGTCGTGGCCGCAGGCTGGCCGGCGACGCTGCTGACGGGTCCCGACGATCTGTTGCGCGGAGTCGCCCTGCTCGCGGTCGTGCTCTCGCTCGTCGTTGGCCTCGGCGGACCCCTCCGGCCGCGGCGGCTCGCCGTTGCCGTGCTGGTCGGCGGCGCGGTCGTTCTGGCGGCCTTCGCGGCGTCCACTTCCTCGGCGGTCGCCAGCGGCCAGGTACTGCACTGGCAGGGCTGGGACTTCTACACGAAGCCCCCAAAGCCCGTGGGCGTGCAGTACGTCTGGAACTCGAATTTCGGCGGCCTCCATTTCCCCAAGAAGATCACGACCGTCCTGACGATCAAGGCTCCGAGCAAACCCACGTACTGGCGGGCGACGACGCTGGACGAGTTCGACGGAGGAAACTGGTACGAGAGCAACAGCCCGTCGGTGATGCCGATACGCATCAACGGCCGCGACGAGTTGCTTGCCGACCCCGAGCTGCCGCCGGCGGCGCAGGACCCGAGGCGGTGGGTCCGGCAGGACGTCACCGTGAACGCCCTGCGCGACAACCACCTGATCGGAGCCAGCCTGCCGGTGGCGTTCGGCCCGGGCTCGCAAGTCGTCAATTACTCCGACGGCGAGGTCGCACACTTGCAAGACAGCCCGCTGAGCCGCGGCGAGAAGTACACGGTCTGGAGCTATGAGGCGCAGCCGACGCCTCGGCAGCTCGCCGACCTGCCCGCGCGCTACCCGGAGCAGGTCAGGAAGACGGATCTCTACGTGGAAGCGCGCGTGACCGCGCCTCCGTTCGGCGCGCCGGACCGCGAGCGCCGAGTGGCAGAGATCTTCGCGACCTCCTACCGGGCCCGTCCCTACGAGGCGGTCTACAAGACGGCGAGACGGATCGTCGGCGATCCCTCGAATCCGTATGCGGCCGCGCTCGAGCTCGAGGCCTGGTTCCGGTCGGGAGCGTTCCACTACGACGAGACGCCGCCGCAAAGCTCGACGCTGCCGCCGCTCGTCGCCTTCGTCACCCAGACCCACCGTGGCTATTGCCAGCACTTTGCGGGAGCGATGGCGCTGATGCTGCGCTATCTGGGGATTCCAGCCCGGGTCGCAGCAGGTTTCACGAGCGGCGAGTATGACCGCAGCAAGCACGAGTGGACGGTGACCGATCACGACGCGCACACGTGGGTCGAGGCCTGGTTCCCGCGCTACGGCTGGCTGCCGTTCGATCCGACACCCGGCCGCGGCTCGCTGAACGGGACGTACACGGCCTCATCCCCCCACTTCGACCTGACGGACGGACTGTTCGCCGTTGCCCAGCACCTGAAGAGGCCCGGCGCGTTCGACCTGCGGACCCTGCGGGGTGCGCACGGCAACGCTGCGAGGCCCGGGACGTTGCCCAAG
>Ga0209153_1001042_pt1 | contig 10359 bp, 12 predicted proteins | sample GraSoiAngelo_120_FD_185877 | JGI IMG/M metagenome (GOLD analysis project Ga0209153, IMG submission 185877) | Grasslands soil microbial communities from the Angelo Coastal Reserve, California, USA - 14_0919_09_20cm (SPAdes) (version 2) | ecosystem: Environmental > Terrestrial > Soil > Grasslands ...
AGCGGCAGGCATTCCGCTACCCTCAAGCAGCGATACTGCGAATACATCGCGCCGCCGATCATGGCGACAGTCTTGCCCATCAACGCCTTCGCCGAATCCGACGATCCGGTCTTGATGACCACGCCGGCGCCCTCGTTGCCGACAGGCATGGATTCATCGAGCCGCCCCGCCATGGCTTTCATGCCCGCTTCCGAAAGTTTAGCGGTAATCACCGGCTCCTCCTTGGTGCCGGACAACTTGGCGGTTGTCATATCGGCAGCGCCGACCAGCAGCCCGAGGTCAGACGGATTGATCGGCGCGGCCTCGACGCGGACCACCACTTCATCGGGACCCGGCTCGGGTGTCGGAACCCTTACCAACGATATCTCGAGATCGCCGCTCTTCTTGATCAGCGAGCGAAGCTGAAGGCCAGTTTTGCTGTCGACGCTCATGTTGATCCCTCCCGTTTATTGTTTCAATTGGAACGTGATGTAATTCTACCTGAGCGCTTTCAGCGCCGCCTTGCCTGCATACTTTGCTTGCGTGCCTAGCTGCTGCTCGATACGCAGCAACTGGTTGTACTTTGAGGTCCGATCCGAGCGCGCCAGTGAGCCGGTTTTGATCTGGCCGCAATTGGTCGCAACCGCCAGATCGGCGATGGTTGAATCTTCAGTCTCGCCGGAGCGGTGCGACATCACGACAGTGTAGCCAGCTTTGAAAGCCATCTCGACTGCATCGAGCGTTTCCGTCAACGAACCGATCTGGTTGACCTTCACCAGAATGGAATTGGCGCGGCCATGTTTGATGCCGTCGGCGAGCCGGGTGACGTTGGTGACGAACAGATCGTCGCCAACCAGCTGGCACTTGCCGCCGATCAGATCGGTCAATTCCTTCCAGCCCTCCATGTCATCTTCGGACATGCCGTCCTCGATTGAGACGATCGGATAGCGGGACGCCAGGTCGGCAAGATATTTCGCCTGCTCGGAACGCGAGCGGGTCTTGTTCTCGCCCCCGTAAACGTAACTGCCGTTCTTGAAGAATTCGGTGGCAGCGCAGTCCAGCGCCAGCATGACATCTTGACCCGCCTTGTAGCCCGCCTTTCCGATCGCGCCCATCACGAATTCGAGCGCGGCGTCCGCCGACGGCAGGTTCGGCGCGAAGCCGCCCTCGTCGCCGACGTTGGTGTTGTGGCCGGCCTTTTTCAGTTCCGATCGCAAGGTGTGGAAAATCTCCGAGCCGCACCGCAGCGCCTCGGCAAAGCTGGCGGCTCCGACCGGCATAATCATGAATTCCTGAAAATCGATCGGGTTGTCGGCGTGCACGCCGCCGTTGATGATATTCATCATCGGCACCGGCAGTGTCCGCGCCGAGGTCCCGCCGACGTAACGATACAGCGGCAGGTCACTGGACTCCGCGGCGGCTTTGGCGACCGCAAGCGACACGCCTAAAATCGCGTTGGCGCCGAGCCGGCTCTTGTTCGGCGTGCCATCAAGCCCGATCATGGTGCTGTCGATCTGAACCTGCTGCTCGGCATCCATCCCGCCGACTGCGTCGAAGATCGCCCCGTTCACCGCATCCACGGCTTTGCGGACGCCCTTGCCGAGATAGCGCGCTTTATCGCCATCGCGCAGCTCGACCGCCTCATGCGCACCGGTGGAGGCGCCTGACGGCACGGCCGCCCGTCCCATCGCGCCGTTTTCCAGCACCACATCGACCTCGACGGTAGGGTTGCCGCGGCTATCAAGGATTTCGCGGCCAATGATCTCGACGATGGCGGTCATGGGGTGCCTCTTTGCAGACGGGCGTTGGATGGTTTGCGCTGCTTCTACAGCAAGGCATGGGGCTCGAAAAGGTCGCCCTGCCCGTGACGTCGTCGCGCGAATTGTCTAATAACGCGCGATATCGGAGATCAAGATGTCCAAGAAGGCTCGCAAAATACCATCCGGCCTGCAGCTCGGCCGCGCCGTGGAATGGCCCCACACGCCCGGCGAAGCCAGGCTCGATCGCGTTCCCAATCCGCAAAACGATACCAATTACCTGGTGCGGTTCACGGCGCCGGAATTCACGTCGCTGTGCCCGGTGACCGGCCAGCCCGATTTCGCGCATCTGGTGATCGACTATGTACCGGGCCAGTGGCTGCTGGAGTCCAAATCCCTGAAGCTCTATGTCGCGAGCTTCCGCAATCACGGCGCCTTCCATGAGGACTGCACGGTCATGATCGGCAAACGGATCGTGACCGAGATCAAGCCGAGATGGCTGCGCATCGGCGGCTACTGGTATCCGCGCGGCGGCATTCCGATCGATGTGTTCTGGCAAGCCGGCAAGCTGCCGCAGGGGATGTGGATTCCCGATCAGGGCGTCGCGCCGTATCGCGGACGGGGGTGATTGGGCGTTTCGATCGAGCCGATCCAGGCGGTGAGTAACAAAGTGAAGGAGCCGGAAGTGAGCGAGCGACTTGAAACGCTGAAGAAAGCCCGCGACCGTATGATAGAGGATCGAGATACGCATGCGAAGGTACTGGCTGCTCCATTTGATCGCGATAAGGCGGAGCGAGCACGCACCAAATTCATCGAAATTCAGGCGCTGATCGACGCAATAGACCGCGCAATAAGTGCAGAGGAAATCATTTCCGCAAAAAACTGAGCCCCCCGAAGTCGCAGCTTTGTTCGCCGCCGAGCTGACGTCATTTGGAATCGAGCGAACTAGAACTTGTGCTCGTTTGCTTTTGGCCGCTATCTTCGGATCATGACTTGCTCCGTTCTTCTAGATCTCGACGGCACCTTGATCGACTCGTACCCCGGCATTTTGGCAAGCTGCGTTGCGGCACTGCGCGCTCTTGGACATGAGCCGGACGAAACCCTCGATATAAAACGTACCATCGGGTCCCCGCTCGAAGATATTATGCAAATTTTGCTACGATCATACGGAGACGACAGAGTCGGTGAAGCAGTCACTGCGTATCGTCAACATTACGGTGAAAGCGGGCTTCTCGGAAGCGTGCCTTATCCGGGAATCCGCAAATCGCTTGAAGAGATGAAGCGGACCGGATTGCGAATCTATCTCGCGACCTCAAAAAGGGCGATTTTCGCAAGGCGCATTCTGGACCATCTGAAGTTTGCCACATACTTCGATGGCATCGATGGCTCAGTGCCGAGCGGCGAGTTGGATCACAAGCCTGAACTGCTCGCCCATATTCTGTCTAAACATGGTCTTTCGCCGTCTGACAGTCTGATGGTCGGGGATCGCCGATATGATATTTCCGGCGCTCATGCGGTCGGAATGCGCGGTCTTGGCGTGCTCTGGGGTTATGGTAGCCGAGACGAACTTGAAACTGCTGGCGCAGACCAGCTCGTGGATTCTTCTGCCGATCTCGCCGGGACGGTCCTCTCAATGCTCAATGGGAAGCAATCCCTCTAACCAGCTACATTCAAGCAAGCAGCCTGATATCCGCTCCTGGCACTTAGTCAGCCGACATTCCACGCAGCTCTACGGTCGCAATTCGTATTTCCCTAAGGCAAAGTATGGTGCGCCGATAGGACGGCCATCTGACAAGCCGCTCGCACCACCGGCTTCCGCGCAACCTCGCAGGTGCTTCGCCTATTGGCCGGAAGGGACGCTGTAACATGAAAGCACTCGTTGGATTGTTGCTGGTTACCATCACGTTGTCGAGTTCCCACGCGCAACGCTCTCCCGATTCGCTGCCCGCTGTAACCGTTGATTGTTACCAATCGTTCGCCGCTAAGACGCCATTGCCAGAACTTCCTTCCAAGGAGATAGTGGTGGACGGTGGCAATTTCGAAACGCCGTTGATACGCTACAGACTTCAAGTCGTCGGTAAAATCCTTAAAATAATCAGGGATCCAAATCGGCCTGCATTTCGAAACGAACACGGCAAGAGCGTATGGGAAATAAAGCGGGATTATACGAACAGCCACCGGATCGTTGGTTGGCGAGAAGAGCTTTCTGGCGGAATCGTGAGGCTATTCACATTCGACTTTGAGGACCTGTTATTGAGCACAGTCGACATTTCGCCTGCCCGTTCTTCCGCCGCCGGCGTAGAGCTTCATGTGATGAAATGCAGTAAATCGATATAGTCGGACGGGGATTGCACTTACAGGGATTCCGCAATAGCGCCTTCGGAACGACCACTCTCTCCCGCTGTTACCCGGAGACCGGGCATTCTTCATAATGTGACGCACGTCCGCTCTGTGCCGATAGTGTCGCGCCCTAGCTCACGTGCACGTTTGCAGCATCAGCGCGCCACGTTCTTTTCGACTTTCTTCGCCAGCGCATCGAACGCCATCAGCTTGCGCACCAGAGCTTCGAATTCGCGTAACGGCACCATGGTCGCGCCATCCGAGGGGGCATGGTCGGGATCGGGATGGGTTTCGATGAATACGCCGGCCACGCCGACCGCGACCGCGGCGCGCGCCAGCACGGATACGAATTCGCGTTCGCCACCCGAAGAGGCGCCCTTGCCACCCGGCTGCTGCACCGAATGGGTGGCGTCGAAGATCACGGGCGCTCCGGTCGAGCGCGCTAAAATCGGCAGAGCGCGCATGTCCGACACCAGCGTGTTGTAGCCGAACGATGCGCCGCGTTCGGTGACCAGCACATTCGGGTTGCCGGCTCTTGTAATTTTGTCGACGACATTGGCCATGTCCCAGGGCGCGAGAAACTGTCCCTTCTTGACGTTGACAACCTTGCCGGTCGCAGCCGCCGCGACGAGCAGGTCCGTCTGCCGACAGAGGAACGCCGGGATCTGTAGCACGTCGACAGCCGCCGCCACCTCGGCGCATTGCGCGGCCTCATGGATATCAGTGAGCACGGACATGCCCAAGGAGGAACGAATTTCGGCAAAGATAGGCAGTGCCTGCTTCAGTCCGATTCCACGGGCAGCGCTGACACTGGTGCGGTTCGCCTTGTCGAACGAGGTCTTGTAAACGAGCCCTACTCCGAGCCGGGCCGCGATCTCCTTTAACGCGGACGCCACTTCAAGCGCGTGCGCGCGGCTCTCCAACTGGCACGGGCCCGCGATGATCGAGATCGGCAAGTCATTGCCGAATTGAACCGAGCCGGCAGTGACCACCCGCGCGGCGGAAGTGTTGACGTTCAAGGTAACATTCCTTTTCGCATGCAGCGTTCGCTACTTCATCGCCGAGAATGCGGTCGGCACCAGCAACTGGTTGACGATGTTACCGACGATCTGTCCGTCCTCCTCGGTTTTTGCACGCGCGGTGAGCCATTCCGGATCGGTAGCAAAGGCGCCCCACTTCTTGTCGCGCTCGGCGAGCGACTCCCAGGCCAGAAAATACGTCAGTTCCTGATTGGATTCGCCAACCAGCGTGGTGAAGAATCCGGCCGGCCTGATGCCGTGCTTTTCCCACAGCTTGAGCGTGGTCGTCTCGAAACGTTTCAACAACACCGGCAGCCGCCCCGGCAAACAGCGATAGACGCGCATTTCGTAGATCATGGGCCGTTCCTCCGTTTTTTCTTGCGGGTGGGTTATAGCGGGTGGCTGGGAGCCTGTCTTGGCTGAGTCGTCACCGCGTAGGGTGGATTAGCGACAGCGTAATCCGCCATCTTGTTTGTTCGGCGGCGGATTACGGCTTCGCCTAATCCGCCCTAGAAAATCGGATTGCGCGCACAATCGAATTTCTTCATGCGGATCAACGTGATTTGGGCTGTCCAGTCCCATTTCAAAAAACATTCCGTTTCCGATCTGACCCAAATCAAACTTATAACCGCGCCGTCTCGTCCCAACGAGGGGCGGCTCGCGATCGTCACGAACGCGGGACGGGATGCGGTGGACGCGGTTGGTGCTTTTGACGAATGGCGCTGACGCGGACGGCGAAGTCGTGTGGTCCTGACGCCTCGACGCTGGCGTCAAGTTTGCGTTTCATCACGCAGGCGACGGTGACAAAAAAGCCCGATCACCGGGGAGAGCCCGAAGGAAACCGTTAAAACCATTGCGTGCGGGAATGCCGGGTAGTTCTGGTGAACCTGTGGTGACTACCTCGTGTGCTTACTTCCATTTCGCACGCGAGACTGCGGGTGCATTGGGCGCCCGGCATTCCCCACGCCCTCATCTTGTTTAGGGGCGGAAGAGTCATGCATTACTCGGGCGCACCTCGCCGCGAGAATGCGATCGGCTGTTTGAAAATCGGTTGCGACACATTCCGTTGTCATCATCCGCGAAAGCGGATGATCCAGTATTCCACAGGCACTAATGATCAATCGCGACGCCGCAGCGTGGCGATGAGCGCGACTGCGCTCACGCTAGGGATACCCGCCTTCGCGGGTATGACTCCGAGCCTGCCTGTGCTCGGCCCCTATTCGGCGCTGCTCACCAGCTTCATCGGCGGCTCTGCCGCCTCCATGAGGCTGCGATAGACGGCGAGATAGTCCAGAGCCATGCGCCGGGCGGTGAAGTGGGACTCGAACCGTTGTCGGACCGCATGCCTGCTCAAATGTGATAGGCGATCAACCGCGGCAACCGCGCCGTTCTCATTCTCAACAACAAAGCCGGTCAAGCCGTTCTCGACAATCTCAGGCACCGAGCCGCGGTTGTATGCGATGACCGGTGTGCCGCATGCCATGGCTTCGATCATGACGAGGCCGAACGGTTCCGGCCAGTCGATCGGGACCAGCAAAGCCAGCGCGCCGCTCAGAAAATCGGGTTTCTCGGAGTCATTGATCTCGCCGACATATTCGAAAAGCGCGCTGCCCTCGATCATCGGGCGGATCATTTCGTCATAATAGTCCTGATCGGCGCGATCAACTTTGGCCGCGATCTTGAGCGGAATGCCGCATCGGGCGGCAACCCTGATGGCGCGATCCACCCCCTTCTCCGGCGCAATCCGCCCCAGCACGGCGAGATATCCGGGCCTCACAGGTTGCGGCGTCAGCAAATTTTCCGGCAAGCCGTGGTGGATCGTGCGTATCCAGTTTCCGTGAGGGACCGGACGCCGCTGGGCGTCGGAGATTGAAATCACCGGAACCGAAGAGAAAGTCGTGAACACCGGTTGGTGCTCGGGCAGGTCGAGCCGGCCGTGCAGGGTGGTCACAAAAGGGGTCGGCTGGCGGGAGAACAATGAGAATGGATAGTAATCCAGATGAAAGTGCAGAAAGTCGAATTGTTCGTCGTCACATTTCTGCCGCACCCGCTCGAGCATCACAATATGTAGCGCGTTCGGATCCTTGACCGCTCCATCAAGTCGTAGCGCCTTCGGCCAAGTCGCATCAAGTTTCGCGGAAGTCCGGGAATCGCCGCTTGCAAATAACGTGACATCGTTGCCCAGCGCCACCAGTTCCTCAGTCAACCAATGTACCACCCGTTCGGTGCCGCCATAGAGCCGGGGGGGAACAGCCTCCGTCAGTGGGGCAACCTGCGCGATGCGCATTTCACCGTCTCCTTGTGCTCATGTATGAAGGCGAGCCCGCCCCCAGCTGGCAGACCCACGACGATGAGGGGAACGTTTCCGCATCTGCGAAGTTCCCCGCACACGCGTCGTTCTTCTATCACTGTCTTGCTCATGCCATCGCGCTCGATCAGATTTGTCTAACTGTCAATGCTGCAGGATCGTTGCACAGTGATGGCAGCCCGGCGGGAACCGCGGAGGCGTCTACTGCATTCGATCCTATCAAGGGATTCGAGATAACGGCTCTTTCTCCTCAGGGGGTTTTACCGCGACATGGATAATCTTTCTGGGTACGCTCACCGTCCTCTTTCGTTCGTGCTGCGGTACTTGCGCCAGCGCCGCGCAGCGCACGTCATCATCATTTCCTCGGTTGTCTTGGCGGTTGCCTGCTCGGTCGGGACGCAATACGGGGTGAAGTATCTGGTGGATGGCTTGTCCGCCGGCCCGGACCGCGCAGGCACTGTATGGCTGGCATTCGTCCTGCTCATGTCGTTGATCGCCGCGGACAATTTTCTGTGGCGGATCGCCAGTTGGACAGCGAGCTTTACGTTCGTGGGAGTGACCGGGGACTTGCGTCGCGACATATTCCGGCATCTGACAGGTCACGCCCCAAGCTATTTTTCCGATCGGCTGCCGGGAATGCTGACCAGCCGGATTACCGCGACGTCAAACGCGGTCTTTACCGTCGAAAACATGTTCGTCTGGAACGTGTTGCCCCCGTGCATGGCGACAATCGCCGCGATCGTGTTGATCGGAACCGTAAGCCTGCCGATGGCGGCCGGTTTGGTCGTTATGGCGGGGGCAATGGTAACCGCAATGTTTCGCCTGGCCGCCGCGGGCAGGCCACTGCATGACGACTTCGCCGACAAGGCCGCCGCGGTGGACGGGGAAATGGTCGATGTCATCAACAACATGCCATTGGTGCGGGCGTTTTGTGGACTGAATCACGAGCACGACCGCTTCGACGCGACGGTTGCCCGGGAACTAACTGCCCGGGGGCGCAGCTTGCGCTATCTAGAGAAGCTGCGGATCATGCATGCCGGGAAGACAACACACAGGTCGCTGTCATCGCCGTCGGCAAGCGGCCCCGCGGGATGTGCACGAGCCTCGACCGCAAGACGGTCTACGTGGCGCTCGGAGACGAGGACGCGGTGGCGCTGGTCGACGTCACCCAGCATGTCGCGCGTTTGACCGAAGCGATTGCCACTCTGTTGTTGCCACACGAATTGCGCGACCATCCGGAAGCCGAGGCGCTGGTCAAGAGCGGTGCGGCGATCGCCTTCAACAATATTTCGTTCCGCTATCCCGGTGGAGTTAAGGTGTTCGACAAATTCAGCCTTCGTCTCCAGCCGGGTCAGAGGGTCGGTCTGGTCGGACAGTCCGGCGGCGGCAAGTCCACCGTTTTTGTGCTGCTGCAGCGGTTTTATGACGTCCAGCAGGGCAGCATCATGATCGATGGCCAGGACATCGCAAAAGTCACGCAGCAAAGCCTGCGCCAGGCGATCTCGGTGGTGCCGCAGGACATTTCGCTGTTCCAGCGGTCGATTCTCGAAAATATCCGTTATGGCCGGCCTAACGCGACCGATGATGAGGTACTGCGGGCGGCCATATCGGCTCGCTGCGACTTTGTCGACATGCTGCCGGAAGGACTGGCCACCGTGGTCGGCGAACGCGGGGTGAAGCTCTCGGGCGGGCAGCGCCAGCGCATCGCCATTGCGCGCGCGTTCCTGAAGGATGCGCCGATTCTGCTGTTGGATGAGGCCACTGCCGCGCTCGACAGCGAATCCGAGGAAGCGATACGCGAAGCGCTCGGTCGGCTAATGCGCGGGCGCACCGTTATTGCGATCGCTCATCGTCTTGCCACCTTGCGCAATTTCGATCGGGTTGTGGTCCTAAAAGGCGGTAAGATTATCGAAGACGGCCCGCCGGACCGCCTGATGCAGGGCCATGGTCCGTACCGCGAGCTGGTGACCCAAGAAATGAGCCGCCTGGCGAAACACGCGGCCTGACGTTTCGGCTGAATATCGAGTCCACGTTTATCTCAGGGCTGGGGGGAACCGAGGTCACATGGCAGCCGAACTTGTTACGAAGATTACGGCCGCGCGAGCCGTCGAACAGACGCAGGAATCTCCGTTCTACATTCCGATGACCGGGCCGGCGGCAAGGCCGCGGCGCTCGCTCAAGCACGACGACACCTTCATCGTGCTCGACAGTCATGGCGACATAGGCGCGTCCGCCGGTGGGCCGGACGGCTTGTTCAATGGAGATACGCGCTATCTCGCCCGGCTCGAACTTGTGCTGGACGAAGTGCAACCGCTGCTGCTTGGCTCCAACCTGCGTGACGACAATTCCGGGTTATCGGTCGATCTCACAAATCCCGATATCTATCGCGATGGTCGAATCGTGTTGCCGAAGGACATGTTGCACATCGTGCGCACCGTGTTTCTATGGCGGGGAACAGCCTATCAGCGGATCGGGCTGCAGAACCATGGCGACCGACTGGCCAGCCTCGATCTGAGGCTGCTGTTCGACAGCGACTTCGCCGATCTGTTCGAAGTGCGGGGCGAACAGCGTGCTCGTCGGGGCATCGGGGGGGGCAAGCTGCTCGGTCCGGCTGACGCTTTGCTCGAATACAAAGGTCTCGACGCCGTTACACGAAGCATGGCACTGCATTTCGATCCGAGGCCGACACGACTTGCGGTGAACGCCGCGACCTATCATCTCGAGCTGGCGCCGCATCAGACCAGCTCGCTGTTCTTTGCCGCATCCTGCAATAAGCCAACGAGTTTCGAACCGGCTCCGTTCTTTCGCGGACTGCTGGCGCATCGCCGGGAAATGCGCCGCTCGACAGCGGGCGCCACCAGCATCGAGACCTCAAACAATATCTTCAACGAGGTGCTGTGCCAATCGATGGCCGACCTCAACATGCTGATGACGGAGACGCCGCAAGGACGATATC
>Ga0209153_1001044_pt1 | contig 10348 bp, 9 predicted proteins | sample GraSoiAngelo_120_FD_185877 | JGI IMG/M metagenome (GOLD analysis project Ga0209153, IMG submission 185877) | Grasslands soil microbial communities from the Angelo Coastal Reserve, California, USA - 14_0919_09_20cm (SPAdes) (version 2) | ecosystem: Environmental > Terrestrial > Soil > Grasslands ...
CGCTACCTGACCAGCCCGCAGGTGCAGGCGCAACAGGCCGGTCAGCTTCCAATCTGGACCTCCTTGCAGAATTCAGCCGACGTGCGCAAGGCCAACCCACAGATCGATGTCTTTCTCGCGAACCTGGCGAACGCGAGGCCGCGGCCGAAGCTCGTGCACTACGTCGAGGCCTCGGCGGTCTTGCAGCGCCATCTGCACGATCTCTTCCTGGGGTCGGTCACCCCGACGGCGGCGATGTCTGCGGCGCAGTCGGAACTCCTCGCGCTTCAGAAACGCTTCGGCAGCTGAACGGCCCGTCCGGCTTAGGATGATGACGTCATGGATGACCGCGCGCCGACAGCCTCGCTGAATCGGTGATCCCGCCAAGCGACCAAGAAGTTGCCGCATATTACCGCGTCGGTTTGATCGAAACGGTTCTACTGCTCCTGCTGCTGCTGCTCGCCTTTGGCGCGATTACGGTCCTCGCCCAGGAACGCTGGCGCCGGCTTAGCCTGACCGAGTCGCTGCTTGCGCGCCTGGCCGCCGGAATCGTGCTCGCCTCGATCGCGGTTGGCGGGCTCAGCGGGGTGATCCTCAACCTCTTGCAGGGGTCCGTCTTCTCTGACCGCACGCTGACGCCGGTGACCTCGCGCAACCAGGCCTTGCTCGGCATCGGCCTTGCGCTCGCCGTCACCGTCATCGGCATCATCCGAATCGAGCAATATCACCGCGGAATTTCGACCCGGACCTCGCATGAAGAAGAGGCCGATTGGAAAGTCGAGCCGCCCGAGGCGGCAGGCCACCGCTAGGAGGTAGTGGGACTCGGGTTGATGACGATTCCCGAGGCGGGGATCTCGCCCTCGAGCAGATTCCATTTATTCAGGATCTGACGGTAGCTGCCATCGCGGTAGATCGCCATCATCGCCTGCTGTACCGCCTTGAGCAGTTCGCCGTTCTTGGGATCGATGGCGATACCCTCGCCGTTGATCTTGAAGGGGGCGCCCGCAAGGTCAAGCTGGTCGGGCGTTTGCTTCACGAAATAGGCGGCCACCGGGGAATCGTCGAGGGCGGCCTCGACCCCGCCCTGTTTGAGAATCGCGACCGCCTGGAGGTCGACCGGATAGATCTGCTTCTTGATCGGATTGTCCTTGCAGATCCCGGCGTTCGCCTGGTCGATCGTGGTTTCCTCGGGACTCTGCACCTGGACCGAGACCTTCTTCCCGCAGAGGTCGCTGACGCTGCTGATGCTCGACGGATTGCCTTTGCGCACCAGGATCGATTGGCCGGCCTGGAAGTACGCGACCAGCGCAACCTGCCGCTCGAGGTCGGGCGTGATCTGCAGGGCGGAGATGATGGCGTCGCCTTTCTTCGCGAGCAGCGCGCCGACGAGCTGGGTCGAGTCCGTTGTCTGGATCGTCGCCGACAGGCCCATTTTGTTCGCGATCGCCTGCGCGATTTCAATGTCGAATCCCACCGCCTTCTGGGTCGCAGGGTCGATCGACTCCTGCGGTGGATAGGTGGTGTCCGATAGGAAGGTGATCGTCCCCGGCCGCACGAGATCGGTCGGCGGTGTGACCGGCGTTGCGGTTGCGGTAGGGATGGCCAGTCCAGAAAGTGAGGGGGTTGGTCGAACCGCGCCCGTCCCGGTAGGCGCGCAGCCACCGAGGACGACGGCCAGCATGATGCTGAGTGCGGGGCGGCCGATCCGAGCGCCCCTTCGTCCCCTGCCCCCTCGCCGGAGCCGGGTTATTGTGGCTGCCAAATGCGGGGACATTTTACGACTGCGTGCCGGTCGGTGACGGTTGGCCTGTGCGTCCAGTCGACCTTGTGGATGGGGCCGTAACATGGGGCAGCGTTGTCCATCACGCTGACTGGCCGGTCGCTCAAGCCCGCCGATGTGGTCGCCGTTGCCCGCCATGGCGAACGGGTCGAGCTCAGCGGCGAAGCCCAAACAAATGTGCGTCGCGCGCGCGAGCTGGTCGACCGCCTGGTTCGAGAAGATCGGGTGGTTTACGGACTGACCACCGGAGTCGGCGCGCTGAAGAACGTGCGCATTCCTCCGGCTGACAGCCGCCAGCTGCAGCGAAACCTGCTGATGAGTCACGCGGTCGGGGTCGGGCCCGCGCTGCCCGAAGAGATCGTCCGCGCCGGAATGCTGGTCCGCGTCAACCAGTTCTGCCAGGGGAGCGCCGGCGTGAGCCCCGAGGTCGTCGACCGCCTCGTCGACCTGCTCAACCACGATATCTGTCCCTGGGTGCCCGAAAAGGGCTCGCTCGGGGCGAGTGGTGACCTCGCGCCCTCGGCGCACGTGGGCCTGGTCTTGATCGGGGAAGGCGAGGTGCTGGTGAACGGCGAGCGGCGAAGCGGCGCCGACGCCTTGCGCGCCAGGTCGCTGCTGCCGGTGACCTTACAGGCGAAAGATGGGCTCAGTGTTCTGAACGGAACGCACTTCATGACCGGCGCCGCCAGCCTGGTGCTGGACGACGCCCTGGGCTTGCTGCTGACCGCGGATGCCGTCGCCGCGCTCAGCGTCGAGGCATTGCGTGGTTCACGGACCGCCTTCGACCCGCGGATTCATGCGCTCCGTCCCCACCCGGGACAACTGGCGTCCGCGGCCCGCATCTTCGCGCTGACCGAAGGCAGTGCGATCGCCGAATCGCATGTGCTCTGCGATCGCGTGCAGGATGCCTACTCGCTTCGTTGTGCCGCGCAGGTTCACGGCGCCGCCGCGGCCGCGATCGACTACCTCGATCGCGTCCTCGCGGTGGAGCTCAACGCCGGCACCGATAACCCGCTCGTCTTCCCTGACGACGAGGCCGTGCTCTCGGGCGGCAACTTCCACGGCGAGCCGCTGGCGCTGGCGCTCGACGCGGCCACGATGGGCATCAGCGAGCTCGGCAGTATTTCCGAGCGCCGGCTGTTTCGCATGCTGACCGGCTTCCTGTCCGAGCTCCCACCATTTTTGACGCGCCATTCCGGGCTGGACTCCGGCTACATGCTGTTGCAATACACTTCCGCGGCGCTGGTTACGGAGAACCAGCTGCTGTCAACCCCGGCCAGCGTCCACTCGCTGCCAACCTCTGCCGACCAGGAGGACCACAACAGCATGGGCTGGCACAGCGCGCTTCGCGCGCGGCAGGTCGCGACCAACGTCGAATCGATCCTGGCTCTGGAAGCGCTGGGCGCCGCCCAGGGGATCGATTTGCTGGCTCCGCTCAAGCCCGGACGCTTGACGGCCGAAGCCCACGCCGCAATCCGGGAGAAAGTTCCCATGCTCGATCACGATCGCATGCTGCAGGCGGACATCCAGGCCGCCACCGGAGTCGTCCGCAATGGCATTTTGGCAAAAATCGGCGCCAGGGCCGGCCGGTCTCTACCCCCGGCGACAGGGGAGGCCGGGGTGGAGGCGCCTCGTTGACGCTCGCCACTCCGATTCGCGCCGCGCGCGGCACCCAGCTGAGCGCGCGCGGCTGGCAGCAGGAGGCGGCCCTGCGGATGCTCTGCAACAACCTTGACCCCGAGGTCGCCGAGCGTCCCCAGGACCTGGTCGTTTATGGCGGCACGGGAAAAGCGGCGCGCGACTGGCCCTCGTTTCACGCCATCGTGGCCGCGCTTCAGCGCTTGAAGGATGACGAGACGCTGCTGGTCCAGTCAGGCAAACCGGTCGGCATCTTCCGAACCCATGAGTACGCGCCTCGTGTCCTGATCGCCAACAGCCTGCTCGTTCCTCGCTGGGCCACCTGGGAAAAATTCTGGGAGCTCGAGCGGCTGGGATTGATCATGTACGGCCAGATGACGGCCGGCAGCTGGATTTATATCGGAACCCAGGGCATCCTGCAGGGAACCTATGAGACGTTTGGCGCGGTTGCCGCCAAGCGGTTCGGCGGTTCGCTGCGCGGCCGGATCGTGCTGACCAGCGGGCTCGGCGGCATGGGCGGCGCCCAGCCACTCGCCGTGAGCATGAACGACGGCGTCGCGCTGGTCGTCGAGGTCGATCAACACCGCATCGACCGCCGCCTCCAGACGCGCTATCTCGACAAGGCGGCCGGGAGCCTCGATGAAGCGATTCAACTCGCCGAGGAGGCTCGGCAGCGAAAGACGCCGGTCTCGATCGGCGTTCGCGGCAATGCCGCCGAGGTCTATCCGGAGCTCGTCCGCCGTGGCTTCACGCCGGACGTCGTCACCGACCAGACCTCCGCGCATGATCCGCTGCGCGGCTATATCCCGGCGCCGCTGACCGTCGAGGAGGCGGCGGATCTGCGAGAACGCGACCCGCTTGAGTACCTCGAGATGGTCAAAGACTCGGTCGCCGAGCACGTCAACGCGATGCTCGCCTTCCAGCGGCAGGGGATCGAGGTCTTCGATTACGGCAACAACCTCAGGGGTGAAGCGGTGGACGCCGGCGTCGGTGACGCCTTCGAGATTCCAGGCTTCGTCCCTGCCTATATCCGGCCGTTGTTCTGCGAAGGAAAGGGGCCCTTTCGCTGGGTCGCGCTGAGTGGTGATCCGCAGGACATCTATCGCACCGATCGGGCGGTTGCCGAAACGCTCCCCGGCAACGAGCCCCTCCACCGCTGGCTGCGCCTCGCTCGGGAGCGCGTGCAGTTTCAGGGTCTGCCGGCACGCATCTGCTGGCTCGGCTACGGCGAACGCGCGGCGGTGGGACTCCGTTTCAACGAGCTGGTCAAAACCGGTGAGGTTAAAGCCCCGATCGTCATCGGCCGAGATCATCTCGACGCCGGCTCGGTCGCGTCGCCCTATCGCGAAACCGAAGCCATGCGTGATGGCAGCGACGCGATCGCCGACTGGCCGATCCTCAATGCCCTGGTCAACACCGCCGCCGGCGCAAGTTGGGTCTCGGTCCATCACGGCGGTGGCGTCGGCATGGGCAACTCGATCCACGCCGGCATGGTGGTGGTCGCGGATGGGACTCCTGGCATGGCGGAGCGGCTCGAGCGTGTCCTCACGACGGATCCAGGCATGGGCGTGATTCGCCATGCCGATGCCGGCTACGAGACCGCGATCGCCTTCGCCCGCGAGCACGAGATCGACCGCCCAATGTGATCGAGGCGGATTTCGTGCTTCGGCACGCGGGTCAGCTCGCCACCATGGTGGCCGCAGACGGCGATCCGCTTGGCCGCATCGTCGACGGCGCGCTGGCATCCCGGGGCGGGCGGGTGGTCTGGCTCGGGAAAGATGCTGAGCTCGCTCGGGCGGTACGGCTCGACGGCGATGAGCTGGACGCGGCCGGTGCCTGCGTCATTGCCGGCCTGGTCGACGCCCACACGCATCCGGTATTCGCGGGTTCACGGGCGGACGAATTTGCCGAGCGCCAGGCCGGCGTCACTTATGCCGGGCAGCAATCAGGCGAGCACGGCATCATGCGAACCGTTCGTGCGACGCGCGCCGCCGAGCGGGAGCGTCTGGTTGAGCTCGCTGTCGAGCGCGCCGATCGCTTTCTGTCCAACGGAACGACCACGATCGAAGCGAAGACTGGGTATGGGCTCGATCTCCCTGGCGAATCGAAGTCCCTGGAGGTCCTGACGGCGCTCGCCGGACGGAGGCCATTGCGGGTTGTGCCCACCTTCCTTGGGGCGCATGTCGTCCCCTTTGGAACCGACCGCCTGGATTACCTGCGCGTGCTTACCGAGGAGATGCTGCCGGCCTTCAAAGGCCGCGCCACCTTCTGCGACGCCTGGTGCGACGAGCCGGCCTTCAGCGCCAGCGAGACGCGGACGGTGCTGCGCCGCGCGCGCGAGCTCGGCTACCGGATTCGCCTTCATGCCGCGCAGCTGGCTCCTGGCGACGGACCGGACATCGCCGCCGAGTTTCAGGCGGCCAGCGCCGACCATCTGGAGTACGCCACGGCCGGCCAGCTGACGGCGCTCGCCGCGGCGGGCACGGTAGCGGTGCTCTGCCCGGCCGCGAACTTCACGACGCACGCGCCACGACCGCCGATCGAGGCGATGCGTGCGTCCGGCATCGGGGTTGCGATCGCCTCGGATCTCAACCCGGGAACGAGTAACTCGGAGAGTCTGCCGTACGCCATGACGCTCGCCTGCGTCGCCTGGGGCATGACGCCGGTGGAGGTGCTGGTCGGTGCCACCAGCGCAGCGGCTCGTTCGCTCGGGCTTGATGGCGTCGCGGGCTGCCTGTGCGTGGGCAGCTTCGCCGACCTTGCCGTGCTGGACGTCGAACGTCCCGAAGCCATTCCCTACTATGGCGGCGTAAACCGGGTGATCCGGACGATCGTGGGAGGTGTCGACTGGCAGCCCTCGTAGAGTGTGTCCCGAATTTTTCCGAGGGACGGCGTCTCGACGTCATCACCGCGATCGCCGATGCGATTCGCGATGCCGGTGCCCGCGTCATCGATGTCCAGGCGGACGCCGCGCACAATCGGATGGTCGTGACGTTCGTCAGCGAGCCAGCCCTGGCGGTGGATGCCGCGCTGGCGGGCGCGACCGTCGCCACCGCGCGCATCGACCTGCGTCGGCATCAGGGAGAGCATCCGCGGATGGGCGCCACCGACGTGGTGCCATTCGTGCCCTTTGCCGACCTTCCGATGGCCGTCTGCATCGACCTCGCCCGAAGCTTTGGCGCGCGCCTCTGGAAGGAGTTGCATGTTCCCGTCTTTTATTACGGTGAGGCGGCCATCAGACCCGAGCGTCAGGAGCTGGAAAAAATACGACGCGGCGGTTTCGAGGACCTGCGTACCCACATCGCTGATCCCGACCGCATGCCCGACGAAGGATCGGCCGCGGTGCATCCGAGTGCGGGCGCCACGGCCGTCGGTGCGCGGATCCCTCTGATCGCCTACAACGTCAACCTGAAGACCACCGATCTCCGACTGGCCAAAGACATCGCGAAAACGATTCGGGCTTCCTCGGGCGGACTGCCCAACGTCAAGGCGCTCGGCTTCGCCCTCGGCGACCGCGGCCTGGTACAGGTGTCGATGAATCTGACCGACTATCGGGTCACGAACATCTGGAAGGTCTTCCGCGTGATCCGTGATGAGGCGGAGCGACGGGGCGTGGAAGTCGAGGCGTCGGAGATCGTCGGCACGATTCCGCTGGCCGCCGCCGTCGGGGTGATCAAAGACGCGATCGTGGAGCCCGCCTTCCGGATGGATCAGATCCTGGAAAAGCGGGTCTGGGCGGCGGAATGACGCCGGTCAGAGAGCAGCCCGTCGCCGCCTATCTCGAGGCACTGGCCTCAACGCGGGCCGTTCCGGGCGGTGGTAGTGCGGCTGCGCTCGCGGCGGCGATGGGAGCGGCACTGGTGAGCATGGTCGCCAAGCTCAGCGCTCGGAAAGCCAAGACGTCGGAAGACCGCAGCGCGCTCGATGCGCTGGTTCCATTACTCGACGCGCTCCGCGATCGATTCGCCGATTTGAGCCAGGAAGATATCGAGGCGTATCAGCAGGTCGTCGAGGCCCGAAAGGCCGGCGCGCCGGCGGCCGAGATCGAACAAGCCTATGAGGGTGCCGCCGAAGTTCCCTTGCAGACCGCTGAAGCGGTCGACGAATGCCTGGCGCTTGCCGCAAAGGTCAGCGCTCGCGCCTGGGAGATGACAGCCTCGGACCTGGCGGTTGGCAGCGAGCTCTTGCAGACCGCCATGGGCGGAGCGCTCGGCAACGTCGCCATCAATCTCCCGGAGCTCCATGGCGATCGGGCAAGCCGCATCGAGCGGCGCTACCTGCGGTTGCGGAACAGGCCGCAGGATTAGCCAGACGCGGCCTGACTAGACTCAAAAGTGATGGCGACGAAGTTCCCTTCCCTGGACAGCCGCACGCTGACCGTCGACGGCCTCAACGTCCATTATTTCTGCGGCGGCAGCGGATCACCGGTCGTGCTCGTTCACGGGCTGGGCAGTTCCGCCGCGGTCGAGTTCTATTTCAATCTCGAGGCGCTCGCCGCCAACCATCACGTGCTCGCGATTGATTTGCCTGGGTTCGGCCTGTCCGACAAGCCTGCGCTCGAGTACACGATCGACGTCTTCGTGAAGGCGGTCAAGGATCTGATGCAGTCAGAATCGCTGGAGCGAGCCGCGGTGATGGGGGTGTCGATGGGTGGCCGGGTCGCCCTCGGGCTCGCGCTCGAAGCCCCCGACACCGTCGAGCGGCTGATCCTGGTCGACGCGCTGGGGGTCGGCCCCCCCAATGCGGTGCTCGCCTATCGGTTGCTGCTAACCCGTGGCCTGGGCGAGCTGACGCTGAGCAGCACGGCGCGCGCGTTGCGCCGGATGAATCCGCAAACGATCCGGCGTTTCTGGGCCTGGTACATGCGGCGGCCCGGCCAGCTCGACGACATCCTGACGGATCAGCGAATCGCGGACCACGGCACGCTGCTTTCGAAACCGGAGTATCGAGCCGCCTATCTCTCCGCCCTGCGCTCGATCGCGGGCCTGCACACGCTCCGGGACGGCATCGTGGTGAGGGACCGCCTCGGCGAGCTGGAGATGCCGACGCTGCTGATCTGGGGACGGCATGACCACATCTTCCCCGCGGTCCACGCCGAGGCGGCGGTCGAACGGCTGCGCCGCGGCCGCCTCGAGATCTTTGAAGACAGCGGCCATACCCCGCAGATGGAAGAGCCGGAGCGCTTCAACCGGGTCGTCCTCGAGTTTCTCCGGGAGCCGGTGGGTCGGACCGGCCGGGGCGCTGCCTGAACGGTTGATCCACCCTAATCGAGGCCAACCGGGTGGCCCAGCCGGGCGGCATAGTAGGCCAGGACCCACTCGAATACGAAAACGGCTCCCCATATAAGTAGGATGAGCCCGCCCAGGATCGGGAGGATCGGCCAGAGGCGCTTGCGCCGGTAGCGCGCGTATTCGGCGAAGGTCTGCCAGAAGGCGGCGGTGAAGAGTGCGGCCCGGCTGCTGGCCCGAAGGCCGAATTGAAGCAGCAGAAATCCGGTCAGACCGAGCAGAAGGCCCCGGATCAACATTCGGCCCCAACCCATATAGGTTGTGGCCAAACCGGGGAGAAAGCCCAACCGGCTGTGGTAAACTCCTTGACAGGCCCCATCCTACGGCATATGCTGTGGGCCGCTCTCACCCCACCCTTCCAACGGAGGTTCATCGATGGCCCGATCGATCCAGAAGACGTCAACCGAGCGACCCAACTCCACCTCAACGGCTCCGGCTGGCGTGCCCAAACGCAACCGTAACGGGCTTCCGTGGAAGCGGTACTTCACGCGGGCGGGGGTGGCGCCTTTCGAGGAGGTCCAGTGGGACACGCGCGAGGCTGTCATCACAAACGAAAAGGGTGAGATCGTCTTCGAACAGCACGACGTCGAGATGCCGACCACATGGTCGCAAGTCGCCACCAACGTCGTGGTCTCGAAATACTTCCGCGGCGTCCTCGGGACGCCGGAGCGGGAGCGCAGCGTCAAGCAGCTGATCGGGCGGGTGGTCCGCACCATCCATGGGTGGGCGAACAAGCAGGGCTACTTCGCCACGCCGGAGGCCTCGGAGATCTTCCGGGACGAGCTGACGCATTTGCTCGTCCATCAGAAGGCGGCCTTCAACAGCCCGGTCTGGTTCAACGCCGGCATCGAGCAACGCCCTCAGCTTTCGGCGTGCTTCATCAATAAGGTCGAGGACCGGATGGAGTCGATCCTCACCCTGGCCAAGACCGAGGGCATGCTTTTCAAATACGGCTCGGGCACCGGTTCCAACCTCTCGCCGCTGCGCTCCTCGCGCGAGCTGCTGGCGGGTGGTGGCACCGCCTCCGGGCCTGTCTCCTTCATGAAGGGCTTCGACGCCTTCGCCGGCGTGATCAAGTCGGGCGGCAAAACGCGCCGGGCGGCCAAGATGGTGATCCTCAACGCCGACCATCCCGACATCGTCGAGTTCGTCAACTGCAAGGTCGAGGAGGAGCGCAAGGCCTGGACCCTGATCGCAGGTGGCTACGACTCGTCCTTCAACGGCCCCGCTTATAGCTCGATCTTCTTCCAGAACTCCAACAACAGCGTCCGGGTCAAGGACGACTTCATGAAAGCCGTGGAAGAGGATGCCGACTGGCACACCTTCGCCATCACCAACGGTCAGATCATGGACACCTACAAGGCCCGTGACCTGATGCGGATGATGGCCGATGCCGCCTGGGCCTGTGGCGATCCCGGACTGCAGTACGACACCACGGTCAACCACTGGCACACCTCGCCCAACACGGATCGGATCAACGCCTCCAACCCGTGCTCCGAGTACATGTTCCTCGACGACACCTCCTGCAACCTCGCCTCTATCAATCTGATGAAGTTCCTCGACGAGCGGGGCGAGTTCGACGTCGAGGCCTATCGCGAAGCCTGCCGCGTGCTGATCACCGCCCAGGAGATCCTGGTCGACAACGCCAGCTATCCGACCGAGG
>Ga0209153_1001045_pt1 | contig 10336 bp, 9 predicted proteins | sample GraSoiAngelo_120_FD_185877 | JGI IMG/M metagenome (GOLD analysis project Ga0209153, IMG submission 185877) | Grasslands soil microbial communities from the Angelo Coastal Reserve, California, USA - 14_0919_09_20cm (SPAdes) (version 2) | ecosystem: Environmental > Terrestrial > Soil > Grasslands ...
GCGCAATGGACCAGGTAATTGGCATCATGCTGGTGATCGTCGTCATCGGGTTGCTGGCCGACAAAATCTTGTTTTCCCCGATCGAACGTTTCCTCCACCGCCGCTGGGGCACTAACCCATGATCCTGCGCCGATCCCATCCCTCCGACAAATTAATCGTGGTCTCACGTCAGATCACTATTCAAAACGAGCTCGGCCTCCACGCCCGGCCGGCCGCAGAGTTCGTCCGCGTCGCGAACGGTTTTCGCGCCGAGATAACCTTGATTAAGGACAAGCAACGGTTTTCCGCCTCCAGCCTCATCGATGTCCTGCGTGCCAATCTCGATCGAGGTGCCACCGCCATGTTGGAAGCACGCGGCGCCGACGCCGAGGCCGCCATAACCCGTCTGGAAAAATTGCTCCTCGAATTTCGGGACCGGAAAGAGGATTAGACATCGCGTCCGCCGCGAATTGAAACGAATGCGCCAGAGGAACCCTTGGCCCCCAGTTAACAATCCAGTGTCACACCTGCAACACTCAAATGTTACCTTGGTATTTTGTGAAATAATTCCGTCGCGATTTCGATTACCGGAGTGGACGCGCCACCAGAATCCCGGTGTCCGAACTGTAACGATAAAGATAATTCGAGAGCCGTGTGTCGATCACGACTCGGCCATAATTATGCGGCGCCGAGGCATGCATGAAGTGGATGGTGCCGTCGGCAGTGCGCAACGCCAGGCCGACGTGTGATGTCGCACGCACGGAGGTGTGGCGGCCATCACGCGAGACAATGCCGATAATGTCGCCACTGCGGAGTCGCGATTCGATTGCGGCCACGCGACCTTTGGGAATTTCGTAAAGCGACCGCGAGGAAACCTCCGCTTCCATTTCCGCAAGGGGCCGAAGCAAGCCGCGATTGTGTACGAGGTAGCGATAATGCCGCCAGCCGTTGGTCATTTCCCGGGCTGAATGCGGTACGCTCACACCACCAAGCGAGCGGGTCAGATCGCTAACCAGACCGCGCCGGTCATTGTCGTAAAGCCAATCTTCCAGGTAATGGAGGCGAGAGAGATAATCGCCGGTACATTCGGCGTGGCGGTAACGATCAATCTCGATGTAACGCAATAACTGCGCCGGTGTCCAATTCGTTTCCGGCTCATCCAACATCCGGGCGAAGGCGAGCGCGGTTTCGAAAAAGGTCCAGCAATCAAGTCCCGTGAAATTGACCGACGGCGACTCAACGCGGTTATCGATTTCGAGCGTGAAAGAGCGGTAGGGCGTTCCGACCATCGCCTGGCCCACCGCTGCAGTCCGTTGTCCAATGGGCAACGTCTTCCAGTTCTCGGCTTTCGCCCGCACGACGAGTTGCTCGAAGCGGTCTTGTCCTTTGAAGACGGCGCGCATCGGCAACGTAACTGCGCCGCGCGTGGTTCCGGTCAGGACAACAGCGAAAACTAAAATCAAAATTCGCAAACGCATTTAGAGCACTCTTTGGCGGGATTAAATAGAGCGCAAGCCGTGCCAGCAGCGGTCTCCGCCAATCCTTACTGTAGCCGAGGTCGGCGACTCGGTCGCACTCGATGCGTTTCGTAATTTTCTTCTCATTCGTAATCGGCCTTCTTCTTGTAGCCGGGATCGGTGATTCCGGCAGATCCAAGTTCATGGCGTCTGACACAAACGTCCTACAACCCGACCCAGATACAGCGCACGCCCGTCAGCATTGGTATCGCCGATGCCGGCTACGACCTGGGCGGGCAGGATATTTACAGATGCGCCCAGCCAGCCCTCGCCGTACATTTTCACGCAATGCACGATTTGTTCGCCAAAACAGAGGCGGAAAACATGGAACGGATCAGCGCAGCGGCTCCCCTCGCGGCGCGCATGCGTCCACGCACACTTGATGAATTTGTCGGACAAGAACATATCCTCGCGCCGGGAAAACTCTTGCGTCGCGCAATCGAAGCCGACCGTCTCCCTTCGCTGATTATTTCCGGTCCACCCGGAAGTGGCAAAACAACTCTGGCATATGTCGTCGCCGAGATAACCCACTCCGAGTTCATTCGGTTGAGCGGAGTGGAAAGTAACGTGGCGGAGATGCGCAAAGTAGTGGCCGCGGCGGCAAACCGACTCCGAACTTCCGGCCGCAAAACGATCGTCTTTATCGATGAGATCCACCATTTCAATAAGGCGCAGCAGGATATTTTGTTGCCCGATGTCGAGAGCGGAAATCTGAGACTAATCGGGGCTACCACTTACAATCCGTACTTTTACGTCAACAGCGCGCTCGTCTCGCGCTCGCTGGTTTTCCGGCTTGAGCCGCTCACGGTCGAGCAGCTCGAAATTTTGATCGACCGCGCGCTGGCCGATTCCGAACGGGGTCTCGGCAAATACACCGTTAAAATGGACGCGGACGCGCGTTCGCACCTTGCCAAGCTCAGTGATGGCGATGCGCGCAAATGTTTAAACGCCCTTGAAGTGGGGGTGCTAACAACGCCACCTGTGGCATCGGCTGCCAGCCGCGGCAAACCTAAAAGGCAGGCCGGAGAGAAGCAATCCGTGGCGGCCAGCGACCGCGGCGACAACGAACCGCTCATTCACTTCACCCTCAAGGTCGCTGAGGAGAGCATTCAAACCAAGGCGGTCGTTTATGACAAAAAAGGCGATGCGCATTACGACACGATCAGCGCATTTATTAAGAGCATGCGCGCCTCGGATGAAAAAGCCGCGATCTATTGGCTGGCAAAAATGTTGCATGCCGGCGAAGACTTTCGGTTCATCGCGCGTCGCATCGTAATTTTTGCAAGCGAAGATGTCGGGCTGGCTGACCCCGAGGCACTTCCGCTCGCAATCGCGACGCAACATGCCGTTGAATTTGTCGGAATGCCGGAAGCACGGATTCCGCTGGCCCATGCCACCGCTTACATGTGTCGGGCGAAAAAAAGCCGCGAAGCTTACGAATCGTTAGCCGCTGCCAGCGAAGAAATCGAATCCGAACAAACGCAGCGCGTCCCGGAACATTTGAAGAACAAGCATTTTCCAGTGAATCCGGAAGCGTAAGACTGTCATCCCGAGCGAAGTCGAGGGATCCCGCTGCGAAAGCTTAAAGGTAACTTCCACAGGATCCCTCGACTTCGCTCGGGATGACGAGATTTTAGCTTGTGAAAAAGCAGCAAGCTCTTGCCGCAAGACTACATCCGCACTTGCGGAATTGGTTTTTTGCTAACTTCCCGGGATTCACCCACGCTCAGGAACTCTGCCTTCCTTCCGTTCTTAAGCGCGAATCGATTTTGCTCACCTCCCCAACCGGAAGCGGGAAGACACTAGCCGGATTCCTCGGGGTGTTCGACGGTCTGGTTCGCGAACTCGAAGCAGGTGCGCTGAAACCGGGTGTGCGCTGTGTCTATGTTTCGCCGCTGCGCGCCCTCGCCTACGACATCGAGAAAAATTTGAAGGCGCCGATCGCCGGCATGGGTCTGGAAGAGGAACTGCGCATTCATTTGCGCACCGGCGATACGACCGTAAGCGAACGCACAAAATTTCGGAACAAGCCGTCACATTTTCTCGTCACTACGCCTGAATCACTGGCCATTCTGTTGGCGCAGCAAAATTACGTGCAACATCTCGCCCACACCGAATTCGTGATCGTCGACGAATTGCATTCCTTCGCCGGCAACAAACGCGGCGCCGATCTGAGCATTTCGCTCGAGCGGCTCGAGCACATTTGCGGCCAGGCCACGAGGATGGGCGAATTGGAGGGGCGAGCTCCGCGAGCCCGGCGTCGCAGAGCTCCGCCCTCCATGCCGACGGGATCGCTTTGCCGGATCGGTCTTTCTGCCACGGCGGCGCCACTGGACTTACTGGCCCAGTTTCTTGTTGGCAAAAATCGCCATTGCCGCATCGCCCAAGCGCGCATCGAGAAGGAGCAAATTGTGGACGTTTTTTCCCCAATCCGGCGCGATCCTTACCCACCGTCCGGTTACACTGGGGCTCGTCTCTACGCGGAATTGTCGCAACTGGTTCGCTCGCGCCAGTCGGTCATTGTTTTTACCAATGTCCGTTCGGCGGCGGAACAAATCGGCTTGCGTCTGCGCGAGCAGCTGCCGGAATTGGCCGACGCGATCGAGATTCACCACGCTTCGCTCGATCGCAGCGTTCGCCTTGAGGTCGAAGATCGTTTGAAGAATGGAGAACTGCGCGCGGTCGTTTGCTCAACCAGCCTCGAGCTTGGCATCGATATCGGTGCGGTCGATCTGGTCGTGATGGTGGCAACGCCCAAAGGCGTTTCGCGTGCGATCCAGCGCATCGGCCGCTCCGGACATTCGTTAAACAAAAATAGTCACGGCATTCTGGTCGCAACCAATGTCAACGACCTGGTGGAAGCGACCGTCACCGCGAAGCTCGTGCGGGAGCGCGCTCTCGACCCAATCAAAATCCTGGACAAGCCTTTTGACGTAGTCGCGCAACATATTGTTGGCATTGTCGCCCTGGCGCCGGCCTCAGCCGATTCGATTTACCACCTGATCACGCGGGCGCGGCCATTTCACGATCTTACCCGCGAAGAATTCGATCGCCTTTTGAATTATCTGGAGGGCGGTGGCGAAGCTTTGGCGCAGCAATACCGCGGCGTCTTCGGGAAGATTTTGGTCAGCGACGACGGCATGGTCTCATTGGCGCATCCGCGAGTGGCGCGCGAATTTCTAGTCAACATCGGAACGATCGTCTCCGAGGGATTCGTCGATGTGATGTTGAGGCGGCGGCGCCTCGGTTCCGTCGAAGAAGGGTTCATCAAGGGGCTGCAAATTGGCGATCTTTTCGTACTCGGCGGCCGGGTCGTGCGACTAATCGATACCGGCGTGCAGGAAGCGTTTGTGGAGCGGGCCGACGGACAGTTGCCGACCATTCCTCGCTGGAACGCGGCCAAAATGCCGCTCACTTCAGGAGTCGCGCGGGCGGTACGACAGCTACGCGCCGATCTGGCGCATCAACTCCGCCAAGAAAGTGACACGTTTTGCGTCGATTGGTTGGTGGAGGAGTACCAGATCTCGTTAGCAAATGCGCAGGCGATAGTGGAACAATTTCGCGCCCAGCTCGTGGTATCGGACGTGCCGACCGGCGACTCGATGTTGATCGAGCTGTATCGCGAGGACGATTTTTCCCATTACTTTTTCCATGCCCTCATTGGCCGCAGCGCTAATGACGCGCTTTCGCGTATCGTGGCTTGGCGCATGAAAAACCGCAGCGGCGGCAACGCCCTCGTCACAATCGACGACTCCGGCTTCCTGTTTACGCTGCGGCGGTTCCAGGAGCTTACGTTGGAAGATTGGCGGCTTTGTTTCGAGCGCGAAGCGGCGGAGGAGGATTTACGCCTGGCCCTGCGCGGCTCGGAGTTGGTGAAGTGGCAATTCCGCGGCGTCGCTCAAACCGGATTGATGGTGCCGCGCAATTACCCGGGTCAGCAGCGCGCGCGCAAACAGATGCACTGGAGCATGGAAACAATTTTTCGAGTGCTGGAAGCGCACGAACCAGATCATCCCCTGCTTGAGGAAGCTTATCGGCAGGCAACCCAGATTTTTCTCGATGCGGAAGAAGCCAACACCTTTCTCGACCGGGTCCAACATTTCGACTGGCAATTGCGCGAGCTGCCAGTGGTTTCGCCCTTTTCTTTCCCGATTTATGCCAGCAAAATCAAAGAAACCATGATGCTGGAAGATCCGACCGTGGCAGTGGAGCGAATCTACCGCGAGTTGTATGCGCGGGTGCGGCAAATCGCGACAGCTAACCATAATCGGACAACTGCCACAGTCAGATGACGAAGTTCAAGGATCATTTCTCAGGTCACGCCGTCGAGTACGCAAAGTTTCGCCCGCACTATCCGGACGAACTGTTCGAGTATCTCGCCTTGATTTCGCCGCGGCACGAACTGGCGTGGGATTGCGCCACTGGCAACGGCCAGGCCGCGGTGGGACTAGCCCGCCATTTCGATAGCGTAATCGCGACCGATGCCAGCGCGCAGCAAATTGCAAGCGCCGAGCTAAACGACCGGATCAGCTACCGGGTCGCTCCGGCAGAAGCGAGCGGGATCGATTCAGCTTCAGTGGACCTGATTTTGGTCGCCCAAGCACTGCATTGGTTCGATATCGATAGGTTTTTCACGGAGGCAAAACGAGTCTTAAAAGAAAACGGTGCCCTGGCGATCTCGAGCTATAACGTCTTGGAGATCGCTCCGGAAATCGACGCGATCATTTGGGAATTTTATCGCGAAACGACCGGTCCCTTCTGGCCGCCCGAGCGTGAGTTGGTCGAAACTGACTACAAGAGCATCAGGTTTCCATTCGCGGAACTATCGCCGACTCGGTTTGAGATGCGTGAGCGATGGAATCTCCATCAGCTCGCCGGCTATTTGCGAACATGGTCAGCCACGCAAAAGTTTATCGGTGCCCGGGGCTTCGATCCCGTCGACTCAGTCGCGGAGGAATTATGGACGGTTTGGAAAAATCCCGAAGAGGTGCGCGAAATAAAATGGCCATTGCATCTACGCGTTGGCGTTTTGAAAAGGCGATGACTGGTTCACTGAGACAGCCGACGATCTTTTGTGTCTCCTGTTCATACTCATACTCATACTCATGCTCGAGGAACTATTTCGAGCGGGAGCATGAGTAGAAAAGGAAAGAGGCGGGCCTTGCGACCCGCCCCTCCCCTGTCTTTGAGCAGCTTCTCCTTAGCTATGCTCTGTGACACAACCCTTAGTTGCTCTTGTTTTGAGAGACAACTTCGTTCAACTTGAAAATCGGCAAGAACATCGCGATCACGATACCGCCCACGATTACGCCGAGGAAAACGATCAACATTGGCTCGATTAACGAGGTGAGCGCGTCCAGCATGGCTTCGATTTCTTCGTCCCAAAAGTCCGCCATTTTCTCGAGCATGGTGTCGATCTTGCCAGTGGCTTCGCCCGCTGCGACCATGCGCAGGAGCATCGGCGGGAAAATGCTTTTGCGTGAAAGCGAGACGGAAAGGTTGTCGCCTTTTTCCACGTCGGCGCCAACTTCTTTGATGCTGGTTTCGACCACGTGATTGCCGGAAGAGCCACCGACGATATCGAGGACTTCCAGGATTGGAACGCCACTACGGATTAACTGGGCAAAGGTCCGCGCAAAACGAGACATACAAATCTTATGAACGAGCGGACCGAAAACCGGCAGCTTGAGTTTCCAACGGTCCCAAAGCTGTTTGCCGCGGGTCGAGCGCAAAAAGGTGCGAACGCCGAAGAACGCGCCTGCCATGGCAGCGAGAAGGATATACCACTGCCCGCGGACAAAATTACTGACATCAATAAGAAATTGGGTCGGCGCGGGAAGTTTGGCTCCAAAATCAGCGAAAATTTCGCCGAAGATCGGGACAACTCGCACAATGAGAAAAGTGGTGATGGCAAAAGCGATGCAGACCACGATAACCGGGTAGGTCATCGCCGATTTGACTTTCTTGCGCAGACGCGCGCTGGCTTCGAGGAATCCGGCCAGGCGGTCCAGAATTTCGGCGAGCAAACCTCCATGCTCACCCGCTTTCACCATGCTGATAAAAAGCCGATTGAAAACCAGCGGATGTTTGGCGAGCGATTCATGGAATGTTTCACCGCCTTGCACCCGCGCTGTGATATCGCTGATGACGGCCCGCAACGCTGCCTGCCGTTTCGGATCAGCCTGTTCGTACAAAGCGGTCAAGGCCTGCACCAGCGAAATACCCGCCTCGATCATGGTCGAAAGTTGCCGGGTAAAGAGAACAAGATCGGTCTCTTTTACTTTCGTGGATTTCCTACGCGAGTGCCTGGCCGTCGCTTTTCGCTGCAGAGAAAGCACCATCAGGCCGCGGCTCATCAGACTGGTCACGGCGTTGTCTTCGTTGAGGGCTTCCTGAATGCCAGACACGATCCGTCCGGCAGCGTCACGTGCTTGATAGGAGAATGTGATCATAACAAGGTAATTATGAAAATCGTAGCAGTTACGGTGCCAATGCTTTTCGTGATATCCGCCGATAGCCCGATCATAAGTAACTCTAAAATAGTAACTTACGTGTGACGGAATTTGCCCGCATTTCACCCGGCTATGCCCTCTGGCATACCTATGATCGAAAACTTAAAGCAGAACTCTTTTCTACCGCCCTCGTAGCAGGAAATGAGCTCACCGTTATTGATCCAATCGCACTCCTACCCGCACACCGGATAGAACTGGAATCGCTCGGCCGCGTTGCCAGGATCGTTATCACGAATGCGAATCACGCGCGCGATGCTACCACGTTCGCTCACTGCTACTCCGCTCCGATTTTTGCGCCGCCGGAACTAAGTGCAGAACTTCCACATAGTCACAGCTTGCAGGTCGCCCATACTATCGGCCGCTTGCGAATTATTCGAATCGAAGGCGCCGCGGAGGGCGAATTCGCCCTTTATCATCCGGATAACGCGGGCACACTGATAGTGGGAGACGCGCTCATCAATTTTGACCCCCATGGTTTCACCTTGTTGCCCCGAAAATATTGCACCAACCAAAAACAGATGATCCAATCACTACGCAAACTTCTGGATCTCGATTTCGCTCGGATTTTTTTTGCGCACGGAAATCCCATCATGATTCGAGCGCGTGAGCAGCTCGAATCATTGCTCGATTCATGAACGAGCGGGAGGTGCTTCACGATTTCGCTGTGACGCAAAATCGGGGGGGCGCGTTCGCGCGGTTTCTCCGGCTCATTCGCTTTTCCCATACCATTTTCGCCCTACCCTTTGTCCTCGCTGCCCTGGTCGTGTCAGCTAATGGGCGGCCCAGTCTCAAGATCGTGCTGCTAGTCCTGGGATGTATGATCACGGCCCGCACCGCGGCGATGCTTTTCAATCGCTTCGTTGATTGGGAGATCGATCAGCGCAATCCGCGGACACGAAGTCGCCATCTGCTCGCGACCAAGAACATTATTTTCATTTGCCTTATCTTCAGCAGCGGCCTTTTTGTTTTTTTTGCGGCAAATATCAATCGGCTGACTTTCGTGCTTTCGCCAATCGCGCTTGGCATCATTTTTTTCTATTCAGTCACCAAACATTTTACTGACGCGACGCACTTTTTTCTCGGTCTCGCCCTCGGGATTGCACCAGTCGCGGCCTGGATCGCGCAAACGGGCCAGGTGGAATTGCCGCCGCTCGTCCTTTCCCTTGGAGTCGTTTGTTGGGTGAGTGGATTTGATTTGATCTATGCCACCCAAGATTACGACTTCGATCGGCAGGAGGGACTGCACTCGCTCGTGGTTCGGCTCGGCCTCGCCGCCAGCTTGCGACTCGCGCAGTTTCTCCATCTTTTAATGCTGCTGGCGTTGATTGCTTTCGGGATCATGGCGAAGCTCGGCACGATTTATTTCGCCGCGATGATTCCGATCGCGGCCGCACTCTTTTACGAGCATCGCAGCGCACGCCAGCTTCATGATCTTGCCGCGATCAATCGGGCCTTCTTCAATTCGAATGCGTTCGTGAGTGCGATCTTTCTCGGAGCAGTTTGCGCCGATCGCCTGTTGTAGCCGTGGGCCCTCAGCCGCGGCCAACGACCGCGGCTACAATCGTTTTTCGGACGCGGGCATTGGCCTTACATCGCGTTCAACATCGCGACACGAGGCGCGTGTCGCCCACCCTCGAACTCGGTAGTTAACCACACCCGCACAATTTCCAGCGCGAGATTTTCTTCGATCAGTCGCTCACCCAAAGAAAGAACGTTGGCATCGTTATGTTTCCGGGAAAGCTGCGCGCTTTCCAAATTCCAGCACAGAGCGCAACGCACCCCGTGCACTTTGTTGGCAACCATCGCTTCGCCGTTGCCAGAGCCACCAAAAACAATTCCACGTTCGCATTCGCCGCGCGCAACCGCCTCCGCGGCGGGTCGAATAAAAAGCGGATAATCTACCGGCGGCTCGGCCGTGAACGTACCGAGATCCTTCACCTCGTGTCCAAGCTGGCCGAGGAGAGCCTTTACCCTTTCCTTCAATTTGAAACCGGCGTGATCGGACCCGAGCGAAATCTTCATCGCCTCGTTTAACCGGATTTTTCACGGCCGTGCAACTGCCCAAGTTGTTCCCAAATTTCTCGTTCGCGTTCGCTTAATTTTTTCGGCACCGAAATTTGCGCTACGACATACAAATCACCGCGCTGGCCCGAAACGCCCGGCAACCCTCGCCCCCGCAAACGAAAACGCTGACCGCCTTGTGTGCCTGGCGGTAATTTCAAACGAGCGCTTCCCTCCAGCGTCGGCACGATGAGTTGATCGCCCAGGGTCGCCTGCCATGGCGCAATCTTCACCTCGTGCACAAGATCGCTGCCCTCGACCGAAAAA
>Ga0209153_1001047_pt1 | contig 10319 bp, 6 predicted proteins | sample GraSoiAngelo_120_FD_185877 | JGI IMG/M metagenome (GOLD analysis project Ga0209153, IMG submission 185877) | Grasslands soil microbial communities from the Angelo Coastal Reserve, California, USA - 14_0919_09_20cm (SPAdes) (version 2) | ecosystem: Environmental > Terrestrial > Soil > Grasslands ...
GCGGAAGTAGTGGATGAGCATCGGACACGCCTGAAAAATCTCAGCGCGCAACTGGCCAGGTTGAAACAAGCGAGGGAAGACCTGAATTAAAAAACTACTTTGTGCCGGTCGATTTTTGCGCCCCGCTTTTCGAAGAATTCTTTTAGCTCAGGCGTGTAGAACGTTCCGTCGTACTCCTGGTTTAGTTCGAGCCAGACGCGACCTCGCGGCGTCAGATGTTTGCCCAGATCGTCGAGAAAAAATTCCCACTCAGGCACGCCCCACACATCAACCTGTTTATGACGATTGAAGCAGATTAGGAACGCAGTGATCAGATCGAACTCCTCCAAGACGTCGGGTAAGGGATCGAAAGCCTTGATCTCCCAGATCACACGGCGCACGCCCAGCAGCCGGGTAAGGTCGCCAAACATGGGGAGCTCATCCAGATCGAGACCGAGCCCTTCGTGTCCGAGCAGTTGAGCGATGTAAAGGAAATATCCTGTGCCGCAGCCAAGATCGAGAATCCGCTTTGGCCGCATCAGATCGATTTCGAGCCGGCGGATCCGGCGAATGTTGCCGTCGATCCATCGTTCGAGATCCAGAAATTTAGGCCAATCCTCGGTGGGACCTTCAACAGCATAGCGCCGGCGAATCTGCTCGAAACCGTCGGGATCGATCGTTTCGATCACTCGCTTTGTCTCCAAACGAAAGCGGTTCCGCCGAAGAAGTCTCAGCGCGTGCCTTCGTGCGCTAGCGAAGCTTTCGCCATTTACAAGCTTCTCAAGTTTATGGGGAAGTTTCCTGAGTCTTCGCACTGGAGGATAGACCACAGCTTGTGGCGCACCGCAACAATTTCAACTAAACTGCGATGAGATGAGTTGGTGGAAAAAACTGCTCTGGATTGTCGTCTCCGCGCTGGGCGCATGGGCGATGGCCCGCCTGGCGCTATCCCGCGGCGAACAAATCAGCGCGCTGTGGATTGTTATGGCTGGCTTTTGCGCGTTGTCCGTCAGCTACCGTTTTTACAGCAAATGGCTGGCGACAAAGGTGCTCGTATTAAATGAAGAGCGCGCCACGCCCGCAATCCTGCAAAATGACAATAAGGATTATGTGCCGACCAATCGATGGATGGTTTTTGGACACCATTTTGCGGCGATTGCTGGACCCGGGCCTCTGGTTGGACCGGTGCTCGCTGCGCAATTCGGATTCTTGCCTGGGACGCTTTGGATTTTGATCGGCGCAACGCTTGGCGGAGGTGTCCATGACATGATCGTTTTGTTCGCGTCGATCCGGCGCGGCGGCAAAACGCTTGGTCAAATGGTAAAGGAGGAAATCGGGTCCGGCGTCGGCTTGCTCGCTCTCGTTAGTGTCCTGGCGATCATGATCATTCTGCTGGCTGTTCTGGCGCTGGTGGTGGTTCAAGCGCTTGCCCAAAGTCCCTGGGGTGTTTTCACCATCGCCACGACCATTCCTCTGGCGCTGATTATGGGCATTGCGCTGCGCACTGGAAAGGTAAGCGTCATCGCAGTTACAGTTTTCGGATTGCTCGGTCTGGCATTTGGCGTATGGGGCGGACAATTTCTGGCGCACTTTCCCGCGGTAGAAGCTTGCTTTCGCCATGACCAGAAATGGCTGGCATGGGCAATCATGATCTACGGACTCGCCGCGTCGGTCCTGCCTGTCTGGATGTTACTCACGCCGCGCGATTATCTGAGCACATTTTTGAAACTCGGCACGGTAGCCCTGCTAGCGGCTGCGGTGGTGCTGATTAATCCCGCAATGCGAATGCCGGCACTCACTAAATTCATCGACGGCAGCGGTCCTGTGTTTGCGGGGCCAGTGTTCCCATTCGTCTGCATCACCATCGCCTGCGGCGCGGTATCAGGGTTTCATTCGCTAATTGCCTCCGGCACCACGCCAAAGATGATAAGACGCGAGTCACGAATACGCCCGATCGGCTACGGCGCGATGGTGACCGAAATGATTGTGGCTTTGATGGCCATGATCGCAGCCTGCGTGTTGCAACCGGGAGAATATTTTGCCATCAACACCAAGGGTTCGCCTACAGAAGTCGTCGCCAAAGTTTCCGCGGCCGGATTTCCCGTGACTGAAGCAGAAATGCAAAAGCTGGCTATGAATCTTGGAGAATCCACGATGTTTAATCGCGCGGGCGGCGCGCCGACGTTCGCGGTCGGCATGGCGCACATGTTTTCGCGAGTCTCCGCCAAGCCGACTGCCTTGGCGCTGTGGTATCACTTCGCGATCATGTTCGAAGCCTTGTTCATTTTGACAACGATTGATGCCGGAACACGCGTAGGGCGGTTTTTACTTCAGGATTTTCTGGGCAACATCTGGCAGCCGCTTGGCAACACGCGATCCTGGAGCGCGAATTTTCTCTCAAGCGTGTTACTTGTGGCAGCGTGGGGCTGGTTTTTGTATGAAGGCGTGATTGATCCTCTCGGCGGCATCAATTCGCTGTGGCCGCTGTTCGGATTGGCGAATCAGTTGCTCTCAGTAATCGCGCTTTGCCTCGGCACGACGCTTTTGATCAAGATGCACAAAAGCAAATATCTCTTTGTGACGCTTGTGCCGCTTTGCTTTATGTGCGCCGTCACTTTCTCGGCCGGTTATCTCAAAGTTTTTTCATCCGATGCGCGACTTGGTTTTTTGAGCGGCGCACGGTCGCTTTTGCAGCAGGCACCGGGTATGGCTGATACAGCGAAGGCTGCTGAGCTGGTCCGGCAGGCAGGCGTCTGGCGGTTCGATGCGCTGGTTGCCATTTTCTTTTTGGTGCTCGTACTCGCGATCGTACTCAGCTCTGCACGACAATGGTGGCGACTGCTGCGTGGAAAAAAACCGCTGATTCTCTACGAAAGCGAATTTGTGCCGGTCAACCCCGCGCAACTCGCACAATTTTAAATCGTCACCTTGGCGTATAAATCCGGTCGCCGATGAGCGAGGGACTTTACCCGCTGCCTTACTGAGCGCACAATCTCTTCGGATAAATCGGCTTGAATAAGTTCTTCGCGGTCTGCCGAGGCTGCAGCTATGACAACTCCGCGGGGATCGATGATCGCGGAGCCACCACAAAACCACAGGTCATCGTCTTTGCCAACGCGGTTCGATGCAATGACGTAGCTCTGGTTTTCGATTGCGCGCGCCACAGCGAGTATTCGAAAATGCTCGTCGCGCGGGAAAGGCCAAGCGGATGAGATCAAAAAAGCGCCAACCTTCTGTTCGACGGCGAGTTTTCGGTACATCTCCGGAAACCGAAGGTCGTAACAGATGCTGAAGCCAAAAAGCAGACCGCCTAGGTCAAAGCCCACAAAGGAATCACCCGGCGCAAAGCACGTCTGTTCTTCGACGGGCGCAACCGCGTATAGGTGAGTCTTGCGATACTTCGCTGCGATGTTGCCCTGTGAATCGACAAACACCTGGGAATTGTAGATCGATGAGCCGTCTCGCTCCGAGACGCCGCTGACAATGGCGATCGAAATTTTCCTTGCGATTTCCTGGACACCGGGAACAAATCCATTTGCCCAATCGCTCGCACGCTTTCGAATCACCGGCATCGAGTAACCAGTGTCAGTCATCTCCGGAAAAACGATCAGCTCCGCGCCGCCGACATCTTTGGCACGGCGAGAAAAGTCGCGGACCTTCAGGAGATTTGCTTCCGGATCGCCGAGCGAACACGAAATTTGGGCGACGGCAATTTTCATTGACCAGAACAAATATCGCGCAGCGACTATGGCTACGGCGAGTTAAATAAATGGTAGCGTGCTGTAGCCACGGCCCTGTGGGCCGTGTGGGCGCTGAAGGAACAACGCAGCGATTAGACCGGTCACAGGCCGGTGGCTACAGGATCGTGGAATCGCTTACGCAGCAATCGATCTGCGGTAACCGAAAAATTCGCGCTTCTTAATTATGTACACAACTTCTGGCGGGACCATTCGCTCCCAGCTGCTGTCTCCAGATTTCAATCTGGTTAAGACGTCGGGCGGATGAATTCGTAAATATTCCGGATGATAATCGGTGATTTCCTGGACGTATTGATTGTCGATCAAATATTGAAACAACGAGCGAAGATTTCGTGCGACTTTGATTTGCGTTGCCGCGACGAGCTTACCGCTTGCCTCATCAACCATCGGATAAACGTAAAGTTTTAGCCCTCCCTTAAACATCCTGCCCAGCGCTTCCAAAATTCCGCCTTCGAGGTTCGTATAATATTTTTCGTTGAGAATCTCGATCAAACTCGGCACGCCCATGACAAGACCGATTGCCCTGTTCGTGTAACGAAAAAGGTACGCCGCGAGCCGATAATATTCGCCAAACTTCGAGATCAAGACGGTTCTTCCCAATGCACGGAGAATATCGACGCGAGCGAGAAAATCGGCGTGATCGACCTGGCCATCGGCGAGCAAATTTTCCAGCGTCATCTCCATGAGCACGACAACCTCGTCTTGCGAGCAATCGCAGTGCTTCAGAAAAACGCGGCGCGCGCCATCGACCATGTCGTTAGTGGCACAGGTTACAGGCCGAAAACTCCCGCGCTCAACCAGTATCGCTTTTTTGTAAAAAATTTCAGCAGGCTGAACCGTTTCACCGTCCGCCTTGAACATCACAGCATTTGTCAGGCCCTGGCTAACCAACTGCAAACTCATCAATCGGTTATCGACGCTTTGAAAGATCGGTCCGGAAAACTTGATCATGTCCACTTCGATTCGTCCCGATGGGAGATTCTCGTGAAGCGATGAAATTAATTTCTCCGGCTGGCGATGGTAGAACGTGGCATGAAGGAGATTCACTCCGATCACGCCTAGGGCTTCTTGTTGTTTAACGTTGGTTTGGTCCAGCAAGCGCACGTGGATGATGATCTGGCTCGGTTGCCCGCGCGGGTCGGATTGAAAGCGCAAGCCCAGCCAGCCGTGCGATTCGCTGCGCTGTTTAAAACTGCGCGCCGCAACCGTGTCTGCAAAGACGAAGAAGGTTTTCTCCGCCCCAAATTTCGCGTCGAGCCGTTCGATGAGAAGATCGTATTCGTGGTCGAGCATCGTCTGAAGACGAACACGACTGACGTAGCGGTCCGCCGGTCCATAGATCGCGTCGCTGAATGTCATGTCGTAGGCAGACATGGTCTTGGCAATGGTGCCGGCTGCGCCGCCGATACGGAAAAATCGCCGCGCTACTTCCTGGCCGGCGCCAATTTCTGCAAACGTCCCGTACTTGGCCGGATCCAGATTAATTTGCAGCGCCTTTCTGTCGGTGCCGATTTCCATCTTCGGGGTCATACAATTTCTCTACCGATGATTCGCTGTCATCGCAAACCGCGGACGCCCTTCAAGGAACGAACTTGGGCAGCCGTCGATTTGAACCTGACGACTGGGAAGATGTTATTCGTCGATCTCGGCGGACTAGAGATCGCCGCTCCTTCCTACAGCCGCACTTGCTCGGCGTTCTTCGCTGGAATCCAACCGCGCAAGTTATTCGGCAGCGCCGCATAGATCCAATCACCGCGCGTACTCAGAACCTTGATTTCACTTCCAGAAGGCAACGCCAAAACGGCATTCGCTGTGTCCGCGGTCGCGAGGCGTGCCTGGACATCCTTGCCTGTTATGATCGCCAGCGCCCGGCCCTTGCTGCCGCGATCGAGCGTGTAAACCGAACAGATGGCAACGCCGGACACGAGCAAGCAGCCGATCGAAATGACAATCATCGTGGCTGATCGGCGTCGCGCGAAGATTAATGTGGCCATTCCAAAAATCGCAAGCCAGAACGCGACAACTGCGGCGATACTGTACTGATTGATTGTCGCAAATTGCAGATAACGCTCCGGCCAGTTTGGCGGGAGCTCCAGCGCGTGCGCTTCGTCGCGTGCGATCTGCAAATTCGCTGTCGCTTCCGGATGATGCCGCTCCAAGGCGAGCGCGCGTTCGTAATTCAAGATGGCGCGCCCGAAATCCCCGGTGCGAAAATAAGCGTTGCCGAGGTCGTAAAATACGTTTGCGCTCCATTGGCCATCGCGAATTAGCGTTTCGTAATTCGCGATTGCTTCCTTAAAATGGCCTTGAGCAAATGCCTGGTTCGCCTTTGCAAATTCGGCGTCTGGTTGTGCAAATACAGATAAAGCCATCCCGAAAATCAGACAGAAAAAAATCGCAAGCGTGCGACTCCGCTTCGCTGCGCTCGGAATGACGGCAAGAAAGTTCATTCTAAATTTTCAATTAACTCCAACACTTCATGGCGGTTTTCCGGGGAGATCCGACCCGGTCCGTTATGCGCGCCGCTGTATTGCCACTCATCGCTTTGTTCGAATAACCGGCGCAACCGGTCGCGCTCATCGCTGTTCAGCTTGAAAGTGTCCGCCGCGGTTTCCGCGTCCACGATGTTTGGATCGATCCCACGGCTGCCGGACGCCAGCGCGGTTTTTACCCGGACGACTCTGGAAGCTTCTGCATAATATTCGCGCGGCGACGCATCGTTACGACGCAATTTATGCATCAGGTCGGCCGCCTCATGATGCAACGCAGCCAGTCGTCGCGTCTCACGATTGTCAATCTTGGCCTGACGAATTTTCCAAGCCGCGAATCCAAGCACGACGAGCAACGGAATTAGTTGCGCCACCCAAAAGAAGCGACGCGTGTAGATCGGTGCAAACGACTCCATTGTCCGTCCGCGATCTGGGAGTTGGTAAAGAATATCCTGCGGCTTGACTGTAGTCTGGGTCGGCGCCGGGCGTGTCGCTGTGGCCGGAGCTGGTGACGCCGGCTGAGCCGCCGCGACGTTGGGCGCAGCAGCTCCACCCTGCACGTTGATCGCAACCGGCTCGCTGCGCAGCGTCACATAATGTTCCTTGATCGGATCGAAATAAGAAAATGCGAGCAACGGCAGAGTTTGCTTTTTCTCGTTAGGCGAAAGCACCGTCTCGAAAGTTTTCGTGCCGCTGATGCCGACCTCGTCGTCCTGTTTGAACTTGGAAGACGGCGGATATTTGTGCCAACCACGCTCATCCTCCACCGCTGGCGCATTGACGCGATCGAAGTTGCCGCGCCCTGAGATTTCAGTTGTGACGGTAATGGGATCACCAACCTGCACATCCTTGGGTTTGGCATCGGTTAACATCGTAAAGTTCCCGATTGCGCCTGAAAAACTGGGCGGCGCGTTTGGCGGCAACGATTTTACTTCGAGCGCCACAGGTTCGCTTTTAATCTCTACTTCGCGGCGCTCACCCATTTGAGCAAACGGATTGCTAAAGAATGGATCTGAGAATGGATCATCAAGGTCAAACAGATCGAATGGCGAACGCGAGCGGGGTCGCGGCGCACTTCGTGCGCGCGGAACCAGAACTTGTGCCTTGGCTTTCACGGGCCCGAGCTCGAATTTCCCTGCATGTGCGGCAGCGATCGCAGTCTTATAAGTGACCACATCATAAGGTCTGCCGTTGATGGTGTCTGAAGTTTGGCCGGATTCCTGTAATTTCTGCGCGGTGAATCCTTGTCCGGTGATTTCAGGTGCCTCGACCAGTCTTGGACGCACTCGCGGGTCAAATCCCATCCGGATTTGCACAGGAACGATCTCGCCGACGTAGGCGGTTTTCTTTGGCACAATCAATTCGGCAAAAACCAGATCGCTTGCGTGAACTGACTGACTCTGCGTGCCACGACTCGGTTGCGCGTTGGACAAATGACCTGGTGAGTCCGCGACGTTTAGTGTCAATGCCGGCGTCCTGAGCAAACTGCCGCCGGCGCGAACTGTTTGCGGCGGAATGGTGAATCGACCCGCCTTGAGCGGGAGGATTGTGTAATTGTATGTCACGCTCGAACTGGTGCTGAAATTGTGTATTTCGAACTGTCGCGATTGTCCGGTGGCGTGAATCTCCAATCCGTCGATTGAAATCTCTTCCGGTGGGTTCGCGTCGCCGGGGCCGGTCACCTTGATTTGCAGCTCGACTGTTTCGCCAACAACTATCTCTGAGTTGCTCAGCACCGCCGTGACGCTAGGCGGATCCGCAAATGCAAACCCGACCGTGAGAATTCCGGCCGTAATTCCAATCAAGAATGCGCGTCCCATTTTCAATCACACATCAACGAGCGAATCCCAAACGTCGCTACCAGTCGTTATAGACATGGTGCTTTACTCTGCGTTCATCAAGTCGAACGCGCGCCTCTTCGTCTTTCATCGATTCAAGCAGCGCCAGGGCCTGGCGTTCGCTCATCTGGCCCTCTTTTTCCAATTCGGCCTCCGCAATCTGCGCGTTCTTATCTGGTGGTTTCTGCTGGTTCGGTTCACCTGCGCTTTTCACTTCACCGGCAAATTTGTTCTCCGGCGATTCCGCCGGCGTGGCTGATGGTTCCGCGCCTTCGCCCTCGCCTTCACCTTCCCCCGGCGAGGGTGATGGCATTTCACTTTCACCTTCGCCCGGCGACGGCGATGGCATCTCGTTTTCACCTTCCCCCGGGCTCGGTGATTCTTCAGCTTGTCGTTCTCCTGGGGATCGTGAAGGCTGGTTTGACTGCTGGTTTTCCGTGCCCGGCGATGGAGACGGTGTCTCGCTGGGTTGTTGCTGCTGTTTCTTTTGTGGCTCGTTCTTGGCCTGTTCCTGGTTGTTTTGCGATTGCTGATCTGGTGATTGCTGCTGCTGATCTTTCTTCTCTTGCTGGCTCTGACCTTGCTGCTGCTGCTGCTGCTGTTGGTTTTGTTGTTGCTGCTGGTCTTTCTGTTGCTGTTGATTCTGTTGCGACTGTTTTTGCTGCTGCTGATTCTGGTTTTGTTGTTGCTGCTGATCTTGTTTGTTCTGTTGTTGGTTCTGTTTGTTCTTTCGCGGCGGCGACGGGGAAGGGGAGGGTTGTTGTTGCGATTTTTTGTTCTTTAACTCTTCGATCTTCTTTTTGACGTACTCGTAATTGTCTTTGGCGTCTTTATCTTGCGGATCGAGCTTGAGGGTTTGCTCGTAATGGCTCAGTGCGTTTGTCCAGTCGCTAAGCTTCTTATCGTCCCCTTTCTCCGTTTCGCCACGCTCATAAAGCGTGTTGCCGAGATTGTAGTGGCCCTTGCTTTGCAAACCGGTATCTCGCGTAAGCAAAGCCTGACTAAACGATTCCAAGGCGCGGTTGTAGTCTTTCAGTTTGTAAGCCGCCGCGCCTGAATCGAATTGGACCTTGTCTTCGGCAGGCGATTGCGGATGCGATTTCAGCGTCTGCTGAAACTGCCCATAGGCATCTTCGAATTTTCCGTCGCGATATGCGTCAATTCCCGGCGCCGTGGCGTACGAGAACGACGCGAGCAAGATCAAGAGAGCGGCCGCCGCTTCCGCAGTCCTGACAGCTGCAGGAACATAGCGCCGTTCGCGGACACGCTTCCGCTCCGGAATGAAAATCGACAACGCAAGCGCAATCAACGCTGCTCCCAGCGGCCATTCGTAGCGCTCAATTGGACGTCGCGACAAACGCGCATCCATCTCAGCAGCCTGCATTTTTGCTAATCCTTCAGTTTGAACTTGCTGCATCGTGCGGGGCCCACTTTCCAAATGAATATAAAACCCACCTGTGCCCTGCGCCACTTCGCGCAAACCCTTTTCGCCCAGCCTGGACTTGTGAACCTGACCCGCTGACTCCTTGACGAAGGCTGTCTCGCCATTCTCGTCAGTTATGGGAATGAGCGAGCCTTCTGATGTTCCGACGCCCACGGTAAAAATTCGAACACCCGCGTCTGCCGCTTCCTTTGCCATCTTTACCGCAACCGCATCACCGCTTGTTTCTGATTCTTCGCCGTCGGTAAAGATAATCAGGGCTCGATTCCCTGTCGCGCTTTTGCCGAAGCTCTGTGTGGCGAGAGCAATGGCGCTGGAAATATTGGTTCCACCTTCGGGAATCGTCTTAGTGTCCAGATCGTTGATCGCCTCAACCACGGCATCGTAATCAATCGTAAGTGGCGCCTGTAAAAAAGCGCGCCCGGCAAAAGCAATCAGGCCTACACGGTCGCCTTGGAGTTCATTGATCAAATCCTGGATGGCAAGCTTGACGCGCTCCAGCCGGTTCGGCTGGACATCATTCGAAAGCATGCTGCGTGATGTGTCCACAGCGATGAGTAAATCGAGCCCTTTACGCTTTACATCCTGAAATGTGTAACCCCAACGCGGTTGCGCCAGACTGATAATGGCCAGAGACAGTCCAAGCAACTGGAGACCAAATTTTATTATGCGCCGCGGCCGATTCACAGTTCCGGCAAGCTGTGGCAGCAAGCGCGCGGAAACGAACTCCTGCAGGAGCCTGAGCCCGCGACGTTCCGCACGCAGAAAGAGTGCAACCAAAAGCGGAACGACCAACAATCCCCAAAGCCATTCT
>Ga0209153_1001050_pt1 | contig 10299 bp, 9 predicted proteins | sample GraSoiAngelo_120_FD_185877 | JGI IMG/M metagenome (GOLD analysis project Ga0209153, IMG submission 185877) | Grasslands soil microbial communities from the Angelo Coastal Reserve, California, USA - 14_0919_09_20cm (SPAdes) (version 2) | ecosystem: Environmental > Terrestrial > Soil > Grasslands ...
CCTCCACCGGCTTCGCCGGTCCCCCTCCCCGTTCCGGGGAGGAGCTGGTCGCTTCTACCACCGCCGTTTCCACTACGATGGCCGTTCCCGGCGACGCGAAGCCGAAGCGTTGGAGGTGCGCCGCCTCGAACTCGGCTTCCATTCCCTCGCCGACGGGCACTTCCAAAGCACTGTCGCTCCCCTCGTAGCGCAGCGCCGCCCGGCGAGTGACTGTCACTCCTTCCACCCCCTGTGCCCGAAGCGCCGCGACCGCTTCCGCCTCCAGCTCCGCCAGCACCGTCTCCAACGCCTCGCCGCCGAGGCTTCGCTGCCTGAGTTCGACCATGTCGGCCAACCCCATGCCATAGGCGCTGAGCACTCCGGCGAGGGGATGGATCATCACCCGCCCGATGCCGAGCGAGTCGGCGACGAGGCACGCGTGCTGGCCGCCGGCGCCGCCGAAGCAGACCAAAGTGTAGCGGCCGACATCGTGGCCGCGGGCGATCGAGATTTTCTTGATCGCATTGGCCATATTGTCGACCGCGATCCGGACGAAGCCTTCCGCCACGTCGCGGGCGCTCATCCCGGCCTCAACGCCGATCGCGGCGCAGAGGGCCTGGGAGGCTTCCGCGTCGATCCTCTTGTCGCCGCCGGCTCCGAAGACGGCGGGGAAATGTTCGGGGCGGATTTTGCCGAGGACGACGTTGCAGTCGGTGATGGTGAGCGGCCCGCCGCGGCGGTAGCAGGCGGGGCCGGGGACGGCGCCGGCGCTGTCCGGCCCGACCCGGAAGCGACTCCCGTCATAATGGCAGATCGAGCCTCCGCCTGCAGCGACGGTGTGGATCTCCAGCATCGGCGCGCGAACCCGAACGCCGGCCACCACCGTCTCGTTGGTGCGTTCGTAGGTGCCGGCATAATGGGAGACGTCGGTCGACGTCCCGCCCATGTCGAAGCCGATGATCCGGTCGTACCCGGCCTCCTCGGCGGTCCGAACCATCCCGACGATCCCACCCGCGGGGCCGGACAGAATCGCGTCCTTGCCCTGGAAGGCCCCGGCATCGGTGAGCCCGCCTGAGGATTGCATGAAGAACAGGCGGGCATCGCTTCCGAGCGCTCCCACCACCCGATCCACGTACCGCCGCAGCACGGGGGAAAGATAGGCATCGACCACCGACGTATCGCCCCGCCCGACGAGCTTGATCAGCGGGCCGACCTCGTGGCTGACGGAGACTTGGGTGAAGCCCACCTGCCGCGCCAGTGCCGCCACCTCGGCCTCATGCTCCGTCCAGCGCCAGCCGTGCATGAAGACGATCGCTACGGCGCGGACGCCTTGGTCGAACGCCGCCTGGAGCCCCGCGCGAGCCGCGTCGACGTCCAAAGGCCGAAGCACCTCGCCCTCGGCGCTCACCCGCTCGTCCACCTCCAGCACCGAACCGTACAGCGCCTCCGGAAGCACGATGTTGCGGGCGAAGATGTCGGGCCGCGCCTGGTAGCCGATGCGCAGCGCGTCGCCGAAGCCGCGGGTGATGGCGAGGAGGAGCGGTTCGCCCTTGCGTTCCAAGAGGGCGTTGGTGGCGACGGTGGTGCCCATCTTGACCCCCTCGATGGGCCCCGCGCCGTGCTCCGCCATCAGCCGGCGGATGCCCTCCACCGCGGCGTCGTCATATTGCTCCGGATTGTCGGAGAGCAGTTTCGCGCTCAGCACCCGTCCGTCGGGCGCGGTCGCGACGATGTCGGTGAAGGTGCCGCCGCGGTCGATCGAGAAGGACCAGCTTCCAATCATCCGCGGCGGTTCTCCTGCGGCCGCGTCAGGCGGCGGCGATGTGCATCTGGCCGACCATGCAATAGAGCATCGGCAGCGACAGGATGAGGTTGGTGCGGCTTGCCATCATCGCGACGCTGGCCGAACGCGCCTTGGCGGCGTCCTCCGCGGGCACGATGCCGAGCGCGCGCTTCTGGTTCGGCCAGATGATGAACCAGACGTTCGCCGCCATGATAATCCCCAGCCACATGCCGATGCCGATCGTCCTGTAGCCGTCCTGGAAGGTCAGCGCCCGGCCGACATAGCCATGGTCCTGCGCCTCGGCGAGGAGCAGGCCGACCACCACGGTGGCAAGCGCCGCCCAGCGGAACCAGAACAAAGCGGCGGGAGCGATGTACTTGGACACCGCCGGCTTAAGCTCGGCCGGCACCTTCGGCATGGTCGGGATCTGGACGAAGTTGAAGTAATAAAGGAGGCCGATCCAGAGGATGCCGGCGAAGATGTGGAGGAAGCGGAGCCAGCCCGCCCAGTAGACGGAATCGCCGAGCGCGCTGCCGTGGAGGCCGAACATCGCCGCGAGGAGCAGGACCACGCCGATCAGAAGCGCGACGTGGAAATTGCCGAGTATCTTAGCCATCCCAAACCCCCTGTGGTTTATGGTTGTCGGCTCGCTCTATCGCAGCCCCGAAGCCTTGGTAAGCCCCGTCAGTCCAGGCGCCACATGATGCTCTGCGAAAGCGGCGTCCAGGCGCCGGTGCGCACCCCGGCGTGGCGAAGCGCCCGGCCGGTCCACTCGTTGCAGGTGAGAAGCGCGCTGTAGCTGCCATTGCCCTCGTAGAATGCGTCCGACGCGCCATATCCGCGGCCGGGGAGGACGATGGTTCGGCCGTCGGCGCCGGTCCGGAAGCCGGCGCGGATGTACTCCACGAGCCTCAGATATTGGTCGTGGGCGAGGACGAGCGGGCGCTGATACTCATTGGGCTTCGGGTTCCAGCTATGGTCGACATGGATGAGGGTCGTGCCGGTGCCGAAGGCGGCACCGAGTGCACGCCCGACGGTCAGGTCGCCCCAGGTCGGCGTGTTCAGATAGAATTCGCGGTTGCCGTAGCCGATGGCGAGATAATTCCCGCTCCACCGCGGATTCTTGAGGTCGCTCCCCGGCGCGAGCGGCCGCCAGTCCATCTCGGGAGTGACGGACGGAACCATCACCCAGGTGTGAACGCCGTTGGTGCGGACGAAGATGGTGATGCCTTCCTTGGGCGGCTCCCAGGAGGCGTTGATGGGCACGGCGCCGAGCAGGAGTGCCGCGAGGAAGTAGAGCAGTGGGACGGCGAGGATGGCGCCGAGCCCGGCGGCGGCGAACTTCAGGATTCTGCGGAGGGACGGGCGGGTCATAGGGGCGAGGATAGCGGGCCGGGCTAGTGCCGCAATGCCCAGGTGGCTGGCGCGGTGGCGCCGTTGCCGTTATTCGACGTCCCCATGGACGGGGGCCCTGTAAAACCGGTGGAAGGCGCGGCGCTCGAAGGCGCTCGCTTTCGCTATTTCGACTATGTGATGGCGGCGTTCGTCACCATCCTTCTGCTGTCGAACGTGCTCGGCGCGGGCAAAAGGGCGGTGATCGACATCCCCGGCTGGGGAATGTGGCCGTTCGGCGCGGGCATCCTGTTCTTCCCCTTGTCGTATGTGATCGGCGACGTGCTGACCGAGGTCTACGGTTACGCGCACGCCCGGCGCTGCATCTGGGCGGGCTTCGTCGCGACCCTGTTCATGGCGGGGATGAGCTGGGTCGTCGTCCACCTCCCGCCCGATGCCGACTGGAACGGCCAGGCGGCCTATGAAAGCGTGTTCGGCCAGGTGCCGCGGATCGTTTTCGCATCGATCATCGCGTTCTGGGTGGGCGAGTTCGCCAACAGCTTCGTCCTCGCCCGGATGAAGGTCAGGACAAAGGGCCGGCACCTCTGGATGCGGACGATCGGGTCGACAATCGTCGGCCAGGGGATTGACAGCCTGATCTTCTACCCCCTCGCTTTCTACGGCACCGACGGCTGGCCGCTCGACAAGGTCCTGGTAGTGCTGGCCACCCAATTCGCGCTGAAGGTGAGCTGGGAGGCTTTGCTCACGCCGGTCACTTACGCAGTAGTCGGCTGGCTGAAGCGCAAGGAGGGCGTCGACGTCTACGACACCGCGACCGACTTCAGCCCGTTCAGATCCGCCGTCTAGCGGCTGACATTCCCGCCGCCGCCTGCTAGGGGCGTCCGCATCATGCTCAACCTGAATGCTATCACCGTGCGCCTCGGCGGGCACACGATCCTCGACCGCGCGAGTGCGGCGCTTCCACCGGGCGGACGAATCGGCCTGATCGGGCGCAATGGCGCGGGCAAGTCGACTCTGATGCGGGTCGTCGCCGGCCTGCTCGACCCGGACGACGGTTCGCTCGACATGCCGCGCTCGGCCAAGATCGGCTATATCGCGCAGGAAGCCCCCGCCGGCACCGGCACCCCGTTCGAGACCGTGCTCGCCGCCGATGTCGAGCGCGAGCGGCTGCTCGCGGAAGCCGAGACGACCGAGGACGCGCACCGCCTCGGCGACATCCACGACCGGCTGAACGCGATCGGCGCCCATGCCGCCCCCGCCCGCGCCGCCCGCATCTTGGTCGGCCTCGGCTTCGACGAGGAGATGCAGCAGCGCCCGCTCGACAGCTTTTCCGGCGGCTGGCGGATGCGCGTCGCCCTCGCGGCCCTGCTCTTCTCCGAGCCCGACCTGCTGCTGCTCGACGAGCCTTCGAACCACCTCGATCTCGAAGCGACCTTGTGGCTGGAGAATTTCCTCAAAGGCTATCGCGCGACGATGCTGATCGTCAGCCACGAGCGCGACCTTCTGAACAACGTCGCCGACCATATCCTCCACCTGAAGCAGGGGCAGGTGACGCTTTATCCGGGCGGCTATGACAGCTTCGAGCGCCAGTACGCGGAGCGGCTCGCCCAGCTCGAGGCGGCGCGGGCCAACCAGGCGGCGCAGCGCGCCAAGCTGCAGGACTATATCGCCCGCAACTCGGCCCGGGCGAGCACCGCGAAGCAGGCCCAGTCGCGCGCCAAGGCGCTTGCCCGGATGAAGCCCATTGCCGCCATCGCCGAGGATCCGAGCCTTAGCTTCGACTTCCCCAGCCCCGCCGAACTGAAGCCGCCGCTCATCGCCCTCGACATGGCCGCGGTCGGCTATGAGGAGGGGAAGCCGATCCTGTCGCGCGTCGACCTTCGCCTAGACCCTGACGACCGCGTGGCGCTGCTGGGGCGCAACGGCAACGGCAAGACGACGCTCGCCCGCCTGCTCGCCGCGCAGCTCCCGGCGATGGAGGGCGTGGTCAACGCGTCCACCAAGCTCAAGGTCGGCTATTTCACCCAGTACCAGGTTGAGGAATTGGACGGGCGCGACACGCCGCTGGCGCATATGGCGCGGCTGATGCCGAAGGCGACTCCGGCGGCGGTCCGCGCCCAGCTCGGCCGCTTCGGCTTCACCGGCGAGAAGGCGGTGATGGAGGTCGGCAAGATGTCGGGCGGCGAGCGGGCGCGGCTTGCGCTTGCTTTGATCACGCGCGATGCGCCGCACCTCCTCATCCTCGACGAGCCGACCAACCACTTGGACGTCGATGCGCGCGAGGCGCTCGTTCAGGCGCTCAACGCCTATGGCGGCGCGGTGGTGGTGGTCAGCCACGACCGCCACATGCTCGAGCTGACCGCCGACCGGCTGGTGCTGGTCGACGACGGCACCGCCAAGGAGTTCCTCGGAAGCATCGACGACTATACCGACCTCGTCCTCGGCCGGAACCAGGAGGGGCCGGGCAAGGAGGCGGTGAAGCGAAGCCGCAAGGACGACCGCCGAGCCGCCGCCGAAGCCCGCGAAAAGAGCCAGTCGCTGAGGAAGGCCGCGCAGGCGGCGGAAGCCGAGATGGCGAAGCTCGAAAAGCGCCGCAGCGAGATCGACAAGGCGATGTTCGACCCTGCTTCCGCCACGCCGGCGGATTCGAAGCTGACGATGACCGAGCTGATGAAGCTCCGCGCCGAAGTGTCGGCGAAGATCGAGGCCGCGGAAGCGCGCTGGCTCGAGGCGTCGGAGGCGGCGGAGCAGGCGCAGGCGGCGTAAGCGTAGCCGATTATCGACGTTGGGCCTGGTGCCCAGCGACAGATGGACACGTCCGGTTTCCCATCCACCCACAAGGCCGGCCGGCGGCGGAATGGAGCGAGCGGGCGGTCGGCTAGGGCTTCCTTCGGACGGGTTTGATCATGAAGTCGTCGAGATCACTGGGAAGCAGATTTACGAACTCGTTCCTCGACATAAGCTCCCTTATGACCGCGAGCGGAGCGGTTATGCCGACGGAGCGGGCCAGTTTGAACGCCGGGCCAAGGCGCACCTCGTCACCCGCAATCCCGAGCCTCTCGGCTGCCTGCGCGGCCGCCCGTCCGACGAATTCCGCCAAATCTTCCGGTCCTACATCCTCGCTCAGAAACAGCTGAACGGAGACCTGCGAGGCCGGGCTCTTGCCGGCCGCAAGCCGATCCAGCACGGCATTCGTACTCCAGTCGGGAACGTCGTCCGGCATGAGCTTCCTCAACCTTGGCTTCGGGCCTTCTTAGGCGCGAGGCGAGCCCTTTGCGACCTTTTCAGCCCCGGAGTATCGCGAGCGCCCGCACCGCGTTGGGAATGCCCATATTGCCCCGCTGCGGATCCATGCCGGCCGGACGCTCACACGACCGCAGAATGGCCGATTCCACATCGTCCGCCGTCGCCTCGGGCATGGCCGAGAAGAGCAGGGCTGCGAGGCCGGCGACATGAGGCGTCGCCATCGAGCTGCCGCTCATCCGCGCGAACCGTCCGTTCGGAACGCAGGACAAGATGTCCACGCCTGGCGCCACCAGATCCGGCACCATCCTCGGCGTCGGCTGAAGGAAGCGCTGGCTGCCGGAAAAGTCAGCGACGGCGCCGTTCCGGTCGCAGGCGCCGACGGACAGCACATTGTCGTAATTGCCGGGGAAGCGGCTCGTCCCCGGACCCTCGTTGCCGACGGCGAACACGGGCAGGACGTTTTTGGCCCGCAACGCGTTGACCATGGCCTGGAAGGCACCGCCTTGGCCCCGCAATCCAAGCGATGCGCTGATGAGCCGCGCTCCCTTCCGCGACGACGTTGCCTCCTTCGATCACCATGGCGCTTGCAAGAATGGCCTCGGGCGCGACTCCGAAGCGACCCTCGGGGAGCGGCCGGGCGAGGATCGTGCCGGCGGTATGGGTGCCATGCTCGTCCGAATCCCACGGCGCGTTTCCACCGACCTCGCTCCCGTTGAGATCGAACTGGACGAAATGGCCGATCGCACCGGCGAGTGCCGGATGGCGGCCGTCGACTCCGGTATCGATGTGCCCCACGACCACGCCCTGGCCACGATACCCCTGCTCCCAAAGCTCGGGTGCGCCGATGCGATCGACACCCCAGCTCAGGTTCCCGGTTGGATCAGCGGCCGCCACCTGCACCGGGCGCACGAGGCTTGGCACCTCGGCCCGCCAGACCGCCTCTACCTCCGGCGCCTGGCGAAGCGAGGCCAAGCCCTGCTGATCGACATAGCCGAGCGCAAGGCCGAGGAGCGGGTAGACGCGCATTCGTGGTGGCGCCGCTGCGTCGGCGATCCGAACCAGGCCGACGGGCGCTTCCAGGGCAAGACTGTCACGACTCTCGGACGCGAGCACCGTCCCTTCGGCCGATGGGCCGGCAACCGCCGGATCGAGAAAGTGCCGGACGAGGTCTGCCTCGTCGATCGCGCCGGCCGCGGCGCCGGTGTTCAGAACGACTATCACCTGGGCGTAGCCGTCGAGGGAGATCGTGTTTTCAAGAGCGTTGGCCATGACATCCTCCGGTTTATGCGTGACGGAAATCTTCGGTCGAAGTCCGGGGCTCGGACCCGAGTGACTGGAGCAGGATCGCTCTCGCGGTCGAAGCGCCGTCGGCGAGCGACGCACCGGCAGTCGCCGGATCGAGGCTGGCAAGCGCATTGAGCGCGGCTTCGTGCTTGCGTGCCGCCGCTGCCGCCAGTGATTGAGCGTCCCGCTGCGCGCTGCGCACATTGGCCTGCTGGACCTCGGCGCCGAGAAGAACTCCAGCGGCGGTCGTCGCCAGCGCGCCCACGGCGTTGAAGACCAGAACGACCTGATTCCAGGTCGCATCCGCGAGAGGGCTGCCGCCGATGACCTTGTAGAGGACGACGCCGGCGACGACGGCATAGGCGATCAGAATCACTGCGGCCGTGATCAATCTGTAACTCGGCTGGTCGGTCATGATCATTTCCCCATGTTTGCGTTTGGAAACTGAGTGCGGGATTCTTGCTTCCCTGGATGCCGAGCAGCTCCTCCAACGGCCTGGCAGACGCTCAATCGGAAGGTTGCGCCTGCAGCTGACGGAGGGTGTGTTCGGCCTGAAGCTTGGCGATTTGCGCGTTCAGCAAGGTGGTGTCGGCATCCAGACCTGCCAGCGCATCCGCATTGGGTGACGCGGCAGTGGGCTGAAGCGCAACGGCGGCATCTCGCCGTTCCTTGAGCGCCTTCAGATAGGCGGTCTCGCTTGCCAGCCGCGCCGAGGGATCCAACAGGGGCGCCAGGCCTCCCGCCGCGTCCGCGATGGCCGCGGTAGCGCCTTCCAATGGCGCCGCCGTTTGTGCGTAGCCGGCCGAGGCCAGGCCGCCCGCCGGCCGAAATTCGGCAGAGAAGCTATTGGAGCCGAAAGCGCGAGTCTCTACCGGCAGGGTGTTGATATAGCCGAGTTGGGCGACCGCGCCCTCCACGAGAACGATACCCTTGGCCGGATCCTCCGAGGTGCATGACGGTTCGCGGCATGTCACGAGACGTCCTTTCGCGGGCATTCGATAGCGGATTCCTGAAACCTGCCCCGCCGCGTTCGACGCCATGGGGCCCGCCGCCGGTGAACCCGCAGGACAGCCCGTCGGCTCGACGCCGAAGGACCCCGCCCGCTCGATGCCGAAATAGGCTTTGGGGCGATCGCTGGGAGCTTGGCCGGGCTGGAACCACTTCTCGAGTACCGCCGCCGGAATCTCGTCTCCTGCGCGGGATTCAAAGCAATCGCTCCGCGACGGCCACCGCACGATCCGCTGATAGCTGATGGGCTTCAGGGCTTCCGCGAGGCGCCCGGCAAGGTCGCCCTGGGCGGCGACGAGATCGTCGAGCTGCGCGAGGGCTGCTCCATATTGCTTGCTGGTCGCTTCATCGACCGACGTTCCCATGCGCGCGATCCGTGCCGCGAGGGCGACAACCTTGTCGGTGGCCGCAGCGACATCCGCATTGCTTTGGTCGAGTTCGGCCTTGAGGCCCGCAGCGGTTTCCAAGGCCGCCTGAATGTCCTTGTTGCACGCGCTGACCGGCTCGGCCAACGCCGCCGTCGAGGGGACGCCCATGGCCAGCGGCGCAAGTGTCGCCACCGTCTTTACGATGTTGCCGATCACGGCGCCGGAACGATCCTCGACCGATGCATTGATCGTCTTGAGGACGTTCGAATCCTCGTAGAACGTGGCCTTGAAGTCGGACTTGGTCATCAGTCGCTGGAGACTGGCCGCATCGATCAGATATTGGTGCAGGCCGTCATCCGCCTGACCTGCCGAAGCTTCGACTTTCAGACCCACCTTCTGCTCGCCCGCCGTGCAATTGGCGAGGCGCCAAGTCTCGGTGATCGTATATTGCGTGAAGGGAAGGACGTAAGCGATCCCCGCCCGGCTTCCACTGGGGGCGAGCGGCTGTACATCGAGACTCGTGGTGCAGCCGCCGAGCAAGGCCAAGGTTCCAAGCCAGGCACCCCTGTTCGTGTACATCGTCTCTCTCCCAGACCTGAGCAGCCGCCTCGCTCGTCGGCGAGGCCACGCGGTGTCCCTAGGAGAGCCCAGGTGCGGCTGGGGGGCGGTGGCGGGGAACACCAGCTTTGAGTGACTTTTGTCACATCGCGCACAGCTGAGCTCTGCGAAACCCACCTCGGCGGCGGCACTGGCAGAGCTACTCTCCCGATGCGAGCGCGCGGCAGGGAATGACTATCGGGGCGGCTCCAAATAATTACAAATAGACGCCGTCGCCGAAAGATCGGAGAGCGCGATGAACCGACTCGTCAGCAGCAAGCATCTCGAAGCGGTCAGTGACCTCACTTTGAGCGCTCCGATCAGGCAGGGCTTCGTCCCCGCTTTCGAAAGCGTCACCTACGAGACGCGGCTGCAATTGCTGCTGAAGGCGCTGTTCAAGATCCGCGCCACCGCGCGCGAGCATTCCAAGATCAAGCCGTTCGTCGACACCGCCGAGCGGATCCAGTCGCTGCTCGACTTCCGCCTCGTCGTCATCGACTCCGAGCCGAAGCATCTGCTGCTGTCGGCAACCTTCGACCGGCCTTTCGAGCCCTATATGCGCCTGATCTGGGACCCGCTCGGGCCGCTGCTCGACGTGATCTTCTGCAATTGCGAGGGCTACGTCACCGCCACCGGCCACAGCTTCGAGGACTATCTCGCCTGGGTGAGGAAGAGCCAGCT
>Ga0209153_1001055_pt1 | contig 10230 bp, 10 predicted proteins | sample GraSoiAngelo_120_FD_185877 | JGI IMG/M metagenome (GOLD analysis project Ga0209153, IMG submission 185877) | Grasslands soil microbial communities from the Angelo Coastal Reserve, California, USA - 14_0919_09_20cm (SPAdes) (version 2) | ecosystem: Environmental > Terrestrial > Soil > Grasslands ...
TGTTCACCGACGGGCTCGCCTCGGTGTCGGTGTTCGTCGAGCCGCAAGGTGCGGCGAAGGCAGGGGAGTCCCCGGTGGCCGAGACCGCCGAGGTCGGCTCCTCGTCCGCGTTCTCGACCGTGGTCGACGGTCACAAGATCACGGCCATGGGCGAGGTTCCGCCGGACACCGTGCGGTTCATCGCAAGCCAAGTGAAGGCGCACGGCAAGTGAAGGCGCACGGCCAGTGAAGGCCCGGGCGCCCGCGTCCGTCGGCCCGCGCCGGCGCTGACGACACATGCCGGCGCCGCGCCTGACCGTCGTGCATCGCCGCGATTGCGCGCTGTGCGAGGAGATGTTGGCGGAGCTCGATAAGCTCGGACGCAGCATCGCGCTCCCCCCGGTCGATGTGGTCGACGTCGACGCCGACCCGCTGCTACGGCGCCGTCACGGACTCGACGTTCCGGTGCTGTTGGTCGACGACACGGTGGTGTGTCGCCACCGGCTCGACCCGGGCGAGCTCGCCCGGGCGCTGCGGCAGCCCCCGGGCGCGGGCGGCTGAGCCTCCGCACGCCTCGCCCCGCGGCCCCGCACACTCCTTCCGGGGCCAAACTTCCCTATAATCCGCCGGCCGCTTGGGCTTTCGGGCGCGGCAGCATGCGGCAGTACCTCGCGGATTCATGCGGCACATACGTAATTTCTCCATCATCGCACACGTTGACCACGGCAAATCGACCCTCGCCGACCGGTTCATCCAGCTGTGCGGGGGACTCGCGGAACGCGAGATGCACGAACAGGTGCTCGATTCGATGGAGCTCGAGCGCGAACGCGGGATCACCATCAAGGCGCAGAGCGTGACGCTCTACTACACCGCGCGCGACGGCGAGCGCTACCAGCTGAACATGATCGATACGCCCGGGCACGTGGATTTCTCCTATGAAGTGTCGCGCTCGCTGGCCGCCTGCGACGGGGCGCTGCTGGTGGTGGACGCCTCCCAGGGCGTCGAGGCGCAGAGTGTCGCCAACTGCAACACCGCCATCGAGCAGGGCCTGGAGGTGCTGCCGGTCATAAACAAAATTGACCTGCCCTCGGCCGATCCCGAGCGCGTGACCCGCGAGATCGAGGAGATCATCGGCATCCAGGCGACCGATGCGGCGCCGGTCAGCGCCAAGACGGGCGAGGGGGTGCCCGAGCTTCTCGAGACCCTCATCCGGCGCATTCCGCCGCCGCGCGGCTCGGCCGCGGCGCCGCTCCAGGCGCTGATCATCGACTCCTGGTTCGACAACTACGTCGGCGTCGTGTCGCTGGTGCGGGTGATGAACGGGAGCCTGAAGAGCGGCGACAAGATCCGCGTCGTGTCCACCGGCCGCAGTCACCTCGTCGATCGCCTGGGGCGCTTCACGCCGAAGCCGGTGGTGGCGCGCGAGCTCTCGGCGGGCGATGTCGGGTTCGTCGTGGCGGGCATCAAGGAGATCGACGGGGCGCCGGTCGGCGACACCATCACGCTCGAGAACCGGCCGGCAGCCGCGCCGCTCCCCGGGTTCAAGCAGATCAAGCCGCGGGTGTTCGCCGGGCTCTTCCCGGTCAACTCGGAGGATTACGAGAAATTTCGCGACGCGCTCTCGAAGCTGCGCCTCAACGACTCGGCGCTGCACTACGAGCCGGAGGTGTCGGGGGCGCTCGGGTTCGGGTTTCGCTGCGGGTTCCTGGGGCTCCTGCACATGGACATCGTCCAGGAGCGGCTCGAGCGCGAGTACCAGCTCACGCTGGTGACGGGTGCGCCCACGGTGGTCTACGAGGTGGCGCGCGCCGACGGGGCGCTCGAGTACGTCGACAATCCCGCCAAGCTTCCCGCGACCGGCGACATCGACGAGATCCGCGAGCCGATCATCGTGGCCAACATCCTGGTGCCGCCCGATCACGTCGGCGCGGTGCTGAAGCTGTGCACCGAGAAGCGCGGTACGCAGAACAAGATGCTGTACCTCGGCACCCAGGTGTCGCTGCAATACCAGCTGCCGCTCGCGGAAGTGGTGCTCGACTTCTTCGACCGCCTGAAGTCCGCGAGCCGCGGCTACGCCTCCTTCGATTACGAGTTCAGCCACTTTCAGGCCGCACCGCTGGTGAAGCTGGATATCCTCATCAACGGCGACCCGGTCGATGCGCTGTCGATCATCGTGCACCGCGACAGCGCCTATCAGCGCGGCCGCGAGCTGGTGGACAAGATGCAGGAGCTGATCCCGCGGCAGATGTTCGAGGTGGCGGTGCAGGCGGCCATCGGCAGCGCGGTCATCGCGCGCGCCACGGTCAAGGCGCTGCGCAAGAACGTGCTCGCGAAATGCTACGGCGGCGACGTGACCCGCAAGCGCAAGCTCCTCGAGAAGCAGAAGGAGGGCAAGAAGCGCATGAAGCAGCTCGGACACGTCGAGATTCCGCAGGAGGCGTTTCTCGCGGTGCTGCAGGTCGGCCGCAAACACTGAGATTGACCATAAGGGTTGCCATGTTACAGACGCTGATGCCGCTCATCGTTCTGCTGTCCTGGCTGGCGCTGCCGGTGACGGTGGTCTGCATCGTCGACGACTGGCTGCTGCGCCCGCAGCGCTCGATCGCCGCGAGTGCCCGGACGGCACGCGATGCGCCGCTGATGCGGCTGTTGTACGGGGCGCTGCCGGTGCTGATCGTCGCCGCGGTGCTGCGGCTGCTGCTCGCCGAGCGGCTGGACTTCAGCGCGGTGCTGCTGGCGATCACCGTGGCGACGGGACTGGTGTGGGCGCTGGACGCCCTGGCTATCGCGCCGCGGCGCAGCGCCGCGGCGCGCGCCGCGGGCCGCGACCCGACGCTGACGCCGGAGCCCGGAACCGTCGACTACGCGCGCAGCTTCTTCCCGGTGGCACTGGTGGTGCTGCTGCTGCGCTCGTTCGTCTTCGAGCCGTTCCGGATTCCCTCCGACTCGATGATGCCGACGCTGCTCGACGGCGACTTCATCATCGTCAACAAGTACGCCTACGGGCTGCGCCTGCCGGTGCTCAACCGCAAGATCCTCGACGTCGGCGAGCCCCAGCGCGGCGATGTGGTGGTATTCCGCTGGCCGGTCGATCCCTCGACCAACTTCATCAAGCGCCTGGTCGGCTTGCCCGGCGACCACGTCGAGGTGCGCGACAATCGCATCGTGATCAACGGCAAGCCGCTTCAGTTCCGGGTCGAGCCCCGCAAGTACGACGACGGCTGCTACGTGAACCTGGCGCTCGCGATGGAGCGCCTCGGCAGGCACGAGCACGAGGCGATATTCTGCCCGGTGGCGCTCGATCGCCAGCCGGTGCTGCCGGGGTGCAACCGGCGCGGCGTGCGCGGCTACGTCTGCGGGGATGAGGACGCGCCCGGCAGCGGCAAGATGGCCCCGTTTGTCGGCGACGTGCCGCCGGGGCATTATCTGATGATGGGCGATAACCGCGACAACAGCGACGACGGGCGCGACTGGGGTTACGTGCCCGAGGAGAATCTGGTCGGCCGGGCCACCCGGATCTGGTTCAATTGGGATCTGCGCCGCTCGGGCGGCCCCTTGTGGAGCCGCATCGGCTCCGCCATTCCATGAGGGGAGCGGGCGTTGCACCGCAACAGGTCCTTGGGGGTTGCATCAATGCGCAAGAGGGAAAAGGGTGTCACCGCGATCGGCTGGCTGTTCCTGCTCACGCCGATCGCGATCCTGGCCTACGCCGGCATCCGTCTGACGCCGGTGTACCTCAACTACCTGAAGGTGGTGAAGGCCATCGAGCAGGCGGCCAGCGACAACCGCAGCGCGAGCGACGCCCAGCCGATCCGTACCGCGATCGACCGGCACTTCGAGATCGATATGGTCGAGTTCCCAACCACCAAGGACATCACGATCAAGCGCGACGGCGGGGCCTGGCAGATCGAGGCCGCCTACGACGATGAGGTGCCGCTGTTCGCGAACGTGTCGCTGCACGTGACTTTCGATAAGAAGGTTCGCACCGCCGGGAGCGGCGGCGAATAGCGGCGCGGCCGCTGAGCCTCGCGGAGGCGCCGCAGCGCAGGACATGACGAGCGCCGACTGGCCAGGACGCTGGGTGCGCGAGCGGGTGGGCTACGAGCCGCGCGACCTGTCGCTGTTTCGCGCCGCGCTGACCCACCGCAGCGCCTCGGGTCCCAACAACGAGCGGCTCGAGTTCCTCGGGGATGCGGTGCTGAACCTCGCCATCGCGCAACGGCTCTACGAGACCTTTCCGCAGGCGTCCGAAGGGGACCTGAGTCGGCTGCGCGCCCGGCTCGTGAGTCGTGAGCCGCTCGCCGAAGTGGCGCGCGCGCTGGGACTCGGGGAGTCGCTGCAGCTCGGGTCGGGCGAGCTCTCGAGCGGCGGCTTTCGCCGCCAGTCGATTCTGGCCGATGGGCTGGAAGCGCTCTGCGGTGCGATCTTTCTCGACGGCGGACTCGCCGCCGCACAGCCGGTGATCGCGCGGCTGTTTGCCGGGCGGATCGCCGCGCTTCCCGAGGCCGGCGAGCTCAAAGACGCCAAGACGCGCTTGCAGGAGTACCTGCAGTCGCGCAGTCTTACTCTGCCGCGCTACGCCATTCTCAGCGCTCAGGGCGAGCCGCACGCGCAGACCTTCGAGGTGAGCTGCGAGGTGCCCGAGCTCGGGCGCCGTGTGCAGGGACGGGGCTCGAGCCGCCGCCGCGCGGAGCAGGAGGCCGCCGAGCGCATGCTCGCCGAGATCGAGATCGAGACCGATCCGCGCGCGGACCGGCCCGCATGACGGCCGCCGGTCCCGCGCCGGAGTTCCGCTGCGGCTTCGCAGCGCTCGTCGGGCGGCCGAACGTCGGCAAGTCGACGCTGCTGAACGCGCTCGTCGGAGAGAAGCTCAGCATCGTCACGCCCCGCCCGCAGACGACCCGCCATCGCATCCTCGGGGTGTGCACGTTGCCCGGGGCGCAGATCGCCTTCGTCGATACGCCCGGGCTGCACGAGAAGGCGAGCCGCGCCTTGAATCGCGCGATGAATCGCACCGCCGCCGCGGCGCTCGCGGACGCGGACCTGGCGGTGCTGGTGGTGGAAGCGCTGCAATGGACGCGCGAGGATGAGCTCACTCTCAAGCGCATCGTCCGCACCGCGCGCCCGGCCATCGCGGCAGCAAACAAGATCGATCGCGTGCGCCCGCGCGCGCGACTGCTCCCGTATCTGGCGGAGCTCGGCGCACGGCATGACTTTCTCGCCATCGTGCCGCTCTCGGCGCTCAAGGCCGACAACGTCGGGGATCTGCGCGACACGATCGCGGCGCATCTGCCGCGCTCCCCGGCGCTCTACCCTCCGGAGGAGCTCACCGATCGGGGCCTCGCGTTCCGGATCGCGGAAATGATCCGCGAGAAGCTCACCCTCGAGCTGAACCAGGAGGTGCCCTACGGTATCGCGGTGGAGGTCGAGCGGCTCGCCGAGGAGGCGGGGCAGCTCAGCGTCGATGCCGCGGTCTGGGTGGATCGCCCCGGCCAGAAGCCGATCGTCATCGGCGCCCGCGGCGAGCGCTTGAAGCGCGTGGGGCGCTCGGCACGGCTCGCGCTGAACGGGATGCTCGGCAGGCGGCTCCACCTGAACCTCTGGGTCAAGGTGCGGCAGAACTGGGCCGACAACGCCCGCGCCTTGAGGGAGCTCGGAGTGGAATGAGCCCGGGCCGCCACCGCATCGATCTCGCTTCCGGCTACCTGCTGCACCACCGCCCGTGGCGCGATACCAGCCGCATTCTCGAAGTGCTCACCCGCGAGCACGGCCGGTTCACGCTGTTCGCGCGCGCAGTGCGGGGCCCGGGCGCGAAGCTCGCTCCGGTGCTGCAGCCGTTTCAGCCGCTGCTCCTGTCATGGAGCGGGCGGGGCGAGGCGCCGACCCTCACGGGAGCCGAGCGCGCGGAGCAGTGCGCGCCGCTCCCGCCGGCGTGTCTCCTGGCCGCTTTCTACCTGAACGAGCTGCTGATCCGGCTCACGACGCGCCATGATCCGCACCCGGAGCTCTTCGATCACTATCACGAGGCGCTGGCGCGACTGCGCGCCGGGGCGCCGCTCGAGCCGGTGCTGCGCATCTTCGAGAAGCGGCTCCTGCAGGGCCTCGGCTACGGGCTGGATCTCACCACCGAGGCCCGCTCCGGCAAGCGCATCGAAGCCGACGAGTACTATCATTTCCAGGCTGGGCAGGGGCTTACGCCCGCGCGCGCCGGGGCGGGCAGCGCGCTCGCCGGGCGCTCGCTCCTCGACCTGGCGGGCGAGAGCCTCACCGGCGCCCGCGCGCTGGACGACGCGCGGCGAGTATTGCAGGCGGCGCTCGCCGCCTGCCTCGAGGGCCGGCCGCTCGCCACGCGTGGGGTGGCGCGCACGGTGGCGAAATCGATGATGCGAAAGGCGGCGCGATGACGAACGGCAGCATTGCTCTCGGGGTCAACATCGATCACGTGGCGACACTGCGCCAGGCGCGGCGCGGCCGCTTTCCCGACCCCGTGCACGCCGCGCTCGCCGCCGAGAGCGCCGGCGCCGACAGCATCACGCTGCATCTGCGCGAGGACCGCCGTCACATCCAGGATCGCGACGTGCGCGCGCTCCGGGGGCTGCTGCAGACGCGCATGAACCTCGAGCTCGCGCTGACCGATGAGATGCTGCGTATCGCCGCGGAGCTGCGCCCCGAGGACGGCTGCCTGGTGCCCGAGCGGCGCCAGGAGATCACCACCGAAGGGGGGCTCGACGTCGCCGCCCAGCTCTCGCGCATCCGCGAGGCGTGCGCGCAGCTTCATCAGGCGGGCGTGCGGGTGGCGCTCTTCATCGATCCGGAGCCGCGGCAGGTCGAGGCCGCCGCGCAGGCCGCAGCGCCGGTCATCGAGCTGCACACCGGGGCCTACGCCGAAGCGGCGGGCGCCCGGCGCGCCGCCGAGCTCGAGCGGCTGCACGCCGCGGCGCGCCTCGGCGCGCGTCTCGGCCTCGAGGTGCACGCCGGCCACGGCCTCAACTACCACAACGTGCAGCCGGTCGCGGCGGTGCGCGAGATCGTCGAGCTCAACATCGGGCACGCCGTGATCGGGCAGGCGCTGTTCGTAGGTCTCGCCGCCGCGGTGCGCGAGATGAAGGCCCTGATGGTGGCGGCGCGCGCATGATCTTCGGCATCGGCGTCGATGTCCTCGAGAGCGGGCGCATCGCGCGCACGCTCGAGCGTTTCGGCACGCGCTTCCTCGAGCATCTGCTCATGCCCGAGGAGCAGGCGCAGCTCGCGCGCACCCAACGCCGCGAGCGCTTCGTGGCGATGCGCTTCGCCGCCAAGGAGGCGATCGTCAAGGCGATGGGCACGGGCTTCTCGCACGGGATGTGGATCCGCGACGTCGGGGTGGTGCAGAACTCCTGGGGCAAGCCCGAGGTGGTGTTCTCGGCGCGCGGAGAGCGGGTGCGCCGCGCGCTCGGGATCGGGGAGGCGCACGTCACGCTGACCGACGAGGCGGGACTCGTGGTGGCGGTGGCCGTGCTCATGAAGGCCGGATGAGCACACTCGAGAACACCCTCGTGTTCGACATCGAGACCGTGCCGGACGTCGAGCTCGGCAGGCGGCTCTACGGGCTCGGCGACCTCGCGGACGGCGAGGTCGCGAAGGCGATGTTTGCGCTGCGCCGCCAGGACACGGGCGGGGACTTCCTGTCGCTCGAGCAGCACCGGGTGGTTGCGATCGCCTGTGCGCTGCGCACCCAGGAGGGCCTGAAGCTCTGGAGTCTCGGCGAGACCGGCACGGGGGAAGGGGAGCTGGTGCAGCGCTTCTTCGACGGCATCGAGAAATTCTCCCCCGACCTCGTGTCCTGGAACGGCTCGTCGTTCGATCTGCCGGTGCTCACCTACCGGGCGCTCCTCCGGGGGGTGCAAGCGGCGCGCTTCTGGGAGAGCGGCGAGCAGGATCCGGCTTTCCGCTACAACAACTACCTGAGCCGCTATCACTGGCGGCACACCGATCTCATGGACGTGCTGTCGGGCTTCCAGCGGCGCGGCCGCGTGTCGCTCGCCCACATGGCGTGCCTGCTCGGGCTCCCGGGCAAGCTCGGCTTCGAGGGCAGTCAGGTCTGGGAGGCCTGGCAGAGCGGCAACCTCGAGGGGATTCGCCGCTACTGCGAGACCGACGTGCTCAACACCTGGCTGATCTACCTCCGCTTTGCGCAGCTGCGCGGCCTCCTCCCCCGCGCGCAGCACCTGGAGGAGATCGAGCGCGTGAAAGCGCTGCTGCGCGCCTCGCGCGAGCCCCACCTCGCCGAGTTCCTCGCCGCCTGGGAGAACGCCCCGTGAGCCCCGCCGCGCGCTCGGCGCCTTCGCCCGCCGAGGCGCGCTCGGCGGAGGCTCCGGCCGAGACCGCCACCGTGAGCGGACTCACCCGCGATGGCGAAGGCGTGGTGCGGGCAGGCAAGACGGTGTTCGTGGCGGGTGCGCTGCCCGGCGAGCGGATCCGCTTCCGCCGCACCCGCCGACACCGCCAGCACGACGACGGCGAGCTGCTCGAGCTCTTGAGCGCCTCGCCCGAGCGAGTGGCGCCGCGCTGCGCGCACTTCGGGGTGTGCGGGGGCTGCGCCCTGCAGCACCTCTCGGGTGCCGCACAGCTCGCGGCGAAAGAGACCGAGCTGAAGGAGACTCTCGCGCGAGTCGGGCGCGTCGAGCCCGCGAGCTGGCTCGAGCCGCTCGCGGGACCTGAGTGGGGCTACCGCCGCCGCGCGCGCCTCGGCGTGAAGTTCGTGCACAAGAAGGGCTGCGTGGTGGTGGGATTCCGCGAGCGCGCCGCGCCCTACGTGGCGCAGCTCTCGCGCTGCGAGGTGCTCACCGCCCCCGTGGGGGAGCTGATCGCCCCGCTCGCCGTCATGCTCGGCGAGCTCACGATCCGCGAGCAGCTGCCGCAGATCGAGGTCGCGGTCGCCGACAACGCGACGGCTCTGGTGCTGCGGGTGCTCGCCACACCCTCGGCAGCGGATCTGGCGCGGCTGCGCGAATTCGCGGCAGCCCACCGCCTGCGGCTGTACCTGCAGCCCGGGGGACTCGATTCGGTGCGCGAGCTCGAGCCTCCCGGGGAGCCGCTGCGCTATGCGCTCGCGGGTGCGGGCGTCGAGCTCGAGTTCGCGCCAACCGACTTCATCCAGGTGAACGGCGCGCTCAACGACGCGCTGATCGCGCGCGCCGGGAAGCTCCTCGAGCTCGATGGCTCATCGAGCCTCCTCGACCTGTACTGCGGGCTCGGTAACTTCACGCTGGCGCTCGCGCGCTCGGCCGGACGCGTGGTGGGAGTGGAGGGGGAGGGCGCCCTCATCGAGCGCGCCCGCGGCAACGCCGCGCGCAACCGCATCGCCAACGCCGAGTTCCACCGCGCCGATCTCGGCTCTCCGCCCGATCCGGCGCTCCCCTGGATGCGCGAGTCCTACACCCACGTGCTGCTCGACCCGCCGCGCACCGGGGCGCGCGCGGTGCTCGCGGCGGTGGCGGCGCTGGCACCGCGGCGCGTGCTGTATGTCTCCTGCCATCCGGGGAGCCTTGCGCGGGATCTCTCGATGTTGGTCCACGAGCACGGCTTCGAGCTCGAGAAGGCCGGCGTGGTCGACATGTTTCCGCACACGGCGCACGTGGAATCGCTCGCGCTGCTCGTTCCCGGCGGCCGGCGCACCGCGGCCGGGAGACCCGCCGCATGAGTCTCGGTCCGCTGATGATCGATCTGGCGGGGACGAGCGTCACTGCCGAGGATCGGGAGCTCCTGCATCATCCGCTGGTCGGCGGCGTCATCCTCTTCACGCGCAATTACACCGATCCCGCGCAGCTCACCGCTCTCGCGAGCGCGATCCACGCCGAGCGCACCCCGCCGCTCATCGTGGCCGTCGATCACGAGGGCGGGCGGGTGCAGCGCTTCCGGGAGGGCTTCTCGGTGCTGCCGCCCGCGCGCCGCTCGGGTCACGAGTTCGACCTCGATGCGCGCGCGGGACTTGCGCTCTCGCGGGCCATGGGATGGCTGATGGCGGCGGAGCTGCGTGCCCACGGAGTCGACATCTCCTTCGCCCCGTGCGTGGACCTCGATCATGGCGTGAGCGTCATCGGGGATCGGGCCTTCCACGCCGAGCCCGAGGCGGTCGCGCAGCTCTCGCTCGCCTGGATGCTCGGAATGCGCGATGCCGGCATGGCGGCCACCGCCAAGCACTTTCCCGGTCACGGCGCGGTGGTGGCGGACTCCCACCTGACGCTCCCGGTCGACCGGCGCCCCCTGCCG
>Ga0209153_1001056_pt1 | contig 10220 bp, 12 predicted proteins | sample GraSoiAngelo_120_FD_185877 | JGI IMG/M metagenome (GOLD analysis project Ga0209153, IMG submission 185877) | Grasslands soil microbial communities from the Angelo Coastal Reserve, California, USA - 14_0919_09_20cm (SPAdes) (version 2) | ecosystem: Environmental > Terrestrial > Soil > Grasslands ...
CGGCCGGGAGCCTGCTTGTTGCTGACCTCCTCCACGTCGGCGGCGATGTGCGGCTGCACGAGCTTGCCGCCGTTTGCGATCAAGGCGTAGAAGCGCGCCATCTGGAGCGGCGTCACGAGCAGGTCCTTCTGACCGATCGCCAGCTGGATCGAGTCGCCCGGCTTCCAGAGCCGGTCGACTCGCCACTCCTTGGGATCGGTCTTCGGCGTGTACGCCGCTTTCCGCCACTCGGGCGTCGGCAGCAGACCGGACACCTCGCCGGGAAGGTCGACTCCCGTGGCGCGGCCGAAGCCGAAGCGCGCGGCCCACTCCTGGAACGGATGTCGGCGCACGGCCGGCAGCTTGTAGAAGCGGTCGCCAAGCTCGTAGAAGTAGGTGTCGCAGGAGGCCTCGAGCGCCGTCGACAACGTCATCTGCTGGTTCACGAACGGGTCCCAGTTCTTGAAGGTCCCGCCCGGGATCACGTTGCCCTGCTTGTCGTAGACGTGGTAGACGCCCGTGCACGGAATCGGCTCGGTCGGGGTGACGAGGCGTTCCTCGAGCGCCGCGAGCGCGGTCACGGGCTTGAAGGTCGAGCCGGCCGGATAGACGCCGGCGATCGCGCGATCGAGGCCGGGATAGTTGTCCTTGCGGGCGGCGGCGGCGTTCAGCAGCGGGGCGAGCTTCTTCGAATCGTGGGAGCTGAAGATGCTGGGCTGGAAGGTCGGGTTCGACGCAAGCGCGAGAATCGATCCGTCCCGGGGATCGAGCGCGACGATCGCTCCCCCGTCCGCCGCCCAGCAGCCGACGCAGTTCGATGCGTGCGCCGCCGCGATCCCGGCGCGGATGCCGCGCTCGGCTGCCCGTTGCAGGTTCATGTCGAGCGTCAGGCGAACCGCTTCGCCGGGCTGCGGGCTCTGCTCGGTGATCAGCCCGCTCCGCGGACGTCCGAGGGCGTCAACACGCAGCTGGGCGAGCCCGTCCTTGCCGCGGAGGTAAGCGTCGTAGCGCGCCTCGATGCCCCCTTGGCCGACCTTGTCGCTCAGTAGATACCCCTTGCTCCGCAGACGCGAGTACTGCGAGGGCGCGATCAGGCCCACGTTGCCAAGCACCTGTGCGGCGAGCGACTGGTACGGGTAGTTGCGCAGGTAGGTAGGCGCGAGATCGACACCTGGGAACTCGCGCTCGCGTTCCTGCAAATACAGCGCCTGTTCCTGGTGGACCGACTCTTGCACGGTCACCGGCGTCGCCGGATCGCCGCCACGCTTCTTCATCTCCCTGACCATCTCCCTGACCGGCACGTGGATGATCGTCGAGAGACGCCGCAGCTCGTTCAGCCGTGCCGACCACTTCTGCGGGAGATCGGCCGTCCAGAGTTGGACCGCGGTGGCGGCGCGGTTGTCCACGATCGCCCGGCCGTCTCGGTCGAGCACGGGCCCTCGCGGAGCCTCGAGCGGGATCGAGCGGAGCTGGTTGTTGACCGCGGCGTGTAGGTACTGCGGCCCTGAGAGAACCTGCAGCGCCCAGAGCCTGAAGAACAGCACCCCGAAGACGGCGATCGCGATGCCACCGAGGATTGCGATCCGCAGGGCGATCTGTGGCGTCAGCCGAAACGGCTCGGCGACGCCGAGCGTCGGCGGCATGAAGGTTCGCGGCCCCGACCCGTTCGTGGACGGGCGCCGCCTTCGCCTCGGCCGGACCTCGGTGCTAGCCAAGCAGCTGCACCTCCTCGAGGCCGGTCGGCGGCGGGCGGAAGAGCCGGCGGCAGAGCGCGTAAACCGGCAGCGTCAGGATCAGGTTGAAGATCAGCTCGAAGGGAAACGCGTCCAGCAGCACCCTCGAAGCGGAGGCCGGGTCGCCGAGCATGTAGTGGAGGATCAGCGCGCCGAGCGAGTAGAGCAGTGTCACGACCGCGACGGACAGGAACGGCGCGTGGCTGCGGTCGCGGCCGGTCGTCTCGCCGTAGCGGCCGATCCAGTAGCCGGCGATCGTCAGCAGCAGCGACGTGACGCCGAGGGTCTGCAGCGTCGCCGTGTCGACGACGAGACCGGCTCCGAATCCCGCCGCAGCGCCGAAGATCGTTCCGCGTAGGAGCGCGACCGCAACGAGAGTCACGAGCACGAGGTCGGGCGCACCGTGGAAGACGTCGATCTGCGAGAGCAGCGTCACCTGGAGGATCGCGGCTACGAACAGGACCGCGGCCCCTTTCCCGATGTCGGCGATCATCGGCTCTTCGGTATCAGCACGACCAGCGAGCTCAGCGTTTCGAAGTTGACGAACGGCTGCAGCTGGACGTGCTTGTAGAGATCAACCTCGTTCTGGCCGACCGATGTGACCCGTCCGATCGGAATCCCGGGCGGGTAGATCGAGGCGAGGCCCCCATCCTTCCAGCCGGCGGTGACGAGCTCGTCGCCCTGCTCGACTCGCTGGTCCTTGCCGACGTGGTCGAAGCTGGCGCCTGCTTTGACGACCCCTTGTGCGCGCGTGTTCGCGTCGATCGCGGAGACCGAGGTCGTGTCGTCGGTCAGCAGCGCGACCAGCGAGACGTTGCGCGCGACGCGAACGACCGTGCCGACGAGCCCCTCGCCGGTGACGACGGGATCGAACTGCCGGATGCCCGAGATTGAGCCGGCGTCGATCGTTACCTGCTGTTCGTAGGCGGCCGGCACCTGAGCGATGATCGGCGCCGTGACGTACTCGAAGCCCTTCGGGTAGCTGGGGCTGCTGACGAAGTGCAGCTTCGAGCGAAGATCGGCGTTCTCGCTCGCGGCGGCCAGATTCAGCGTTTCGCTCTGACGCAGCTTCGCTACTTCCTGACGCAGGCGGTTGTTCTCCGACTTCGCATGGACCAGTCCGGCGAAGTACCCGTACGCGTCCCGGAACGGGCGTGAGACGCGGTCGGCCGCGACCTCGAAGGGGCGCAGCACGGTCGAGCCCGCACTCTGAACCTGGTGCAGTCCGCCACCCGACGATTCACGGAAGTAGATCGTGATCAGGGCGATCGAGAGCAGCACGAGCACACCTGCCACGATCCGGCGCCTGACGGCGCTGGCCTGTCGTGACGAGTATGAAACCGGCCTCGAGCGCGGAACCCCCGCCCCCAAGACCGCCAGCCGTGCTGAGCGGTTGCGAGGCACGAAGCGTTCTAGTTTAGGGAAGGTTTCGGAGAGCCGTTCGCGAAGCGTTTACGTTGGGGTTCAGTACGGGCGGTGGTTGTTCCGCCGGGCCTTGGAAGCGCTGCGGTGGATCGCCTCGAACTCCTCGAGGCTGCGGCCGGAGCCGACGGCGACGCAAGTAAGGGGACTCTCCGCGAGGTGGACCGGCATCTGCGTCTCGTAGCGCAGCCGCTCGTCGAGGCCGTGCAGGAGGGCGCCGCCGCCCGCGAGGACGATGCCTCTGTCCATGATGTCGGCCGCGAGCTCAGGCGGGGTCTTGTCCAGCGTCGACTTGATCGCGTCGACGATCTGGGTAACGGGGCCGTCGAGCGCTCTGCGGACTTCTTCGGAGCTGAGGATCACGGTCTTGGGCAGGCCGGTCAGCATGTCGCGGCCCCGAACCTCCGCCTGGACCTCGTCGCGAAGATCGAAGGCAGAGCCGACCTCGAGCTTGATCTCCTCCGCGGTTTGCTGGCCGACGAGCAGCTTGTACTCGGTCTTGATGTGCTGGATGATCGCCTCGTCCATCTCGTCCCCGCCGACGCGCATGCTCTGGCTGACGACGATGCCGCCGAGGGAGATAATCGCTACCTCGGTCGTGCCACCGCCGATGTCGACGATCATGTTCCCGGTCGGCTCGGAGACGGGAAGCCCGGCGCCGATCGCGGCGGCCATCGGCTCCTCGATCAGGTAGGCCTGTCTCGCGCCGGCGGAGAGCGTCGCCTCTTCGACGGCGCGCTTCTCGACGCCGGTGACGCCGCTCGGGACGCAGACGACGACACGCGGGTGGGCAAACCGGTGCTGGTGCACCTTCTCGATGAAGTGGCGGAGCATCTGCTCGGTGACGTCGAAGTCGGCGATGACGCCGTCCTTCAGCGGCCGGATCGCCGAGATCGTGCCGGGCGTGCGGCCGAGCATGCGCTTCGCCTCGACGCCGACGGCGTGGACCTCACCCGAGCGCTGGTCGATCGCGACGACGGAGGGCTCGCTGAGGACGATGCCCCGGCCCCTGACATAGACCAGCGTGTTTGCGGTGCCGAGATCGACAGCCATGTCACGGCCTCCGAACCCGGTCATGGAGGTGAAGATGCCCATCGACCCGCGCCGAGTCTAGCTACCCGGTGGAGAAAAGTCGCTGCACGTTACGTTGGGCGGCCTCGACTTCCTCGCGCACGAAGCAACCGGCGAGATGATCGTTGACGAGGCCGACAGCCTGCATGGTCGCGTAGACGGTCGTCGGGCCGACGAACGCGAAGCCCTGCCGCTTGAGCTCCTTGGCGAGCTGCTTCGACTCCTCGGTGAGCGGGTCCATGTCCGCGTAGGTGCGTGGCGCCGGGCGCGGCGGCGGGCGGAAGCTCCAGACGAGCTCGGGAAGTGGCTTGTGGTCACGCATCGTGACGGTCGCCTGGGCGTTCTGGACGATCGCTTCGAGCTTGCGGCGGTTGCGGATCACTCGCGGGTCCTGCAGCAGGCCTGCGATCTGATCACGCCCGAAGGCTGCCACGGCGTCCGGGGCGAAGTCGGCGAGCGCCTTTCTGATTCCTTCGCGCTTGCGCAGGATGAGCGCCCACGAGAGGCCGCTCTGCAAGCACTCGAGGCAGAGCTTCTCGTAGAGGCCTCGCTCTTCGGTGACCGGCCTGCCCCACTCCGTGTCGTGGTAGTCGCGGTAGAGCTCGTCGGCCGATCCCCAGCGGCAGCGCGCCTTGCCGTCGTCGCCGGTGACGAGGTCGTTCATCGGGCGCACGTGAGGGTTCGCGTTGCCTCGGCGTGACTGCTGATCCCGGTCGCGAGGCGCGGCAAGACGAAGTCGAACGGCCTTCCGTTCGGCGGCACCGCGAAGGCGTTCACGAAGCCGAGATCGTTCGTTGCCGGCAGCATCGGCTGCAGGTAGCTCGAGCCTCCGCAAGCGATCGATGCCGTGTAGACGAGCCGCTCGCGGACGAGCGGAGCCTTTGGGAGCCGGAAGCTCAGCTCGAGCCGATAGTCGTTGTACTCGGACGCGGGCCTGCGCGGCCACTCGACGACGACGAGCTGCCTGCGCGGCGCCGGCCGCACGAGCCGACCCGCCAACCGAACCGAGGCGACCTGGGTGCGGACACTCACCGAGCGGTGCCGCCCGCCGGAGAAGTCCTGCGTCGTCGCCTCGACCTTCGACGCGTCGGCCGGGAGCTCTGCGACCAAGGGGCCGAGGCACTCGAGCTCGTACGCGGTTCCTGTTCGGGGTACTCGCAGTCGCAGGTGCACGAGCTCACTCTGCGCCAGGAAGGCAGTTCCCGTCGCTTCGTGTACCTCGTAGACGGCTGAGATCGTGCAGTCGTTCCGCACAACCTGCCCCGCGCCGCTCGTCGTGCCGGCGATCCGATGGGGAACCTGGACGGCTTCGAACCGTTCCCGGACGACCACCGAGTCTCGGCCGGAGCCGCAACCGGCAGCCAGCGCCGTCGAGCAGGCGAGCACGAGCGGCAGAGCCATGGCCCGACGCCTGGCACCGGGACCGGTCCGGCGCAGACGAAACCGTGCCGTCTCTGCGCCAAACCGGTGCCAGGCACCAGAGCAACGCCTGGCGGCGGCTACGGTCGGCAGATGCCTCGCCCTCCTCGCCTCCAGGCTCACGGCGCTACCTATCACGTGACGACGCGCGGGAATCGCAAGCAGGAGATCTTCACCGACGATCGCGACCGGCTGCGGTTCCTGGAGCTCCTCGAGCAGGCAGTCGAGCTCCTGGGATGGCGATGCCACACGTATTGCTTGATGACGAATCACTATCACCTCCTCGTCCAGACGTCGGAGCCCGACATCTCGCGCGGAATGCACCGGTTGAACGGTGTGTATGCCAAGTGGTTCAACTGGCGGCATGGCTACGAAGGGCATCTCTTCGAACGCCGGTTCCACGACGAGCTGGTCGAGGGCCACGCCCATCTCCTCGAACTGACCCGCTATATCGTGCTCAACCCCGTCCGCGCTGGGCTAACGCGGACAGCGGGCGAGTGGCGGTGGAGCAGCTACAACGCGATGATCGGCAAGGCGCCGCAGCCGGCATTCCTCACCACCAGTTGGGTGCTGTCTCTGTTCAGCAAAGATCCAGATCGCGCCCGCCAGCTCTACGCTGATTTCGTCGAGGCCGGTGCGGCGCAGCACCGCCGTTCGGAGCGTGTCCTCGTGCCTGGCACCAGGACACGCCCCGATCAGCCATACCCGTACACGCCCGGGAAGCGTTCGGCGAGCAGGCTGACTAGGAGCGCCGCCGGCAGCCCGACGACGTTCAGGTAGTCGCCCTCGATCCGCTCGACGAGCGCCGCGCCCAGGCCCTGGATCGCGTAGCCGCCGGCGCGCTCCCGCCACTCTTCGCTGACGACGTAAAGGCCGAGCTCACGCGGGGTCAGGGTCCGAAACGAAACGAGGGTCACCGCGTGACGCAGCTCCTCCCACGCCGGCGTCGACAGGCAGAGCCCGGAGATGACCTCGTGCGTCTTGCCGGACAGCGCGTCCAGCATCGCCTCGGCGTCGGCCTCGTCCGCGGGTTTGCCGTAGACCCGGCCGTCGAGCACGACCTCGGTGTCGACCCCGAGCACGGGTCGCCCGCCCGCCAGGTCGGCGACCGAGCGCGCCTTGCCCCGGGCATGGCGCTCCACCTCCGCCACCGGATCGGCGCCCGTCAGCTCCTCTTCGTACCGAGGGACAACAGCTTCGAACGGAATCGCCAGCTGCTCAAGGATCGCCCGCCGCTGCGGCGACTGCGAGGCGAGCAGGAGCGGCGGTGCGGGCGGAGCACTCACGCGCGCAGACGCGCGTGCCAGAGCTCCTCGTCCGGCCAGCGCTTGGCCCAGTCGGCCGGCACCGTGTCGTAGTACTCGTGGTCGACCGCGTCATCGGGCGCGTAGAGCTCGCGGAAGTCGAGCAGCTCGAAGCCGTTCTCTCGCAGAAGAGAGAACAGGTCGCTTGCACTCGGGTGGAACTCGACACCTGGGTCGTCGTCGAACCACTCGAGTCGGTAGAGCCCCTTCTGGGGACGCAGCAGCCGCTCGACGACCGGGCCGGTGTCGGGCATGCACAACATCTGCAGCGTCGAGCCACGAAAGAAGATCAGCTCGCCACCGGGCCGCAGCAGCCGCGCGGCCTCCACAAGCCATAGCTTCGGGTCGCACCAGATCGACGCGCCGTACTCGGAGAAGACGATGTCAAACGACGCGTCGGGCAAGCTCGTGTGCTCCGCGTTCTCCAAGAGGAACTCGAGGCCGAGGCCGAACTCCTCGTTCATTCGCCGCGCCGTCTCGAGCTGTGCGGGCGTGACGTCGACGCCGACGACGTGGCTCGCTCCGCGACGCTTCAGCCAGGCGCCGAAGTAGCCGGTTCCGCAGCCGAGCTCGACGATCTCCTTGCCGGTTACGTCCGGCAGGCCCTGGATCTCGCTCTCGGGAAGGCTCCACTTGCCCCAGGTGATCTCCTCTTGGGCCCAGGCCTCCCGAGCTCGGGCGTCCGTGTACTCCGCGTTGGCACGCGTCCAGCCCTCGCGGTTGACCGCGACATAGTCCGGCTCAGTCACCGAACCAGAGCGCGATCTCTCGTTCCGCCGACTCCGGCGAGTCCGAGCCGTGGACGAGGTTGTTCGGCATCGCCAGCGCGAGATCGCCGCGGATCGTTCCGGGGGCCGAATCCGTCGGATTCGTCGCACCCATCGTTGTCCGCACGACCGAGATCGCCGACTCGCCCTCGAGCACGAGCGCGAGCGTCGGCGCCGAGGTGATGAAGTCGACCAACTCGCCGAAGAACGGCTTCTCGCTGTGCTCGGCGTAGTGCTCCTCCGCGAGCGCTCGCTCGACGGTCAGTAACCTCGCCGAGCGCACCTCGAGCCCCCGTCGTTCGAAGCGCGCGAGAATCTCGCCGGCGAGCTTGCGCTCGACCGCGTCGGGCTTGATCAATACGAGAGTCTTCTCAACCATTCTGGCGCGGCGCTTACGGATGATTGGGCCGGACGGTTCCAGCGCGTCGAACTAAGGACGCGTAGCGTGGCCGAAGTCTACTCAGCGCGTCGTCGTTCCCTGCGCGGCCGTGAAGGCTCGAGCCACTGCGTCTTGCCGAGCTGCGCCGGCGCGGTCTCGACGGGTGTCTCGCAGTAAGGGCAGACCTGCCAGAGCGCCTCGAGCGGCGCCTTGCAGTTGACGCAAGCCTGCTTCAGCTTCGTCGTGCACACGGGGCAGACGAGGAAGGTCGCCTCCACCTGCGCCCGGCAGACCGGGCAGTGGAGGTTGCGGTTGGCAAGCCGGTCTTCCATCGCCCGAATCTCGAGCTCACGCTCACGCACCTCTTCGAGATACTCCGGCGGGCGGAGGAGCAGATACACGAGCGCGCCGATGAAGGGTGGCACAAGGCCGATCAACATCGCCATCGCGACGAGCCACGGGTCCTCGATCCGTCGCCGTGCGTCCTTGTAGACCCAGACCGCCACGGCCAGCCAGAAGACGGCAACGAAGAGGATCGCGAGGTTGCGGACGATCGTCCACGTGCCCGTGCTGAAGAAATCGAAGGCGCCGCTGGCGGTGAGCTGGTTGTGGATCACGTTCACGCCCCGATCAGAGAAGAAGCTTGCCGACGAGATAGCCGGCGCCGAACGCGAGTCCCACGACCATCACGATCACGATCAGGGCAACCGCGAACACGCTCAACCTCTCGCCGAGCCCAGTCATCGTACGGTTTCCAGCCGGCCGAAGAGGTCGCGGAGCAGGTAGAGCGATCCGGTGACGAGGACGGCGCCGTCGGGTCGAGCGCGCTCCCGGGCGCGGTCGAGTGCAGTTGAGGCATCTGGAACCGATTCGACGTCGGCGAAAAACTCCCTCGCGAGCTGCGCCAGCTCATCTGCCGCAAGTGTCCGTTGGGTTTCCGTCTGGGTGGCGACGAAACCGCTGCCGACACCTGCGAGCACCCCGAGCATCGAGCGCGCGTCCTTGTCGGCGAGGATCGCGGCGCAGATCACGTAGTCCTTACGCGGGATGCGTGCGACCAGCCAATCGACGCCCGCCGGGTTGTGCGCACCGGCGAAGACGTCCTCGCCCGAGAAGTCGAGCCGGCCGGGAAGGTCGATCTCGACGTCACCCTCGAGCTCCCGGCCGACGAACTGCGCGGCGGCGGCGCGGCCGACGTCCGTTGTGTGGACGACGCGGGCGCCGCCGAGCTCGTGTGCGAGCTCCTCCCATTCCGGCTCGCCGAGGACCACGGTCGCGCCAGGCGTGACGACGGCGAGCTTCTCCTTCGCGATCTGCTCGCGAGTGCCGCCGAGGACGTCGGTGTGGTCGAGCGAGACGTTGGTGAGCACGGCGATGCCGGCGTCGAGCACGTTCGTCGCATCCAGCCGGCCGCCGAGGCCGGCCTCGACGACCGCAACGTCAACGCCGGCCATCGCGAACTCGGCGAGCGCGGCCGCGGTCATGGTCTCGAACTGCGTGGCGCCGATTCGTTCCGCGGCTGCACGCACACGGCCGATCGCCGACTCGAAGTCGACGTCTTCGCCGTCGACCTGGATCCGTTCGCTCCACCCGGAGACGTGCGGTGACGTGTAGGCGCCGGCCGAGAGGCCCTCGCGCGCCAGAAACGCAGCCGCCCGCCGCGTCGCCGTCGACTTGCCGTTCGTGCCGACGACGTGGATCGCACGGTAGGCGTGCTGGGGCTCGCCCAGCTCGGTCAGCAGCGCTCGTATCCGGCCGAGCCCGAACTCCTCCGGCCAGGGCGAAAGCGATTCGATCCACTCAGCCTGAGAGGGCATCGAGCTCGCGCCGGTACTTGGCGAGCTTCTCGCGCTCGGCCTCGACGACGTCGGGCTTGGCATTCTCGACGAAGCGCTCATTCGCGAGCATCTTCTCCGCTCGCTCGACCTCCTTGCGCAGACGCTCGATCTCGGCGTCGGCACTCGCGCCGTCGGCCCTCACCCGTTCGGGCTTGACGACAGCCGCGAAGATCCGCTCCTTCTCCCCGCTCAGCGGCGTCAGCACCCCGCTCCGGCGGAAGCGCTCAGCCGCTTCCTGGACGTCCTGCAGCGCGCCGGCCTCCGTCTCGACGCCTGGCTCGGGCCAGGGGGCGACGATCAGACGTGTC
>Ga0209153_1001057_pt1 | contig 10219 bp, 9 predicted proteins | sample GraSoiAngelo_120_FD_185877 | JGI IMG/M metagenome (GOLD analysis project Ga0209153, IMG submission 185877) | Grasslands soil microbial communities from the Angelo Coastal Reserve, California, USA - 14_0919_09_20cm (SPAdes) (version 2) | ecosystem: Environmental > Terrestrial > Soil > Grasslands ...
AACCATGCTTGCGAGCGACGACCACCGCCGTCGCCATACCAGATACGGAAACACCGCCACCGGGAAAACCTTGATCGCGGTGGCCAGCGCGAACATGCTTCCCGCGATCCACGGCCGCTCGTGCTGTAGCACCCAGAACCCGAACAGCATGATCGCCAGCAGAACGAGATTCGGCTGCCCAAGATCGAACATATCGAACACAGAGGATATCGTGACGAAACCCGGCAGGGCAAACAGCCACGGGCCGGGCGTGCGCCCCGATCCCGTCATCGCGTTGGAGAATTGCGCGGTCATCCACCATGCTACGACGTTGAGCGCCGACAGGCATGTGTAAAGCAGGAGTTTGCCGAAATACGAGGGGATCGCGAGCAAAATGGCAGCGGGAGGTGGATAAATGAAGTCCAAGGTACCGTTTGTCACACGCTTGTAGAGGTCACCGGCGTGCAGCACTTGCTGCCCCGCCCAGTACCACAGCGCGTAGTCCTTGGTTTTGCCGTGACCCCAAATTTCAGGAACCAGAACGTCGGCGATTAAGCCAATGCAGGCAACCATGAAGAGGATATCGGGCCAACGTCGGAAAGACGGCCATCTCAGCATGCGGATTATCTCAGCATAGACGATATTGCGCGGCGGTTCGTAACAGCAGCAAACGTCAGTCTGCAAGGCGCAATTGCAGATGACGGGTGGATGGCCGTATGCCTCACTTTTGCTGAACCTCGAAAATCCTGATAAGCGGATCTTTGCTCAGCACAGCGTGTGGAATTGCCCGGAAACCAGGTTTTTGGGCGGCAATTTCGGAAAGCTGCGAGGTGGATAGGATCACGAAGGCAGGGACCTCAAGCTTTTCGATCTCATCAAGGCTAACCATGCGAATTGGCGCAGCGACATAAGCCAGCACGTTTTCGTTGCCATTGGATTTGAGAACGTAAAGCGGCCCCGCGGCCATCCCCCTGACCGCCGCTATAGTTTGCGCCGAAATCTTCGACTGGCGGAACGCGTCCGGAGCAAGCGGCATGACAACCCATCCGAGAACGATGAGGCTAGTTGATATTCCGACGACTATGGTATTGCTGACACCTATGAGCCAGGGCCGCGTCGCCCACCAGCGGTCGAACAGTATCCCTGACAGCACGGCGAGCGGCAGGTTTGCAGGCATGGCATAGCGCGTGGCGACGCCGCCGGGCCAGACCAGCAACACCAGTGAAGCGGTCAGCGCATAGAGCACCACCGCCAAGAGGAGATCGCCTTCTTCCTTACCGGCGGTATTGCGGGTGATCGCTATTATCGCCGGCAACAGCAAGAGCGACCCCGGTAGCCATTCCACCATCGCAATACTGATTGCAAAGTCCAGATGATCCCTGAACCATTGCATGATCGTCATTCCCTCAGACAAGCGCGAATGGATCATCCAGCCTTCTACGTCGCCGGGATTCACGACCGCCCAATACCAGGCTGCAACGGCTAGGCCAGCCACCGCGTTGGAGAAGACGAACCCCGAAATGTCGCCCCAACGCCGCTTCACAATCAGATACGCGCCGACACCAAGCGTGAAGTATGCGATCGGCTGAGGTCCTTTGGTCAGTCCCGCGGCAGCCAGCAAAATTGCGATGGAGACCCAGCGCAACATCGAAACATGGCCGCTGACAACGCCCTTCCACCAAAGAAAGAACGCGCCAAAGAGCAGCACCGACAATGTCACATCTGGCTCGGCGGTAACGAACTTCTGCGCAACCATAGGGCATGCAAACCAGCAGAGAGCGCCGAACACCGCGGGCGCCTTGCGAGCGTGCGGCAGCACCAGATTGAACACCATCAGCCCGCCGGCCAGCAGGAATAGCAAGTGCGGTATGCGCGCAGACCAAACCGTAACTCCGCCCGAGAGCTTGCCAACTCCCGCTGCGAGCCAGGACAGGAGAACAGGCCGTTCGACGAAGCGAACGCCGTATAGATGGGGCGAAAGCCAGTAGCCTTCCTCGACCGCCCCTCGCGCGAGGCCGATCACGGTCCCCTCTTCGTAATGAGTGCCTCGTATGGACGCGGCCGGAAACGCCATAAGCGCCCACAGCAACACGACCCAGACCCAACCCGGGATGTCAGCGGATCGGACAAGCGAGAGCTGACGCAGAAACCACGTCCACACGAGATCGGTGAGGATCACCGAGCCGACCTTAGCCATTCCTTGACCCATTTCGCATCTGCGGCAACGCACGCGGCACGTTGCCTGGCTGTGGGAATCTGGTTCGTCACCAGTGTGGATGATGCCGCCGGAAAAATTATCGTCGCAGCAAGCCGCCGAGAGCGCCGCGGACCAGCGCGCGGCCGACCGAACCGCCCATCGAGCCACCGACGGATTTGCCGAGATCGGCGACCACCCCGCCTACCACCTTGTTGGTGACCGAGCGGGTGACGCTGCGCGCGATAAGCTGGCCGGTAGACAATCTTCCGCGCGAGACATTAGTACCGAAGATGGTCCCGACAATTGCGCCGATCTGGCCGAGAACTCCCCCGCCCGCTCCCGCTGCGTCGGCAGGCGCCGCGGTTCCGGCCAGACGCTTCTGCAGCAGCTCATAGGCGGATTCGCGATCGATGGCGGTGTCGTATTTGCCCTTGATCGGGCTGTTATCCATGATCGCCTTGCGTTCCTCTGGCGTGATCGGTCCAATCCGGCCGGTCGGCGGGCGGATCATGATGCGCTCAACCATCGCCGGGGTGCCGTTACCTTCCAGGAAGGAGACCAGCGCTTCCCCCTTGCCCAATTCGGTGATGACTTGGGCGGTCTCGAGCTTCGGATTTGGCCGGAACGTCTGCGCGGCGGCGGCAACCGCCTTCTGGTCACGCGGGGTGAACGCCCGCAGCGCGTGCTGCACGCGGTTGCCCAATTGTGCGAGCACCTTATCGGGCACGTCGATCGGATTTTGCGTCACCAAATAAACCCCGACGCCCTTCGAGCGTATCAGCCGAACGACCTGTTCGATCTTATCGAGCAGCGCCTTTGGCGCATCGTTGAACAACAGATGCGCTTCATCGAAAAAAAACACGAGCTTGGGTTTTGGCGGATCGCCGGCCTCTGGCAGCTCCTCGAACAGCTCGGACAACATCCATAACAGGAAGGTCGCGTACAGGCGGGGGCTCTGCATCAACTTGTCCGCCACCAGGATGTTGACCATGCCCCGGCCATCGTGGTCCGTGCGCATGAAATCCCTGAGCGAAAGCGCCGGCTCGCCGAAAAACTTCGCTCCCCCCTGGTTTTCGAGCACCAGCAGCTGGCGCTGAATGGTTCCGACCGTCGCCTTGGTGACGTTGCCAAAACCCTGTGCCGCCTTGCGGATCGAGGCCAGCGCATCCTCCTCGCCCGCCGCTTTCTTGCTGGTGTCCGGGACGATCGCATCCAGCAGCGAACGGAGATCTTTCATATCGATCAGTGCAAGACCGTTCTCGTCTGCGACGCGGAATGCGACATTCAATACTCCTTCCTGCACGTCATTCAGATCGAGCATCCTCGACAGCAGCAAAGGTCCCATTTCGGTGACCGTGGCGCGTACAGGATGACCCTGCTCACCAAAGACGTCCCAAAACACAGCCGAAAATTGATCGGGCTGGAATCGAAGCCCCATATCGTTGGCCCGTTTGAGGATGAAATCCTTTCCCTCGCCAGCTTCGGAGATACCGGAGAGGTCTCCCTTGATGTCGGCGGCAAATACCGGAACGCCCGCACGCGCAAATCCCTCAGCCATCACCTGCAGCGAGACGGTTTTGCCGGTGCCGGTCGCACCCGTGACAAGGCCGTGGCGATTGGCGAGCGCGAGCGTCAGCCAGGCCGGCTGTTCGCCCCTTCCAATAAAGATCGTCTCACTGGTGTCGGCGAACTTGTTATCCGCAGTCATCATTGCCTCGCCTTTTTTGCGCTGATGAGGGGTTTGGCGCCAAGCGCCCGCACCATACCGCATCTTGCAAGCCAATTAAAACCGGTCAACGCCCTCGAAATGGTTTTGAATTGCCCCCTTCAAAACCATTTCACCTCGAACTTTCGACCAAAGTTGAAGCGAATGCGCCGACTAGCGACAATTTAGTGCGAATTTCGCGCTTGCTCTTGTATTGCTGCAACACTCGCGAGGCGATCGCAGGTGAATCGGACGTTGCATTGCGGTCATCGCTTGTAATTCGGTTCATGGAAGATCAAGATAAATTCACCAACAAGGATCCGGCGCCAAACCGGATGGGGGCGGGGCGAATATGGACGAACTGATTCAGCGGCTGGCGCAAAACGCCGGCATCGATGATGCTGTCGCCAAGAAAACCATCGGCATCATTCTGGGATTTCTCCGCAATGAGGGTCCCTCCGACAAAGTTCAGGCTTTGATCGAGACGATTCCGGGCGCGGATGCTGCGATCGCGGCCTCAAGCAACAATGGCGGCTTTGGAACGCTAATGGGCGGCGGCCTGATGGCGCTCGGCACCAAGCTGATGGGGCTGGGTTTGGGTATGGGCCAGATTCAGAACGTGGCGCGCGAGCTTTTCAGGTTCGGGCGCGACAAGATCGGGCCTGAGCTGATGGGTGACATCATCTCCGGGACACCGGGCCTTCGTCATTTCGCGTAACCGCCTTCTTGACATCGAGTATCATGACATACCCAATCTCCGAGATTGATGGCCTGCCATCGTTCGCCGCCTCCAAGCTGAAATCACTGGGCATTCGCACGACGGACGGTCTGCTTGAGGCAGCCCGGAACGTGAAAGGCCGCAAAACTCTTGCAACGAAAACCGGCATTAGCGAGCAGCAGTTGCTGGAATGGGCCAACGTTTCGGACTACATGCGGATCCCCGGCATGGGCAAAGCCAAGATCGGACTGGTACGCGCCGCTGGCGTTACAACGGTTCGCGAACTTGCTCTTCGTAACCCGGGCCGTTTGGCGCAGAACATGAAAGAAGTGAATACACGGCGCAAACTCGTTCGTGTTCTGCCTTCGGAAAAGTCGGTCGAACAGTTGATCGCACAAGCCCGCAAGCTTCAGCCGAAAATCACCTACTAAAGCCATCAAGGGCGCTCAGCTAAGCCCGGGCCAGCGCGCGCCGGCTGTCTTGACTCCCATGCGGGGACCGCGCAAAGCGACCGCATGATTGCGATCCCCTCCAGCACTGCTACGTCGGCCGCCTCGGTGGATCGTCCCGGACTGCGGGCGGTGTTGTCCAAGCCATATCCGGCCGTGATGGGCGTCCTAAATGTCACGCCGGATTCGTTTTCCGACGGCGCCCAGTTTATTGCGCCAGAGCGAGCGCTGGCGCAGGCTCGACGCATGATTGCCGAGGGCGCCGACATCATCGATATTGGCGCGGAATCAACCCGGCCCTATGGCGCGGCCGAGCCGGTCTCAGCCGATGAGGAATTGAAACGTTTGCAGCCGGTGCTGGCTGAGGTGGTTTCCCTCGGCATTCCCGTATCGATCGACAGCATGAAATCGGCCGTGGTTGCCTGGGCGCTCGATGCAGGTGCATCCATTGCCAACGACGTGTGGGGCCTGCAGCGCGATCCCGGCATGGCCACGCTGTTGGCGCCACGCCGTTGCGCGGTTATTCTCATGCACAATCGTGACCGGGTCGATGCCGATATCGATATCATGCAAGACATCGCCGCGTTCTTTACGAGATCGCTCGAGATTGCGGCGAGGGCCGGCATTCAACCCGATAAAATCGTGCTCGATCCCGGCATCGGCTTTGGCAAGACACCCGAGCAGAGCATGACAGCGCTGGCCCGGCTCGATGAACTCAGCAAATTCGGCCTGCCGCTATTGGTCGGTGCCTCGCGCAAGCGCTTCATCAGTTCGGTGTCGCCATCCGAGCCAAATGAACGTCTGGGCGGCTCGATCGCGGCACATTTGCTGGCGGCTCAAGGCGGCGCCCGGATCATCCGCACCCACGATGTGTCGGAAACCGTACAGGCGCTGCGCGTCGCGGCCGCAATCCGGGACAAGCGATGACCGATATCATCTTCATCACCGGGCTCGTCATACATGCGCGTCATGGGGTGATGGAACATGAGACAGAGGTTGGCCAGCGTTTCGTGATGGATCTAGAATTATCGACCGACCTGTCAGAGTCCTCACGCACCGATCGTCTCGCCGATACGGTGTCCTATTCCAATGTGGTCGGCACCGCGACCGCCGCATTCAAAAACGCCAACTACAAACTGCTGGAACGCGCGGCCGGCGCGGTTGCCGACGCGGTGCTGGCAGCGTTTCCGCGCGTCAGCGCGGTCAAGGTCAGGGTTCACAAGCCGCACGCGCCGATTGCCGCAATCTTCGAGGATGTCGGCGTCGTCCTGACCCGCACGCGGCAAGCACCTAAACATGGCTGACGTTCTCATCGCGCTTGGCGGCAATGTCGGTGACGTCCGCGCGACGTTTGAGAAGGCGATCGCCAGCATCTGCGGCATGGCGCAGGCAGCGCTACTGGCGCGTTCGTCCGACTACGCCACGCCACCGTGGGCCGATGAGCAGCAACCGCGCTTCATCAATGCCTGCATCGAAATCGAAACCAGCCTCGATCCCCACGCGCTTTTGTTTACCCTGCAGAAGGTTGAAAAGAAGTTCGGCCGAGATCGGGCCAGCGAAATACGCTGGGGGCCGCGCACCCTGGACCTCGACCTCATCGCCTATGACGACGTTTCGATTCAAAAACCGGAACTGACGCTGCCCCACCCTCGGCTGTTCGAGCGCGCCTTCGTGCTGGTGCCGCTCGCCGAGATTGCGCCGGAGCGTGTCATTGCGGGACGGAGCATCGCCGTCGCGCTCTCAAAGCTATCCACCGCTGGGATCGAGCGGTTACCCGCCCTGCCCTGACCAATGCGAGGCCAAACAACCGTTTGGCTTGGCCATGACTACATGGCAATTTCCGGCCAACAGCATAGAGGGTTCCGGAGCGGCCCAGCGATGACATCTGCAACAGAAGAGCTACGATTGGCGGCGGATTTCGCGCCTGCAACCTATGAGGACTGGCGCAAGCTGGTCGATGTCGCGCTAAAAGGCGCGCCGTTCGAAAAGCTGGTCGGCAAGACCTATGATGGCCTGACGATCGAGCCGATCTATCCGCGCGCGCGGGGCGCGACACCCGTCGCGGGGCGGCCGGCGGGCTGGCCTTGGCAGATCATGCAGCGGATCGATCATCCGGACGCAGCGCAGGCCAACACGCAGGCCGTGCATGACCTGGAGAACGGGGCCAGCGGGTTGACGCTGGTTTTCGCGGGCGCAAACGGCGCATATGGGTTTGGGTTGGAGCCGACGGCGGAAGCGGTCGAGAAGGCTCTCGAGGGCATCTTCGTCGACGCCGGCATATCGATCGAACTTGAACTCGGTCCGCAGTCGCGCATGGCCGCGATACATTTCGCGGAATATGTGAAGCGCAAAGGCCTTGATCCCGCGGCGTGCGAGATCCGGTTCGGTCTCGATCCGCTTGGCGCATGCGCGGTCTGGGGATCCAGTCCCTATAGCTGGCCCGAGATCGTGCCGGCGGTCACCGGCGCCATCAAAGGCCTGGCCGAAATCGGATTTAATGGGCCGTTCGCGGCTGCGGACGGTCGGGTGATGCATGACGCCGGCGGATCGGAAGTGCAGGAGTTGGCCTTCGTGCTGGCCGGCGGCGTCGCCTATCTGCGCGCGTTGGAGCAGGCGGGGGTTGATCTCGAGGATGCGCGCGGCATGGTTTATGCGCGGCTTTCCGCCGATGCCGATCAATTCCTGACCATGGCAAAGTTCCGCGCGCTGCGCTTGCTGTGGGCGCGGATCGAGCAAGCCTGCGGCCTCAGGCCGAAGCCGATCTACATTGCGGCGCAAACCGCATGGCGGATGCTGACCCAGCGCGACCCCTATGTGAACATGCTGCGCGCGACCATGGCAACATTCTCCGCCGGCCTCGGCGGCGCCAATGCCGTCACGGTGCTGCCGCATACGCTGGCGCTGGGGCTGCCTGATCCGTTCGCGCGCAGAGTGGCGCGCAACACCCAACTGGTGCTGCTGCAGGAGTCCAATCTCGCCAAAGTGTCCGACCCGGCGGCGGGCTCCGGCGGCATCGAAAGCCTGACCCGACAGCTCTGCGAGGCGGCGTGGGCGTTGTTTCAGGAAATCGAAAACGCCGGCGGCACATTCGCGGCGCTCGAACAGAACCTGATCCAGCGCAGGGTGGCGGCAACGCGGGCCTCGCGCGAACAGAACTTCGCCAGGCGCAAGGAAGTGCTCACCGGCGCCACCGAATTTCCAAACCTGCATGAATTCCAGGTTGCGGTTCTGGATGCAAAGCCGGTCGTGCTACCGCCTTATGGCGAAGCAAAATTCAATTTCGACGCGCTGGCCGCGATGCGGCTGGCTGAACCGTTCGAAGCCTTGCGCGACCGTTCAGATCGAATTCTTGAGAACAAAGGTACGCGGCCGAAAATATTTCTCGCCAATCTCGGCACGGCAGCCGATTTCACCGCGCGCGCGACCTTCGCCAAGAGCTTTTTTGAAACTGGCGGCATCGAGGCTCTCGACACCCACGGCTTTACCGATCCGGCTGCGGTCGGTGCAGCTTTCAGGGACTCCGGCGCGGCGCTGGCCTGTTTGTGTTCCCAGGACAAAATCTATGCCGAGCTGGCTGTCCCGGCCGCAAAGGCTCTTCAAGCCGCTGGAGCAAAGCATATCTATCTCGCAGGCCGTCCGGGCGAGCAGGAGGCTGCCCTGCGCGCCGCGGGCGTTGAGGATTTTTTCTTTGCCGGTGTGGATGTGCTGGCCATGCTGCAAGAGGTCTATCGGCTGATGGAGTGAGCATGGCTTCGACGACAAAGCCCGTTTTGACCGGCGGCTGCCAATGCGGCGCCATTCGCTTTGCGCTCTCGGCCGCGCCAACAAGGGTCAGCATCTGTCATTGCCGGATGTGTCAGAAGGCATCCGGCGCGCCGTTCGCGTCCTTTGCCGACATCGACCGCGCCGATTTCGCCTGGACCCGCGGGACGCCGGCCGCGTTCCGCTCCTCCTCGATTGCCGAGCGCGACTTCTGTGCCAACTGCGGCACGCCGCTCAGTTTCCGCCGTATCGACGGTCCCAAGATCGAGATCATGACCGGCGCGTTCGACCGGCCGGACCACGTCATTCCGACCCAGCAGTTCGGCACCGAATCCCGGCTCGGCTGGGTGGTGGGCATTGCCAATCTGCCGAGCCAGACCACGCTCCAGAATTACGGTCCCGACAAGGTCGAGAGCATCGTCAGCTACCAACACCCAGACCACGATGAGGGCTAGCGACCTCCGCGTGGCGCATGTGCTATGATGGGAACAATGAGCCGCATACCTGACTTTGCGAATATCGCCTTTGAAAAGGCCACCGGCCCGGAGCCCGCCGGCGCCGCCGAACCGTGGCTCACGCCCGAAGGCATCCCGGTAAAAACCGGCTACAGCGAAGCCGATCTGGAAGGCATCGACTTCCTCGAGACGTGGCCGGGCATCGCGCCTTACCTGCGCGGCCCCTATCCTACGATGTATGTCGACCAGCCCTGGACCATCCGGCAATACGCCGGCTTCTCCACGGCCGAGGATTCAAACGCGTTCTATCGCCGCAATCTTGCCGCCGGGCAAAAGGGTCTTTCGGTGGCGTTCGACCTTGCGACACACCGCGGCTACGATTCCGATCATCCGCGGGTGTCGGGCGACGTCGGCATGGCGGGCGTCGCGATCGATTCCATCTACGACATGCGCACGCTGTTTGCAGGAATTCCGCTCGACCAGATGAGCGTCTCGATGACCATGAACGGCGCGGTGCTGCCGATCCTCGCGCTGTTCGTGGCTGCCGCCGAGGAACAGGGCGTGCCGCCGGAAAAACTCTCAGGCACCATTCAGAACGATATCCTCAAAGAGTTCATGGTGCGCAACACCTACATCTATCCGCCCGCGCCATCGCTGCGGATCATCTCCGACATCTTTGGCTATACCTCGCAAAAGATGCCGAAGTACAACTCGATCTCGATCTCCGGCTATCACATGCAGGAGGCCGGAGCGACCCAGGACCTCGAACTCGCCTACACGCTGGCCGATGGCATCGAATACCTGCGCGCCGGACTTAACGCAGGACTCGACGTCGACCGCTTCGCCCCGCGGCTGTCTTTCTTCTGGGCCATCGGGATGAACTTCTTCATGGAAGTCGCAAAGATGCGCGCGGCCCGGCTGTTGTGGGCCAAGCTGCTGACGCAGTTCAACCCG
>Ga0209153_1001058_pt1 | contig 10212 bp, 8 predicted proteins | sample GraSoiAngelo_120_FD_185877 | JGI IMG/M metagenome (GOLD analysis project Ga0209153, IMG submission 185877) | Grasslands soil microbial communities from the Angelo Coastal Reserve, California, USA - 14_0919_09_20cm (SPAdes) (version 2) | ecosystem: Environmental > Terrestrial > Soil > Grasslands ...
CTCGAGTGCACCTGCAAGCCGAGCTAATGCGCGAAAGGGAAATCGCCGGAACAGCGATTTCGGTAAGACCAAGAGCAGGAATAGATAAACCGGAAGCGCGATTGCGAGAGCGAACAAGTATCCGGCGTGGCCGTACCATCGAACGAGTTGGGTGGTCAGCAGCAGCAAACCCAGTATGTCGGCTGCGTTCGTGAAGAGCAGAACGGTCGCCAGCAATCGCTCCGGATGTTTGAGCAGACGATTCAACCGCCGGGCCGCGGGTACGCCGCTCTTCACGTTCTGGCGCAAACGCACCGGATCGATCGAGAGAAGACCGCTCTCAATTCCGTTGAAGAAAAACGAAACAACCCAGCAACAAAAAATGATGAACCCCACGATCATGCCGCAGCCTCGAATACAGTTGTTTTTTCCAGCAGAACTTCCTCGATTCTTTTACGGCCGGATCGACGGACGGTAATGGCAAGACGCGGAATCTCGAGTTTTGTGCCGGTGGGAGGCACATAGCCCAGGCGAGTAAAAACAAATCCGCCGATCGTGTCTATCCCTTCCGCGTCGATTCGAAAACCAAGATGCTCGCGTAAATCGTCCAGACGCGCGTTGCCGTTAACCAGAAATCTGCCGTTTCCGAGCGGCTCGATGTAAAGGGCGACATCGCCCCGGGGTAGCGCATCGCTAAGGATCTCCTCCACGATATCGTCCATGGTGATGACTCCTTCGGTTCCGCCGAATTCGTCGACCACCACTGCCATTCCCTGAGGATGAGTCAGAAAAAGCTTGAGTAACTCCAGCGCGGCCATCGTCTCGGGCACAAAGGAGGGAGCGATGAGTTTTTCGGTGTAATGTTCCGACGGATCGAGCAGGAACAGTTTCACATCGATGATCCCGAGAACTTGATCGGGCGTATCGACATAAACTGGGACCCGCCGATGACGTTTCTCCTTTAACCGCGCGATCGCATCTTCGTTCGTCAAATCATCCGGCAGCATGAAACTATCCACGCGCGGCGTCATGCAGTCCTTGGCCGTCTTATCGCCGAGCTTCATGATTTCCTGGATCATTTCGGCTTCGCCTTCATACAAGGCGCCCTCTTCTTCACCCATTTCAATCAGCGTCTCCAGTTCCTCATCGCTCAAGCGCGCACGGGTGCGCAGATGCCTAGGCGTGAGAAGATCAACCACGAAAGCGCTGACTGTCTCCAGTCCGCGACCCATGCGGTCCAATAATGGCATTGATAATTTCAAGGTGAACGCGCCGATCGCTGAGAGCCTGTAAGGCGCCGAAATCGCCAGGAGTTTCGGAATCAAATCACAGAGCAACACCACGACAGCAAAGATCGCAATGCCAGCCAGCCACTGGGGAACGCGTCCTGCCAGCGGGCCCTCCCACAGAAAGAGAAGGCACAACACAACCAGGATCAGATTTACCAAGCCGTCGCCCAACAGCAGAACATTGAGAACACGACGCGGATTCTCCCGGAAAAGTTTTATGAATTTTGTGAGCCCCGCATGATGCACTTCCAAGCGGCGCAATTGATGTGGCTTGAGCAGAAAAAGCGCCGTCTCCACTGCGGAAAAGAGTGCCGAGCACAAAATCAACATTGCGATGGCGGCCAGCAACGCGGCCAGGGTAAGGCCGGTCATTTTCTGTGGGACGGCGTCGCGCGCCGCAGGGGTCGCCTCTCCCTCGCGAAGGAGAGGGGGCGGGTGAGATTGTCCTCGGAAGAGCTGGTAGTTGGTGGCTTGCTCATTCTCTGAGCTGCCATCAAATTAAGCTTTCCATGAGTAAAGGCGAGAGGATTTCGCAATTGGTAGCTGAGTTAGCTGAGGGCGTCGATCTGGGTGAGACAGAAGTCGCAAAAGACCCATTTTACCGCGCGTTTTTCCGTTGCTGGAACGAACAACGCTACTATGAGGCGCACGACGTGCTCGAACAGCTTTGGTTAAAGAAGGATTCAAGTGACGCGGATTTCTTTAAAGGCTTGATCCAGGCAGCGGGCGCTTTCGTTCATCTTCAAAAACAGTTTGAACACCCGTTGCACGTGAAGCATGGCAGGCGTTTGCGTCCCGCGGTGCGCTTGTTCCGGGTCGCTGAGAGGAAACTTTCACCGTTCGGTCCGCGGCGTCATGGGCTGGATATCACCGCATTTTGCCAACTCTTACATTCGTCCGCCGATCAGATCGTCGCGTCCGATTATAAAACCAATCCCTGGTCACCTCACGCTGCGCCGAAGCTGGAGCTCAGGTAGGAACATCGCTCTGCGCTGTCCGGACGACGCAGCGCGCCAGCACGATGATGATGATATTGCCTGTCCGTTGTTCAAGCTACTCAACGTCAACGGCACAATCGGGAACCACAACCCCAACGTCGCAAAGAACAATCTCGACTTGGCGGCAGTCACCAAACAAAGCAACCGCGGTCGGCTGCGAAAAGCAATCAGTTTTAGGATTCGGGTGGAACTCAGCAGCCTAATATCACTTCAAGGTCCGACCTCAAACAGGATCATCTCGCGCTTGGTATAGTCCGTGGCGCGAGCGATTGGATGCGCTTTTCGCGGCGCCCACTTTTGCGTTGACGCTGCTTCCGCTTCAGTATCGGCGCGGACGAGGAAATAATGTGTTTCCTCGGGCAGATCAGCGACGCTGCTTACATATTTGAGCGGCGCTTTTATATAGAAAAGTACCGGCACATAGCGTGGATTGACTGAATAAACTACCTCGTCGCCTGGCAAGACGGCGTTAATTGTAGCGGCGGCTTTTGTGACCCGCTGCCTGCCGCGCAGAGCAAGCGCGGTGAGCGGGTAGCCGATTCCGCCAACTACCAGCCCAAGTCCAATGAAAGCGGTTACCACTTTGGCAAACGGGTTCTCGCTCGCGACACCTATTTTCCCCGGCCAATGCAGCGCGCCATCGGCGTAGCTCATCGCCAGCAACCACGACGCCGGCACCAAGTACGGCATGCTGTATCGGGCAACTCCTCCGGGCACGAGGTTTACAATAAGAAAGGGCAGCACTGTCCCCCAGGCGAGCGCATGAGCAAGGTGCCGTTGATTGTGATCCCGAAATTTTGAAGATCGCAGAAACGGCAACAGAACAAGCCACGGCAGGAAATACACGAGGCTGCGCGGGATATTTAACGTCCAGTTCACAAATTGGAACTCAGTGCCTTTCAGCCTTTCAGTGAATTGGATCGACCAGTAGTGCGTCGCCAGGTGCATTGTTGTTTTTCTGGCAAAAGGAATGGCCCAGGCGGCAAAAATGCCGAGCATGATTGCAAGAGCGACGAAATGCGCAGGGTGAAGCAAGAGTCGCCAATTTTTGTGCTGCCAGACGACAGCCAGCACGATCGCATAGAAAAATACAAGAAGGGTGGGCCCCTTCGCGAGCATGCCAAGCCCAAGAAAAATCGATGCTGGTACCCAAATGAGCCACGCGGACTTCTTTTGAGTCCAAAAGCTCAGCCAAAAAATGATGGCCAGCCCGGAGAGCGAAACGTAGAGCCCCTCGATCTCGATCAAGCGGCCTTTTTCAATCATGCCGATATTCGTCAACCAGATCAGCGCTGCGGCCATCGAGCCCGTGGGACCAAGGCTCATGCTCGCGACGGTGACAAAAGCAATCGCCACCGCAAGCACAGCAAGCGCCGAAGGCAGGCGGGCAGTCCATTCATTTCGCGCGCCAAAAAATTTAAATGACCCCGCCACGAGCCAGTTTACCAGCGGCGGCTTTAAGAAATACGCTCTGCTGCCCACTTGCGGCACAACATAATCGCCGGTCTTGAGCATCTGGATGGCCGGCAAAATCCGGCGCCCTTCTTCTCCCTTGATGGCCAAACCCCCGAGCGCAGGAAGATAAACCACCGCCCAGACCAGGAGCACGATTGCCAAAGCTCGCATACGCGAATTCATCGGATGCTGGATGTTGGACATTGCGAGTTTAACGTCAAATCAAACCGGCCCGCAGCTTGACGAGCAGGCTTCACAAAGTTATCCTTAGTGTCTAGTCCGCGCGCTGATCGGAGTGGGAACTGGCGTCCCACTCTTTTTAGTCTGCGGGCTGCATGTTTTTATGAACGCCGAATTTATTGCCATGCTCGATTACCTGGAGCGGGAGCGCGGAATCAAACGCGAAATCCTGCTCGAGGCGGTCTCGAACGCTCTGCTCTCGGCCTCCAAGAAGAGCGTCGGCGCATCGCGCGATCTGCGCATCGATATTAACCCGAAGAGCGGTGAAATCCGGGCGCTGGCCAACCTGCTGGTGGTTGAGAATGTAACGAATCCACAGGATGAGATCGAGCTCTCGAAAGCGCGCAAGATCAAACCGGACGCGAACATTGGTGACACCGTGGAAGTAGAAGTCACACCGAAGAATTTTGGGCGCATCGCGGCGCAGACAGCAAAACAAGCGATGATGCAGCGGATTCGCCAGGTCGAGAAAGAAATGATTTACGAGGAATTTAAGGACCGCGCCGGGGAAATCGTCAGTGGAACTGTGCGGCGCTTCGAGCGCTCCGATGTCATTCTCGATCTTGGAAAATTTGAAGCCATCATGCCGCAGCGCGAGCGAGTCGTCGTGGAAGATTACAACGTCGGCGACCGCCTCCGCGCGTACGTGGTCGCGGTGGAGAACGGCGTTCGCGGCCCCGAGATCATCGTCTCGCGCAGTCATCCCAATTTCGTGCGTCGGCTTTTCGAGCTGGAAGTGAGCGAAATCGCCGATGGCACGGTGGACATTCGCGGCATCGCGCGAGAAGCTGGTTACCGCACGAAGATCGCAGTCTGGAGCGCGAACGAGAAAGTGGACCCAGTAGGTGCGTGTGTCGGCATGCGCGGCTCGCGGGTCAAAAACATCGTGCGCGAGCTTAACAACGAAAAGGTGGATATCATCCGCTGGAGCTCAGACCCAAAGGAATACGTTCTGGAAGCGCTCAAGCCCGCGAAAGTGAAAAACCTGGTTTTCGATACAGAGAAAAAAAGTGTGCAGATTTCTGTCGATGAAGATCAGCTTTCGCTCGCAATCGGGAAAAAGGGACAGAATGCACGGCTGACCTCGCGATTGACGGGTTGGGAGATCAATATTGGCAAGGACACATCGGCGACCACGGTGGTGGAACAAAAGGTGGCGCAAGCTGCGCAGACACTTGCCAGCGCGCTGCCTGTAACAGAAGAGCAGGCCCTCACGCTGGTGAAATCCGGCTTTACCAATTTAGAAGGATTACGCGATGCGGACGTACAGGATTTGGTGGATATTCTCGCAGTCGATGAAACAAAGGCACGCGAGATTTACGAGGCAGTGCACGGGCGCGAACTCGTACAATAACGTGGCTCTGCTTTAAGGGCTTGAGCCATGAGTGCAATTTTGAAGGAACAACGATGGCAACTAAGACGAGCAGCAAAACTGCAACGCGTAAACCGGCCACACACGCGGCCGCGCGCAAAACTACTGCTCGTCAGCCAGTAGCCGCGCCGAAAACAAAGGTTCTCAAGAAAGAACCAAAGCGGGCACCAGAGCATGCTGATGCGGCAGCGCCGGCTAAATCGTGCACGCTTGCGCCAAAGACAGAACCTCGACCTGCTGCAGCGCCGAGCCACGAACACGAGAGCGTTTCGCTCATAGATAGAAAAAAACCGCGCAAGAAGACTGAAGATGGCGAGGTAAAACCCAAACGGAACGTTTTACCTCCAATCTCGCGCATCCGAGCATCGATGGAGGCAACTGTTGCTCCGCCAAAGCCTGCGGCACCGGTGGAGGCGTCTAAACAAACGCCTCCGAGTCCAGCGCCGAGTGAGGTCGTGCCACCTTCCGCTGAGGCAGAAGTCGCGCCGCAGAAGATCATCCTCATCAAGCCTCCAATAGTTGTTAAGCAGCTCGCAGCCGAGCTTGGTTTAAAGCCGCATCAACTCATCGCCGAGTTGATGACGCATAACATCTTCGCCAACATGAACCAGACAATCGAGCCCGATATCGCGGCGAAGATCGCGGAGAATCACGGGTTCGTTCTGGAAAAAGAGCGCCGCGAAAAGGGCGCTGGCGTTCACAAAGTCGAACAGGTGGTCGTTGCACCTCCGCCACCAGTCATTGAAAAGAAAGAGGAACTCAAGCCGCGCGGTCCCATCATCACGTTCATGGGCCATGTCGATCATGGCAAGACCACGCTGCTTGACGCGATTCGCAAGACGCGCGTAGCGGCTGGCGAAGCGGGTGGAATCACGCAACACATCGGCGCTTACACCGTTAATCATAATGGTGCGACACTTACTTTCATCGACACACCGGGCCACGCTGCCTTCACCGCCATGCGCGCGCGGGGTGCTAATGTGACCGATATCGTCGTGCTGGTTGTCGCGGCCGATGACGGCATCATGCCGCAAACAACCGAAGCGATTAATCACGCCAAGGCCGCGCCGCATGTGAAGATCATGGTCGCCATCAACAAAATTGATCTTCCGGGCGCGAACCTCGACCGCGTGAAGAAACAACTCCAGGAGCAAGGTCTGACTCCCGAAGATTGGGGCGGCGAAACGATTATTTCTCCGGTTTCGGCAACAAAAGGCACTGGAATTGATCACCTGCTTGAGATGATCACGCTGCAAGCCGAGGTGATGGAACTCAAGGCCTCGCCTAGCGCCAGACCACGCGGCACTGTCATCGAAGCGCAAGTCGAAGCGGGGCGCGGTCCCACGGCCACCGTGATCGTGCAGATGGGCACATTAAAAATCGGCGACCCTTTCATCTGCGGCGATTACAACGGCAAAGTAAAATCGCTTCTCGACGATCGCGGCAAACCAGTCAAAAAAGCAGGGCCTTCGACACCGGTCAAAGTGCTAGGCTTCAGCGGTCTGCCTAATGCGGGCGACGAATTCCTCGTCATGGAATCCGAGCGCGAGGCGAAACAATTAAGCGACGAGCGGCTCGATGCAAAGCGCGCGAGCAAGTTGTTCGTTCCCCAACGCGCTACACTGGAAAGTCTGCTCGAAACCGCCGAAGGCAAAAAAGTTCTGCGCATCGTTTTGAAATGCGACACACAAGGCTCGCTCGAAGCGTTGGTCGGCGCGTTGAAACAGATTGAAAGCAAAAAGGTCGTTCTGGAAATAATTCACTCCGCAGTGGGACCGATTTCCGAATCGGACATTCTGCTGGCGAGCGCATCCGACGCTGTGGTAGTCGGTTTTAATGTAAAGGTCGAGGCGATGGCGGTGCCGGCTGCGAAACGCGAAGGCGTCCAGATCAAGCTTTACAGCATCATTTACGAATTGCTCGATCAGATCAAGGACGCCATGGCCGAGCTACTCGACCCCGAGCTTCGCGAAACAGTCATCGGGCACGCCGAGGTGAAACAAATTTTCCAGCTGAGCAAAGGCATCGTCGCAGGTTGTCTGGTCACCGATGGCCGCATCGCCCGTACCGCGCGCGCCCGTGTCGTGCGAAAGCGCCAGCCGGTTTACGACGGCGGACTTTCGACGCTGCGCCGTTTCCAGGACGACGTGAAGGAAGTGCGCTCCGGTTTGGAATGCGGGATCAAGTTGGGCGACTTCAGCGAGTATCAAGTTGGCGACGTGATCGAGTGCTATCAACTCGAGCAGTTTGCGCAGAAATTGTGACTCGTTAAAAGCAAAAGCCCATTGTCATTCTGAGCAAAGCGAAGAACCCAGCTACTTCCAAAGCGCATCCACAGTTTCGGTCGATCTTGCGATTCGAAGTAGCTGGGTGTTTCGCTTCGCTCAACATGACAAGCATTAGCGCCTGCCCCCTTCAACGCTCCAACGACCATGAAACATCGGCAACTTCGCTTAAACGAACTGGTAAAACGCGAGTTGAGCGGAATCATTGCGCGCCAGATAAACTTCGGAGGCGTGCTGGTCAGCATCAATGCTGTTGATGTCACGCCCGACCTGAAGAACGCCCACGTCTTCGTAAGCATTCTTGGTGCGGCAACCGGTCCGAGCGTGATCGATAAACTAGAAGCGCATCGTCCAGCACTGCAAGCTGAATTGTCTCGCCACGTCGTTTTGAAATACACGCCGCATCTAATTTTTCATATCGACGATTCCATCGAGCGCGGTGCGCGCGTTCTTGAGATCTTACAGGATCTCGAAAAATCCCGCGACGAGAACGAGTGAATGCTGTAGCCACGGCCCTGTGGGCCGTCTATCGTAGCGAGTCCTTCCGTTTTTTCCGGACCGCCCACAGGGCGGTGGCTACAAGATGACCACTTCAACATTTAACGAAATCGGCCAGGTTCTGCGCGAGCATCAGCGCTTTGCGATCTTGGGTCACGTTCGCCCCGATGGCGACGCGCTGGGCAGCCAGCTCGCGCTGGCGCTGTCGCTTCAGCAACTTGGCAAGGATGTTCGCGTTTGGAACGAAGACGGTATACTTGAGAAATATTCATTTCTGCCGCGCTCCGAGTTGTTGACCAAGCCGCCAGCGACCGCCGAAGACGTCGATGTCGCCATTGCACTCGACACAGCAATCCAAAGTCGGCTGGGAACCGTGCTCGCCGCGATTCGTTCGGCAAAAATTTGGATCAACATCGACCATCACCTCAGCAATCCTGGTTACGGCGATATGGTGATTGTCGATCCGAGCGCGCCGGCTACGGGAGAAATCATTTTCAGACTGATTAAGAGCCAGGGCCTGCCTCTCAATCATGACATCGCGGAGAATCTTTATGCCGCGATCTCCACCGACACCGGTTCGTTTCAGTATCCTAAAACCAGCGCACGCACGTTTGAGATAGCTGCGGAGCTCGTGCGCGTTGGGAGTCTCGATGTTGGGAAAATAAGTCAGCAATTATATGAGAGCCATCCCCGGCGCCGGCTGGAATTGTTGCGCGAACTGCTGCGAACCATGCGTTTCGAGTTCGGCGGTCGCGCCGCAAGCTTCAGTCTCACTTTAAAAACCGCCGCAGATCTCGCGGTTCTCCCCGAAGACAACGAAGGATTAATCGATCATCTCCGGGCAATTCGCGGCGTTGTCGTTGCGGTCTTTTTTGAAGAACTGGCTGACGGCAAAGTGCGTGTCAGCATGCGTTCGAAAGATGAAGCGGTCGATGTTTGCGCGATTTGCCAGAAATTCGGCGGCGGCGGGCACACACTGGCCGCTGGCGCCCGTGTTCGCGGAAGCCTCGCCGAGGTCGAAGGAAAGGTTCTGGAGGAAATTCGTGGAGTCCTTGAGCGCAAATCCTGACGGCGTGCTGCTGGTCGATAAAGCGGAAGGCATGACTTCGCATGACGTTGTCGCGCTAGCGCGGCGAAAACTGGCCACCAAGAAAATCGGCCATTGCGGCACGCTCGATCCAATCGCCACCGGTTTATTGCTGCTGACCATTGGGCGCGGGACAAAAGTTCAAGATTTGCTCATGAGCGAAGATAAGGAATATGCCGGCACATTTGTTCTCGGCGTGACGACCGACACGCAAGATCGAGAGGGCGAAGTGCTTCAGGAGCGACCGGTCCCACCGCTAACTGAGAATCAAATCCGCGACGTATTCGAAAAATTTCGTGGCGATTTTTATCAGTTGCCCCCGATGGTGTCCGCGAAAAAACACGCTGGCGTCCCGCTTTACAAGCTTGCCCGCCAGGGAAAAGTCGTGGAACGCGAGCCGCGTCTGGTGCACGTCTATCGCTACACAATCGACCGGATCGCGTTGCCGGAAATCGACTTCAGCGTCCTGTGCAGCAAAGGGTTTTATGTACGCACATATGTGCACGACATCGGCGAAGCGCTCGGTTGCGGTGCGCATTTGAAATCGCTGCGTCGGACGAAATCCGGCCGGTTCGACGTGGCGAACGCGATCACAGTCGATCAAATCAAAATCACAACGCGCGAAGAAATTCTCAAACGGATGCTCAGTCTCCCGGAAGTTTCAAGGATGCGCGGAGCGTGAGGAATGGAAACGCTTCGCTCCATCCCCGAGCTATCGACGTTGCCTGGCCCCCTATTTCTGGCCATCGGCGTCTTCGACGGTGTCCATCGCGGTCATCAGACAGTCATCTCGACGTCTGCCGGACACGCCCGGGCGGTGAACGGAACACCTGTCGTGGTCACATTCGATCCGCATCCGGAGAAAATATTGCGACCGGAAACGGCGCCTCATTTGCTCACTGCCACGCCGCACAAGATCGCTTTAATTCGCGATCTCGGCATGGCTTATCTTCTGATCATCACCTTCGATAAACAATTCGCTGCAACCGAGCCTGAAGATTTCGTGCAG
>Ga0209153_1001060_pt1 | contig 10192 bp, 12 predicted proteins | sample GraSoiAngelo_120_FD_185877 | JGI IMG/M metagenome (GOLD analysis project Ga0209153, IMG submission 185877) | Grasslands soil microbial communities from the Angelo Coastal Reserve, California, USA - 14_0919_09_20cm (SPAdes) (version 2) | ecosystem: Environmental > Terrestrial > Soil > Grasslands ...
GGGAGCGCCATTGCCCACGGTAGTGCCAAGGACAGAAGGAGTGACTGGGGCCGGACTGACTGTGATCGGTTGGCCGACACCAGCAGCGGTCGGCAATCCGCTCGGCGTTATTACGCCCGCGTTTACGTTCGGCGCGACACCGCTTGGGATGGAAACATGCGCACCACCGCCAACCCCGATGCCGCCCAGCGAACCGCCTGCACTTCCGTGACCGCCACTCGCAGCACTGCCTGAAGCACCTGCGGCCGCACCGACACCAGTTCCAGCTGCGCTCCCGGCTCCTCCCGCAGCGCCGCCTGCCGCACCAGCCCCGCCGGCCCCGCCCGCACCGCCGCCCCCGCCTGCACCACCGGCTCCGCCCGCACCGCCTCCGGCTGCATGCGCAAGCTCAGGACTGAACGCCAGCGTCAGCGCCAAAAGGACTGCGACAACGACATGCTTTGGTGCACCGGCCATGAGCAACCTCCCTGAATTGTCTTTCAACAGGGTCGAAGCTTTGCAGTTCCTTTTGGGGTTCGAGGTATCAACCAGCCATTAACCAATGTTGGTTTAATTGAAATTGGGCATTCGGGGCGCGTGTGCCGGCTTTGCGGGCCGGCCGTAACCGTAGGCATGCCGCAATGGCCCTGGACCCGGAAGAGTTCGTCACCCTGACAGATCACGGCACGATGAAACTGCGCTCAGCAATATTGCGAGCGATGACGTTGCTACCCAAGGAGCGCAGGCGGGCGACAATCCTTCGACAAGGCGAACCCGCGATCCTGAATTTCGAAGAGATCAAGGACCTTGCGGCACGCTGGGCCGAACGGCTCGTATCAACCGACTAGCTTTACCCGGGCAGTTGCCCGATCCCTCGGGCCGCGCTTCTCAATATCGCAAAAAAGAAAGGGGCTCCAACTTGCGCTGGAGCCCCTCAACGGTCGGGGCATTGCCGGGTATGTGCCCGAACCGTAGTTCTGGGGCGCGGTCTCGAAAAGACCGCGTCCCGGGAGGATCACATGTTGTAGGCGCGCTCGGTGTGCTCGGTGATATCGAGGCCTTCGCGTTCGGTCTCGACGTTGGCGCGCAGGCCGACGATGACATCGACGACCTTGTAGAGGATCGCCGAACCCACGCCCGACCACACTAGCGTGGTGCCGACGCCCCAGGCTTGCGAGGTCATCTGCGCCACGAAGTCGTAATCGGCGATCTTGCCGGTGACGTAGTCCATGATGCCGGTGCCGCCGAGCGCTGGGTTCACCAGGATGCCGGTGCCGAGCGCGCCGACGATGCCGCCGATGCAGTGCACGCCGAACACGTCCAGCGCGTCGTCATAGCCGAGCGTGTTCTTCACCACGGTGACGAAGAACAGGCAGACCACGCCGACGATGAGACCGAGCACGATCGCGCCCATTGGACCGGAGTAACCGGCCGCCGGTGTGACCGCGACCAGGCCGGCAACCGCGCCCGACAACGCGCCGAGCACGGACGGATGGCCCTTGACGATCCATTCCGCGAACATCCACGCCAGCGCCGCTGCTGCGGTTGCGACAAACGAGTTGGTCATGGCCAGCGCGGCGCCGCCGGTCGCCTCAAGGTTCGATCCGGCGTTGAAGCCGAACCAGCCGACCCAGAGCAGCGAGGCGCCGATCATGGTCATAGTCAGCGAATGCGGGGCCATCAGGTCCTTGCCGTAGCCGACGCGCTTGCCGACCAGGAGCGCGCCGACCAGGCCGGCGATGCCCGAGTTGATGTGCACCACGGTGCCGCCGGCGAAGTCGATCGCGCCCTTCTTGAAGATCCAGCCGGCATCGGCGTTGACTTCGTCAAGCTTGGCCTGCGCCGCGGTCTTTGCAGCCGCATCACCCGCGGCTGCGAGCGCCTTGACCGCATCGGAGATCGCATCCGGTCCTGCCCAGTACCAGACCATGTGCGCGATCGGGAAGTAGATCAGCGTCACCCACAGCGGGATGAACGCCGCGAACGTCATCTGGAAGCAGACATAGACGAGCTCGGAGATGTTGGCGTCGACGCTAAACGTCGCCGCCTTGGAGTCCGGGGTTACGCCCATCAGGAAGGCCTTGGAGAAGCCGCCGATGAAGTCGGAGCCGCCGGTGAAGGCGAGGCTGTAGCCGTACAGCGCCCAGATCACGGTGACGATGCAGACCGTGTAGAACACCTGCATCAACACCGAGAGCATATTCTTCGAACGAACGAGGCCGCCATAGAACAGCGCAAGGCCGGGGATGGTCATCAACAGCACCAGCACCGTCGATGTCAGCATCCAGGCGTTGTCGCCCTTGTTGACGGTTGGCTCCGCGTAGGCTGCGGTCGCGGCGAACAAGCCGACTGCGAGGGCCGCCAATCCCGCGCGATAGGGACGTTTGAACGTCATTTTGATTTACTCCTGAATGGTAGGGTTGAGCGCGAAATCAGAGGGCCGCGGCATCCGCCTCACCGGTGCGGATGCGGACCGCATGGTCGAGGTTGATGACGAAGATCTTGCCGTCGCCGATTTGACCGGTTTTGGCCGCTGAGGTGATGGCCTCGATGGTCTTGTCGACTTGATCGGAGGCGATGGCGACCTCGATCTTGATCTTGGGCAGGAAGCTCACCGCATATTCGGCACCGCGGTAGATTTCCGTATGGCCCTTCTGCCGGCCATATCCCTTGACTTCCGTCACCGTCAGACCGTGAACGCCGATGGCGGTCAAGGCGTCACGGACTTCTTCGAGCTTGAATGGCTTGATGATCGCCATAACAATTTTCATGGGTCCTATCCCCGCTTGGGCCCGGTGCAGGACAGACCGGGCGTTCTCGACTGAGGTTCACCACGGAGAAAGTTCACTACGCGGGCACAGCCGGGACCATTAGAATCAAATGCCGTGCCAGATCGCGCGTGTTCCCTAACGAACTATGAACGCGGACTTTTTTGTGCTTTGCGGGGATTGGCCCAGGCCGCGCCATTCGGTCGCGCCTAAAACTTAATCATGGCTGCCCAAATCAAAGGCGGGACAAGCTGCGGACACAATTCTGCTCATCGGCAGAGCAGAGAAGCGGTATCAGGATGGGGCTATGCGGTCGGCTCCAAGGTATGTTCGCCCGAAGAAGGCCTCAGAGCGCGTCGCTGTCGGTCTCGCCAGTCCGGATGCGAAGTGCGTGATCGATCGGGGTCACAAAGATCTTGCCGTCGCCGATCTGCCCGGTGCGCGCGTTGGAGGTGATGACTTCCACCGCCTTGTCGGCCAGTTCGGACGCGACCGCGATCTCGATCCGCAGCTTGGGCAGAAAGTTCACGACATACTCCGCGCCGCGATAGATTTCGGTGTGGCCTTTCTGGCGGCCATAGCCCTTGACCTCCGTCACCGTCATGCCGTGCACGCCGATGGCGGTCAGCGCCTGGCGGACCTCGTCAAGCTTGAAGGGTTTGATGATCGCGACGACGAGTTTCATGGGTGCGGCCTTCGTTTTCGGAGGATCTTGCGCAGATTGGCGGGCGCAGCGGACTGCAGCCGGTCAAATCTGGCATCTTTCCGGGCAAATGGCACAAAAAACTTGCAAGGCGCGGCAGAAAACATTTCGGGCTCTGTACAGGCGTCTGGATCGTCCGTCAGAATACGGGTTCTTCGCAAGGCCACGTATTAGAGCTGCCGCCGCATCGGGCGCGCTCACAAGCAATAAGACTCGCCAAGCAATAATGAGGGGGTACCCAAGATGGAGAACCGGTCCTGGTTCTATGCGTCCCAAGGTCAGCAACAGGGTCCCTATCCGGAAGCGCAGCTTCGCGACCTGATCGTACGAGGAGTTGTCCGGGCCGATACGCTGGTCTGGTCCGAGGGGATGGCCGGCTGGCAAAGGGCCGGCGAAATTCCGGACCTGGCGCCGGGCGGCCCCTCGCCTCCCGCCGTTCCGCAATCCGGCGCGATGATGAACGCGAGCGGACAGGGCGGAAATCCGTTGTCGCTCGATATCGGGCTATGGTCCTACCTCGGACGAGGCCTCTTGTTCGTCATCGGGCTGTTGCTCGTTGTTCCAGCGCCCTGGACGTCGACGAGCTTCTACCGCTGGATGGCGTCACGCATTCATGTGCCGGGGCGGCCGAACTTCGCCTTCACCGGGCAGCCGATGGACCTCTGGTATGTCTTCGTGATCCTGGGGTTGATGAGCTATGTCGGACTAACTCACAGCTCTATTCTGCAGCTTCTCGCCATCCCCGCGCAGGCGTTTCTTTCGTGGATGATTGTGCGCTGGGTCGCCGCCAATCTCAGCTCGAACGGCCAGCAGCTTCCGCTCTCGTTTGACGGCAGCGCGCTGGCCTATGTCGGCTGGTCGGTGCTGATGTACGTTTCCTTCATCACCATCATCGGCTGGGCCTGGGTGATCACGGCCTGGATGCGCTGGAATTGCAGCAACGTCAGCGGCACGCGGCGCGAGATCGTCTTCAACGCGACGGGATTGGAAGTGCTGTGGCGAACCCTGGTGTTTGTCGTGGGATGCGCATTCCTGATTCCCATTCCCTGGGTGCTGCGCTGGTACACAAGATGGTACGTGTCGCAATTCGCACTGGTTGAGCACGGCGCTTAAGCTGCGCGCGTGAACACGCGATCACTTGCGCTCGCGCACCGAGCCTTCCTGCGCGACTGACGCCACCAGGGTGCCGTCGGGCTTGAAGATCAGGCCGCGGGTCAATCCGCGGCCGCCTTGCGCGCTCGGCGAGTCCTGCGCGTAAAGCAGCCATTCGTCGGCGCGAAACGGCCGGTGAAACCACATCGCGTGATCGAGGCTCGCCGGCATCATGCGCTTGTCGAACAGCGTGCGGCCATAGCGCGCCATGACGGCGTCGAGTAGCGAAAAATCCGACGCATAGGCGAGCGCGCACATATGCAGCGCCGGATCGTCGGGCAGTTTGGCGGCGGTGCGGATCCAGACATGGATGCGGCCGTCGTCGATCCTCTGGCCGAAATAGCGGCCGAGCTCGACCGGGCGCAATTCGATCGGGCGATCCGATTCATAATAGCGGCGGATGAAGTCCGGCATCTCGCGGAACATCGGCTGCTTTGCGACTTCCTCGGCGGTCAATTTCTCCGGCGGCGGCACGTCGGGCATCTTGTCCTGATGGTCGAACGAGCCTTGCTCCTCGGCATGAAACGACACCATGATCGAGAAGATGGCGTTGCCGTGCTGGATCGCGGTGACGCGGCGGGTCGAATAGCTCTTGCCATCGCGCAGCCGCTCGACCTGATAGATGATCGGGATCTGCGGATCGCCCGGCAGGATGAAATAGCAATGCAGCGAATGCGGCAGCCGGCCTTCGACGGTGCGGCACGCCGCCACCATCGCCTGTCCGATCACCTGGCCGCCGAACACCCGCTGCCAGCTCGTCTTCGGGCTCGAGCCGCGAAACAAATTTACCTCGAGCGGCTCGAGATCAAGGATGGAAATCAGGTCAATCAGTCCTTTGGACATGAAAGCGCTTTCGGTTGGGTCGACGAACAAATGAGGAAATGGGGTTAACGAGCCTTGTTTGGTGAACCTGTTTCGCCCAGCTATAGTCAGGTAGCAAGAGCATGAGTAAGCAAGTTCCCGGGACAGTTCGCATGTCAGCACAGCGCAGCATCGTCATTGGCGGGGGGGCGTTTGCCGGTCTCGCGCTGGCGGTGGCGCTGCGTCAGGGACTTGGCAGCGATATCCCGATCATCGTGGCCGATCCGGCGCTTGCGACGCGGCCGAGCCGCGATCCGCGGGCCACCGCGATCGTCGCGGCCTGCCGGCGGCTATTCCAAACGCTGGGGGCGTGGGAGCGCGTTGCGGACAAGGCGCAGCCGATCCTCGACATGGTCGTCACCGATTCCAGATTAGAGGACGCGATCCGTCCGGCGTTTCTGACCTTTGCCGGCGATGTCGAGCCGGGCGAGCCGTTTGCGCATATGGTCGAAAACCGCCATCTCGTCGACGCGCTGGCCGCGCGTGCCGAGGCGGAAGGCATCGATCTTCGGGCGAGCGCCGTGACGTCGTATGATTCGCGCTCAGACGGTATCGACGTGACGCTCGGCGACGGCAGCACCATCCAGGCGAGCCTGTTGGTTGCCGCCGACGGCGCGCGCTCAAAACTGCGCGAACGCGCGGGCATCGCAACCCATGGCTGGGACTACGATCAATCCGGCATTGTCGTCACCGTCGGCCATGAGCGCGAGCATCATGGCCGCGCCGAGGAGCATTTCCTGCCCGCTGGTCCCTTCGCGATCCTGCCGCTGAGCGGCAAGCGCTCGTCGCTGGTGTGGACCGAGAAGCGAGCTGAGGCCGCGCGCATCACGGCCTTGAGCGAGGACGAATTCCATGGCGAGCTCGAGCAGCGCTTCGGCCTGCATCTCGGCGAGATCAAAGCGCTCGACAAGCCGCGGGCGTTTCCGCTGTTCTATTTTGTCGCGCGCTCTTTCATCGCCGAGCGGATGGCGCTGGTCGGCGACGCCGCGCACGTGATCCACCCGATCGCGGGGCAGGGCCTCAACATGGGGCTTCGGGACGTCGCGGCGCTGGCCGAAGTCGTGGTCGATGCGGCCAGGCTCGGCATCGACCTCGGGCAAGCCGACGTGCTGGAACGCTATCAGCGCTGGCGGCGGTTCGACACCATGGCGATGGGTTTTGCCACCAACTCGCTGAACTTCCTGTTCTCGAACCAATCCACGCTGTTGCGCACCGTGCGCGATATCGGGCTTGGGCTCGTCGATCGTGCGCCGCCGCTGAAAAACATGTTCATCCGCCAGGCCGCGGGGCTTGTCGGCGAAGTGCCGCGGCTGTTGAAGGGCGAGGCGCTGTAAGAATCAGCGTCGTCGCGAAAGCGGGACCGATCAATTCGGATAGGGATCCCACTTTTCAGGATGATTGTGGTCAAGCCGACGCAACTGCCTTGGACCACCGCCGTGCATCTCGCTTTGCGGATACACTAAGTCCCAAAGCTCTCCGGTCTCCACGTGACGATAAAGAGTTGCCCAATTTCCTCTCTTTAGTTCAACGAGCTTGGCAAGCAAATCATCAATCGCCTTGGTGCCGCCTTCTGCGACCATTTTGCCGTCGCGAAAAATCCAGACATCGGTAAGTTCGGTTAAGAATGGCATTCGCAGCTCACTCAATCTTCCTTGCTTCTTCCGGCAGCATGATCGGGATGCCGTCGCGGATCGGATAGGCGAGTTTGGCCGAGCGCGAGATCAATTCCTGTTTCGCCGCGTCGAATTCGAGCGGACCCTTGGTGATCGGGCAAACCAGGATTTCCAGCAATTTGGGATCGACGGTGTTTTCGGGACGTTCGGATGAAGCATTCATGCGCGGTCTCCGGCATTATTTTTCGAATCACTTAGCACATCGAACTTGGCGGCGCCTCATTTTGAAGCGAAGCGCAGCAATTCATCGAGCACCTCCTGCATTCGCCGTTGCGGCAAGGCCTGGTCCGACAGGGCAAAGCCAAGGAACGCCCAATAGAGGATTTGCGCCCGCCCCCGCGCGGTCCCGCTCGCAAGCCCGGCCGAGCTCAGCAGGCTTTCAATATAATCCAGTCGGCGGCGGTCGATGGCCTGCACCTCCGCGCGCGCAGCGGAATCGACCGTGGCCCAGCTCCGCACCGCTTTTTCCAGCGCCAGTTTGCCGCTGAACGCCCGGTGCAGCAGCGCCGGCAGCGGGTCGTCGGAGGCTCTCTCGAGATCGGCAATGATCGCTTCGGCCGCGACCTCGCGCCAATGCTTCAGGATCGCGGCGTGGAACGCGCCGATATCGGCGAAATGCCAGTAGAAGCTGCCCCGCGACACCCCCATCGCCTTGGCGAGCGGCTCCGCCTTCAGCGCCGTAAAGCCGCTCCTGGCGAGGGTTTTGAGGCCCTCGTCGAGCCAGTCTTTTGCCGTAAGTTGATCGCCCATGGCTCGTTCCCTGCGGCAATCCACCATACACCACTGTATTGACAGGTGCCAGCGCGCGTCCTAATTCCCATACAGTACTGTATGGGATGCTGTATGGAGCAAGGCCGATGCGCGACCTTTTGCTGCAATGTTCTGGGCTGGTCGCGGTTGTGGTGGCGCTGATCCACGGCGTGCTCGGTGAGGTGAAAATATTCCCGCGCGTCACCATCGAGCCGGCGCGCTCGCGGACCCTGATCCGGCTGGTATGGCAGGCTTCTACAGTAGCCTGGATCGGCTGCGGTGTACTCCTGATCGCGGCGCCCTCGATGGCGTCGGAGCCGGCGCGGCACTGGATTGTCGTGACGCTCGCCTGCGTGTTCGCCTTCGGCGCGCTCGGCAATGCGCTCGCGACGCGGGGTAAGCATTTTGGGTGGATCGCGCTGACCGCGGTCGTGGCGCTCGCCGTCGCCGGCTACTAGCGCATGATCCGGAAAAGTGAGCACCGGTTTTTCTAGCGCTTCGGACCCAAGACGCGCACCTCGGTCCCAATACCGCGACTCCGCCTCGATCGATCGCACGCCAGCGGCCACCTCGCGTACTTTGGTTTTGTTCTAATTCTAATGTGGAGCGATTCCAATCGTTCGCTGCATTTCTAGTCGCACAATCCTTTTGCAACGGTGTTTAGGTCCCCGAATGCCGCGGAGCCTTTGATCTCCGCAGATTTGGGGGACCCATGTTTTCGCGCCAGCTCGCGCAGTTGCCTGCTCCGGTGTTTGCATCGACGCGCCACTTCGCTCTAACAACGTTTCTCGTGACCACGGCGGTATCGATCATCGGCTGCGGTGGCGCCCGGGCCGCCGACGGCGACGCGAACGAAGTTCTGATGAAGAAGCTTGCAAAGATGGAGCAGCGCATCGAGATCCTCGAAGCCGAGCTCAAGCAAAAGCAGACTGCTTCCGCCGAGAAACAGACCTCCTCGTCCGGCAAGAACGGCAAACCGGCGATGGTACAAGGCTCGCCGAAAGACGCCAACGCGGCGGCGCTGCCGGATCAGCCAAAGGACGCGCCGGACAAACCGGCACCAAAATCAAAGCCGCTCGATGTGGCGACGCCACCGCCGGACAAGCCGATTCTCGGATTGGCGCCCTCGCCCGTTGCGGGTCTCAGCATCGGCGCTTACGGCGAAATCAAATTCGGCGCGATGCAAAACCCCGCCGCCAACGGCCAATGGCAAAACGGCTTCGACGCGGCCCGGTTCGTGCTGCTGCCGACCTATGCGATCACCGACAACATCATCTTCAACGCCGAGATCGAATTCGAGCACGCCGGCTCCGGCTTCGATGCCGATGACAAGCTGCATGGCACCGCCGAGATCGAGCAACTCTGGATCGACTTCAAGATTGTCGATCAGTTCAACTGGCGCGCGCCCGGAATCGACCTGATACCGATCGGCTACATCAATCAGCACCACGAACCGACCCAGTTCTACAGCGTCAATCGCCCGGAACTCTACAATGGCCTCATTCCATCGACCTGGATGGCCGGCGCGAGCAGCGTTTACGGAACGATCGCGGACGGTCTCACCTACCAGTTTCAAGCAAGCTCCAGCATCGAGGACTTTGGCGGGGATTTCGGCCTGCGCACCGACGCCAACACCGTGCCGCCGTTTCCGATCGGTTACGCCCCCGGCATCAGCGGTCTCGATGCGCTGGCACTCTCGAAACCTGCCAAGGGAGACTTTCGGCAGCTCAGCGATACGGTTGCCTATGCGGGGCGGCTGGACTTTACGCCGCCGGTTCTGCCCGGTTTTGCTGGCAGCATCAGCGGTTACTTCAGCCCCGACGTGACCCCGCGCGGGGCCTACGCCGACACCGGGGCATTGCTCGGACGCAACGGCGTTGCAATGTTCGACGCCGAATTCCGCTACCGCGTGCCCGACACCGGTCTCGAACTGCGCGGTGAATACGTCCACGTCAACTTCAGCCATCCTGAAAACCTGCGCGCCAACAACGACACCGATCCCACCGACAATGTCGGTAAGTCGATGTTCGGCTATTCCGGCGAGGTCGCCTATCACGTCCCGATGGGGACCATCCTCAACACCGAGTGGGAGGCGGTGCCGTTCTATCGGTACACTTATGAAAATCTGCAGACCGCAGGTTTTGCGGGCACCGACGCAAATCTGCCGACGGGGGCCGGCCAGCGCCAATTCCACACCGCTGGTCTTGCGGTCTTCCCGTCGCCGAAATTGGTGCTCAAGGCAACCTACCAACGGGTGATCGACAAGAGCGTGGTCGGCGCGCTCTCGGATTCGTTTCTCGGCGGCG
>Ga0209153_1001062_pt1 | contig 10188 bp, 13 predicted proteins | sample GraSoiAngelo_120_FD_185877 | JGI IMG/M metagenome (GOLD analysis project Ga0209153, IMG submission 185877) | Grasslands soil microbial communities from the Angelo Coastal Reserve, California, USA - 14_0919_09_20cm (SPAdes) (version 2) | ecosystem: Environmental > Terrestrial > Soil > Grasslands ...
GAGTTGATTATGAGCTGAGCGGCTTTGTACAGACCTGTATTACTTTGTATCTACTTGGATGTGTTGGTATGAAAATCGGGGAGAAAAGAAAAGACCTCTGCCCGCATGGGTGAGGCTTAGTCGTGGGCGCAAGCCCGAACGCGGACTCTCTTTTTGTCAGTCGTTTACTCTGGACTTTGAGCTGAGATTAGTTTCGATCTCTCGCGCAGCCACCCCTCGACCTCGTCCACTCCCCAGCGGTCGCCTTCGACGGCGAGCACCATCTCGACCGTCTCAGCCGGGGTCGCCGTCACCTCATAGCCGTTCCTGAAAAGGAACTCGTCAGTAATGGCGGTTGCGGTGCGCTTATTACCGCCGACCCAGGGGTGATTCTTAATGAGTCCGAAGCAGAGCGTGGCGGCTTGTCGTATGAGGTCTGCGCCCTCGAATGCGGCGGCCTGTTGCGGGCGGGCTAGTGATGACTCGACGAGGGCGCGGTCGAAGACGCCGTAGCGCCGCTCGCCGAGTAGCCTCATCAGACGGATGTGGAGGAAGACGGACTCGGCGAAAGTGACGTAGTTCGCCTCCTCAGTCGCCAAGCCGCTTCATCTCCTCGAAGGCGTCCTTATATTTGTCATGGATACGGCGCACGGACTCATCCAACTCCGGCGAGGGCGGCGGTAACACCTCCACCTCAATAGCCCCTTGCGCCGCGTGCAGCACGGCCACTGAGCCGGAAGACACGCCCATTGCCTGTGCCATCTCATCGGGGATTTCAATCACCCAACTGTCGCCTGCCTTGTGGGGCATGAGTTCACCACTCATCAAATTATACCTCGCCGCCAGCGTCTATTTGTAACACCGCTTAGTTTTTCACCCCGGCCATTCTACATCGTAGAGATTTAGAGCTACTAACAAAACCGTTCGCGGCGGGTCTTCAGGATGCGGACAGCTTGGCGGATAGCGGGATAAGCGGGATCGCTGCGGAGCAGGAAGCGCGAGCCGTGATGTTCGTGCCCGCAAGATACATCAGTTATGATCCATGTAGATGTCTTCCCGCGAGTAAGTCCCCTCATACCCGACCGGCAGATGCTCTAAGCCCTCGGCTAGCGCGTTCATGTCTCGCTCGAACTCTTCCAAGGAAGGTTCGGCTATCGCATCCTGTGGCAGTTCCAGACCGGCGAGTACCTCTTGCAAAAGATTGTCCACCGACACGCCTCTGGCTTTGGCGAGAGCGGCCAGTTTGTCGGCTATTTCGGGTCGAACTTCGAGGTGCATCGACATAGGCGTTACTCCTGCAAATCAACTATGGATTTAATATACCCTCCGATAGTTAAACCCAGCAAGAAATATCGGCGTAACGTCCTTCATGATACACCAATTCATCAAGCGCGAACTGCGTGTTCTACTCAGCGAGGATTACGGCCGCTTCCTCGGTAGTGTGTCAGGCAGGGATGTCGGAAGGTTGCGTGAGGTCGTACAAATGCTGGCTCAGCGTTCCCGCTCATCCTCCCGCTGTTCTCGCTCCCTGACAAAGACGAGATGAGTTACCGTGTCCCAAGCATTGTGAATGCCAGCGAAGAGTAACAGCAGCGCCGCGGTGCCGACCGCGAACAGGGCCGGGCGCGTGTAGGGGCGGGCGGCGAATGACGACCCGGTTAGTATGGCGTATGCCGCCAAGGGCAGCAGCACATGAAACAGCCAGTCCTCGAATACGGGCCGGTAGGCGGTTTGCCGTCGCATACGGCGGGCCACGACGACTGTGTACACAATCCCGCTGAGGCCCACCAAACCCCAGAAAATTGCAACTATGCCGATTCCGTCCCATGGAGCGCTGACAACGGCTGACAGCAACAGCACGACTGCGAAATGAACGACGCTCGGCGTCGTGAAGGTGTTGCTCGCTTGCGCTTCACCTCGTTTGACGGGCCTGCCAGTGATGAGGGTTAGGACGACGAACTGCAACCCGACGGAGAGATACCGCTCAACACGGCAGCGTGGCATGAAAAGCGTGAAGCGACCTTCACGGATTGTCTGGCATTGGTGCGACAGCATTTATGGCGGTCTCGATATTTAGTGAACTCTGCTCGACAGGCAGAGTTCGTGCAAATTCCCGGCAAGGTACTGGACCACTTGTTTTCTGCCTTGCTCTCGCGGCTTAGTTGGATAAAGTCGAGTCATAAGCTCCTCTTTCCAAAGTCGCGCCATAATGTCGTTTTGTTGTTTTGGTATGTTATTAGCTGTCGTGCCACTAATTTATTTTTGAAGGGCTACGGAAGGTCGGCAATCTTGTCGGAGCCGAGACCACGAGCGAGACCCCACGATCTGGTCGTGCCGGGACCAATGTATTCCTGTACATTGGCGACCAAGTGCTCTTTGAGCCAGTCAGTTGGAGTGACATCCGGTCTGCCGGCCGCATAATCCGCCAGCGCCTTGAGCAGTTCCTCCGCCTTGGCGTCGTCATCCAGCATCCAGAAACTCGTTTTAGGCTCTAGGCGGTGCAGCTCTTTTGCCAGCTTGATAAGTTCCGCGTCGCTCAGGCCCTTCTTTATCAGTACATACTTGTTCACGATCCGAAGCCTGCTAGCGAGAGCGCCTAGCACCTTGACGGGCAAGCCATGGCCGACAATTCCCTTCTCCGCCTCCTTGACATCTAAGCGCCGACCGTTTGTCCACTGTAGAAGTTCGATTGCCTCTTTGTTCTTTAGCTCGGTAGCGAGCATCATCGGGGTATTGCCTTCCCCGTCTTTGGCATTCACGTCGGCGTTAAGGCTCAACAGGTATTCGATGATCTCCGTCTGGCCCGCTTTGGCGGCTGCGTGGAGCGGCGTCCGCCCGCCTTTATTCCTGGCCTCAATATTTCCCCCTTTAGTCACGAGCAGTTCTGCAATATCCTTCGACGCGGCCATGTGCAAGGGAGTGTCGCCCGCGAGGTTCACGGCATTAACGTTTGCTCCGCCGGCTAAGAGCAGTTCTGCGCTTTCGAAATCCCCCGCCGCGGCGAGGTGCAGCGGTGTCTCACCCGATTCATTCTTCGCATTCGGGTCGGCATTCTTAGCGAGCAGAATTGCCAGAATCTTGTTATGGCCTACTGCACAATGAAGCGCCGTTCCGTCTTCGTTACTCGCACTGATGAGCGCAGGGTTTTGTTGTAAGAGTCTGCGCACGAGGCCTTCGTCTTCATCCGTCACTGCGCCGAAGAACTCGTCGCGCGCCTCCTCGGTCGGGGCCGCCGGTTTCGACTTCTGGTCACTCGGTACCGGTTGAACTCGTTGGGCACTCGCCCCTTCCAGAGCCAATAACATGAGCGCGAGCAACCCAAGAATGTGCATTGTGGTTTTCGACATTTTCTGTTTCTTTGTCCCTAAGCGCAGTTCCGCATACCAAGCCGAAAGTAATTTATGCGCTTCGCTATCAAGGAACGATGCAGTTTTCCAACTCAACGTAACCCTTTCCGTCAAAGCCACCACCAAAGCCGCGCACAGTTCCTTCAACAATCGTTTCTTGACCACCCACTATTTCAGCTAATCGGGAGCTTTGTGACTTGTTGAAATAACATCGTGTTTGCGCATAACCTCCCGCCGGGGAATGAAAGGTCAGGGTAATTCTGCCGTCTTTCAACACATCAATTGAATTTACCGTGCCGTGGACGCGAATTCTTTTTCCGCCGTAAATCTGGTTGGCGCGGACCTCATTTCCTTCAAACTCAAGGACCAATTTCCCTGCGTGAATAGCTTCCGACGGAGCGATTTGAGGACTTGCTGACTCAGTAGAAGATTGCGTGACCGTCGCGGTAGCAGCGGCAAGTTCTCTCTCGATGCTCAATCCCTGCTCGGTAAAGCTGATCTTGTCCGGCGAGATGCCGGTGACTGCCAGTAGATTCAGGCCGGCAAGTTGCTGGCTTGACTTCAAGCTCTCCGCGTTACCACTTTTTCCTTCCTGATAGGTGGCGAGCGCGAGGCCGGTGTAGATCACCAACGCTTCGTACAGCTCCTGCTTCTGTCGATCCCCGACGCCGCTCAGCGCGTTACCCTCGACCAGTGCGCTCGCAATCGCATCTCGTAGCTCCAAAACCTGCGGGTCTGGCGGCACGCCTGCGTCGTGATAGACGTTGGCATTAACGGCAAAGAAGAAACTCAACGCGAGGGCCAAGTCGTTGGGCTTGCCAATCTTTTGCGCTTCTTTGTCAAACTCCTGAAGGATTGTGCTCAGGATGGTAAACACCTGTGGGTTTTTGGCATCAATCAGATTGGCTATCTCACGCGTCTTGAGTTGCGTGCCCGTCGCGCGAAAATGCAAGGCGGCATCGTTCAGTTGCGCGGCTGGTGCGGCTGCGTTAGACGCTGTCCGCGCAGTTGAATTCGTGTCGGCACGCTTGGCCGCGAGATTCTTCGCCGGCCGTCGCTGAGCGTAGCGATCCATGATGATGTTTGTAATCGTCGCGCTCGTTGGATTGTTCCAGTTGCCGCCGAGGCCGTCCGTGTACTGTGCGGCGACCGGCACACACGTAACGAGCACCAGCAGAATCATGCACCAGCAACGACGTTGACTCAGAACATTTCTGTTCATAATTGATCTCCTGAAGACAGCAATCGGACAAGCTCGTCTTGAGTCGGCGACGGCGTCAGAAGAGGAACCAGGAAGACTGAGTCGGTAGGAGCGAAAGGCCTTGCTGATCTAGCGACGGCAGGTAGAGCCGGTTGACGAGGTTAACGAAGAATAATTAACCGGAGCTATACGCGCCGATAGTATGCTTAATTAAACGACCAGTCAATGATTGTGTCGTAATGCCGCAACGGCCGTTATGGCAATCCTCGAAGCCGAAGGAAGTAGAAGCAGTGCTACTTAAAGGACGGGGGTCGTGTTTCTGCATCAGCAAAATTGCGGAAGACTCACGAACTTGGCGCTCCCATAATTTTGATGACGCCGGCAAGCGGCCGACAGGGTTCTTTGTAAATCGCCTATTGCGGTAATCCGTCACGGCGCAGCAAATCTTGAAAGCGCAGGTTCTCGCGCAGAGGGTCAAGGCGCGGGTCAATCTTGAGCATAACAAGGTCGTAAGCACGATCCTCGTACATCTGGTTCAGTATGGCCACCTCGTTGTTCAGCTTGAGGATGACCACTGTGGCTCTGCCTGCTTGTGTGAGGGTAGAGGTCATACGTTTTAAGTTCTTCACCTTTATTCCTTTCAGCTTGTGAACCACCTACCTCGGTCTTACAAGTAACCATGCGTCCGCTGAGGTTGCGTTTCTCCAAGTGATTTTGCTTTTTCACAGCTTCCATAATTTTGAGCAACTCTGCCCGTGTTATTGAACAGCCAGACCGCTTGGCAGGTCTGTGAGTTTCTCCAGTTCATCGACGCTGTTTATGTTTACGACCTGGCCGCTTCCATCGAGCTGAACTTTGATCACACTGTATAAAGAAGGAAGGCCGTTACGCTGATCACAAACTATTACTTTCCCGGTTCTGCCTCCATGCCAGCCTCGACGTATTCTGACTGCCGCGCCTAGCAAATTATCTGTTGCCATATTTACCTTTCTCTAAATGGAACCATATGTATTCTGAAACGATCTCTTTACCGTCGCGCTCGCGGCGAACTGTTCACCGTTTGAGCCTCGCTCTCGTTCTCATTGTTGAGACTGCTCCGGGGCATAGCGCATGAGCAAGTCAAACTGCGTGTGATCCAGTGGGTGCCCCCGGCCCAGGTTGATGAATGGATCGTCCACCAGCCAGAAGCACAAGTCGCCTCCACCCTCTTCTGATGCGAGTTCCTTAAGCGCATGCCCATCAAAGATCATCGGTTTGAAGAGGAACATTCCCGGGTGATGGCTGCGCGCGTGCATCGCCGCGTTGCTGCTGCGAAAGACCGGCAGGCGCAGACGACCATAATCATCAAGCGCGAACCAGTCGCCATTGGCGCGCTGCATGGCATACAGACTGCTCATCACTTCTCTACTCATTTCGTGAACCACAGACAAGAGCCGTAGTTGAAGCTGTGTGCCGTTTCAGCGGCGGAGCGCTGGTTTGCCCGGCTTTTGTGTCGCTGAACACTCGTTATGGCGCACGTGATTCGTATAACTCGGAAGGAGGAGAGAAATAGTAAGCTCCGGTCATCTTACCCCGCCCCAAATTGAACTGCCGGCGCGCGCCGCAGTTCATGCAGGTGCAGTAGGTTTCACTGTCTTGGGTGAAAGGAGGACTCATCTGTTTGTGCCAGCAGCCGAAGATACGCGTGAGCCACCGCATCGGAGTTGATATTAGCGTTGCTGAATCAACACGATTCGGGTATCGCTTTAATGATGCTTGGGTGATCTTCATCATCACTTCTTCCCCCTTCCCGCGCTGCTTCCTTGCGATTTTGCGCTCCCTCTAGCCTGCCCCTCCGGACATCACCCCCGGCTTATCATCTTCCTGTAGTTCAGAAATGAGGGCTTCTGTTGTGAGCATCAAGCCTGCGATTGACGCAGCGTTTTGCAGCGCGCAGCGCGTGACTTTCGCGGGGTCAATAATGCCGGCGGCGACGAGGTCTTCAAATTTCCCGGTCGCGGCGTTGAAGCCGAAGTTGGCGTTTCTGTCGGCGCGCACCTTCTCGACGATCACCGCGCCTTCTTTGCCAGCATTCTGTACGATCTGACGCAGCGGTTCTTCCAAGGCGCGCTTGACGATTGTGACGCCGATCTGCTCGTCTAGATCGCCGCTCACCTCACCGTCTTCGTTCGGCTCGAAAATCCTAAACTTGTCGAGTGCCTTCGCCGCGCGCAGCAGCGCCACACCGCCGCCCGGCACGATGCCTTCCTCGACCGCCGCGCGGGTTGCGTTCATCGCATCTTCCACGCGCGCCTTCTTCTCTTTGAGTTCGGTCTCAGTGGCTGCGCCGACGCGAATCAACGCGACGCCGCCGACGAGTTTCGCCAAACGCTCCTGCAACTTCTCGCGGTCGTAGTCCGACGTAACGGCTTCGATCTGAGCTTTGAGCGTTTTCACGCGACCTTGCAGGTCGTCAGGGTTACCCGCGCCATCAATGATGGTCGTGGTGTCCTTATCAATCGTCACCTTCTTGGCGCTGCCCAAATCTTCGAGCTTAACGTTCTCAAGTTTGATGCCGAGGTCTTCGCTGATAACTTTGCCACCCGTCAAAACAGCGATGTCTTCGAGCATCGCCTTGCGCCGGTCACCGAAGCCGGGGGCCTTCACCGCCGCGACGTTGATTGTGCCGCGCAGTTTATTCACCACGAGCGTCGCCAACGCTTCGCCTTCGACGTCCTCCGCAATGATCAGCATCGGTCTGCCTTGCTTGGCGGCCTGCTCTAGCACAGGCAGCAGATCTCGCATCGAAGCGAGCTTCTTCTCGCTAATGAGAATAACTGGATTATCGAGCACGGCCTCCATGCTTTCCGGGTCAGTCACGAAGTAAGGAGACAGGTAGCCGCGATCAAACTGCATCCCTTCGACAAATTCCAAAGCTGTCTCCATCGTCTGCGAATCTTCGACCGTGATGACGCCGTCCTTGCCAACCTTGTTCATCGCTTCGGCTATCAACTCACCGATGGTCGCATCACCGTTCGCCGAGATCGTGCCGACCTGCGCGATCATCTCGCCTTTGACCGGCTTTGCCATCTTTTTGATCTCCGCAGTCGCGCGTTCGACCGCTTTGTCAATCCCGCGCTTGAGGGCCATCGGGTTCGCGCCCGCCGCCACGGTCTTGACGCCCTCGCGGAAGATCGCTTGCGCCAGCACGGTCGCGGTGGTTGTGCCGTCGCCCGCGACATCCGAAGTTTTCGAGGCGACTTCTTTCACCATCTGCGCGCCCATGTTTTCGAGCGAGTCTTTCAACTCGATCTCTTTCGCCACGGTCACGCCGTCTTTCGTGATCGTCGGGCTGCCATATTTCTTATCGAGGATGACGTTGCGCCCTTTGGGCCCCAGCGTGATCTTGACCGCGTCGGCGAGTTGATTGACGCCGCGCAGGATCGCCGCGCGCGACTCACCGCCATGAACTATTTGCTTTGCCATAATCTTTCTCTCTTCTCCTAACCAACATTGGTAGTGACGCCCCGGAGGGGACTTCAGTCGATCAAATCATCTGCCGCCAGAGAACTACTTGCCGCTCTTCTTGCCGCCCCTACCTGCCGCGGAACCGCCGCCCGCCGCCCCGGTCGCCGCGCCCGCGCGTTTGATGATGCCGAGAATCTCGTCCTCGCGCATGATCAGCAACTCTTCCCCGTCGAGCTTGACTTCAGAACTGCTGTACTTGCCGAACAGGACGCGGTCGCCGGCCTTAACGTCCAACGCCTGACGCGAGCCGTCTTTTCTGTATTTGCCTGCGCCGACAGCGATCACTTCGCCTTCCTGCGGTTTCTCTTTCGCCGTGTCGGGGATGATAATGCCGCCGCGAACCTGCTCGCCTTCCTCGATCCGACGCACGATCACTCGGTCATGTAATGGTCTGATATTTGTCGTCATAACTTACTCCGCTCTCCCTTTCGGTTTTTCTACCAACTGGATGCGACGAGGGGGCGGACATCTCCGCCCCGCTCGAAGTTACAAGCTCTATTTACCTCAGACAGCTTTAGCAGCGCTCTTGGGGAACGTCGAAGTGAAGACCTCGAAGGTCTCCACTCTCGGATTTCCTTCCAGCACATTCGACAGGGTCTTCAGTATCTCCGCGTACCCCGCGTGGTTGTAAGCCTGCGCGTCCTCTTTGGTGTCCCAGAGGCTATAGGCTACCGCTTCCGAGCGTTCCGGCGAGATGAAGGTGATCTCCTCGCGGAAGCCCTTCTGCTTGCGCAGCATCGGGAGAATCGTTGTCTCCATGGCGGTAGTAAGTGCTGTGGCGGAGTTCGGTTTAAGTTTCAGCGTGAGTTGGCGTGTGAACATTATTCAGCTCCTTAGTGGTTGGGCTGTGGACTTCAGGTGATCCGGAGGATCCCGGAGGAGCTGAGAAGAGAGTAAGCGGACTCGGTTCTTAAGCACCTTACGCTAGACAAAGATATATGTCAAGTGTAGAATATATTTTATAAGTGATATACTTCGGATATAATAGACACTGAATGTTGGGAGAGGAGCGCATGGTGATCGAAATTCGAGTCGATAAGTTGCTGGAAGCGCGTGGGCGGACTTTCTATTGGCTGGCCAAGGAGACGGGCATCAGTCACTCGACGCTGTGGCGGTTGAAGACAGGCAGAGCGGTAGGCATCAACTTCCCCACCTTGGAGCAGATCTGCCGGGGGCTTAACTGTCAACCGGGTGACGTGCTGAAGCTGGCGAACGAGAAAAAGAGGGACAAGAGGCGAAGCCTGCGAGGTAGAGATGAATCGTAACGAGAAGCTGATGCTGACACCGCGCTGCCCGCAGACGAGCAAAGGCTTTCAGTCGGGCTGCGACAGCACTCCACTGTAAGGCGAGGGACTCTTCAGGTCTCAAAATTGCGTAACTATTACAAGCGAACCGGCGCGCATCCGCCCTGCCATGTTATCAAAGTGTAGGTAAATATCTTGAAAATGGTAGGGAGCTTGAATGAGTAACGAAACGGTCACTGACATTCAACGAAAGACCGAACAGTTGGTGGGTATCCATGCTCACGTGGGGCGACGACTGGCACAATAATCATCAAGTAAAGGGATTGACTCGTAATCTTTGAAAATATCCAACGCGCCTGCGCGCCGTCGCCGTCTTGCCCTTCCATCACGATCTTGTCGCCTACCTTGCGAGCGATGAAAGTGAGCAGCTCGCCGTGTACGGAGCCCGTCCAGACCACGCGCCAAGCGTCGAGCTTGGGATCGTAGAAGCGCACGGTCGTGCCGTACTCGCCAAGACCAGCGCCCGCTTTGTTGCGCTCCACACGGCGGGAATGATCCATGTATCCTGCACGGCGCGCCCTTCAAGCACCCAACCGAAGTGCCACTCGCCTTGGCCGTTGAACCGACTGCCATCGCTGCCGTACCCGACGTAATCAAACTCCCAGTCGCGGAATCTACAACCGACTACTTTCTTCTCTTGCAGTCATAAGCTTAATCTTCTTTAGCTCCATTCCCTTAATGCCAAAATAGGTGGACATCTCGATGATCTGCCGGGGGCTGACGAAATCTTTAGGGTTGGCACAGAATCTCGCTAGGCCCGGGTCAAATTCACGGCAACTCATCCCCTTGGGTATGTTGAGGCCAAGCTCGCATTTGCCATCCGGCTCGTACCGCATACAGAATTCACAAA
>Ga0209153_1001063_pt1 | contig 10175 bp, 7 predicted proteins | sample GraSoiAngelo_120_FD_185877 | JGI IMG/M metagenome (GOLD analysis project Ga0209153, IMG submission 185877) | Grasslands soil microbial communities from the Angelo Coastal Reserve, California, USA - 14_0919_09_20cm (SPAdes) (version 2) | ecosystem: Environmental > Terrestrial > Soil > Grasslands ...
TTTCGTTGCTTCCTCGGCGCGTCTTCAACCGGAAATCAAAATCGATAACTCAGACGTTGTCTTTGTCGGATATGGCGTTGTCGCGCCAGAGTACGGTTGGGACGATTACAAGGGTGTCGATGTGCGCGGCAAGACGTTGCTGATGTTGATCGGCGATCCGCCGGTACCAGATCCAAAAGATCCGTCAAAGCTCGACGAGCAAATGTTCAAGGGGAAAGCGATGACCTATTACGGCCGCTGGACTTACAAATACGAGATCGCAGCGAAAAAAGGCGCGGCCGCTGCGATCATCGTTCACGAAACCGAACCCGCGGCTTATCCGTGGCAGGTAGTGCGATCAAGCTGGGGCAAAGAAAACTTCGAGCTCGATAATCCAAACAAGAACATGGACGCGGTTGAAGCGCGTTCGTGGATCACGCGCGATGTTGCGAAAAAATTGTTCGCCGATTGCGGACAGGATTTCGATGCGCTGAAGAAGTCGGCGGTCACAAAGGGATTCCGGCCGGTCACGTTGAAAGCCACAGCGACCATCGAGATAAAGCAGCAGATTCGCTCGTTCAAATCGCACAATGTCATCGGCAAACTCGAAGGCGACGATCCGAAATTGCGGGACGAATACATCATCTACACTGCGCACTGGGACCATCTCGGGCGTCATCCCGAATTGCAGGGCGATCAGATTTTCAACGGCGCGATCGATAATGCGTCGGGTGTAGCGTCCGTCCTTCAACTTGCGGCTGCGTTTACAAAATTAAATCCGCCGACGAAACGGTCGCTTTTGTTCATGGCCACGACCGCTGAGGAGGCTGGATTGCTCGGCGCAAAGTATTACGCAGAGCATCCGCTTTATCCGCTGGAGAAAACGCTGGCTGACATCAACATCGACGGAATCAATCCTTGGGGAAAAACGCACGACCTCGAAGACGTTACGAATGGCAATTCAACCCTCGACGACTTGTTAGGCCAAGCAGCTGCGCGACAGGGGCGCGTGATGAAACCGAATAGCGAGCCGGAAAAAGGCGGCTTCTATCGGATCGATAGTTTCGAATTTGCCAAAGCCGGCCTGCCCGTGGTGCACGCAGCCCGCGGCATCGAGATCATCGGCAAACCGCCCGGCTACGGAAAGCAGAAGCGCGATGAATTTGTCGCGAAACATTATCACCAACCATCCGACGAAGTTGACCCAAACTGGGACCTCTCAGGTGCGGTGCAAGACATTCAACTTCTGTTCGAAGTTTGCTACCAAGTCGCCAATGGCGACAAATTTCCCGAATGGAAAGCGGGAAGCGAGTTCAAGTCGAAACGCGACGCGATGCTCAAGAAGTGATTGGATAAGACGGAATTTTTGGTCTAATTCTCATTAGACGGTGAGCGCGAAGCCTGGAGTTAAGTTCAATGGGCCATGTCCGTTCTGCGGCGAAATGATTGACGATACGGAAGTAGATCCTTGTCGTCTGATCGTCGAGACGCGCACCGGCAAGCCGCAAGTCTGGTTTGTCACGCGCAGTGCTTTAAGTCAAAGATTGTGGAGAATCCTACATGGATTTGTCCCCAGCTCATTTCTGAGGCGCTCGATCATGGCAGCCGCACGCGTCTGACACAGACGCCCTACAATTCATCATTATTGCCGACAACAACGAAACGGAGTTGCAGTGCGGCGGATTAGATGGTTGAATCGCAACTTGCGACTCTGACAATCTGAATGGGCTCTCTCAAAAAAAGACGGAAAGCAAAAATTGCGAAGCATAAGCGCCGCAAGCGCATGAGGGCGCATCGGCACAAGAAGCGGCTGCGATATAAGGTATAACCTGTAACGGCCCGACAACCAGAGAACGTCCAACGCTCAACGCCGAACGTCCAACGCCGAATGTTGCGTTAAAGCCTCAACCACGGTCATCCCGAACGAAGTGAGGGACCTCGCCTACGAAGCTGGGTTCACGTCGGGCCAACAGCGTGGCCATTCAGCCTGTGAGAGATCCTTCGCTCAGCTCGGGATGACATCTCGTGCAGTAGTTTGCCCAACACGGCGCGAAAAGATAAGATTAAGCATGAGGGAGCGAAAGAAGCGGCGCGTTTTGGTGCGCCAGTATTCTTTCTTTACACTGTCTTTTCTTGTGGCCGCGAGCAGCAGCGCAGTTACCCGACCAACAAAAATTACTTCACCCATAGCGGGGCTCTCATCGGCGGCCACAAAGAAATCCGGCCGCCAGGATGACTCCCTGTATCTCAAGCCTGCTGCCGATCTTGGCTTACGCGTGGCCGGCGCGCACAAAGCGGATGCGCTGACGCATTTTGTCGAGGGAATGGCGTTTGAAGAAAATGGCGAGATGGATCGTGCGCTGGAGGCGTATCGCAAAGTGCTCAATGTCGATCCCGGCCAGGCCCAACTCGCCGCGCGTGTGGCCGGGTTGCTAATACAACAGGACGATTTTCCACAGGCAATTGACGTTCTCAAAGACGCGATCAAGGCAAACCCGAACAACGCCGAGCCATATCAGCAACTCGCATTCATCTATCTGAAGTATCTGAAGAGAGCGGATCAGGCCATCGATTATGCCAACCGGGCGATCGCCCTGAATCCGGAAAACGCGGAAGGTTACCAGCGGCTCGTCGAAATCGAAGTTGCAGCCGGCCAGGAAAAAAAGGCGCTCGAAGTTCTGGATCGCGCCGCAAAAGTTCGCAGTAACGACCCTGGTTTCTGGATGCGGCTCGGAAAGCTCTACATGGCCATTCTTTTCAAGTCTGACTCGCAGCCGAAGCCGGACGAATTGAAAAGGACCAATGAGATTTTCAAAAAAGCAGCCGAACATGCCGGAGACGATCCCGCGGTCCTAAAGGAAATAGCAGATTATTACGCGGCATCCCAGCAACTGAAGGAAGCGATCCCGCTTTATCTGCGTGTTCTCGAACTACAACCGGACGACGCAAACGCACGAGAGAAATTGGCGACTGGTTTTATCCTAACCAACCAGCGCGGCAAAGCGGTCGAGATGCTCGAACAAATCATCCAGGAGCATCCTGAAAAATATCAATCCTACGACCTGCTGGCACAGGTGCTCGATGACGAAGCGCGATCACTGCAGCGCGCAAACCGACTCGAGGAAGCAAAAGCAAAGTTTGCAAAAGTAGCCGCGAATTATGAGCAAAGTCTGTTAATCAATCCAAATCACCCCAGCACTTATTTGCATCTGGCAGAGCTGCTTCTCGGACCGTCGAGAGACGCAGATCGCGCGGTGAAACTGTTGATGGAAGCCCGGCGCCGATTTCCCGGCGCGCCGGAGATTGTTTACTATCTCGCGATCGCGCAGCGCGAGGCGAAGCAGAGCCAGCAAGCTGTGGCGACTTTTGAGGAAGCGCTCCACGAAGCGCAGCTCGACGAGGATGACGAGGTGATAAACGCCAAGTTTTACTTCAACTACGGCGCGGCAGCCGAGCAAGCTGGTCTCTACGAAAAAGCAGCTGATTTGCTTCGGAAGTCAATTGCGCTCGATCCGGCGAATTCGGCAGAGGCCTACAACTACGTTGGTTACATGTGGGCGGATCACAATATGCATCTCGACGAAGCTGAAGCCATGATTAAGCGCGCGCTCGAAAGTGAACCGAACAACGCCTCCTATCTGGACAGCCTTGGTTGGGTGGAATTTCGCAAGGGCAAATTCGATCAGGCCTTGAGCGACCTGCTTCGCGCTGCAAAAACAGTGGAGCGAGACGACCCGGTCGTGTTTGAACACATCGGAGACACTTACTTGAAATTGAACCGCGTGCGGGAAGCACTGGACGCCTGGCAAAAAGCGCTGGCACTGGATCCGAAAAATAAAACGCTCGCGGACAAGATCGAGGCCACAAAAAAAACAATTGGCAAAGATTTGCCTGAAAAAACGAATCCGACGTAGCGATGCTGGAGGTCAGGCGTTGAAAACGTAACATGAAGGAATATCCCACGCCTTGGCAGCGCAAGATGATGTGGGCGGCGCTAACCGCCTGGTTTGTGCTTCTTCTTATTGTTGTCCTCGCTGCAGTGATTTGGGCTGGGGCAAATATCGTTAGTTTCCTCCAGCCAATCCTGATCCCAGTGGCGATCGCCGTGATCCTCACGTATCTGCTCGATCCGCTGGTGGCGAAAATGTCTCGCGGGACGCTCAGTCGCACTAAAGCGGTGGCACTTGTTTTCGCGATTGGCTTCTTCGCTCTGGGAGGATTGGGTGCCTGGCTTGTCCCCACCATCTCGATCCAGAGCGCGAATTTTGCCAGGCAGGTTCCCGCTTACACCGACCGAGCGCGGGATTACATGGTCGATCTTATTTATCGATTTGATCAAACATTCGGATTACTAGGCGGAGCGCACAGGAAATCTGCATCAACGAGCTTGACGAACTGGCTGATCGGCCCCGCAGCTTCTCCTTCTCCCCGGGCAGAACCGACAGCAGCTCCGACCGCGTCGCCAGGAGCCACTGCGCCTTCGACCGAAATCATCGCCCCAAGCCCGCCAAAACTGACCACGGCTGAACGCCAGCGAATTCAAGCTTACGTAGAAAAACAAATGCCAAAATTGGAGCAAGCGCTCCCGATCGTGCTGGAAAAGCTCTGGGCCATTCTAAAGAAGAGCATCGGCGGATTTCTTGGCATCACAGGTTTTCTGCTCAGTCTCATCCTAGTGCCGATCTATTTGTTTTTCCTGCTGAACGAAAAGCCGCGGATCCAGCAGCGGTGGAAAGAATACCTGCCGCTGCGCGCGTCGCCGTTCAGAGATGAAGTCGCGGAGGTGTTGTCGGAAATCAATCGTTACGTCACTGCGTACTTTCGCGGCCAGTTACTTGTATGCCTGGTGGATGGCATTCTAATCGGCGTTGCGCTCACAATTTTCGGCTTGAACTTTGCGCCAGTGATCGGCGCGATGGTGGTCGTCCTGACGATGATTCCGTATATCGGTATCATCATCTGCTGGGTACCAGCCGTGCTGATCGCCGCATTCCAATGGGGCGACTGGACGCATCCCATTATTGTGACGCTTATTTTCATCGTCATCCAAAATCTCGAAGGCATATTCTACGCTCCGCGAATCGTCGGGAATTACGTCGGCTTGCATCCGATGACTGTGATCGTCTCGATTTTTGCCTGGGGTCTAATCATTGGCGGGATAATTGGCCCGCTCCTTGCCGTGCCGCTGACCGCGACGCTGAAGGTGCTCCTGGCGCGCTACGTTTGGGGTCGACGCTTAAGAGAACAGACCATCGGAAAAACCGACACGGACCTTGCAGTTCAAGAACCCGAGATAGCAACACATCCTTAGCGCAGGAAACAGCATGCGCGGGAGGACAAGCGGATCAATGGGCGCGAAAACGGGACACGAAATGAGGGAACGAATCAAAAACGCTGGGCACGGAGGAGATCGCCGGTCATTGTCCGGCCCGGCGTCATTCTTCCAACGGCGGGTCCGGCCAGTTCGTCTCGCTGTTATGGGTGCGTCGCTGGTAATCGCTTTTTTGCTGGGCGCGCTTTTCGTCAGTTACGGCTCAAAATTATATGAGGACTGGAGGCAAGACCGTTTGTTCCATCGGGCAGCTGCGCTTCTACAGCAGGGAAGACTCAACGAGGCATCGGACACGGCACAAGAGCTACTGGGACGACATCCGGATTCTTTACCGGCTCTCTACATTTTGGCGGAGGTAGCGGAGAAAGAAAATCTCGAAGAGGCTGTCTCGCGGCGCGAACAAATCGCACGATTGCTCCCGAAAGACGCGGACAGCCAGCTCAATCTCGCTTCCGCGGCCTTGCGCTTTGGAAAACTCGACTTGGCGCGAGAAGCGCTCGATGGAGTCGCTCCAACTGATCGAGACAGGGCAGCTTTTCACGTCGTTGCAGGCTGGCTGGCTCGCGCGGAAGGGAATCTTGCCGAGCAAGAGGAACAGTTCGCAGCCGCGGTAAAGAAAGAACCGACCAATGACCTTTATCAGTTCAACCTCGCCGCGCTGCGAATTCGCTCCAGTGATGTGGCCAAAAGCGCGAAAGCGCGTGATACCCTGCAGCGACTTAGCAAGGTGGCTCCTTACCGAACAGGCGTGCTGCGGGCGTTGCTTAACGATGCAGTGGAACGCAATGATCTTGGAGCGGCGGATAACTTTGCGCAACAACTCCAAATGTCGCCGGAGGTCACATTCGGCGATTATCTCCTCTGCTTGAACTTTTATCGGAAGCTCGATGAGAAAAAGTTCCGACTGCTACTGGACAAAGTGAAACCGTTTGCGGCGCGCAATTTCAACGATCTCGCATCGCTCATGGAGTGGATGAATCAAAACGGACTCGCGGGAGATGTTGTTAAGTGGATCGACAAGTTGCCCGCAGCAGAACTCAACTCGCCACCGGCAGCCATCGCCGTCTCGGACGCATATGCAACAGTGAAGAATTGGTCGGGGCTGAAACGCTGGACGCACACTTCAGAGACCTCCGAATGGGGCGACTCCAAATATTTGCGTCTCGCTTATCAGGCAATTGCGACTCGTCAATCACAGTCTCGCAGCGGTGGAGCTGCTAATGCGGAATTCGAAACGCTCTGGCGCTCCGCGGAAGAATTAGCAAATGAGCAGGAGCCGGAACATGCACTGGCGCTCGCGCGTCTGGCCTCGAAATGGGAACTCGAGAAGGAGGCCGAGGAACTCTGGCAGCGCGTCGCGAAAAATCCTCCGACGCGCCGTGAGGCGCTTGAGGCGCTTCGCCGGCTTTATCGCGGGAAGAATGAAACAGAGAAGCTTTACGATGTTCTTCAGCGTCTTCATGAGACCTCTCCTACCGAGGCGCCGATCACAGCGGACCTCGCCCGACTCGGCCTCGACCTTGAGCAAAATACTGAACGCTCGAATCAACTGGCAAGGGAGGCGTACGATCACGCCCCTAACGAGATCAACTGCGCTGTGACTTATGCGTTTTCCCTCTCTCGTCTCGGCAGAAACTCCGAGGGGCTTGCGATTGTGCAGAATTTGCCGCCTGACCAGTTGCATGACCAGCATGCAGCCGTTTATGTCGCGCTGTTGCTGGCTGAGGCAAACCAACTCGGCGGCGCACAGGAGTACATCGCGGCAGCCGAGAACGGAAAGATTTATCCAGAAGAGGAGAAATTGCTCGACGAAGCGAAAACAAGACTCGCGGCCACTTCTGCAGCTCCGTCGCCAGCGATTGCATCGACGCCGGTGGAGTTGAGCCCGACGCCTACGGCTTCGCAGCGTTGAAGCATCACCGCGCAAACAGCTGTGTTGTCGCTACCGCGCGCCACGCTTCCACTTCGGCACATGTTCGCGTAGGTGAAACGCAGCGGACGGCCCTAAGTGCATCGAAAGTAACTTCCGAAAACGGCACCTTAATCGAATCTGCCAATTGGCGACGCGCTGGAGCCGGCATTTTCATGTAGAGCAGGCTCAAGTGCGGTTTGAGCTCGTAGTGGGAGGAATCCTGCGCTGCGTCGCGAATGATTTCATTGAGTCGCCGCAGTTCTGTATTCAGCACGAATTGCACAAAGAGCGTTTTGATGAACTCGCTGGAGTGACCGATCTCAAGCGCTTTGAGTTTGATTGGTTTGCAAACGCGCGCGGCTTGTGAGATCGCACCTCCAGCGGAATCTGCGCGATTCGATCCCACATGAACGGTCACGTGCGGCTCGAAGAGAGATGCGTCGTATCGCCGCGCGAGATCGTTGATCACTCCCTGAAAAAAGCTGCGCGCTGGCTCCGCCGGAATGAGCCAGTAAGCAATGACGATTCGTGTGGACACGCGAGGTTAACTCCACTTCTGCAGCTCGACGATGTTGCCTTCGGGATCTCGCGCATAGACAACGCGAAGGACACCGACGCCTGGTAATTCGGTTGTAGCAATCTTTCCGACGACCCCGCCACCAGCCGCAATCACTGCCTGCAACGCCTGGTCCACATCGTCAACCGCAAATGCAATGTGCCCGAACCCGCAGTGGTTCGCGGCTGGCATGCCGCGTTCAACGAGTTCATCATAGCTGAAGATCTCTAACGTCGGTCCATCCTGTTCGTACCCCGGCAGACGCAAATGAACCCCGGTAAGATGCGCGTTCCCAAGCGAGGTCACGCTATCAAGCCAAGAGCCGGACATATCGCGTTCGGGATCTTTGGGCTTGCATCCGAATACGTCGGTATAAAAGCGAACCAATCTTTTCCAATCTCTGGCAATCAGATTTGTGTGAACGTACTTGGCGGGTATTGGCATTGTCGTTCTTCCTCGGTAAAGTTTTAAATATTACAAGCACTCTCCTCATGTCATTCTGAGCGAAGCGAAGAATCTCTGATTGTTTCTGTACGGAGAAATAAATCGAGATGTTGCGCTACGCTCAATATGGCAGTGCTGTTTAATAGGTCGCTCTAACCCGTTATTTTCTTTTATGCCGACAAATGTTCTGGGAACAGAATTGAAATGTTGTTGCCGCAACCCGATGACCGGATTCTACCGCGACGGCTTTTGTCGAACAGGTCCGGAAGATGTCGGGCAGCACACCGTTTGCGTTCAAGTCACACAGGAGTTTCTGGATTTTTCCGTGCTCGATGGGAACGACCTGGTCACGCCGCATCCGGAGTGGGGTTTCCCCGGGCTAACACCGGGCGACAAATGGTGCGTCTGCGTCACGCGCTGGAAAGACGCACTGAATCACAACCGTGCCGCTCCTGTCGATCTGGAAGCCACCCATGCTTCGGCGCTCGAATTTGTCACGCTGGAAGAGCTTAGGGCGCACGCGTTGAAATAGGCTAGCGCACGCGCGGTTGAATCCCAGTGAGTTTGCCGCCACGCTAGAAGGAAATTGAAGCTTCCATTTAGTCTTTTCCTGGCGTTGCGGTACCTCAAACCGAAGCGCACGTTTCTGTCGATCATTACACTGATCTCGGTTCTTGGCGTGATGCTCGGCGTGACGGTGCTGATCCTTGTGATTTCGGTAATGACGGGGTTCGACCGGGAGCTACGCCAAAAAGTGATCGATTTCGATGCGCATATTCTCGTGAGCTCCGAGGACGTTTTGCGCGATTGGCGAACACTCAAAACGAAGATCGACAATACGCCGGGCGTCGTCGCGAGTGCGCCCTACATCCAAGGACCAGTGATCGTGGAATTTCAAAATCGGCGGCTCGCGCCGTTGATTCGCGGTATCGATCCCGCGCAGGAAGAAAAAGTCATCCCCCTCCAAAAATTCATCAAATACGGCAAGCTCAATCTGGAGGGTGAATCCACCGTGCTCGGGATTGAGCTCGCGCGAAAATTACAGGTAAGTGTCGGCGACAAGATTACGGTGTATTCGCCCGGTAATGTGGGTCAGATGCTCGACACCATTAAGAAACTCGAGAACGCCAAGGGCGAAGACGAAAAAAAGGTCGTCGACGAATTACGCGACGTGATCCTGCCAAAAGAACTAACCGTGACCGGTATTTTTGAGACCGGTCATTACTTGCACGATTCCGAGTTTCTTCTCGTTCCAGTTTATACCGGGCAGGAGTTATACGGTCTGGGTGACGCGTTGCACGGCATCACCGTCAAGACCGATAACCCCTACGGCGCCGAACGGGTCAAACAGGCGATTCAACAATTTCTCGAGCCGCCACAATATGCTCAGACGTGGATCGAGATGAACCGCCAATACTTTGAAGCAGTGCGGCTCGAGCGCACGGTAATGTTCTTTCTATTGTTCTTTATTGTGGTCGTGGCGGCATTCGGAATCATGAGCACGCTGATCACCGTGACCGTGCAAAAGCGACGCGAGATCGGAATCATGAAGGCGCTCGGAGCGAATATCGCGCAAATCATCTGGATTTTTCTCGGCCAGGGAACAGTCGTCGGTCTCTTTGGAACCCTTACCGGTCTGGGGCTTGGGATGACGTTGATTCGCTATCGGAACGAATTCAGTCACTGGCTCGCTTCGACGCTGCACATCGAGATTTTCCCACGCGAAGTCTATCAGTTTTCATCCATTCCCGCGGAAGTCATTCCGCGGGACGTTGCCATTATTTGCATCAGCGCCTTCTTTATCTGCTCAGTTGCCGCGCTGATTCCTGCCTACTTCGCCGCGCGCCTCGATCCGGTGAAGGCCCTGCGCTACGAATAGGGCTGGAGAGGCGCTTGCCGCGGCGAGCGCGCGTCTCCACCTCGGCGTTTGACACAAACGCCGCTACAACCTG
>Ga0209153_1001068_pt1 | contig 10137 bp, 4 predicted proteins | sample GraSoiAngelo_120_FD_185877 | JGI IMG/M metagenome (GOLD analysis project Ga0209153, IMG submission 185877) | Grasslands soil microbial communities from the Angelo Coastal Reserve, California, USA - 14_0919_09_20cm (SPAdes) (version 2) | ecosystem: Environmental > Terrestrial > Soil > Grasslands ...
CCAGGCCGCATCGGGCAACGTTGATGTCGAGGATGACCATGTCCGGCTGGAAGTCACCTTGCCCTGGCTGTTGCAACGATTTGCACAAGCGGCAAAAGCCGCGATCAGTCAGCGTGGCACTCTGCTACTGACAAAACGATGAAAGCTGTGAAGAACTTCCCAAGGCATTGGCTTGAACTTGCGGGAGATGAATCTTCCAGAATATTCAGGATTGCGCGGGGGGAGGGAACCGACCATCTGAGTCGGCACGACATCCGCCAGGCCGCCCGGCGGTAGATCCCGGGCGGCTTTCGCGTTTCAGGCCGGATATGCGCGAGCACGCTTTTTCACAGGTGTCGCAGCACCCACGACGCGGGCCCTTAGCACTGCTGCTGGCAAATGCCTGAAGAGATCCGAAACGCGCAGCGCCGTCGCGTCCGCCTCGGCAAAACCTTGAACCGAATAGCCGCTCACATCGAGCGTAGCCTCGTAACTCTCGGCGCGGGGCCAGACCCTTCCGCCCTGCGACAATTCGGCAAAGGACTTTGCGACCGCGACAATCACGGCTTCGTGGCCTCGCCGCCGCGCAAACGCGATGACATGGCCGCGCCGCGGGCCGCTCACCTCCAGCGGTTCGTAGTCGCCGTTGGCAAACAAATCGGCAAGTTCGGCTCGCACCTTCAGGAGATACCTGGTCCACGCCAGCTTCAGATGCCCGTTGGGCCAGTTCTGCGCCAGACTTTCCCAGTCAGGCGTTTCCACCGACGCCAGCACTTTGGCGCGCTCACCAAAATCCACCGGCCGCCGGTTATCAGGGTCGACCAGCGAAACGTCCCAGAACTCCGTTCCCTGATAGAAGTCGGGTACGCCTGGTATGGTCGCCTTCATCGTGAGCTGGCTTAGCGAATTCAGCGCGCCCAATAGAGCGAGCCGCTGCGCCAACGTGTCAAGTGCATCCAGGAATTCCGCTGAAGCCGCAGGGTCCAGAATTCGCTCAATGAAGCTTCGTACTCCGCTCTCGTAGGGTTCGTTCGGATTGAGCCAGCTGGTCTCCTGCTTGCCTTCACGCGCTGCTTTCAAGGCATAAGCCTGCATCCGCTCCACAAACGAATGATCACGTTGGCGCAACGGCCATGCACCAATCAACGCCTGGTACAGCATGTATTCGAAGCTCGCAGACGGCGCACGCATTGCACCCTCGGTGACGAGGTGCGGGGCGTTCAGGATTTTCCAGCGTGCAACGGCGCTGGTCCACTCGCCGGGAATTTCAGCCAGCGCAATCAGTCGCGCTCGCGCGTCCTCTCCGCGCTTGGTGTCGTGGGTCGACGTCGCCGTCATGCCGTGCGGCCACTCCCTCGCCCGCGTCATCATCGTCCTGTGAAAGGCTTCGATTGAAAGCGCCTTGGCTGAGGGATCGCCGCCGACCTCGTTCAGCGCGAGCAGGCGGTGATAGCGATAAAACGCTGTGTCCTCGAGCGACTTCGCCATCACGGGACCGGTGAACTGCTGCAGCTTCAGAGCGAAGCGGCGGACGCGGGGTGCGCTATGTGGCGCCCGGCCCGGTCCGATCAGGTCCATCGTCAGGGCATCGCGGAGAAAGTCGAAAATGCCCTCATCGGCGGCGAACCAATCCGCTCGCGCCTTCTCAATGGTGTCCGAAATCAAGGCACGATCATGCTCGGACGGGCCTGACGAGGTCAAATAAGTGCGATACACCGGAAAATGCAGGATGTAGAGCTCAAGGGCCTGGCGGAGGCTGTCGGCCGAATAGTCGCGGGTCGAGTAATGGCCGCCGGCAATGCGCGCGAGCAGCCGGCTCAGCACCGTGAACTCGCTGGTCAGCAAGGTTTGTAGCACCCGGCGCTTGGCCTCCTTCAAGACGGGCTCGAGGCTTGGCGGTGAATTGCTGAGCTGCCGCCACACAGCCTCGAGCGGCTCAAGGCCCTTGCCCTCGATCAGCACTTGGGTGATGGGATTCAGCCATTCATAGCCGGTAGTGCCGTGGACGCCCGAGAATGCGGGCAGCCTTTCGTCTGCCCCGAGAATTTTTTCGATCACCATGTAAAATGGTCTGACTTCCCGTCCCTTCGCTCTAGCGACGAGGCGCTGCAGGCGCTGAAAATATTGTGCGGGATCACGCAAGCCGTCGATGTGATCGAGCCGCAAGCCTTGCAGTTTGCCTTCTTCGATCAGCTCCTGGACCAGGCGATGGATGGCCTCAAAAGTGCCGGGATCCTCGACCCGCAGCCCCGCCAGCGTGTTGATATCGAAGAAACGGCGATAATTGATATCGCTTGAAGCCAGCCGCCAATGGCCCAGCCTGTAATGCTGGCGCTCGAGCAGATGATGCAGCGCCAACGTCTGCGCCGGGCGATCCGGCCCCGCCCGGTAAGCCTCGAGCCCCTGCGCGATGATTTCGGCACTTTCTGCGATGCTCGTTAGCTCCGCCTTGAATCCGGGTGCTTCCTTGCGATTGGGGTGACGCAGGCCGCCGTAGCGCGAGGCGAGTTCGAGGATGCGCTTACCCGCCGTGCTGTTCTCAGTCGCGGCTTCTGTAACCGCATGACGCAAGATCTCGCCGTAACGCTCGGGCGCGATCGGCAATCGGTGTTCGAAATACCACGCCGAAAGACTGCCTTCGGCCGGATCGTAACGAAGCTCGATCTCTCCTTTCTCCAGCGCCTGTCCATAGGAGGAGCCCAGGATCGGCATCAGAACGCCAGGCCGTGCTCGGTAGGGCAGTATGTCCCAGTCGATGTCAAACGAGGTGGCATGCGGCGAGCCTGGTCCCCATTCCAGCACGTCGAGCCACCACGGATTATCGGCGAAATGCACGCCGACATGGTTCGGGACGAAATCGAGAATGAGACCGATGTCATGCGCCTTCAGCGTTCGGACTAGCCGTTCGAAACTGTCTTCGCCGCCGAGTTCTGGATTGAGCTTGGTATGATCGACGATGTCATAGCCGTGACTAGAGCCCTTGCGCGCCTTCATGAAAGGAGAAGCATAAAGGTGAGAAATCCCGAGCGCCCTCAGATAGGGAATAATGGAGGCGGCCGCATCGAAGCCGAAGCTCGCGGTCAGTTGCAGGCGATAAGTCGCGATCGGAACGGCCGGAGGCATTAGCGCACTCCGAGATGCCAGACGACCGACCACGGCGCGATCGACTCGCCTGCCTTGCTGCCCCAAATTTTCCTGCCGCTTGCCTCGTCAGGTTTGCGCCCAATCGCGGCATTCGACAGGTTCGCCTCAAGCTGCAAGCTCGCGCCATCGCCCATTCGCCAGCTAGCCGTCAGCAATCCGTGATCCGCCGCATGTGCTTTGCCGAAGCCGGCACCCGCAAGCCGCGGAATGATTTCGCGCCGGCGTAGCGCGAGCAGTTCTCGCACCAGCGCAAGCCGCTTTTTGGCAGTGCCCTGGTCGAGCGATTCCCAATCCAGTACCGCGGATTCGAAAGTCGATGCCGCCAGCGGATCGGGAACCTCCTCGCCGTACTTCGCATAGGCCCAGGCATATTCCTGACGGCGGCCCTTGCGCACGGCCTCCGCCAGTTCGCCTTCGAAACCACAGAAGAACGGGAACGGAGCTTTCGAACCCCATTCCTCGCCCATGAACAACATCGGGATGGCCGGCGCCACTAACAGCACCGCCAGTGCGGCTTCGATCGCCTCACTGCTTGCGTTACTTTCGAGCCGGTCGCCGAGGGCGCGATTGCCGATCTGATCGTGATTCTCCAGGAAATTCACGAAGGCGGTCGGAGCAAGTTCGCCGCTAGGCTCGCCCCGTCGTTGCCCGCCGCGATGCACCGAAGCTTCGCCCTGATAGACGAAGCCGGAGCCCAGCGCGCGCGCGATGTCGTGCAGCGGTGAGCGCTCGTAGTCGCGGTAATAACCCTGCGTCTCACCCGTCAGCAGCACATGCCACGCGTGATGATAGTCGTCGTTCCACTGGGCCCGGTATTTGCCGCGCGGGGCATCCTGACCGGTTTCAAGCACGCTCGAGCGATTGTCGTCGTTTTCAAGCACCAGATGAATGTGGCGGTTGGTTTGCTCGGCGAGATGGCCGACCGCGACGCTCAGATCGTGCAGCATTGAGACCTCACCGGGTTCGGCGATTGCATGCACGGCATCCAGCCGCAGCCCGTCGAAGCGATACTCGCGCAGCCAGTACTGGGCGTTCTCGATGGCGAAGGCGCGAACTTCTCGCACCCGGTAATCGATGGCGCTACCCCAGGGGGTCTGTGCTTCGGTGAAGAAGCATGGCGCGTAGCGGCCGAGGTAATTTCCCTCCGGGCCGAAGTGATTATAGACGACGTCGAGGAACACCATGAGCCCGCGCAGGTGAGCCTCATCGATCAGCGTCTTGAGATCGTCGGGTCGACCATAGCCGCTATCGGGCGCGTACCACAGCACTCCGTCGTAGCCCCAGTTGCGCGACCCCGCGAAATCGGCCAGCGGCATTAGTTCAAGCGCGGTGATGCCGGTCGCCACTACATGATCGAGTTTGCCGATCATGGCGCGGTAGGTGCCCTCACGCGTGAAGGTACCGACATGGGTTTCGATCAGGGTAGTATCCACCCACGGCCGCCCGCGCCATTTGGACGCGCGCCATCGATAATCTGAATGATCGATCAGCTCGCTTGGACCAGAAACGTCATCGGGCTGAAAGGCGGAAGCGGGATCGGGAACGTCGATCTCATCGTCGATGCGGAACTTGTATCGCGCGCCTGCCTTTACGCCTGCGACGTCAGCGGAAAACCAGCCGTTGTCGCATCGCCGCATCGGTGTGGATTTCTGAAGCAGAAGATCGACGCGCTTTGCGCCCGGCGCCCAAAGTCGAAACGACGCGCCGTCCGTTCTCAATCGTGTGCCGAATTGCCGCTCATTCATGCCGAACCCGCAAAGGCGAGGACCGAGCGGGGAGGCGCTTTTGCCTCGTCTCCCGATGCGGAGTTCCTGACCTGTTGCCTAACGTCGGCCGTGTTCAATAGTTGCCGCCACAACTTGTATTCCGGCAGTTTCGGGAGTTTGAATGCGATCTCCTCCGGCGCAGCGTTCAGCACGACGAAGATCGGCTCGCCGCCCTTTTCGACGGGACCAAGCACATAGGAAAGAAAGCGACTTTCCGGGAAATTCCAGTCCTCTTGCTTCATGTCTTCGGCAGCGGGCGTCAACCACAACACGCCGTAGGAACCATCGGCGCGCCGTCCGTCCAGCCAACGATGCGAGCGTAGCTGGGAAAACCGGCGCCGCAGCCGGGTCATGTGGCCGATGAATTCGGTGAGGTCGTCGCCTTCGCGACCGAGAGCTTCCCAGCCGACCCAGCCAATTTCGTTGTCCTGGCAATAGGCATTGTTGTTGCCCAGCTGCGAGTTGGCGACTTCGTCACCCGCGAGGATCAGTGGGACGCCCTGCGCCAATAACAGACAGGCGAGCTGATTTTTCCGGAGCTGGCGTCGGAGCGCGACGATTGCGAGATCGTCGGTCGGGCCCTCATGTCCGCAATTGTTGCTTTGGTTCTCGCTGGAGCCGTCGCGATTGTCTTCGCCATTTGCCTCGTTGTGCTTTTCGTTGTAGCTGAACAAATCCTGCAGCGTGAAGCCGTCATGCACCGTGATGTGATTGACGCTGGCGCGGGGCGTGCGGCCGTCGTGGTTGAACAGGTCGGACGACCCGGTCATACGGCTGGAGACTTCGCCGATCAGGCTGCCTTCGCCGCTCCAATAGCGCCGCATCGCCGTGCGGTAACGATCGTTCCATTCCGACCACTGCGAGGGAAACGCACCGACCTGGTAGCCACCGAGTCCCAGGTCCCAGGGTTCGGCGACCAGCTTTACCGAGGCGAGTACCGGGTCCTGCCGCACCGCGGTGAAGAAGCCGCTATTGCGCTCAAATCCATTCGGGCCCCGCGCCAGCGTGGTGGCGAGATCGAATCGGAAGCCGTCGACGTGGCAGACCTCGACCCAGTAACGTAGCGAATCCATCACCATCTGCAGCACGCGCGGATGTGTGAGGTTGACCGAGCTGCCGGTTCCGGTGAAGTCGTCATAATATCGTGGATTGTCTTTCATCAACCAATAGTACGACGCGTTGTCGATTCCACGGAACGACAGCGTGGGACCCATATGGTTGCCTTCGGCTGTGTGATTGTAGACGACGTCGAGCATTACTTCGAACCCGGCGTCGTGCAGCCGCGCCACCGTGGTGCGAAAGATGTCCAGCGGATTGTCCTGCGCGTAACGCGGCTCCGGGGCGAAGAAAGAAATGGTGTTGTAGCCCCAGTAGTTCGATAGCTTTCTTTCAACCAGAATACGGTCGTCCACGAAGCCGTGGATCGGCAACAGCTCTATGCTGGTGACCCCGAGCCGCTTCAGATGCTGGATCATCGCCGGGGAAGACAGGCCACCAAATGTGCCGCGGAGGTTGGGCGGCACGTCTTCCCGTTTGTGCGTCAGGCCCTTGACGTGGGCTTCATAGATGATTGTGTCTTCCCAGCGGATATTCGGCCGTATTTCGCGGCGTCCCCAATTGAAATTCTCGTCGACCACGACGGCTTTAGGCATGCCGCGCGCGTTATCGCGGCGGTCGAACGAGAGATCCTCGCGTGCGCTACCGGTGCGATAGGCGAAATGCGCGTCGCTCCACACCAGCCTTCCGGCTATCCTCTTGGCGTACGGATCCAGCAGAAGCTTGTTGGCGTTGAAGCGGTGACCATGCTCGGGTTCGTATGGTCCATAAACTCGATAGCCGTAAAGCTGACCGGGCGAGATGTCATTGAGATAACCGTGCCAGACATCCTCGTCGCACTCGGGCAACTCGATGCGCTCGAGTTCGCGCCGTCCCTGGTTATCGAACAGGCAAAGCTCGACTTTTCGCGCATTGGCCGAAAACAAGGCAAAGTTGGTGCCCCGGCCGTCCCAGCTTGCACCGAGGCGCGAGAACGTTCCGGGGGACAGTCGCATGCGTTAATTTTCCGGTACGAGAAAAATGCCGGCCAAAGGCGGGATGGTAAGCTCAAGCTCGGGCACAAGGCCCCCTGACGTCTGGACTTGGCCGGCGTTTCCGACATTGCTGCCGCCATAATGCGCGGAATCCGAATTGAAGACCTCGCGCCACTTGCCGGAGAACGGCACGCGCAGCCGATAATTGTAATACACATTGGGCGAAAAATTCAGGACCACCAGGCAACGCGCGCGCGCATGTTCGCCCTTGCGGATCCAGGCGAACACGTTTGCATTGGCATCATCGGTAACGACCCATTCGAAACCTGCTCGATCGCAATCCAGCTCGTGCAGCGCGGGCAGCGCACGGTAGAGCTGGTTAAGATCGCGGATGAGGCTTTGGATTCCGACGTAACTGCTTTGCTCCAGCAGATGCCAATCCAGTGAGCGATCATGGCTCCATTCGCGTTCCTGGGCGAATTCACAGCCCATGAACATCAGCTTTTTGCCCGGATGGCCGAACATGAAACAGTAATAGGCGCGCATGTTGGCAAAGCGCTGCCAGTTGTCGCCGGGCATCCTCCCGAGTATCGAACGTTTGCCGTGCACGACTTCGTCATGCGACAGCGGCAGGATGAAATTTTCCGAAAACGCGTAATGCAAACCGAACAGGATGTCGCCGTGATGATGTTTGCGGTGGATTGGATCCTTGCTGATGTAGTTCAGCGTGTCGTGCATCCAGCCCATATTCCATTTGTAGCCGAATCCGAGCCCGCCATATTCTACCGGGCGCGACACCTGCGGCCATGCGGTCGACTCTTCCGCCGCGGTGGTGGCATACGGGAAACGGGCAAATACCTCGGTGTTGAAGCGACGCAAGAAATCGATCGCATCGAGATTTTCCCGGCCACCATACTTGTTCGGGATCCAGCCCCCGGCGGGCCGGCTGTAGTCCAGATAGAGCATCGAAGCGACCGCATCTACGCGCAGGCCATCGACCCCATAGCGATCCAGCCAGAACAGCGCGTTCGAGACCAGGAAATTCACCACCTCGGTGCGACCGTAATTGTAGATCAACGTGCCCCAGTCGAGATGGCGGCCCTGCAAGGGATTGGCGTGCTCATATAGCGCAGTGCCGTCGAAATTGCCGAGGCCGTGCGGATCGTCGGGGAAATGCCCGGGCACCCAGTCAAGCATCACCCCAAGACCTTCGCGATGACAGGCGTCGACCAGTGCGGCAAAGTCCTCAGGCGAGCCGAACCGGCTGGTCGGCGCGTACAGCCCCGTCGGTTGATAACCCCACGAGCCGTCGAACGGGTGCTCGTTGACGGGGAGAAATTCAATATGCGTAAACCCGAGGTCCCTGACATAACGCGGTAGCTGTTCGGCGAGCTCGCGATAGGTCAGCCATTCGTTGCTGCCCTTGCGCCGCCAAGAGCCGAGATGAACCTCGTAGATCGATACCGGGGAGCTCAGCGCGTTGACCCGCTCGGGCGCGGGGCGCGGATGCGGCAAGTTGGCCTCGTCGAACACGATCGAGGCTGTGCCCGGCCGCATTTCCGTTGCGAAGGCAAAAGGGTCCGACTTCAAGGGCAGATGCTGCTCGTGTGGGCCGATGATGTCGAACTTGTAGTGATCGCCCGGGGTGGCACGGGGCACGAATAATTCCCAATAGCCCACGCCGCGCACGCGCATCGGATGCCGGCGTGGATTCCAGAAATTGAAGTCGCCGACCACGCTGACCCGCCGCGCATTGGGAGCGAGTACCACGAAAGCCACCCCATCGACGCCGTCGAGCGTCATCGGGTGCGCACCAAGCTTGTCGTAGAGCCGCTGATGGGTGCCTTCGCCGAGCAAATAGAGATCGAAATCGCTCAACACAGGGGGGAAGCGGTAGGGGTCCTCGAGTTCGACGACGTTGTTGCCGAAGCGGGCGCGCAGCTGGTATCGCCTCGAGCCGTTCGGCAGCGCGCCAGCGAACAATCCCGCATCGTGTATCCGCGCCAGTGAAGCAGTCTCGCCGTGCTCGCCAACGGCCTCGACGTTCGAGGCTTCCGGCAGGAACGCGCGCACTACGGTCTGATCGCCCTCGGTATGACGGCCGAGATAGTGAAACGGATCGGAGTGGCGGCCTTCGACAATGGCATAGGCCTCAGCGGAGAGTTCGGTCATGAGGCCTCATCGGCATTTTCGGACAGGATTCGGATCGCGCCCGTCAGCGGGACGCGTAACCACTCAGGCCGGTGGGCCAACTCGTACTCGATTTCGTAGAAGGCCTTTTCCAGCAGAAAGAAATTCAGTAGCCGTTCAGCGGCTGCACGATCAACCGGCCACAGCTGCGCATTGGTCATGGTTTCGCGATAGGCGTCCATAAATGCCTCGGTAGCACGATCACGCCATCCGACGAGCGCCGCGCCAAGCTTGCCGTGCTCGTCTGGCGCGACTCTCAATGCTCGTTCCAGTGCGGCCGTGGCCGAATAGTCGATCGAGCGGATCAGGCCTGCAACGTCCCGCGCAGCGGGCGCTTTGCGCCGCCGGTCCTCGAGAGAGCGCCGCGGTTCACCCTCGAAATCGATGATGAAGACATCGTCCTTTACGATCAGGATCTGCCCAAGATGGAAGTCGCCGTGGTGGCGGATGTTCAGCCCGTCGATCTTGCGTGGTAGCAGCGCCTTCAGGCGTTCAGACAAGCTCTCGCGGCGCGCCAGCAGCTGGTCGATAAGGTGACGGTCCGCATCCTTGATTGTATCGCGCCGGTGTTCGAACACTTCGAAGACGCGTTCGGCACGACCCGCCACATCTTCAATCCAGCGCTGTACGTCCTTTGAACCTATCGCTTCCGGCGCGAATTCGACAGGTTCGCTACTGCCGGCGAGCGCCAGATGCATCTCGGCCACCCGTCTTCCGGTCTGCGACATGTAACGCAGATACGGGACTTGCTCCTCGCTTTCGCCCGGGTGTGCGCTTCCCGACAACAGACGCTGCTCATCGACGAAGCGGTCCAGATAGGCTGATGTCACGGTCCAGGCGTCGCCCTGATTTTGAACGAACGCGTGAACGATAGCGATCGCACTCTGCTTTTCGCCTTCGATCAGTTCGACGCTGCCGAGCAGCGCTGGCGTGTTGGCGAAACCCGCCACTTCGGTCAGGAAACGGCCCATCTCGATCTCCGGATTGATGCCGGATTCGAGCTTTCGGTAAAGTTTGACCACATACTG
>Ga0209153_1001069_pt1 | contig 10132 bp, 12 predicted proteins | sample GraSoiAngelo_120_FD_185877 | JGI IMG/M metagenome (GOLD analysis project Ga0209153, IMG submission 185877) | Grasslands soil microbial communities from the Angelo Coastal Reserve, California, USA - 14_0919_09_20cm (SPAdes) (version 2) | ecosystem: Environmental > Terrestrial > Soil > Grasslands ...
AGGAGGTTCGAGCGAGAACCTCCCGATCTCGGCGCCTTTTACCCCTCCACCAGGCTTCGCCTGGTCCCCCTCCCCGTCTGGCGACAGGGAGGACTACGAGTGGACCGGCGAGACTACGGAATAGTGGTGCGTTAAGCCCCGTTGCGTTATGCTGCAGCGATGGCGACGAACGACCTCATGATCGAGCTTCTGAAGCGGATCCAGGCCGATCTCGCCGACGTGAAGCGCGAGCAGCTCAGCATGGGGCTTCGGCTTGCGACGATCGAGCAGCACCTCGCCGCCAACCAGGTCGAGATCGCCCGCCAGAGCGGCGACATGGCCCAGATGAAGTCCGACATCGCGCTGATCAAGCGCCGCCTGGACTTGATCGACGCCTGACCAGCAGGCCCCGTGGGGGGCGACCGCACCTGCCTCCCCGCGAGCGGTAGCTCGGGGGGAGGGGGACCACCGAAGGTGGTGGAGGGGTGACCTGACTCAGTCCGATTGGTTCACGGCGAGAACCCACTGGCTCTTTTGCCTGATCACCCCTCCACCAGCTCCGCTGGTCCCCCTCCCCGTCTCCGACGGGGAGGCAGAAACCGCTTGAAGTTGACGTTGCGTCAAGTGGTAGGGCTTGGCGCATGGAGAAGGCGCTCGACATAAAAGAGGTGGTTCGGCGGACGGGGCTGACGTCCCGTGCGCTGCGATTCTACGAGGCGCGGGGGCTGGTCAGTCCGCTGCGGACCGCGTCCGGGCGACGTTATTACGGGCGGGGCGAGCTCGAGCGGATCAACTCCATTCTGGCGCTGAAGCGGGCGGGGCTGAGCCTCGCCCAGATCCAGCGGCTTACGGACGGGCGGCGGGTCGATCTCGCCGGCCTCGTCGAAGCGCAGCTGGAAGCGATCGAGGGGCGGCGGGCGGAGCTCGACGAAGCGCGCGCCCTCCTCCTCACAGTCAAGTCACGCATCGACCGCGGCGAGCCCGTCGACGCAGAGACATTCTGCTCGCTGATCAGACATGGAGACGCAGTGATGGAAGCCGAAAACTGGAAAAAGGTCGCCGACCGCTATTTCACCCCCGAGCAGCAGGCGCATTGGGCCGAGCAGGGGACGAAGCTGCCCGCCGAGTTCGATCAGGACGCTTATGGCAAGCAGTGGGTCGCGCTCGGCGAAAGGGTGGCGGCGGCGCTTCCGCTCGATCCGGCCTCGCCCGAGGCGCAGGCGCTCTACGACGAGTGGCAGGCGCTGCTCGCCCCCTTCTATGCGGTGGCGACGCCGGAGATGAAGGAGGGGGCGGCGAAGCTCTACGGCCGGATGGGCGAGTGGCAGGGCGAACAGAAGCCGCCATTCTCGATGGAGGTCTGGAACTTCATCCAGGCCGCGGGAGCCGCGCGGAAGGGCTGACGGGAGTGACAGTCACGGTGACAGTCACCGTGACTGTCACCTACCAGAAGCGGGAGCGGAGGCGCCTCAGCATCGGGCGGAGGCGGAGGGGGTCGTCGTCGAGCCAGGCGAGATCGCGGCGTTCGGCGACGAAGCTGCGCCTCCATTCCTCGCTGATCTCGTCGCGCTGCACCTCCATCGGGTGCGGCTCGACCGGGACCGGGCCTTCGACTCCGATGAGGGCGGCGACGGCGTCGACGCAGCGTTGGACGTCGGCCGCGACGTCCTCATAAGTAAGGCGGAGCGGGTCGATCCCGTTGCGGGCGAACCAGGCGCTCCAGCGGCCCTGATTGGCGCTCAGGCGGCGGAGCTCGGCGGCGATTCGGCGGGCGTCGTAGCGGGGCGGGCGCTTCGGCTGCTTTCATAGGCGCCGGTCTGCTCGGCGCGGACGAGGGAGATGGCCTGGGCGAGCAGGTCCACTCGCGTCAGGTGGACGAAATGGAGGCGCGGGAGGCGCTCGGCCCAGCGCGATTGCTCGACCAGGTCGAACTGGCGGGCGAACATCTTGAGGCCATAGACGCCGTTCGGCGTGCTGCAGTGGCGCACCCAATGTTCGAGATGGGCTTCGGGATCGGCATTGGCGCTTCGCACCCGCTCGATGCCGGCGAAATACTCCCAGGGGTTTCCGAGCTTGCCGGTCGAGGCGAGGCAGGCGGCGAAATAGGTGCTTCCGCACCGCGGCTCGCCGCAGATCGCATAGCCTCGCCGCTCCGCCCCGTCGTCCTGCGTCTGATTCATTCGCGGCGACGCTAAGGGCGCGCCGGACGCTTGCCAAGCGCTCGACCGGTGGGAATAGCGGCAAGATCAACCAGTCGGGGGCGGCTTATTCTCGAAACCTGCAACATGTTCTGGATGGGACCCGCGCTCGGCCTGCTGGAGCGCGCCTGCATCCGCTCCGTGCTTCGGCAGGGGCACCCACTCACCCTGTGGTGCTACGATCCGCCCGCGGGGGTGCCGGAGGGGGTAACGATCGCCGACGCCTCGGCCGTGTTTCCGGAAAGCGCGGTGATCCGCCACCGCGGCGGAAGCGTCGCTTTGTTCGCCAACCGCTTCCGCTACGAATTGATGCGGCGCGGGGCGGGCATTTGGCTCGACTCGGACGTCTATCTGCTGAAGCCGATCGGGAGCGCCGACACTCTCCTCTTCCGCGAGCCGCTCCCGGCGGCCGCGTCCGGTGGCGGCAGGCTCGAGCCGATCAACGGCAGCATCCTTCGCCTTCCGCCCGATTCGCCGATGCTGCCGCCTCTGCTCGCTTTGTTCGGGGAGAAGATCGTGCCGCACTGGCTTCCGCTCGGCGCGCGGATGGGGGCCCGCTGGCGGCTGCTCACCACCGGCAAAGTCGGGCTCGGACTGATGCCGTGGGGCGTGGCGGGGCCGAAGGCGCTCACCGCCATCGCAGTGGAGCAGGGGCTGTACGATCTCGCCCGGCCGGCGGACGTGCTTCACCCCTTCGCCTGGGACGAGGCGGACTGGATCGCCGATCCGGAGCGACGGCTGGAAGAGCGGGCGACGGAGCGGACGATCGGCATCCACCTCTGGAACGAGGTGGTGAAGCCGATCAAGGACAGGCCCGCGCCGCCCGGCTCCTTCCTCGCCCGGCTGCAGCATGAAGGCGCCTAGCGCTCAGGCGAGGATGCAGTTAGCGTTGCCGCGAAAACGGGGGGTTTGATGAGGCTGAAACAACGGCTTAGCGGGCTCGGACACCGCGCCCGGCACCCGGCGGCTTTGCTCCGCACCTTGAGCGACCCGCTCGATCCGCTCACCCTGCTTGCCAACCGCTTCGGCACCGACAAGGGCAGCCTCGCTTATTCCGGCCATGGCTATAGCGAGGCCTATCACGAGATCCTGGCGCCGCTCCGCGAGCAGCCGGTGCGGCTGCTCGAGATCGGGCTCCTCCATCGCAGCGACCAGGGCTGGCTTCAGGACCCGGTGCGCTACGCCGGCTCGGCCAGCGCGGCGCGGGCGCCCTCGCTTGCAATGTGGTCGGCCTATTTCCCGAAGGGGGAGATATTCGGCTTCGACCTGAACGATTTCTCGGGCGTCCGGGTGGAGCGGTGCACGATCCTGCGCGGCGACATGGGCGACCGCGCCGACCTCGCCCATCTGGTGCAGGAGACGGGCGGCGGGTTCGACGTGGTGGTCGAGGATGCAAGCCACGCCTCCCACCACCAGCAGATCGCCCTCGCAGCCTTGTTCCCGGCGGTGAAGCCCGGCGGCGTCTATTTCATCGAGGACCTGCACTTCCAGCGCCCGGAACTGGAGGCGCCCGATGCGTTGAAGACGGCCCAACTCCTCCGCCGCGCCGAGCAGGGGCTCGGCTTCGCGTCGGCCCATATCGAGGCGGCGGAAGCAGACTGTCTCGCCGCCCATGTCGAACGGATCGAGCTCTACGATTCGCTCGAACGCGGCACCAGCCGGGCCCAGCGCCGCGACGCGCTCGCGGCCTTGTTCAAGCGGGGGTAGGGGGAGGGCTTCCAAAATCCCCCCGTTGACCCATATGCCTCTCGCGGCTATAGGCCGCCTCGCCCGCGGAGCCCTCGCGTTCCTGGAGCGGGCAAGAGCTTGAACATTGCCGTAGCGTCGCAAGGGCCCGGGGGCCGAGAGGTACCCTAGGGTTGGCTTGCGTTTTTTGCGCTTCGGCAGAGTAACTTAATAAGGTGAAGGGCTTCATGCCGACGATCAATCAGCTGATCCGCAAGGGTCGCGAGCCGCAGAAGGCGAAATCCAAGGTTCCCGCGATGGAGCAGAACCCGCAGAAGCGCGGCGTCTGCACCCGCGTCTACACGACCACCCCGAAGAAGCCGAACTCGGCTCTGCGCAAGGTCGCCAAGGTTCGCCTGACGAACCAGCGCGAGGTGATCAGCTACATCCCCGGCGAGGGGCACAACCTCCAGGAGCACTCGGTGGTCCTGATCCGCGGCGGCCGCGTTCGCGACCTTCCGGGTGTCCGCTACCACGTCCTTCGCGGCGTGCTCGACACCCAGGGCGTCAAGGACCGCCGCCAGTCCCGTTCCAAATACGGCGCCAAGCGGCCCAAATAAGCCGCTGGCAGTAAGCCCCGGAAGCATTCCGGATAAGGCTGAAGAGAAAGGAAGAATCCAATGTCCCGTCGTCGTCGCCCAGAGAAGCGCGAGATCCTCCCCGATCCGAAGTTCGGGGACATCGTCCTGTCGAAGTTCATGAATTCCGTCATGCTCGACGGGAAGAAGTCGGTCGCCGAGAGCATCGTCTACGGTGCGCTCGAGACCGTCGAGACCCGCGCCAAGCGCGACCCGATCGGCGTGTTCCACGATGCGCTGAACAACATCAAGCCGGGCATCGAAGTCCGCAGCCGCCGAGTCGGCGGCGCGACCTACCAGGTCCCGGTCGAGGTGCGCACCGAGCGCGCCCAGGCGCTGGCGATCCGCTGGCTGATCACGGCGGCGCGTGCGCGGTCCGAGAACACCATGTCGGCGCGCCTGTCGGGCGAGCTGATGGACGCCGCCAACAACCGCGGCAACGCGGTGAAGAAGCGCGAGGACACGCACCGCATGGCCGAGGCCAACCGCGCCTTCTCGCACTACCGCTGGTAAATTTAATCCCTATATCGTCGGAGTCAGGCCAGGCCTGACTCCCGACATCGGAGTTTAAGATCATGGCCCGCAGCCATCCGCTCGACCGTTACCGCAATATCGGCATCATGGCGCACATCGACGCCGGCAAGACGACGACGACCGAGCGCATCCTCTATTATACCGGCAAGTCCTACAAGATCGGCGAGGTCCATGAGGGCACCGCGACGATGGACTGGATGGAGCAGGAGCAGGAGCGCGGGATCACGATCACGTCGGCTGCCACCACCTGCTTCTGGAAGGCGGAAGAGGGCGCGGGGCCTGAGCACCGCATCAACATCATCGATACGCCGGGCCACGTCGACTTCACCATCGAGGTGGAGCGCTCGCTTCGCGTCCTCGACGGCGCGGTTGCGTGCTTCGACGGAGTCGCCGGCGTCGAGCCGCAGTCCGAGACCGTCTGGCGCCAGGCCGAGAAGTACAAAGTGCCGCGGATGTGCTTCGTCAACAAGCTCGACCGCACCGGCGCGAACTTCGACATGTGCGTCGCGATGATCAAGGACCGCCTCGGCGCGCGCCCGGCCGTCCTCTATCTCCCGATCGGCCTCGAGAGCCAGTTCAAGGGCCTCGTCGACCTGGTCAACAACCGGGCGATCATCTGGCTCGAGGAGAGCCTGGGCGCGAAGTTCGAATATCGCGATATCCCGGAAGACCTGGCCGACGTCGCCGCCGCAGCCCGCATGGAGCTGATCGAGATGGCCGTCGAGCAGGACGACGACATCATGGAAGCCTATCTCGGCGGCGATGAGCCCGACGCGGCGACCTTGAAGAAGCTGATCCGCAAGGGCACTTTGAACTTCTCGTTCGTGCCGGTGCTGTGCGGCTCCGCGTTCAAGAACAAGGGCGTCCAGCCTCTGCTCGACGCGGTCGTCGATTATCTGCCGAGCCCGCTCGACATCCCGCCGGTGGAAGGCCTCCGCCTCGACGGCGAGACGACCGAGACCCGTCCGGCAAGCGACGAGGCGCCCTTCTCGGCGCTCGCGTTCAAGATCATGAACGATCCGTTCGTCGGAACGCTGACCTTCGCCCGCATCTATTCGGGCAAGCTCGAGACCGCTTCCCAGGTCACGAACTCGGTCAAGGACAAGAAGGAAAAGGTCGGCCGCATGCTTCTGATGCATGCCAACGACCGCGAGGACATCCAGGTGGCCTATGCGGGCGACATCGTCGCTCTCGCCGGCCTCAAGGACACGACGACCGGCGACACGCTCTGCGCGATCAACGCGCCGATCATCCTCGAGCGGATGGAATTCCCGGACCCCGTCATCGAGGTCGCGGTGGAGCCCAAGACCAAGGCGGACCAGGAGAAGATGGGCGTCGCGCTCAATCGCCTCGCCCGCGAGGATCCGTCCTTCCGCGTGTCTTCGGACATCGAGAGCGGCCAGACCATCATCAAGGGGATGGGCGAGCTCCACCTCGAGATCCTGGTCGATCGCATGAAGCGCGAGTTCAAGGTCGAGGCCAATGTCGGCGCTCCGCAGGTCGCTTACCGCGAATATCTGAAGAAGCCGGTCGAGCTGACCTACACCCACAAGAAGCAGTCGGGCGGCTCCGGCCAGTTCGCCGAGGTGAAGGTCAAGCTTCAGCCCGGCGAGCGCGGCTCCGGCTTCGTCTTCACCGACAACGTCAAGGGCGGCAACGTTCCGAAGGAATATATCCCTTCGGTCGAGAAGGGCATGCGCGAGACGGCCGAGACGGGTTCGCTGATCGGCTTCCCGATCATCGACTTCGAGGTGCAGCTGATCGACGGCAAGTACCATGATGTCGACTCGTCGGCGCTGGCGTTCGAGATCTGCGCCCGCGGCGCGATGCGCGAAGCCGCCCAGAAGTCGGGCATCACGCTCCTCGAGCCGGTGATGAAGGTCGAGGTCGTGACTCCCGAGGATTATCTCGGCGACGTGATCGGCGACATCAACAGCCGGCGCGGCCAGATCCAGGGCACCGACAGCCGCGGCAACGCGCAGGTGGTCGAGGCGATGGTCCCGCTTGCCAATATGTTCGGCTACGTTAATGAGCTGCGGTCCTTCACCCAGGGCCGTGCCCAGTACACGATGCAGTTCTCGCATTACGACGAGGTGCCGGCGAACGTGGCCGACGAGGTCAAGGCGAAGCTGGCATAAGGCGGGAATTCTAGTTATGGGCGCGTCCGCACCGGGCGGCCGCGCCTCGGATTTGAAGTTTGAGCAGAAGGTAGGAAGATAATGGCGAAAGCTAAATTCGAGCGGACGAAGCCGCACTGCAACATCGGCACCATCGGTCACGTCGACCATGGCAAGACGTCGCTCACCGCGGCGATCACCAAGGTCCTCGCCGAGACCGGCGGAGCGACCTTCACCAGCTACGACAATATCGACAAGGCGCCGGAAGAGCGCGAGCGCGGAATCACCATTTCGACGGCCCACGTCGAATATGAGACCGAAGCCCGCCACTACGCCCACGTCGATTGCCCGGGCCACGCCGATTATGTGAAGAACATGATCACCGGCGCCGCCCAGATGGACGGAGCGATCCTGGTCGTCTCGGCCACCGACGGCCCGATGCCGCAGACCAAGGAGCACATCCTGCTCGCGCGTCAGGTCGGCGTTCCCTCGATCGTCGTGTTCATGAACAAGGTCGACCTGGTCGACGACGCCGAGATCCTCGAGCTCGTCGAGTTGGAAATCCGCGAGCTGCTTTCGAAGTACGACTTCGACGGCGACAACATTCCGATCATCGCCGGCTCCGCCGTCGCCGCGCTCGAGGGCAAGACCCCCGAGATCGGCCATGACGCGATCCTCAAGCTGATGGCCGCCGTCGACGAGTGGATCCCGCAGCCCGAGCGTCCGCTCGACAAGGCCTTCCTGATGCCGATCGAGGACGTGTTCTCGATCTCCGGCCGCGGCACCGTCGTCACCGGCCGTGTCGAGACCGGCATCGTCAAGGTCGGCGAGGAAGTCGAGATCGTCGGCATCAAGGACACCCGCAAGACCGTCGTCACCGGCGTCGAGATGTTCCGCAAGCTGCTCGATCAGGGCCAGGCGGGCGACAACATCGGTGCCCTCATCCGCGGCGTCGGCCGTGAGGAAGTCGAGCGCGGGCAGGTTCTCTGCAAGCCGGGCTCGATCAAGCCGCACACCGACTTCCAGGCCGAGGTCTATGTCCTCTCGAAGGACGAAGGCGGCCGTCACACGCCGTTCTTCGCCAACTACCGTCCGCAGTTCTACTTCCGCACGACCGACGTGACGGGCGAAGTGGTCCTTCCGGAAGGCACCGAGATGGTCATGCCCGGCGACAACGTTCAGCTTGGCGTCAAGCTCATCGCTCCGATCGCGATGGACCAGGGCCTGCGCTTCGCGATCCGCGAAGGCGGCCGGACCGTCGGCGCAGGGGTTGTCGCCGAGATCACGAAGTAATATAGGGCCTGCAGCCGCCCGGGTCGGGAGATTCGGGCGGCTCGCCCAAAGTTCGAGTTCAAGGCCGTTTCCGGGGCCGCAAGGTTCCGGAATGGCCGTATTTGGTTTGCCCCCTTTTGGGCTGGCTCTTTGCAATCGGTAGTAGGTTATGGAAACGCAGAATATCCGCATTCGCCTCAAGGCTTTCGACCATCGTGTCCTCGACCAGGCCACGGGCGACATCGCCGACACCGCTCGGCGTACGGGTGCTCTCATTCGCGGTCCCATTCCCTTGCCGACCCGCATCGAGAAGTTCACCGTCAACCGCTCGCCCCACGTCGACAAGAAGTCGCGCGAGCAGTTCGAGGTGCGCACCTACAAGCGGCTGCTCGATATCGTGCAGCCCACCCCGCAGACGGTCGACGCTTTGATGAAGCTCGATCTCGCCGCGGGTGTCGACGTGGAGATCAAGCTGGCCTAAGGCCGGCTCGAAGAGGGGCCCTCGGGCTTCTCGGACACGGAGGATACCGCACGGCAACGCCGTGGTCTGCGTCCCCGCCGTTCCGCTTTCGAAGCGGAGCAGTTAGCCCAGGCGGGGCACGCATGTTTTTCGGGCTAGCAAGCCCCCGAAATGGTTCGGGGGCCTCTGTAGAAGGAGCTTGATCATGCGCACTGGCGTGATCGCTAAGAAAATGGGGATGACCCGCCTGTTTCAGGACGACGGCCGCCACGTGCCGGTCACCGTCCTGTCGCTCGAGGACGTCCAGGTCGTTGCGCGCCGGGAGGCGGACCGCGACGGCTACACCGCGGTCCAGCTGGGCGCCGGTTCGGCCAAGCCGAAGAATCTTTCCAAGCCGCAGCGCGGCCATTTCGGCAAGGCCGAGGTGGAGCCGAAGGCGCGGCTCGCCGAGTTCGTCGTCGCTGAGGACGCGCTCCTCGACGTCGGTGCCTCCATCACCGCCGACCATTTCGTCGCCGGCCAGATGGTCGACATCCAGGGCGTGACGCAGGGCAAGGGCTTTGCCGGCGGCATGAAGCGCTGGGGCTTCGGCGGTCTTCGCGCCACCCACGGCGTCTCGCTCTCGCACCGTTCGCTCGGTTCGACCGGACAGCGCCAGGATCCGGGCCGCGTGTTCAAGAACAAGAAGATGGCCGGCCATATGGGCGCCAAGAACCGCACCCAGCAGAACCTCGAGATCGTCCGCACCGACGTCGAGCGCGGCCTCCTCTTCGTCAAGGGCTCCGTCCCCGGGCACAAGGGCGGCTGGCTGCTGGTCAAGGACGCGGTCAAGACCGCCCGTCCGGACGCCGCTCCCTATCCGGCCGGCATCCGCCAGGCCGCCAACAGCAACGACAGCGCTCCCGCCGAGACGCCGGCCGATACGGTCGCGGCTCCGGAAGCCACCGAAGGCCAGGAAGGCTAAGCCATGAAGGTCAAAGTTCAGACCCTCGACGCCAAGGCGAGCGGCGACATCGAGCTCAACGATGAGGTGTTCGGCGTCGAGCCGCGCGCCGACATCCTCCATCGCGTCGTCACCTGGCAGCTCGAGAAGCGCCGCGGCACCGCCCGCGGAGCCCGCGAGCGCAGCGACGTCGCCCGCACCGGCAAGAAGTACGGCAAGCAGAAGGGCGGCGGCACCGCCCGTCACGGCGATCGCCGCGCCCCGATCTTCATCGGCGGCGGCAAGGCGCACGGCCCCCGCGTCCGCGACTTCGATCCGTCGCTGAA
>Ga0209153_1001070_pt1 | contig 10097 bp, 9 predicted proteins | sample GraSoiAngelo_120_FD_185877 | JGI IMG/M metagenome (GOLD analysis project Ga0209153, IMG submission 185877) | Grasslands soil microbial communities from the Angelo Coastal Reserve, California, USA - 14_0919_09_20cm (SPAdes) (version 2) | ecosystem: Environmental > Terrestrial > Soil > Grasslands ...
CCTTCCTCACCTCATCGAGGATGAAGTAGCGCGTGGTCGCCTCCACCGCAAGGGTTCCTTTGGCCGCGGCGCGCTCGCGCAATGCGCCGGCGAGCAGCTCGAAGGGGCTCTCGTCCTCCTTCCACGGCCGGAGGTCCCCGGGGATTCGCAGGGTTTCGCGGATCGAGGGCTCCTCGAAGAAGGGCGTCACCACCACCACGCGACCCTCGGCGGGCACGAGCGCCGCGGTGGTCCGCTCGGATCTCCACCAGCGGACTCCCGTGAAGTACTCGAGCGTGGATCCCGCCTCGACCAGGAACGCGGCGATTTTCCGCCGCTGCATCAGGCCCTGGAGCTTCGCCAGGCGCGCGAGGTGCTCCTCGGGGCTGATCGGCGCCACCCCGGAGGTGATTGGGCTGAGGCCGGTCGCTTGCGGCGGCTCGGCTGCCTCGAGCCTCGCGCCGGCGGCGGTAACGGCCGCGGCGCCGGCAGCGGCGCCGAGCAGGGCACGTCTCGAGACGCTCATGCGTTTTCTTCCCGGGAAGTCCGAGTCAGGATGCGGGCGGGGCGCCGCCTTCGCGGCGGCGCCGCTCGACGAACGCGGTGAGCGCTTCGCGCACGCCCGCATCGAGCGCAGGCGGCTGGAAGGACGCGAGCGTCTCGCGCCAGCGCGCGTTCGCGCGCTCGGTCGCGGTCTTCGCGCCATCCGCCGCCCAGGTGCCGTAATTGCGCCAGTCGGAGACGAGCGGGACGTAGAAGGCGTCACGGTAGCGCTGCATGGTGTGTGCGGCGGCAAAGAAATGCCCGCCCGGCCCCACTTCCGCGACCGCCTCGACGCCGATCTCCTCGGCAGAAGCGAGCACCGGCTGGAAGAGCTCCGCGAACATCTGCAGCATTTCGACGTCGAGGATGAATTTCTCGAGCGACGCCGTCAGCCCGCCTTCGAGCCAGCCGGCGGCGTGCAGCATGAAGTGGCAGCCCCCGAGCAGCGCCCCCCACAGGCTCATCTGGGACTCGTATACCGCCTGGGCATCCGGGGCGTTGGAGGCCGTGGCACTCGAGCAGCGCCAGGGTGCGCGAATGTAGCGGGCCAGCTGGCCGGCGCCGAAGGCCGCCTTGGCGTACTCGGGCGTGCCGAAAGCCGGCGATCCCGACTTCATATCGACATTCGAGGTGAAGCTGCCGTACATCACCGGGGCGCCCGGCCGCACGATCTGCGAGAGGGTGATGCCGAAGAGCGCCTCGGCGTGCGAGAGCGTCAGCGCCCCCGAGATGGTGATCGGCGCCATCGCGCCGGCGAGCGTAAAGGGGGTGACGATCATCAGCTGCCCGTTGGCCGCGAAATCGATGATGCCGTCGGTCATCGGCACGTCGAGCTGGAGAGGTGAGTTGGTGTTGCAGATGCTGTAACAGCGCGGCGCGCTGCGAAACGTCGCCTCGTCGATCCCGTTCGCGATGCACAGCATCGCGAAGCAGTCCGCGAGCTGCGCCTCGCCCCGGCAGTAGAAATGCGGCACCTTGTCGCCGAGCGTGAGCTGCGCGAGCGAGGTCTCGAGGTGACGCTCGGACACCGAGGTATCCTGCGGCTCGACCATCTGCCCGAGCACGTGGATGACGTCGAAGGCCTGCGAGAGCCGCACCAGGTCGCGATAGTCCTCGAGAGTGGCGGTGCGCTTGCCGCGCTCGAGATCGCTCACGCTCGGAGGGCCCGCGACCGGCGCGAACACGACGTGCCGTCCGCCCACGCGGCAGGAGCGCGCGGGATTGCGGGCGATGAGAGCGACTTCCGCCGGGATGGTCGAGATAGCCTTGCTGACCATGCCGGGGTCGAGGCGCACCATCTGGCTCGAATCGTCCACCCGGGCCCCGGCCGAGCGCAGCACCGAAAGCCCGCGCGCCGACAACACCCGCATGCCCTGGTGCTCGAGAATGTCGAGCGCCGCGCGATGCATGCTCGCGACCTGATCGTCGGAGAAGATCCGCACCGGCTCGAAGGGGTTGACGAGGTTTCGGTAGCGCCTCGAGCGCGGCTCGGGTGCCGCGGCGCCGGCTCTCTGGGCTTCTCGCCTGCGAGGTCTCATCCCCTCAAGTGTATGCCACCCCTCGCCACCAGACGAGCTAGAGTTCCCGTGGCTTACGCTTGCCCGTTGACGATAGTATCAGTTAACTCGAGCATCCCGATCGGACTGCCCATGTCATCCCTCGCCAGCCCCTCCGCGGGCTCGTCCGTCGCCGGCGTCGAAGAGATCCGCGGCCACTTCCCCGCGCTCTCCCGCAGGCACAACGGGTTCCCGGTCGCCTATTTCGACGGTCCCGGCGGCACGCAGGTCCCGCGCCAGGTGGCGGAGGCGATGACCGACTACCTCCTGAATCACAATGCCAACACGAACTGGGCGTTCCCGACCAGCGAGGAAACCGACCACGCCATTCTCGAGGCGCGTCGCGCGCTCGCCGACTGGATCGGGGGCTCGCCCGAAGAGATCGTGTTCGGCGCCAACATGACCACGCTCACCTTCCACCTCGGCCGTGCGCTCGGGCGCGAATGGCGGGAGGGGGACGTCGTAGTCGTCACCGAGCTCGACCACCATGCGAACTCCGACACCTGGCGGGCGCTCGCGAAGGAGCGCGGCGTCGAGATACGCACCGTCAGGATGCGACGCGAGGACGGTCGGCTCGATGAGGAAGACCTCGCCGGCAAGCTCACGCCCGGAGTGCGTCTGCTCGCTGTCGGCGCGGCCTCCAACGCGCTCGGCACTATCAACGATGTGCCGCGACTGACCAGGCTGGCGCATGCGGCGGGGGCGCTGGTCTTTGTCGACGGGGTTCACTACGCGAGCCACCACATGCCCGACGTGCGCGCGTGGGACTGCGACTTCTTCGCCTGCTCGGCCTACAAGTTCTACGGTCCGCACGTCGGGGTGCTGTGGGGCCGGCGCGAGCTGCTCGAGAGGCTCGACTCGCCGAGGCTGGCGCCTGCCTCCTCTCAGGCGCCCGATCGCCTCGAGACCGGCACGCTCAGCCATGAAGGCATGGTCGGCGCGGCAGCCGCTGTCGACTTCCTCGCCTCTCTCGCTTCGGCCCGGCTGCCGAGGCGCGAGCGCCTCAGGCTCGTATCGCAGAGCCTCGAGGAGCGGGGAGCGCGGCTCCTGGGGCGGCTATGGCAGGGGCTCGAAGCGATTCCCGGTGTCGAGCTCTACGGGGTGCCGCCGGGCGGCGAGCGCACTCCCACCGTTGCGTTCACGCTCCGCGGAATCGATTCCGGCGGCGTCGCGCGCTCGCTCGCCGGGCGCGGCGTCTTCGTCTCGCACGGCGACTTCTACGCGGCCACGGTTGCGCGGGTGCTGGGCCACGAGCGCGACGGATTCGTGCGCGCCGGCTGCGCGGCGTACACCACCTCGGACGAGATCGAGCGGCTCATCGACGGTGTCCGCCGTCTGGCGTGAGGACCTCCGCCGCCCTCCCGGCAGCCCCATCGGCCGTGATCCCTTCGGGAGCGGGAGGCCTGGCTCCCGCAGCATTAATAAGGAGTCGGTGCCGGATGCCGAGCAGAGTTCCCCCCGGGCGAGAAGCGTGGCTGGATCGTTCCGATCGGCGGCACGGAGAACGAGCCAGCTCAGTGCGGGGCGACGAGGGCGCTGTAGCCGTTCCAGACGATCTCGATCCCGATGCACATCAGGATGAACGCCGAGAGGCGCACCAGCACTTCGAGCCCGGTCTCGCCCAGGAGTCGCGCGATGTGATCGGCGAAGCGGTACGCGAGATAGATGGAGAGAGCGATCGCGACCATGCCGAGCACGGCTCCGGTGGCGTACTCGGCGAGCTGCGAGAGCCGCGGGGGCCCCGCGGGCTTGCGGCTGCCGATGGTGATGGCGACCGACATCGAGCCCGGCCCCACGGTGAGCGGCATCGTGAGCGGAAAGAAGCTGCCGACCTTCTTACCCGGCCCGCCCTGAAGACCCGAGCCTGTGTGGTCGGACCATTGCTCCTCAGTTAGAAGCTTCCAGCCGAGGGCCGCGACCACGAGTCCTCCGGCGATGCGCACCACCGGCAGCTCGATGCCGAAGAACTCGAGCAGCCAGGGACCGAGCGCCATGGAGCCGAGCAGCAGCGCGAACCCGTTGACCGCCGCCTTGCGCGCCAGCACCGTCCGCTCCGCCGCGGACAGATTCGCCGTCAGCCCGAGGAAGAACGGCGCCCCCTCGAGCGGATTGACAATCGGAAAGAGTCCCGCAAAGGTGAGCAGGAACGCGCCAACGACGGCGTTCACGGTTCCCGCGCCTTCAGCAGCTGATCGATGGCGGCTTCCACTCTTCTCGCCGACGCCTCGCCCACGTGTTCACCAGTATGAACGGCAGGATCTGCCTCGTCACCGGGAGCACGCACGGCATCGGGCTCGCCACCGCGTGCGCGCTCGCCGAGATGGGCGCGACGGTGCTGGTCCACGGGCGCGACGGGGTGCGTGCGCGCGCCGTGGCCCGGACGCTCGGCCGTGACACCGGCAACCTTAACGTGCGCAGTGTGCACGCCGACTTCGCCGAGCTCGCGCAGGTTCGCCGCCTGGCGCAGGAGCTCGAGTCGGGCCTGCCGCGGCTCGACGTGCTGATCAACAACGCGGGAGTCATGGGCGCCCCGGGCGCGCGGAGCGCCGACGGATACGACCTCACCTTCGCGGTGAACCACCTTGCGCCCTTCCTGCTCACGAATCTGCTCCTCGGGAGGCTCCGGCAGTCCGCACCGGCGCGCATCATCGTGGTAGCCTCAGAGGCGCATCGGCGCGCCGCGCTCGACTTCGGTGATCTCATGAACGCGAGGGTCCCGGGATTTCTCACCCCCTACGAGCGCTCGAAGCTCGCCAACCTGCTCTTCGTGCGCTCGCTCGCCCGGCGTCTCGCAGGCAGCGGCGTCAGCGTGAATGCGCTGCATCCCGGCCTGGTCGCGAGTCACCTGTTTCGCGGCCTGCCCCTGCCGCTCAGGCTGCTGCTGCTCGGCCCCGGGCGGCTCGCCATGAGCTCGACCGAGCGGGGTGCGCGCGGCAGCGTCTACCTCGCGAGCGCCCCCGGGCTCGCCGGTGAGAGCGGCGGCTATTACCGCCGCTGCCGGCGCGTGGCACCGAGCGCAGAGGCCGAGAGCGATGCCGACGCCGAGCGGCTGTGGTTGGAGAGCGCGCGGCTCACGGGACTCGCCGCATGAGCCGCGCGTTCGTGCGCGAGTCGGATGCCGATTCCGCGACGCTCCCCGAGCGAGCCGTCAGCCCGCATCCGAACTTCGTCACCCCGAGGGGCCTGAAGGCCATCGAGGCGCGCGTGCGCGAGCTCGAGGCCGAACGACAGGCCGCGCGCGACGGCGGCGACGAGGCGACCCGCGCGCGCGTCGAGCGCGACCTGCGCTACTTCAGCGCACGGCGTGCCAGCGCCCGCCTGGTCGAGCCGGCCGCCACTGCGGAGCGGGTGCGCTTCGGTGTGCTCGTGACGCTCGAGCTCGAGGGCGGCGCGCGCCAGAAGTTCCGCCTGGTGGGCGAGGACGAAGCGGACGCCGCCCAGGGACTGCTCAGCTGGGCCGCACCGCTCGCGCAAGTCCTGCTCGGCAAGTGCGCCGGAGACAGCGTGCCCTTTCAGGGAGGCGAGGCGCTCATCGTCAGCATCGAGCCGTGAGGCAGCTGTGCCAGCACGCGCTTGACGATGCGATCGAGCCGCTCGGGGGCGAGCTCGAAGAGGCCCTGTGCCAGGCGCAGGCGCTGCACCAGCTCGGCCCCGAGCCGCCGCTGCGCGCGGTACATGCGGGTACGCACGGTCGTCTCGTGCACGCCGAGCGAGGCGGCGGTCTCGATGCCGCTGATTCCCTCCACCGACCGCAGCACCAACACCGTCCGGAAGACTTCCGGCAGAGCCATGATCGCCTTCTCGAGCTCGTGTCGTTCCAGCGCTTCGCGCGCCTCGTCCGCGCCCGGCTCCTCCGCCGCCAGCTGCCGCGGCGTGGCCGGCTGCCCAGGCCGGGTGCCGGCGGCGGGCGCGCGCGCCTGCGTGAAGGTGAGCCGCGTGAGCCAGGCGGCAAATTTTCCGGTGGGCGTGTAGCGACTCAGATCGGCAAATGCCGCGAGATAGGCATCCTGCACGGCCGACTCCGCCGCATCCTCCTCGACGAGCACGCTGCGCGCGACCCGGAACAACCGGCGGCTGTAACGGCGCACCAGCGCCTCGATCGCACGTTGCTCCCCGCCCCGCGAGCGCTCGATGAGCAGCAGATCGGGCAGGCTGTCCACCGCGGCGTTGTCCCCGGGGCGCCTGCCGTACACGCCGTTCGGCGCGAGGCTCTGGACCTGAGTCAGTGGTGGGAGCATGGGCGTCGACCTCCGGTGTGTATCCTATGAATCAGCACGCAAATGAGACCGGGCGGCATCGCGCACTATTGCGCGCCGTACCTCGGGGCGCTGTGCCTCCTCAACCCGGCGCTCGGGCGCGCGGCGGAGACTTCCGCCGCGCAAGCGGTGCATCCGGAGCGCTGGCCGCGGCTCAAGCCGGCGCTGCCGCGCGATCCGGATCTCGAGAGCCGCATCGAGGCACTTCTCGCGCGCATGACGAGCGCGCACAAGGTCGGCCAGCTCATCCAGGCGGACATCGACAGCATCACGCCCGATGATCTCGCTCACTGTCCCCTCGGTTCCGCTCTGAACGGCGGCAACTCATCGCCCCATGGCGATAAGCTCGCTCCACCGGGTGAGTGGCTCGCGCTGGCCGACCGGTTCTATGACGCCTCGCTCGGGGCGCGCGACCCCGCGCTCATCCGCCGCATCGGCGAAATCACCGCTCGCGAGGTTCGGGTCACCGGACTCGATTGGGCGTTTTCCCCCAGCGCGGCGGTAGCCCGCGATGCGCGCTGGGGACGCACCTACGAGAGTCGGAGAACCCACTCTGGTGCGCCGCTGTGTCGAGGCGATGGTGGCCGGGCTGCAGGGCGAGCCCGGCGGCGCCGGCCGTCCGTAGTCAGTCCGCCGCGCTGGCGCCCACCGCCACCCAGGCAAGGTCGGCGTTCGATACCGAGCCGAGATTGAAGCTGCGGGCCGCGGCGGCCATGCGCGTGAGGGCCTGCCCGAGCGGCATCGGCGGCTTCGTGTCTCCCTTCTTCGCCTTGTGAAAGCGCACCGGATTGATGCGGGCCACGACATAGTTCCGCAGGTACGGGGACTTGAAGCCGCGCGCCTTGAGTGCGCTGATGAGGGACTTGACGCGTGCGTCGATCTCGATGAGCCGCGCGGCCGAGTCCGATCGCTGCCTGAGGCTTACCGCGAGCGTCTGGTCGCTGAACCGGTCCACCTTCTTCAGAAACGAGCTGTAGGCGCCGCCGGCAAAGCGCGGCCACTTCTCGTAGACGATGCCGAGGGTCAGGAGCTCGGGGGCCTCGAACTGCGCGGCAAACTGCGACTCGCGCTCGCGGGCGCGATTTCGGGCCAGGTTGCGCGCCATGCGGATCACTTCGAGGCTCCGGTCCCTGAGGTTGTGAGCCTTCTCCGTGTTCAAGGCCAGTATCCGGTAGGCGAGCGACTCGTCGGGCGATATCAGCGCCGTGATCTGTTTCATGCCGAGCACCTTGGCCGCGGCGAGCCGATGCCGGCCATTCGGCGTCCACAGCCGCCCGTCGTCGCCCCGCACCACGATCAGGGGATCGAGGAATGCGGCGGTCTCGTCGATCTTCGCGGCGAGCCGCTTGGCGTGCGTCGGGGACAGGTCGCGCTGAAACGGAGTCGGCTGCACCGCATTGAGCGGCAGGCTCGCGAGCAGCAGGGGGCGTCCGCCGAGGGGCTCCTGATAGGCGCCGATGGCGGCGCCGCCCGCCGCGCGCACCAGCGTCGCGAGATCCCCGACGTGCTCGCTGTCGAGCGCGATGGCAACCTGCGCGGCCTCGAGTCCGCGCGCTTCCTTCCCCGGCGCGAGCCGACCGCGGCGGCCGGCGCCCGCCGGGCGGCCCCGCGTGCGCGCGCCGGCGGTCCTCGAGCGTGTTGACATGGCCTCACTCTTCGAGCGCAGTCAGTGTGCGAGAATGACCGATTCCGCAGGATGTTGCCATGGATTCCTTCACCGCGATGCCGCCCGCGAGCGCCGCCGGGCACCTTCCGGCCCAGCGCATCGACGCCGCCGGACGCACGCACGTCGATCAGCGTGCGGTGCTCGCGCTCGCCCTGCCGCTCATGGCCAACAGCGCCGTGCAGATCGTCCTCAATCTCACCGACATGTGGTTCATGGGACGCATCTCCACCAGGGCGCTCGCCGCGGTGGGAGCGGTGCAGTGGCTGGTCATCGCCGTGATGCTGGTGCTCGGCGGCGCCGGCACCGCGGTGCAGACGCTCGTCGCGCAGCACTTCGGCGCGCGCCGCTACCGGCGCGCCGGCCAGGCGGTGTGGACCGCGCTGTGGGCCATGGCCTGCACCGCGCCGCTGTTCGTGCTGGTGGGCGCCGCGCGTCACCTGATCCTCGCGCCTTTCGGCTTCGACAGCCGGGTCGAGCAGCTCGCCTCCGCGTTCTGGTTTCCGCGCGTCGGCGGCGCCTTCCTCGCCGCCGCCGTGTGGGCGATGTTCGGCTTCTTCAACGGCATCGGCCGCCCGCGTGTGACGCTCGCCATCAGCATCGTGGCCACGGTCACCAACGCGCTGCTCAACCCGCTGTTCATCTTCCGCCTCGGCTGGGGCATCGCCGGCTCGGCCTGGGCGACCAACGCCGCGCAGCTGGTAGGGCTGCTCTATGCGCTCGCGATCTTCATGCGCGCCGACTACCGGCGCCGCTATCGCTCGAATCTCACGTGGCGCCCGCACCGCCGCGTGCTGCTGCAGCAGCTGCGCCTCGGCGTCCCGATGGGGCTCTCGCCCGCGGCCGACCTGTTGGGTTTCGCCGTCTTCCAGATGATGCAGACGCGGCTCGGCACCGCCGGCGGGGCCGCCACGCAGATGGTGGTGATCCTGACCTCGATCGCCTACATGCCCGGCTTCGGCATCGCCTCCGCGGGCACGACGCTGGTCGGGCAGTCGATCGGCGCACGCTCGCGCGACTGGGCGCTGCAGGTGGGCGATCGCGTCATCCTGCTCGCCGCGCTCTACATGGGCGCCATCGGCGTGCTGATCGCCCTCGGCGGGCCCTGGGTGCTGCCGTTCTTCATCGGCTCGCACGACAGCGAATCGGCGCAGGCGGTGGTCATCGGCACACAGCTCCTGTGGCTCGCCGCGGGTTACCAGTTCTTCGATGGCCTGAACCTGGGCAGCAGCATGTGCCTGCGCGGCGCGGGCGATGTCAGGATCCCGGCGGCTCTGGTGCTCACGGTGTCGCTGCTGCTGTTCGTGCCGCTCGCCCATGCCTTCACGTTTGCCTCCGGGCAGGGCTGGGTGCGTTTCCTGCCGCAGTTCGGCTGGGGAGCCGTCGGGGGGTGGGTGGCGGTGCTCATCTACGTCATGGTGCTCGGCAGCACGCTGTTCCTGCGCTGGCGCTCCGGCGCCTGGCAGAAAATACGACTCTGAAGCGCACGCTCCCGCACCGCCCCTCATGCTCGTCACGCTGAAGACGCTGTTGCACACGGTGCTCCTGCCGCCCGGTGGCCCGCTGCTCGTGGCGGGCGCCGGCGCCTGGCTCGCCCGCTCGGGCGTCACGGCCCGCGCGCGCCGTGCCGGGTGGCTGCTGCTCGCCGCCTCGCTCGTCGTCTCGTGGCTGCTCGCGACGCCGGTGGTGGCGGACTGGCTCGAGAGGGCGGCCGAGCGCTCACCTCCCCTCGATCTCACCCGGCCGGTCGCGGCTCAGGCGCTCGTCATTCTCGGCGGGGGCGATGAGCGTGTCGCTGCTCCCGAGTACGGCGGCGCGCCGGCGCCCGGGCCGCTGCTCCTCGAGCGGGTCGCCTATGGCGCCTTCGTCGCGCACCGGACGGCGCTCCCGATACTCGTCTCCGGCACTGCGCAGGAGGCGCTCGCCATGCGCACCTCGCTTGCGCGGGACTTCGGCGTGGAAGTGCGCTGGGTCGAAGGGCGCTCGCGCGACACCTTCGAGAACGCGCAGTTCTCGGCGCCGCTGCTGAAGACGGCGGGGGTGTCACGGATCATTCTGGTGACCGACGGCGCTCACGCGTGGCGCGCAGCGCACGAGTTT
>Ga0209153_1001071_pt1 | contig 10089 bp, 7 predicted proteins | sample GraSoiAngelo_120_FD_185877 | JGI IMG/M metagenome (GOLD analysis project Ga0209153, IMG submission 185877) | Grasslands soil microbial communities from the Angelo Coastal Reserve, California, USA - 14_0919_09_20cm (SPAdes) (version 2) | ecosystem: Environmental > Terrestrial > Soil > Grasslands ...
CTCTTGGACTGACGGCGTAAGCCCTGGTCGGGCGACAAATATTCTTCAGACTGAGCTCGCCCAGATCGACGAAATCTGCGTTGACCTTGCCTCGAACCTGCTCGTACGCGGACGACGAAATGCAAACGCCGCCAGGCTCAGCAATACCCTCAAGCCGCGCCGCAATATTGACGCCATCGCCGAAGATGTCGTCGGCATCGATAATGATGTCGCCAATATTGATCCCGATTCGGTACCGGAGTTGCGAGTCGGCTGTACTTGCTGCGCGCTCCGCCATTCTCCGCTGAATCGCAATCGCGCAAGTCACGGCATCGACGGAACTTGCGAATTCGACCAACATGCCGTCGCCGGTCGTCTTGACAATCCGGCCTTTGTGCTCGGCGATTTCGGGATCGACGAGTTCGCCCCGTACAGCCTTTAGAACCGATAGGGTTCCGACCTCGTCGGCCCCCATGAGGCGTGAATAACCGGCGACGTCAGCCGCCAGTACCGCTGCAAGTCTCCGCTCGACGTACCCTGTTGCCATAGCCAAGCTCCCGCCAACAGATATCGAAGAATGTCCACTCAAGTCCGCAACCAGCGGCCCCCTAAATTCTGCGCTTTGTGCCCTAAGGCGCCGGCTTGATCTGTCCTGCTCATGCCATCGCGTCAGCATCAATGACCGCGGCCGCGAACGCCTGCGGCGCCTCTTGCGGCAGATTGTGACCGACGCCGCCGCGAATCTCACGATGCTCATACTTGCCTGAAAATCGCTTTGCATAAGCTGCCGCAGCCGGATGCGGCGCGCCATTTGCGTCGCCTTCCATCGTGATCGTCGGCACACTTATGGCCGGCGTCGAAGCGATGATCTTGTCGAGATTCGCGTACCGCGCTTCGCCCTGAGCAAGGGCTATCCGCCAACGGTAGTTGTGAATAACGATCGCGACGTGATCAGGATTCTCGAAAGACCGCGCGGTGCGATCGAACGTCTCGTCGTCGAATTTCCATTGCGGTGACGCGGTCTTCCAGATCAGCTTCGAGAAATCGCTGCGATATTTCTCATAGCCTTCCCGCCCTCGGTCAGTCGCGAAGTAGAATTGGTACCACCATTGAAGTTCGGCAGATGGCGGCAATGGGGTCCGACCGGACTCCTGGCTCGAGATAAGATAGCCGCTGACCGACACCATGGCCCGGCAGCGCTCAGGAAATGCTGCGGCAATGATGTTGGCTGTCCGTGCACCCCAATCGAACCCTGCAAGCGTCGCTCTCTCTATTTTGAGCGCGTCCATCAGCGAGACGATATCGGCTGCAATCGCCGCAGGTTGCCCGTTGCGGAATGTGTCATTCGACAGGAAATGTGTGGTGCCGTAACCCCGCAGGTAGGGAACGATGACGCGGTAGCCGGCTTGTGCGAGAAGCGGCGTCACCTCGACGAAGCTGTGGATGTCGTAGGGCCATCCGTGGAGCAGAATGACGGCGGGACCGTCAGGCGGGCCGGCCTCGGCGTAACCAACGTTCAACAGGCCCGCTTCGACCTGCTTGAGCGGCGCAAATGTGCCAACGCTCGCCCGAACCCCAGTTGTCGCTTTATCCGACTGTGTTTCACCTTTCGATGGTCCAATTCCACCAAACTGCGTAGCTGCCAACGTCGCGGCGGCAAGGCTGAGAAGATCGCGTCGGCGATGATTGATATTCTGGGGCATCTGAATTCCTCCGAATTGAATGGCCTGATACTTCTTGTGTTTTTCCGATCGAGCCCCCTACCCGGTCGACTGGATGAGCGCCTGCTGCTCCGTGGTCGTTTGCCGCCTTACACATGGATGCGATCTGGAGCGCTCGCGCTCTCAGCTCTCCAGATCGCGATCGTTTATCAATCCACTCCTGCCGGGTCGAATACCGCCAGGGAATCGATCGACAGTGCTTCGACGATCTCTTTCGTGGTCACGATCGCGCTGGCGTAATTCGGCATGTTGATTTCGAGCGCGGCGTGCATCATTTCGTCTGAGAAATCGGCGACGGCGTCCTTGACGACTGTGACGTCGTAACCGAGTTCAGCCGCAAAACGGACGGTCGCTTCGATGCACGTGTGTGCGATCAGTCCGATAACGATGAGCCGCTGGATGCCGTGCCTCTTGAGCTGCAAATCCAGGTCGGTGTTGGCGAAACCACTGGAGCACCAGTGTTCGCTGGCGACGATCTCGCCGGGCTCGGGCACAAATTCGGCTCGGAACTCGCCGCCCCAGGTGCCGAACTCGAAGCTCTTGTTTCTCCACGCCGCCCTCTGGACGGGTGCGACGTACTTCCAGGAGGCATAGTCGCCGGCACGGTACCGGTGATGCATGGCATAGAAGACCCGAAGCTTCGCTTCGCGGGCCGCACACAAAACCTGCTGCATGTGCGGAACGCAATTGTTCGCTTCAGCCACGACTTTGATCCGCGGCCAGATCTTGCCACCCTCGGAAATGAAGTCGTTGTAAGGATCGACCACCAAAAGAGCGGTGACGTTCTTGTCATAGGAGGGGTAGGTCATGGGACTCTCCGTTGCGGCGGTCGCGCCGTCGCGGCGCTTCCGCGGTTGACGATCAGTTATTCGTAAGCGCAGCCCGCTCAATGCTGGCTGCGAACATGGGCGTCTCGCTCTGATTATGGGCGATCGAAGCTGGCTGACGCTGCGCGCGGAACAGGTCGAACGGAATGCCCTGCTTGCCGATGAACGCCATGAACTCATCCGTCGCGTACGACCGGACCCGGTTGGTGAACTCGCACTTTCCAGGCTCGATTTCCTTGGCGCTTAATTCCCAGGTCACGTGGATAGTGGTCCGGCCGGATGGCGTGAACACGTCGGACGTCGAATCCAGGATCAGGTGGTTCTTCTGGCCGAGCGTCTCCACGTAGTGCTGCACCATCAGGCTGCCGCCGATGGTCTCGACGTTGATGGACATCCGCTTGCCATCCGGTGCGGTCGTGAAGCCCGCGGCGATGTGCGCTGGCGAACAGCCCTGATATTCCGTCTCGGACAGGTTGAAGCACCAGGTGGGAATGTCGATCTTCTGGATCGGCGCATTGATGATGGCGGTGAAGCTGGAATCGACGATCTGGTTGGTGGTCATGACTTGGTCTCCTCATAGAGTTTGCACGTCGTGGCGATTGTTTGAGGCCGCACGGCCCCGTTGCGAAAACCTGCGCGACGCAGTCGCAGGCTTTCGCTGGACGGAAACGGATTTCGTCGGGTAACTGGCGGGCCCGCCGGTCAGCGGGCCGCAGCAGTCTGTCGGATTTCAAACTAAGTTGATCGCCACATCGATATTGCCGCGCGTGGCCTTGGAATAGGGGCAAAGCTGCTCGGCATCCTTGACGAGCTGCTCCGCTACGTCACGCCCGACGCCCGGTAAACCGACATTGAGTCGGGCGCTGAGGGAGTAATTGTCGCTGCCCGCGAGATGCAGATGGACCTCGGCGTCGATGGCAACATCGGACACCGTCACCTTGCGCTTGCGAGCTGCGAGCCCGATCGCGCTTTCGAAGCATGCCGACCAGCCGGCCGCAAAAAGCTGTTCCGGATTGGTGCCGATACGCGACGAGCCGGGCGGCGAAATCTTGACATCGAGCCGGCCGTCGGAGCTGCGAGAAACGCCATTTTCGCGGCCGCCGATGGTGTGGGTTTTCGCCGTGTAGATCACCTTGCCGAAGTCCTCGGTGGCGTTCGCCTTGAGTTGAGTCATGGTTCTCTCCTATGGAGCGTTGTTGGATGCACGTTGTGGGCGCGCACGTCATGCGCGCAGAGGTTGTCAGGTCGATTTGCGGAGGGCTCTGAAGCCAGCCCGGACTTCTTCCGAGAAGGTCTTCGGCTGCTCCCAGGCGGCAAAGTGGCCGCCCTTTTCGAGCTTGTTGTAATGAATGAGCTTGGGGTAGGCGCGCTCCGACCAACTCTGCGGAGCCTGGTAGAGCTCTTCGGGAAACGCGCTGACGGCGACCGGAATGGCAACATGCTTCGGAGCAAAGAACGGAAGCTTGCTTTCCCAATAAAGGCGCGCTGAAGATACCGCTGTGTTCGTCAGCCAGTAGAGCGTCACGTTGTCGAGGATGTCGTCCCGCGTGAGGCCCTCAGACTGCCCGTCGAACACGCGTGTGATCAGCGCCAGGCTCCGCGCGTCGTGGTCGAGCATCCAGGCCGCAAGGCCGGCAGGAGAATCTGCAAGCGCGTACAGCGTCTGCGGACGACCTGCCATCTCTTGGGCGTAGCCAAGACCGTGCTTGTAGAAGAAATCGAGCTGGTCATAGGCGCGTTTCTCGTCGTCCGAGAGGCCAGACACCGCCGGTCCGCCGTGGAGCGCCTTTTCAACGTCGTCGGGAACGGTGGCGGGCATGTTGGTATGAATGCCAAGCAATTCTGGCGGCGCTAAAAGCGCCATCTGCTCGGTGACCGCATTGCCCCAATCGCCGCCTTGCGCGACGAACTGCGTATATCCAAGGCGCTTCATCAGCACGACCCAGGCGCGTGCAATGCGGATGGGATCCCAGCCGAGTTCGGTCGGCTTCCCTGAAAACCCGTGACCGGGCAGCGACGGGATCACGAGGTTGAACGCATCCGAAGCACTTGCGCCGTGCGCCGTGGGGTTGGTCAAAGGATCGATGATCTTCAGCTGTTCGATGATCGAGCCGGGCCAGCCGTGCGTGACAATCAGCGGCAGCGCATTTTCGTGCTTGGAACGAGCATGGATGAAGTGGATTTCGACGCCATCGATCATCGTGGTGAACTGCGGCAAGGCGTTGAGGCGTGCTTCAACCTTGCGCCAGTCATGGTCTGTCTGCCAGTAGCGCACGAGACGCTTGATGGTCGCCAGCTGCACGCCCTGCGATTGGTCGCCGACGATCTCCCGTTCCGGATACTTCGTCGCCGCTAGGCGCCGGCGCAAATCGACGAGTTCGCCCTCGGGCACATGGATGCGGAATGGTTTGATTTCAGAGGCCGGGGCAGCCGAGGCTGAACGGCGCGTCAGCAAATTGGACACACCGGCCGCAACCATCCCTTTCGCCATGGCCCCTAGGAGTTCGCGCCGATCGAGGTTCGCGGGATTTAAATCTGTTTGCCAGCTCATCTTGCATCTCCCTGTTGTTGGCCGGCGACGCTGACCGATTTCCTCGGTCGGCAATTCGCTGGCGGTGGGGACAGGTTGATGCAGACAGCCCAGAATTGCTCGTTATGGATTGTTAGACTTCGTTAGAGTCGACACAATTTGGCGCGGGGCTGAATGCTACCTAACATATTGGTATGCATTGAGAATTTAAGTTGAACGTGCCCGTGTAAGCAGACGGGTGGTCCAATCCCAGTTTTGGTCCAAGTCAATGCGCGGCGATTGGGCACTCCGTCCGGAGGCAGAGCACAACGCGCGAAAGCTTGAACGTTGAGTTCGCTTTGGAGGCCGGATTTCTGGGTGCGTAGGCCGATTGCCTTTGCTAATTTGCGTCTTGCAAAATCACGATGCGCGCCGCCAAGAACAACGCCGAAAGATGACGACAGCGCAGGACAACGAGATCATTCTGTTCGGTCCTTTCCGCTTGAATCCGGCCGAGCGACTGCTTACCAAAAATGGCGTGCGCGTAGAGCTACGCGGGCGTGCTTACGATCTTCTATTGGCCCTTCTCTCGCGTCCCAACGAATTGATCAGCAAAGGTGATCTATTGCGCCAGGTATGGCCCGGCCTCGTCGTCGAGGAAGGCAGCCTGAGATTTCACATGACGAACTTGCGCAAAGCACTCGGCGACGGGAATGAAGGCCAGCGTTACATCGTGAATTCATCGGGACGAGGCTACTCTTTCGTGGCTGAGAGATTGCGCGCACCCGCTCAGGGTTCGCGAGCGGAAGATGCCGCGACATTTCAGCATGCGAATCTGCCGATACGTCTTCCGATGATCGACCGCGAGGTCGAAATCGAGCAGATACCCGCCCGGCTGGGCGCAAAACGTTTCGTGACGATCGTAGGAGCGGGCGGCGTCGGCAAGACGACACTCGCGATTGCGGTCGGGCACAGGTTGATGGAGACTTTTGGAGGAGCGCTGCTCTTCGTCGATTTTAGCATGGTCAGTGATCCAGCTCTGGTGGGCACCATTGTGGCATCTCTGCTTGGATTGTCGGTGCAATCCGAGAACGCAGCGCCCAGCATTATCGCCTATCTGCGGGATAAGCGAATTCTGCTGATCCTCGATACCTGCGAACATCTGGTCGAACCCGTGGCGGCTTTCACATCCTCGATCTTTGCATCTGCACCAAACGTCCACATCCTTGCGACGAGCCGTGAGGCACTCCAGGCCGAGGGCGAGAACGTCTACCGACTAGACGCGCTGGCGTATCCGCCGGAGGGCGTGGGACTGACAGCCGAAGCCGCCCGGACATTTCCAGCCGTCCAGCTCTTCGTCGAGCGTGCGCGGGCAAGCGGAGCACAGTTGCATTTCAGCGATGACGAAGCGCCTGTTGTCGCGAACCTGTGTCGCAGGCTCGACGGAGTGGCGCTTGCGATCGAGCTCGCGGCTCGACGGGTAGAGACCTACGGCGTGCATGGGACCGCCGAGCTACTGGATCAGAGGCTTGCGCTTTCTTGGCTTGGGCCAAGAAGCGCCCCGCCGCGCCAGAGGACTTTGCACGCCACGATGGATTGGAGTTACAGCCTTCTCTCCGAATTGGAGCGGGCCATCCTGCGCCGGCTTGCCGTGTTCGTCGAGCATTTCACGCTCGATGCCGTGATCACTGTTTGCGGATACGACATCAGCCGAAAAGATATTCTCAATACAATCGACAGTCTTGTCGCAAAATCGATGGTGGTGATCCATCCGATTGGGGCAATGATACGTTATAGATTGCTCGACACAACGCGCGCATACGCCCTCGACATCGAAATGGACGCGACAGAGGCTGCCGGTCTGGCTGAACGCCACGCGACTTATTTTCGATGCTGGCTGGAACAAGCCAGAAGCGAATGGGAGACCCAGTCGACTGGTACTGAACGCGCATCCTATTTTGCCGGCCTAAACAATGCGAGGGCAGCCTTAGAGTGGTGCTTCGGCCAGGACGGGAATGTAGAAGTCGGCATCGGAGTCGCGGCCGCCGCCGCGCCCGTCTTCTTCACGATGTCACTACTGCCGGAATGTCTTCGTTGGTCGGAGCGCGCGGTGCTCGCACTCGACGAGAGCAGTCGAGGTGGCAATGAGGAAATGCAGCTTCAGGCATCCCTTGGCCTCTCATTGATGTACACTCGCGGTCACAGCCAGGCAGCGAGCGCATCATTGCATCGCAGTGTAGAGATTGCCAACGCGTGCGGCGATCACCTGAACGAGATGCGCCTACTCGGGCCCTTGTTCTTCTACCACTTCCGAAACGGTGAATTCAAAATTTGCGGGGAGTATGCGAGGCGTAGTTCCGATATCGCCGACACGCTCAATGACCCAGCGGCCACGGCGCTCGCCAATACGCTGTTGGGAATTTCACTGAATATCAGCGGTCATCTAAGCGAGGCGCAGGTGGCGCTCGATGCGGCACTCGATGCTGCATCGGCCTCGCCCTCCAGCCGCAGGATTCATTTCGGATTTGACCACCATAACTGGGTTCGCGTGACGCGCATCACGACGCTGTACCTGCAGGGTTATCCTGGGCAGGCGAGTGCGATCATCAGCGAGGCGTTTAGGGATGTGCAGACAATCCATCATCCGGTCGCATTTGCTCTTGTCATAAACTCGACTGCAACTCTACTATGGATGGGCGATTTCCGCGCCGCTGAGAAACATATTGAGTGGCTTACCTCGCGAGCCCAGCTAGAGTCTTTTGGACCGTATCTTCACGTTGCCTACGCCTTCAAAGGCGAACTCGCCATCTGCCGCGGCCAGACCGAGACCGGAATCGAGCTATTGCAATCCCGGCTCAGACAATTGCACTCGGCCCGCTACGAGCTGTTTACTGTGCGGCTTCAAAGTGTACTCGCCCGCGGGCTCGCAGCTAGCGGTCGATGGGCTGAAGCTATGTCGCTGCTGGACGAAGCCGGGCGCCTCATCGACGAAAAGGGCTACACCTGTTTTTTGCCGGAGATTTTGCGCCTTAAGGGCAGCTTACTTCTGACAATGCCGGAACGCAGCGTCGAAGAGGCTGAACGCTTTTTTGTCAGATCCCTGGAACTGAGCCGCTCTCAAGGAGCCCGCGCCTGGGAGCTGCGAGCCGCCACCGATCTCGCAGGGTACTGGGCTCGACAAGGCCGTGTCGAAAACGCACGCGAGCTGCTACTACCGGTGTTTGAACACTTCACCGAAAACTTGGACGCGCCGGACATCAACGCTGCCCAAGCCGTTTTGGCAACACTGGGTTAATACGGCGGCGGACGAACAATCCGTCACGAAAATGTAGGCCAAGGCGTCGATCACTTCGTTGCATAGGCAGCCCCCGATCGCATGCGAAACATGCGCCCGTAACTCGGCTGGATAGAGCGTTGCCCTCCGAAGGCAAAGGTCACACGTTCGAATCGTGTCGGGTGCGCCACTTTTTCTTTTACAGCGCTGTATGCGCGCACCGGAAAAAACTCCAGCGCTGGCTCATTCGAGCGAGTAAGCAATCTAGAGGAAAATCGTCGCCGAGTGCTGATAGCTTGGCAACTGACGATATCGGTCGAAAGCTCTCCAGTCTAAGAACGGCGATCGTTTCCATAAGCGGTCGGATAGGACGGTCATCTTCGGGAACGGCCACCTAAGCGGCCCTGACGACTCTCAAGCTCACGTCGACAGCCTTTGCTTCAGCCCAAGAAACTGCGAACTGCGCTACCTCCTCCCAGCCGGGCTCGGCAACGATCAAGTGCGAGCGTGCTTCGAACCGCTTGTATTCGGTAATTGCTCCGGACCGGGCATATTTTCTGTACGTGCTGCGGTTCACCGACTCGGGCACCAGATTATCCCTGCTACCATTGATCAGAAGGAGCGGCGAGCGGTCGCTATTGCGAAAATCGATGGTTGTCGCCGCATGCGGCGTAAAGTTCGCGAGCGCTGCCTGGAAAAGCGGGCGCCCGGGACCGGGAATGACTTCCTGCTCATAGATGTTGCGAGCGTCGCGTTCAGACAGAGTGTTGGCAAAGGCATAATGAAATTGGTCGAAGGTGAGCATCACGGTGCTGTTATAAGAGAGCGGATGCGAAAGCACTGGGCTCGCCGCCTTGATTTGAGAAAACGGTAGGCGGAATACCCCTTTGGGCGCCGTCGCGTCAATCGCTACACCTGCTGCTCCAAGGCCGCGATCGAGCAGGATTTGCGCAATCAATCCGCCAAACGAATGGCCTATCACGATGGGCGCCTCTGGCATTGCGCGAATGAAGCGATCGTAGTGGTCGGCGATCTCGAGAACTCCAAGTCCTGCCAGGACCGAAGGTTCGCGCCGAAGATCTTCGATGCTGCCCTTCAACCGAGGCCAAGCCGGTGCAGCGACGCGGTAACCGAGAGCTTCGTAGTACTTGACGAACGGCTTCCAAGAATGAGGCGTCATCCAAAGTCCGTGGATGAGTACGATTGATAGCGGCTTCTGCGGCATGTCTGAATCTCCAAATTTCTCACGAGGGCTCGTTGAAGCTAAATTCGGATGAGCGTTCCCTTCAACAACTCCATGCCTCCGGAAGTATCTCGGGCAGCCATTAGCTAATTGGAGAAAACAAGCGCCGTTTGGCTCGTCTGGCCATATTTACACCCTTGGAATGTCGGTAGATGCCGCTGCAGCAAACATTCGTCGCAGCCGTTGATCAACCGCGAATAGCGGCCGCCCAGGCGTCTCCTCGACGCCGCGGCTGGCGCTGCTGGTTATACCGATGGCGAAAAAGCCGCTCGTCCCCTTCAGCGCCCGAGACGCCAAGCACGAGGGCTCGTCCCTACTAGTCGGCTGAAAACGCGAGTGAAGTGACTTTGGTCGGCGAATCCACACGCCAGAGCGATCTCGGAGAGTTCTTGTTTCGAACACTCCAGAAGCGATCTAGCCTTATCCACGCGCCTATGCAGGAGCCATTGATGCGGTGGCATGCCGACTGACCGGCGGAAGGCACGTGAAAAATGGGTAACGGACAGACCGCATTTCCTGGCCAGACGGGTCACCGA
>Ga0209153_1001072_pt1 | contig 10088 bp, 11 predicted proteins | sample GraSoiAngelo_120_FD_185877 | JGI IMG/M metagenome (GOLD analysis project Ga0209153, IMG submission 185877) | Grasslands soil microbial communities from the Angelo Coastal Reserve, California, USA - 14_0919_09_20cm (SPAdes) (version 2) | ecosystem: Environmental > Terrestrial > Soil > Grasslands ...
TTTGCTTGGGAAATTTGGTCCCTTTTCCGGGCTTTTACGGAGAATTGCGCCGCTGTTTGGCCCGACTGCCGTCTGAACCGGCTTGCCTAAAAACCGCGCCTGCCTTCTAATCGCACCGTCGCGCTTCTCGGAGGGGGATCTCATGGGAAGCGGGCAACCGGGGAGGCTCCGCGAGAGAGCAAAACCCGGTTCAATAAAAATAAGCACAAGACGGCGGGACAACAACAATGGCGGCAGACCGCGCACAAAACCTACAAGACACCTTCCTCAACCACGTTCGTAAAACCAAAACGCCACTGACGATCTTTCTGGTCAATGGAGTGAAACTGCAGGGGATTGTCACCTGGTTCGACAATTTTTGCCTGCTGCTACGGCGCGACGGTCATTCGCAGCTTGTATACAAGCATGCGATCTCGACCATCATGCCCGGCGCTCCAATCCAGTTGTTCGAAGGCGGTGAGGATGCTCCGGCTTGAGAGTGACCTGATTGGAACCCCGCAATCTTGAAGGGGGCGCCGACCGTCCGCGGTCGGCAAGGGGCACAGAGACAGGGCGGGTGATTGTCATCGGCCCTTATTTGCGGATGCGCCGGGGCGATCCCGATGCGCAAACGGAGTCTCATGCCCAGCGCGATTCCGAAGCGCGGCTTGAAGAGGCCGTGGGCCTCGCGCGCGCCATCGATCTCACCGTTGTGGACGCACTGATCGCGCCGATCGGCCAGATCAGGCCCGCGACCTATCTCGGCAAGGGCAAGGTCGAGGAGATCGTTGGTCTCGTCACCCCTCATGCGATCGAGCTTGTGGTGATGGATTGCGCGCTGTCACCGATCCAGCAGCGCAATCTCGAGAAGGCCTGGAACACGAAGGTGCTCGACCGTACCGGGCTGATCCTGGAAATCTTCGGTCGCCGCGCCAAAACCAGCGAGGGCGCGCTGCAGGTCGAATTGGCGCATCTCAACTATCAGCGCTCGCGGCTGGTGCGATCCTGGACCCACCTTGAGCGCCAGCGCGGCGGATTTGGGTTCATGGGCGGTCCCGGCGAAACCCAGATCGAGGCCGACCGCCGCATGATCGGCGATCGTATTGGGCGGCTTGAGAACGATCTGCGAAAGGTCCAGGCGACCCGGCGGCTGCATCGTGCCGGGCGGCAGCGGGTGCCGTACCGTGTCGTGGCGCTGGTCGGCTACACCAACGCCGGCAAGTCGACGCTGTTCAACCGCCTGACGCGCGCCGAGGTGCAGGCCGCCGACATGCTGTTTGCAACCCTCGATCCGACCCTGCGCGCGCTGGAGCTGCCGCATGGCGGCAAGGCGATGCTGTCGGACACCGTCGGCTTCATCTCCAATCTGCCGACGCAACTTGTGGCGGCGTTTCGTGCGACGCTGGAAGAAGTGCTGGAAGCCGACGTCATCCTGCACGTCCGTGACATCTCGCATGAAGATGCGGAGGCGCAGGAGCGCGACGTCGAGGCGGTGCTGCGTCAGCTCGGCATCGATCCGGACGCAGGCGCGCGCATCCTGGAAGTCTGGAACAAGATCGATCGCTTCGACGCGGAGCAGCGCGAGAACCTGCGCAACATCGCCGCCCGCCGTCCGCCGGAGCGGCCATGTCTCCTCGTCTCCGCCGTGACGGGGGAGGGGATCGACGAATTGTTGCGAGCGATCGAGGATCGCCTCGCGGCAAGGCGCATGACCCTTGACCTGTCGATCGATGCTTCCGATGGCGCGGGCATCAGCTGGCTGCATCGCAATGCCGAAGTTCTCAACAAAGAGCTGCATGATGGCCGCTTCGACATGACCGTGCGTGTCGACGAGACCAAGCGCGACATCGTGGTCAACCGGTTCGACGCAGTGCCGCGGGTGGCGTGAACAAAAAAGCGAAAACAACCCCATGCACAGTACCGGTATAAGAAGACCGGCTAACATCATTCTGCTTTAGCGGCCGTATTGCACTCCGACCGATGCTGACGCCGCTGGCCGCTCGGTGCTTTTGGCCTCATTCCACAACGCATCCATCTCTTCGAGCGACGCGCCGTCGATCGAGCGGCCCTTGGCCGCCAGCGCGCGCTCGATATAGGCAAAGCGGCGTTCGAATTTCGCGTTCGTGCCGCGCAGCGCCGATTCCGGGTCGGCGCCGACATGCCGCGCCAGGTTGACCAGCGCGAACAGCAGATCGCCGGTTTCGGCAGCGAGTTCGTCGGCGTCGCCACGATCGAGCGCAGCCTCGATCTCGTCGGCCTCTTCGCGGATCTTGTGCAGCACCGCGCGCACATCGTTCCAGTCGAAGCCGACCGTGGAGGCCTTGCGCTGCAATTCCATCGCCCGCGTCAGCGCCGGCTGCCCCGCCCTGACACTTGAGAGCAGCGATTGGTGCGTGGGGTCTTCCGGCGGCCGCCGCCCGGCGCGCTCTAGCTTCTCTTCGCCCTTGATGCGGTCCCATGCGCCCCTCACATCCGAAGGCGTCAGCGTTCCGTCCTTGTCAGCAAAGACGTGCGGATGGCGCCGGATCATTTTTTGCGTGATCGCTTCAACGACGTCGCCGAACGCGAATACGTTCTGCTCTTCGGCCATGCGGGCGTGGAACACCACCTGCAACAGGAGGTCACCGAGCTCGTCGCGCAGATCGTCGAGATCGCCACGCGCAATGGCGTCAGCGACCTCATAAGCTTCCTCGATGGTGTAGGGCGCTATCGTCGAAAAATTCTGCTCGAGGTCCCACGGGCAGCCGCTGCCGGGCGTGCGCAGCTTCGCCATGATGTCGAGCAGGCCGGAAATGTCGCGGGAAGGGCGCATGGCGTTTTTCCGAAGTCGCGGAGGGGAGGGCTTTATGGCGCAACAGGCGTGCCAATCCCAGCGGAACGAAGCCGATTTCCACCGATTGGTCTGAGAATGGATGAGTGCTAAGGCGGGTTTATGAAAGGTCAACCCCAATCCGACTCTGCACTGGTGCTGTTTTCCGGCGGACAGGATTCCGCGACCTGCCTGGCCTGGGCGCTGGAGCGTTTTGCGCGCGTCGAAATGCTTGGCTTCAACTACGGCCAGCGCCACGCCATCGAGCTTGAGTGCCGCGATCGTCTGCTCGACGGGTTCAAATCGTTGCGCGCGGACTGGGCGGCGAAGCTTGGCGAGAGCCACACGCTGGCGATTCCGACCTTGGCCGATATTTCCGACACCGCGCTGACGCGCGACGTCGCGATCGCAATGGGGGAGGATGGCCTGCCGAATACGTTCGTGCCGGGCCGCAATCTGGTGTTCCTCACGTTTGCGGCAGCGCTGGCGTATCGGCGCGGCATCCGCCACATCATCGGCGGCATGTGCGAGACCGATTATTCCGGCTATCCGGATTGCCGCGACGAGACCATCAAGGCGCTACAGTCCGCGCTCAATCTCGGCATGACCAGGCAATTCGAATTGCACACGCCGCTGATGTGGCTGGACAAGGCCTCGACCTGGAAGCTCGCGAGCGATCTCGGCGGGACGGCGCTGGTCGACCTGATCCGCGAACACTCGCACACCTGTTACCTCGGCGAGCGCGGTGCGCAGCATGAGTGGGGATATGGTTGCGGCGAATGCCCGGCGTGCGCACTGCGCGCCAGGGGTTGGCGGGAATATGCGGAGCGATGAACTTGCCACACGCACAATGTCATCATCCGCGAAAGCGGATGATCCAGTATTCAAGAGGCACCGTTGATCGACCGAGAGGTCTCGGCGTACTGGATACCCGCTTTCGCGGGTATGACGACTTTACTTGAGAGCCAGCTTGCGCTCACATGGGTGCCGCTAACCAAAATCCCCCGGCATGAGTTCGATCGGCGCCCCATGCGGGGTGCGTTCGGCGGCGTGGTCCCAAGCGTCGCGGTAGCGATGCAAGGTAGCGGTTGAGGCCACGCCTTTCGCGGCAACGAGGTTCTCCAGCGTCGCTAGCCAATGTCGATAATACGTCTCCCCGGTGTCAGGGTCGCCGGCCGCCTGGGCGCGCTTGATCTCGCTGGCGAGCGCGCTCGCCCATTCGCTCCAGGTGAAGAGCCCGCGTTCATGCAGCGTTAGCGCCATGGCAAACGCCTGCGCCTCCCAGGGCGCGCGAAACACGGGACCTTCGTCGTCGCGGGGGACGCCGGGAATGGCTTTGGTTGCCTCACGCGCGGCGGCCGCATCCATCATGCCGCCTCCAGATAGGGCTCGAATGCATCGATGGAGATCTTCACGCTCGGGTCGGCGTCGGGGCCCCACAATTCGGCACCATTGAACACCACGGTGTACAGCCATTGTGGATTCTCGCCGGCGTCGATCGCGGCCGAATCCGGAAATACCTGGCAGCCGTGATCGCGCTCGACCACGCCGACATGGCCGCGCACGTAGCGGGGCAGCCGGGTGTGGGTGATGGGATGAATATTCCGGGCGCGTACGCGATCGCCCGGCTTGAATTTTGCGGGTGCGGACGCTGCACGGCCGAATTTGCCGCGCACCATGATGCGTTCGACATCATTGCGGCTGAACTTTCCGTGCTTGAGCGGTTTCGCCGGCTCGATCGCATGCCCGGCGGCAACTTCGCCGGATGCAATAAAGCCCTTGTCAACCAGCAGGTCTTCGAGACCGAGCAGCCATTTCTTGTAATATGAACTGCCGAGATAAATATGCGGCGGCAGCGTCTCTCGATAGAAGCGCGACGCATCGATGTTAAAGGCACCTGCGGCGCCCATCGCGCGCACCATCGCCAACACCCGCGCTTCCCATTCTGAATGGAACATCGGCTCGTTCGGCTCCGGCTCGACCTTGCCGAAACCATCCATGCCGCCCATGTCATGCACGCCGTTCACGATGGCGCTCCCGGCGTCCTCGGAAATCCGGTGCCGATCATCGAGTCCCGCGTCACGAGCTCGGCGAGTTGCTGCTCGCTCCAGCCCTCGGTGCCTTTGGGCCGCATCGGCAGCACCAGGAAACGCGTCTCCGCGGTCGAATCCCATACCCGGATCTCGGTTTCCTGCGGCAGGGTGACGCCGAAATCGGCGAGCACGCCGCGCGGGTCTTTCACGGCGCGCGAACGATAGGGCGCGGCCTTGTACCAGACCGGCGGAAGGCCCAGCACTTCCCAGGGATAACAGGAGCACAGCGTGCACACGACCATGTTGTGACGCTGTGGCGTGTTCTCGACAACGACGAGATGATCGCCGACCCGGCTGACATGGCCGAGCGTACTCACGGCCTTGGTGCCATCCTCGAGCAGAGCCTTTTTGAAAGCGGGATCGGACCAGGCCCTGGCCACAACCTGCGCGCCGTTGTGCGGGCCGATTTTCGTTTCATAGGCCTGGATGATGGCATCGAGCGCAGCCGGCTCGACATAGCCTTTCTCGGTCAAGATCGTCTCGAGCGCGCGCACGCGCAATTCGGTCTCCGACAAGTCGGAATGGTCGTGGCGATGGTCGTGATCGCTCATGACCGACAAGATAGTCCAAACATTGCGGCTATGTCGAGGTACTGAACCTTCCGGCCTGTCGTCCCGGCATTTGTAGGTTATGCTTCCCCGGTTCAAGGGGCGCTAGGTTTCATCGTTCGCGCAATAAATTCAACCGTGGCATAACGGTTGTTCCAATTTTGGCATCGCTGAAGTGTGAGCTTTGCGATAGGCTTGGTGAATAAAAGGGATGGACCCAACGAACACATGGGAGCGGAAGCCATGCCGAAGTTCAAGATCGAGCCGCACTTCCGACTGCAGGAGTGGGTGGCGGAAGAGAAAGGTTACTTTCGCGACGAAGGCCTCGATTATGAATTCAAGGAGTTCATCCGTTCCACCGACGGCGCTCACCACGCCACATCAGGCCATAGCGGTGCTTTCCAGAGCATCGAGAAAGGGCGCGAATCCAATATCACGTGCGCTTGCCATTGGACCGTGAATGTCGCCGCTTCGCGCGGCCATACGAAGTTGTTTGCCGACGCCTACTCGGTGGCTCCGTCCGGGATCTTCGTGCCTGCCAACGCGGGGATCGCATCGCCGGCCGATCTCGCAGGCGTCCCCATCTCGGTTGGATTCCAGTCGGGCAGCCATTACGCCACTATCCAGGCCCTCGAAACCTACCTCGAGAAACAGCAGATCAATCTCTCGTTTGACGAGGGCATGCTGTTCAGCCGCATGGAGGCGTTCTTCGAGGGCAGGGCGCGGGCTGCGACACTGTTCGGTGGCCCCTATTATTTCGCCGAGCAACTCGGCTATCGCAAGATCATCGACACCACCTTCATGATCGGCGCGATGGTCAATGGCGATCCAGATATGGCGGACGTAAGACGTTACTTCGAGGCGTTGCGCCGGGCACAGCGCGATATCGATCTGCGACCGGAGAAGTACACGCATTACTACAAAATGGAGTTTCCCGAACGCTTCCACGCCGCGATGGATACGCGTCGCTGGGGGCCGGGCGAGCGCATCGTCTTCGAGCCCTACAGCCGTGAAGTGTTCTCCCAGTCGTTTGACTGGATCGCCGAGCACGAGATTTTCGAACCCGGAAGCATGGGCTCTGGCAATTACGACCAGTCAGTCGTGTCCATTGGTGCGTGATGTGAAAACGCAATGAAGTACCGGGCGCGGAAGGAAAACCTCGCGCCCACTACGCTCAGCGAGGGCACTGACATGCGCATCCAACCGGTCTTCCTGTTCGATCTCGACGGCACGCTTGTTGACAGCGTCTATCAGCATGTCCTGGCCTGGAAGCACGCGCTCGATGCCGAAGGCATCGAACTGTCGGTCTGGCGTATCCATCGCAAGATCGGCATGAGCGGAGGCTTGTTCACCAATCAGTTGCTTCGCGAGACCGGGATCGAAATCAGCGCTGAGCGCGTTGAGCGGCTTCGCCAGGCTCATGCTACAGCCTACCGGCAGCAGGCGACCCAAATCCGGCCTTTGCCCGGAGCGCGCGAATTGCTCAGTTCGTTGTCGGAGGCCGGCATTCCCTGGGCGATCGCAACCAGCGGCCGCATGGAGACCGCGGCGGTGAATCTTGCCTCACTCGGCGTCGATCCAGATCGGACTCCGGTTGTGACGCGCGATCAGGTCAAATATGCCAAGCCTGACCCGGACCTGTTTCTTGCCGCAGCGGAACGGCTCGGCGCGCCGATCGAAACGGCGGTGGTGGTCGGCGATAGCATCTGGGACATGCTCGCGGCAGTCCGGTGCCGTGCACTGGGCGTGGGTCTCTTAAGCGGCGGCTATGGGCCGGACGAGTTGAGACAATCCGGCGCGTTCCGCGTCTACGAGGACCCGGCCGACCTGCTGCAGCGTATCGACGAGGTCGGCGGCCGGCGCTAAGCGTGCCGCCACTTATTTCATCTCTCCCGCCGATGCGCTCCCGCCGCGATTCCAGCCGCGGCCGCCTTCGCCGAATATCTCATGTCCACGCTCCGTCACGACGACCGTGTCCTCAAGCTTGATGAAGCCGCGGCGCGGATGCTTGAGCGTGGTCTCGATCGAAACCACCATTCCTGGTTCGAGCGGCCGCCTCGCATCGGTGTCGTCATATGGAACGGGACCATTGGCCGTGAGGCGAGGGGCCTCGTGACTGACCAAGCCCATGCCGTGGGCCAGAAATTCCATGCTGTCGCGTTGCTTGGATTGTTTCACGAGCCTCTCCGCCGCGGCGTAGATGTCACCGCCGGGGCGACCCGGCTGCACCGCTTCGAAGGCGGCTCGCTGGATGGTTTCGATTTCAGACAGGATTTCTTGCAGTTCGGCGTCCGGCTCGCCTTGGATCGCCATGCGGGCTAGATCGCCGATATAGCCGTGGAAGTTTCCCCCGGAATCCAGCGACAGGACGTCGCCTTGTTCCCAACGCTGATCGGAGGGTGCGCGGTTGTGACTGGCGCCGGCGGCGATGAGACAATATTCGAAAGTCAGCCCGCGCTTGACCTCCGCCACGCGTAAGGCGTCCGAGATCTCGCGTTTGGTGCGGCCCGGCCCGTGGCTGGCGATCACTTCGAGCATCGCGTCGACAACCAGCTCCGACGCTTTGCGCAGCTTTGCAAGCTCGGCAGGCGTCTTGACCGCGCGCAGCCGCTCCAGCACGAACAGTGCGTCCTTGATTTGGCTGTCGGGGAGGGCTTCCGACAGGGCCTTGCCGGCATCCATCGGCAGAAACGCCAGTTCGACCCCAATTCGCTTCCTCGGCACGCCCGTGGCGCGGACGACTTCGACGGCGCGGGCCACGGCATCGACCGACCCGCTGGCGGTTGTTTTTACTTCCGGAATCCAAAGTGGTGCCACGGCGCGCTGATGGGTCTCGAGCCGATGGCCGATGAAGGCCGCCTTGTCCGGTGCGCCCTTGGGGTAAACCATGATCGGCAAGTAGCGGCTGACGCCGAGCGCATCCATGTAGTCAAAAAAAATCGCGCGCTCTGCGCCCGCAAGGTACTGAACGTTGTGCTTGGAGGTGGCGAGCAAGATGTCGATGCCGGCCTCTTCCATGAGCCTGTCGAGTTTTGCAACGTCGAACGGAATAGCCAAAGCTTCGGGTGTCTGCCTAGCGCGCTCCTGCATAACGAACCTCCTTTTGATTTGCGCCCGCACGTTCCGCCGTGCCTGGAAGGCTGACACGATTCTCGAAGATGCATGACCTCTAAACCTGCGCCTACGTAACCTAGGGTCGGGCTTGGTTTGTGGAAGGGGCTCTAGCCGCTCGATATGCGCGATACATCGAACTGGCGCGGAGTGATAGTCGATGGCGCGGACGTGGCCGGAAGTGGGATGGCCTAGTCGGATTCGCATAAGGTATATTATGGAATATTTATATGTATAATTGTATCAGGTATTTAGCCGAAATTCCTGCCGCGGCGCGTCAACCCAGGCGGGCCTTGCGGCGTAAACCAGCCCAGATGCCCACCGCCTTTGGAGCCGCGTACGCAAGCGCCCGTCCCATCTGAAAGCTGATATTGCGGGCGCCCGTCGACGCTGCAATAAGCGGCGGCGGCGAGATGGCGGATGACCGGCTCTGGTCCGGTCCGTAGGATGGCGTCTCACAAGAAAAATACCAACGGGAGGACGAGATGAGCTTTTCACGGCGCACCCTACTCAAGGCCTCGGCGGCGTCAGCGGTGCTGGGCGGCCTCAGTGCGCCCATGGTGGCGCGCGGCCAGGGAGCCGAGTTCACCTATAAATATGCCAACAATCTTGCGGATTCGCATCCGCTGAACATCCGCGCCAAGGAAATGGCTGCGGCGATCAAGTCCGAGACCCAGGGGCGGTTTGATCTGCAGATTTTTCCCAACAACCAGCTTGGTTCCGACACGGACATGCTGAGTCAGATCCGCTCCGGCGGCGTCGAATTTTTCACGCTGTCGGGCCTGATCCTGGCCACGCTGGTGCCGGCGGCTTCGATCAACGGTATCGGCTTTGCATTCCCGGATTACGATACGGTCTGGAAGGCGATGGACGGCAATCTCGGCGCGTATATCCGCGGCGAAATCACCAAGGCGGGTCTCGTCGTCATGGACAAGATCTGGGACAACGGGTTTCGGCAGACGACGTCGTCGACCAGGCCGATCAACGGGCCTGACGATTTCAAGGGCTTCAAGATCCGTGTGCCGGTATCGCCGCTATGGACCTCGATGTTCAAAGCCTTCGAGGCGGCGCCCGCTTCGATCAACTTCAGCGAGGTCTATTCGGCGTTGCAGACCAAGGTCGTCGAGGGTCAGGAAAATCCCCTGGCGATCATCTCGACGGCAAAGCTCTACGAAGTGCAGAAATTCTGCTCGCTGACCAATCACATGTGGGACGGTTTCTGGTTCCTCGCCAACCGCCGCGCCTGGGAGAAACTGCCGGAGGAGGTGCGCACGATTGTCGCCAAGAACATCAATGCGTCCGGTGTCAACGAGCGCGCCGATGTCGCCAAGCTCAATGCCGGGCTGCAGCAGGAGTTGGCCGGCAAGGGTTTGGTTTTCAACCAGCCGACGATTGCGCCATTCCGTGACAAGCTTCGTTCCGCCGGTTTCTATGCCGAGTGGAAAGGCAAATACGGCGATCAGGCGTGGGAGCTGCTGGAGAAATCCGTCGGCAAGCTGTCGTAGCAGGCAGGTTTGGGCGGCTGTCATGGCTCACGCCGAACTCACC
>Ga0209153_1001073_pt1 | contig 10083 bp, 10 predicted proteins | sample GraSoiAngelo_120_FD_185877 | JGI IMG/M metagenome (GOLD analysis project Ga0209153, IMG submission 185877) | Grasslands soil microbial communities from the Angelo Coastal Reserve, California, USA - 14_0919_09_20cm (SPAdes) (version 2) | ecosystem: Environmental > Terrestrial > Soil > Grasslands ...
CTGTTCATTAATTAAGGGTACTAAAACTGTCCAAGAGATGTTGGCACGGAGGGGGGAGCGACACAGGCGTACTTTAGCGCACTTATCGGATAAAACGGTCAGTCCGCTTCGCTTGGGTGTACACGCAGTGTCCAGATGTGGTCTTTTGTGTGCTCACGGGATATTTGACCATGCACCAAATCTATATCAGTTCTCGGCGCGGATGAGTCGGTAGTTCTGCGAGATGCGCCAAGACTGCGTAGCTCCTGCTAAACAGCGATCGCGTCCATGTGGAATCCACAGCGAAAGGCACCGGTCAAATGGACGGGAAACGCCGCGCGGGATACTCCTGGCCGACAACGGCGGTAGGGTGACGGCCTGTTTCATATCAGAGGTTCATCCCCATGAGTGTGGGTAAAGGTTTCTTCAGGTATCTCCAAGGTACCTGCTAGGCGATTGAAAGCAGCAAATGGAAAAGCTGAACGAGGAACTTCAGCGGCGCGATTCTACGTGACAATGCCAAAAAGACGCCCTAAACTGGCCTGGAACGCGATGGACGCACTAGGGACCACATGACACTCAAGGCGAAAGACCTCTCTCCCGATCAGAAGATGGTTATCGAAAGCTTGCTCGGGCGCTCCATTGCCGAGAACGAGGAGATCAGTATCCGCGCAACGACCTCACCTTCTGTCCCTGAGTGGCTTCAGACCTCTTGGAAAAGCGCGCAAGAGCAGGGACTGGATCAGCTCTCCGTGGAAGAGATTGATGCGGAGATAGCGGCGGCGCGGAAAGCGCGCCGTGGACGTCTGCCCTCGGAGCAATGATTCGGGTCGTCCTCGACGCCAATATTTTGATTTCCGCGTTGCTGCAACCCCAGGGTTTGCCCGCTCGGACCTTTGTGATGGTGCTTGCCGGTGTTGGGTCTGGCTGGCTTATGAAGCCCAGGATCAGATAAGTTAGCTGCTTATGGAAGGGTCCCTGATTTGCTTAATTTCATGGATTGCCCAAGACAAAATGTTGCGCTGTGGCGCCTTAAGCACGGAGCCTTAAATGTCGGCGCGGATCTGCTGCTAATAGGCGTCGTAATAGTCATTCCCACCTCCTTGTGGTTTCTCCTGGCTCATTTTATTTTTCAGAGCTTAGGTTGCCCAGAACGTTAGACGTTGTTTGTTCGTCTATGCGCTAACCGTTCAAATCAAGCCCTGGTACGGGACTTGTCCGGTTTGCCGACATTACCGGGAGTTAGGCTGCCTTCGGCAGAACTATTGGAGGCCAACCCGAATTACAGACAGCGTATAATCGCATTAATTGGAACTCCTCGTCGAAGCGCTTGCGAAAGGAAATCGAGTCATGCCTGAGATCCTCGACTGGCGGCAAAGTCCGCGGCGTCGCCGTCTGTTTTTCTTCACGTTAGCTGTAGTTCTCGCTGTCATTTTCAGCAGCCGGACCGCCTTGTCCTATTACGTCGAGACGCTCTGGTTCGGATCGCTCGGTTACGGAGGGGTGTTCCAGAAAATGCTGACCCTTCAGTGGACCGTATTTCTGGCATTCTTCGCCGCCACATTTCTGATTCTGTACGGTTGGTTTCTAGCGTTGCAGCGGGTCTACGCTCGCGACTTGCCAAGCGGCAACACAATCTTCATCGGGGGACAACCGTTTAGAGTACCAGTTGAGCGCCTCCTGGGGCTCGTCGGGCTCTTCGCTTCGCTCGTCATCGCCCTGATAACCGGGGGCAACATGATGACGGAGTGGCCGACGTTCGCACTGTATTGGTATGCGCCGCGCGCCGCGGGCGGTCTGCTGGATCCGATCTTTGGAAAGCCGGTCAATTTCTATCTATTTACCCTCCCTACCTGGCAGTTCGTCGCGGGCTGGTTGTTGACGCTAGCTGTGATTGCTAGCCTAGTAGCCGCTTTCTTTGTTTTTGTTACTGGCAGCACTCGGATGCTTGCGGGGGCCCGAGACAGATACATCTCCTTGCCGTGGCGCGGGTTTTCCCTTGCGTTTGCATTCTTGCTGCTGACGCTCGCGATGCGCGCCTACATTAGCCGGTTCGAGCAACTACTGGACAATCACACGATTTTTGATGGTGTGACCTACACAGATGCCCATGTCATGCTGGCCGGCATGCTCGTAGTGTGTGCGGCGCTCGTTGTTGGTGCCGCGATTGCCTGCATCAATGTGGTGTCGGTGCCGCGCGTACGCTGGCTGCTCGGAGCAGCGGCCCCAGGAGTAGTCTGTTATCTCGCGGTTCAGATCTTGGGCTGGTACGTAACCAGCTTTGTTGTGAAGCCGAACGAGTTGGTTCGCGAGCGGCCCTACATTGCTTACAATATTGACTTCACGCGGCAAGCCTATGGATTGAACCGCCTCGCACAGCGCGAATTTCCCGCAGAGACCACCGTCGAGGCCGCCGACCCCGCGAACAATCAAGCTACGCTACAAAATATCCGGCTGTGGGACTGGCGCGCACTTCAGGACACGCTGCGCCAGATTCAGGAAATTCGCACCTACTACGACTTTCCCGACATCGACATTGATCGGTACGAGATCAATGGCACCATGCGCGAGGTCATGCTGGCGGCACGCGAGCTGAACCTCGACAAGCTCCCGGAGAGCAGCCGCAACTGGATCAACGAAAAGCTTATCTACACGCACGGCTACGGTATCACCATGAACCCGGTGAATGGGTTCACCTCGGAAGGGCTGCCGACGCTGATTCTGAGCAACATGCCGATTCAAAGCACGGTGCCGAGCATCGTGGTGACCCGCCCGGAGATCTATTTTGGCGAACTGACCAACACCGACGTGTACGTAAAGACGCGGCAACAGGAATTCAACTACCCGCAGGGCCAGACGAACAGCCTGACTTCCTACCAAGGCAGCGGCGGAATCACGATCGGCGGTCTCCTTCGCCGCCTCCTCATCGCATTCGACCGTGGCGACCTCACCAAACTCCCGTTTAGCGACGATGTCAAGGAGCAGAGCCGGTTGCTCATGCGGCGCAACGTGCGTGAACGTGTGGCCGCGCTAGCGCCATTCCTGATTTACGATTCGGATCCGTACATCGTCATCGGTGACGACGGCCGGCTTTCGTGGATTATCGATGCGTTCACCACCTCCGATCGTTATCCGTATTCCACCCATTACACACTCAGCGGTACGCCGATCAATTACATGCGGAACAGCGTCAAGGTGGTCATCGACGCCTACGATGGAACGGCGACCTTCTACGTGTTCGATCCACAGGACCCAATCATCATGGCCTATCGTCAGATTTTTCCGACTCTGTTCAAAGACGCAGCGGTCATGCCGCCAGCGCTGCATAAACATGTGCGCTATCCCGAGTTGTTGCTTAAACTGCAAGCCGCCGCTTATGCCGTTTATCACATGACGGATCCACAAGTGTTCTATAACCGCGAAGACTTATGGACCGTCGCTTCGGAAGTGGGCATGGACGAGTCCGGTCAACAGAGAACCCTAGCCGTGGAGCCGAATTTTGTGCTGATGAAACTGCCCGGGGAAAGCAACGTCGAGTTCGTCGAGATTCTCCCATTCACTCCGGCCAATCGGAACAACCTGATTGGTTGGATTGCTGGCCGCAGCGACGGGGCACAGTACGGCACGTCGATCGTCTACGACTTCCCGAAAACCAAGCTGGTTGACGGCCCTCTGCAGGTCGAAGCGCGCATCGATCAGAACGCCCAGCTATCGGGACAATTGACGTTGTGGAATCAGCAGGGTTCCCACGTCCGACGCGGCACTCTGCTGGTTATTCCATGTGGGCGTGCATTGTTGTATGCGGAGCCAATTTACCTGCAGGCGGAACGAAGCCCCATGCCGGAGTTACGCCTGGTGGTGCTTGCGCTGCAAGACCGGCTCGCCTACGGACCAACCTTCGACTCGGCGATGAGGGCTCTTTTCGGAGGAGAAGCCCCCTCTCTCAGTGCTGCAGCCGCTCCATCGGAACCGGAACGAAACGCACCGCCGTCCACTTCCGCAAACAAGCCTATGTCGGACATACACGCGCTCATTGCGGGGGCAGCAAAAGATCTTGCCGACTACCAGCGACTGACAGCCGAAGGCAAGCTTGGCGAGGCAGGGCAGAAGCTTGAACAGTTGAAGCGCAAGCTCGACGAACTGAACGCCCACCAGAAATGATCCTTTCTCGGCGTCATCGAAGGCAACGTGACCCGCGTAGGTGTCGATGAGCTGCCGAACGCGTCGCCCCAGGACGGCGCGAATAAGGATGTTCGCATCGTCAATGCTCCGTGAGGATCCGGAGTACGGTTTCCTCCCATATCGATTCGGGACTCAATATTGTATGCAGTTCTGAGGCTGGCCGCCTTGTTCGTTTCGCCGCAGTTGCTCTACAACGGGAAACCGTCCATTTGGGTATTAGCGCCATTTTTGTACAAATCAGGAGTTACAGGATTTGTCTAAACGAGCTACACCAACTTTGCTTACTCAACCCTGGCTTGCTTTCAGGATGGTCACGTCGGGGTCGGCGTCTTTCCACAGCGTGAGGAATCTTGCTAGGCCTCTTTCGGTTCTTGTCGCATGTTCACGGGCCAATAGCCTTATTTCAAAATCCCCCTTTCTCTCAACCAATTCCTCAACAGCGCCCCCCATTCTCCGACGAAGGGGTCCTGTAGGTCCAACCCTACCCCATGCGGTGCGTCCGCAAAAATGTGCAGTTCCGCCGGTATGCCCGCGTTGTGCAACGCCAAGTAGAACGCCACGCTATTTTCTGGTGGGACGGTCTTGTCGGTGCTAGTGGTCCATAAAAATGTTGGCGGCGTCTCCTTCGTAACCTGTGTCTCGTTCGACAAGCTTTGCCGCAATTCCAGACTCGCATCCTTTCCGAGCAGGTTCTCCCACGACCCTCGATGTGCATACTTGGCCACAAACGAAATCACGGGGTAGCACAGCACCGCAAAATCCGGGCGCGAACTCACACGATCGATCGGGTCAATCGACTTCACATTCCCTGCGTCGAAACGCGTCTCTGCCGTCGATGCTAAATGTCCTCCCGCAGAAAATCCGAGAATGCCGATCTTATCGGGCAGCACGAGAAACTCCGGAGCACGCGCCCGCACCATTCGAATCGCTCGCTGAGCATCCTCTAACTCCACCGGATGGTGGTACTTCGGCCCCACCCGATAGCGCAATACGAACGCCGCAACCCCCATGGCATTCAGCCAATTCGCCACCTGTCTCCCTTCGTGATTTGTGGCGAGCCACATGTAACTTCCGCCCGGAATTACAATCACCGCCGCCGTTGGCTCCTTCGCGTTGAACGGCTCATAGATTGTCAGTGTCGGCCGGTCCTCTTCTGCATTCCCAAGAGCACCCGGTGCCGCGTCTTCCCACAGCCGGATGGTGCGAGGCTCTGCCGACGAATCCTCATGTCTTGCCTTCGCTGCGTCTTGCCCCCGATTTAACACGACATCTTGCCCAATCACCCTCGTACCACTAAGTTCCATACATATGAACCACAAGCCGACAAACCAAGTCTTTCTCATGTCGGTCCCCCCCCAATGCGACTATCTAGGTCGTTCCATAACGACTTTAGGGCGAGCAGATTATAGACCCTCACGCCTGTGAACCTACTTCTTACCCTAAGGCGCGTTCGCGTTGTCTTCAACGGTTGCGCCAACGAGAACCCGCGCCTAAGGCAATGACTGGTTAAAGCGTCATAATGCCTTTCCTCCAGTCGACGTGCGAAGATACGCAGAAGCGGTCCAAGTAAGTACCGGAACGGCCTTGTCCGGTTCGCGTCCGATGAATGCAAACATTCAGCCTGCTGCTCTAATCAGCGTCACGACTCCCCAGAGTGATTGCGTAACGCTGTTAGAATGAATCCATGAGCAAGAAAGCGATCTCACCTGGCGCGGTACATAGCGTACCAGCAGATTTGCGAAAGGTTCTCATTGCTGACCCGCTAGCACGGGCACAATGGGAGGACATTACGCCACTCGCGCGCAATGAGTGGATCTGCTGGGTTATCTCGGTCAAGAAACCGGAAACCAGAAGGCAGCACATTGAGCGCGTGCGCACGGAACTTAAGGAAGGAATGCGCCGGCCTTGTTGCTGGCCAGGCTGTCCTCACCGCTGAAATAAAGGCGGTGGACCAATGGATTCCGCGGACTTACGGTGCACTTACAACTCGCAGACTCGCAGAGATGCCACAACTATCAGCCTCCAGTCTCAATGCTCAACTCAAGTATCTGGAGAATACGGGCGCGTCTGAGAGCGTAGTCGAACTCGCTAGCTTTTCTGCTCCCTTGCTCCAGGTGACGCTTGTACGCGCAAACCACTGGCAGTAGCGGCGGCGCAAGAAACACGCCCCAAAATGGAATCACGAACGCTAGCACAATCGGCGCCAGAATCGAAGCCCAGATCGGCACTTTGGCTGTCCGCTTCATGATGTACGGCTGGAGCGCCATATATATATATATATATATAGGACCAGCACATACAGCGGATGTCGCCAGTCGCCCCAATGGATCCCCGCCGTAATCATCGGCGCCACTATACCCAGCGCCGGCCCCAAATGCGGCACGAACTGGCTTGGGGCTGGGGAGCCGGGGCCTAAGCTGAATGAACGGGAGCCGAACTCTTGCGAGAGAGAAAAGGACTGCTTTCCGCTAGCCTTGCAGGTTCGGTTTATCCAAGGCTGCGGGAAGAGGGGAAGAACAGCCTTCGGCCTCGATTTCACGGCAAAAAACCGCGGCGGAAGTTCAACGGTATGAAGACAGGCCAGAGACCTGACACATCAGTCTTCTGAGATTAATTGACACAGCCGAAGTGACTTACCACGGCGGGAATGGCTCGTGCTCTTGAGGCTTCAGAAAGCAGCTGTGCGAAAAATTACGAGACCGGAAACCAAGCCTTTTCAATACGTCTGGGATTTTTGACCACACGGTCTCGGATCGGTCTTCGGCTGGCCCTTGGAGAAAGGCGCAGCCTGACGCTTCGCCGCCCGTCGCGCGAGATCGAGTTCGTCCTTCAGCCGGTCGCGCTCCTGCCGCAGTTTCTCTTTTTCCTTCTCGACGAGTTCCTTTTTATGCCGAAGCTTTTCGTTCTCTCGACGCAGCTTCTCATTTTCGTTTTCGAGCTTTTCGATTCGATGACGAGCGGTTACGCTGAGCAGTACCATCCAGCTCGACATAACCCCAAACCAGGGAATTTGCCGAGCCCCCCGCTAATTAATTACCCTCAAGCTAAGCCGGACTCGCCCACCTTTACTACAGGCCTTACAAGTTCCAACCCGACGGCAAACTTATCCGCTCCCAAGTACTCGCAATAAACGACTCTTGCTTCGGTGCGCACGCCACTCGCGGAGCTAACCAGCGCTTGCTCACCCGGACACCAGGCATGTTCGGTTGTCAGACGCATCCCATGAGAACTAAGATTTTGAGATATGGCCTTCTCGGTTGGCTCCGGATGATCCGACCGGCCAAGTGCTACCGATACTTCCTTGCCCACTCGCCCACTCGACCGGTCATCATGTACCACTCTGTCGGGAAACACAGCAGCATTTCTCCCAACTGGCAAAATCGCCGTGAACGACGTGCCCGAGTCTGATGGAGTGACATTTAGATGGCCGCCGAATTGCTTCATTAGCTCCCGCATGCCTGCTATGCTAACCCTCAAGTCGCCAGTCCCTTTCGTGAGGGACTCCAGCAGAGATGGAGATAACCCAAGTCCATCATCGTTTACCTCAAGTGTCAGAAATTCTTGATCGACGAAGAGCCGTACGTTGACACGCGAGCTCCCTGAGCGCCCAAAGATATCCGTAAGGCACTCCTGGGTGATGCGATATAGCGCCCGCTCGGCGGGCTCCAGGAACCTCTTCAGTTCTTTTGGAAAATCGATGTCGACGGAGATTCCCGTCTGCCTGGCGAACCGCTCGAGATACCAACGCAAGCTCGCCAACAAACCTTCTTTATCAAGCAGAGGCGGGTTCAAAAATTGAGAAACGACGGTGATATCCCTGGACAGGGATTCGGCCAATGAAATACTGTCCCGGGCCAACTGTAAGGTATCGTCGCTCGATCCCTCAGTTCGCTTTTGTAATTGGTACAGTTTTGCGAGCAACGATGAAAACCTTGGACTGGTCTTGTCGTTCAACTCAACCGCGATCCTCCCTCGCTCCCGCGCCTGTGCCTCGAGCAACCGCGACGACAATTCCCCCAGAGCTTCTTCTGCTCGCTTACGCCTCGTCACATCACGCGTAACTTTTCCAAAGCCTTGGAGTACCCCCTTTTTGTCTCGCAATGCCGTAATGCTGATGTCTGCCCAGAAGATCGTGCCGTCCTTGCGCACACGCCAACCCTCGTCAGTCACCTGTCCCTGCGATTCCGCGATCTTCAATAACTTTGCGGGGTGGCCACGCTGGACATCCTCAGCCGTATAAAATCGCGACATATGCTGGCCGATGATCTCTTCCTCTTTATATCCTTTGATCCTCTCTGCACCATCATTCCAACTGGCAACATGCCCTTCACGGTCAAGCGCAAAGATGGCGTACTCGCTTGTCCTTTCCACTATCCTGCGGAAGGACAGCCCCATCTCGAGCAACTTCTCATGCTGAGCTTCCTCGAAATCGGTCGAACCTCCGCCCCTCCTCTCCGAGCGTCCCGGCCGTTTTTCCGACGGTTGGTCGCCAGAACTGTTGTCGGGAGAGAAACGTTCCTTGGGGTCAGCCATAGCACACCTCATTGCGCGTCATGGTTCATTCGACCCGCTTGCAAGAAAAGACTCCGAAAAATAAGCGGTGACGAAGCGTAAACGCTGGCATCTCCTCACCCCGGTGCTGGGCGCTCCAAAGGTAGTCGACTACGAGAACTCGCCTCGCTCCAATACACCCCACCCTATCATCCTTTTCTACATGTATTCCCCCCGCAATCGGGGAAAGACCTCATTGCCGGGCAGTAGACTACTTAGCGGAGCAGAAGATCGAAAAAAACGTTTGGCGGCTGATGCTAGCTGGGCGACAAGCGTGGGGAACGATCGCCGCCGAAAACCTCCGCAGACCCTGATCGGGAATGCGCAAAAGTCATAGAAAAGACAACCACTTAGCGTTTAAGCTTCGTGTTGAAGGTGGCAAAGGCTTGCCGCCGCAGCAACCTAAGCATAGGAGCATGGGCTAGAGAGGTTAGGGTCTCAAGAGCCAGATTGGCGATTTGCCAACAACCTTGAGCTTCCGATAACGCGGCGAACGTCTTAGTTACCGATGACCCCGATTACGCCGCTCGGCCTTGGGCTGGCGGCGATGGTCCGCCTTGTTGTTCATCGGCGCGAAGCTCAACACCACACACTCGGCACTTCGGTTTCTGTTTCTGCTTCCAGTCCGGGATGATGTAGTGCTTGCGGCACTGCGGACACCCATAGCGCTTTGTGAGGTGCCAATCTTTTTCGGCTTCCATGAGGCACGCCCTTTCGGACGGCTGACGGGGATGCTGTGGCCCCTGTCAACGCTGTAGGTAAAGTCTTACGCAAAAAAATCATGTTCGCTGACAGACGGCCAATCACCGCCGCTGTAAATGGGAGCGGCGGTGCAGATCATCCTTGTCACGGATTTGGCCCAAATGGAAACTATGTTGCAGATCGTGCTTTTTCGGGCTTGGCTTAACCTGAAATTTCCTGGTGTCGCCCGGCCGCTTTATGTCGAAAAGAAAGAGCGAGGGGCAATTCGTGAGCCATCCGAGCGCGATTACGCCCGCCATTGCGCGGCGCGGTGGAACCTCGCGTTAGAGCCGATTTGCCGCAAGGAAGCGTTACGGGAACTGGAGTAGCGGGCCGAGCACAGGCAACCAACGTAGTTGTCACCAAGCATGAGAGAAATTGTTTTGCGGTTCGTCGCTGAGTAACAGTGGGAGCATACACACCGTTGCGCATGCGATGATTCAGCGATGGCGGGCAGTGAAAAATCCAAAAAAGAAACAACCCCCACTGCCCGCCTTTTCCACCTGTGGTTCGCCAGAACTCCAGCCGGCCGTGAAATCAATAACATACCTGCTGCCCTCCCATCGCCATTCTGTTATAAATCCAGACCATGTTTCGCTTCGTCGCGCTCTGCTTGGGAATGCTGGTCCG
>Ga0209153_1001074_pt1 | contig 10081 bp, 15 predicted proteins | sample GraSoiAngelo_120_FD_185877 | JGI IMG/M metagenome (GOLD analysis project Ga0209153, IMG submission 185877) | Grasslands soil microbial communities from the Angelo Coastal Reserve, California, USA - 14_0919_09_20cm (SPAdes) (version 2) | ecosystem: Environmental > Terrestrial > Soil > Grasslands ...
TATGGACGGTGACGAAGACCCGGCCGCCGCCATATTTCGCGGCATTCTCGATCAGATTGCCGAGCATTTCGTCCAGATCCTGGCGCTCGACGCGCACGGCGGCCTTCTTGTCGCCAGCGAGGTCGATGGTGACGTTCTCGTACAGCCGCGACACCGCCCGCTCGACCGCCTCCAGCGAGGGCCACAGCTCGGCCTTGGCCTGGGCGGAGGAACGCCGGCCGATCGCGCGGGCGCGGGCGAGGTGGTGGTCGACCTGGCGGCGCATCGTCGTCGCCTCTCGGCAGACGGTGTCGGCGAGGTCGGGGGCTTTGGCGGTGGCTGCGTTGGTTATGACGGTGAGTGGGGTCTTTAGCGCATGGGCGAGGTTGCCGGCATGGCGCCGAGCCTCCTCGGCCTGGGTCTCGTTATGGGCGAGGAGGGCGTTCAATTCCTCGGTCAGCGGCTCGATCTCGCGGGGGAAACGCTCCTCGATCCGCGACTTCTCGCCGGAGCGGATGGAGGCGATCGCGCGCCGCACCCGCCTCAGCGGCCACAGCCCGTAAAGTGCCTGGAGAACGGCGAGGATGATGAGGCCGATGCCGAGGATCCCGAACGACTTCACCATCGTCCGCCGGATCACCGAAATCTGGTCGTCTAGCCCGTCGCGGCTCTGCGCCACCTGAAAGCGCCAGCGCACCTTCGAGCCGGGAAGCACCGCCTCCCGCTCGACCACGCGCAGGGTCTCGTCGGGGAATTCCTTGCTGTCATAGGTGTGGACGTCGAAATCCTGGTGGTTGCCGCGCACGGCGAGCCGCCGGTCCCACAAAGAGCGGGAGGGGAAGGGTTCGTAGCCCTTGCCGCTGATCTGCCAGTAGACGCCGGAGGCGGGCTCGAGGAAGCGCTGGTCGGCGGGCGGGCGGTTGAAGAACACCTCGCCGTCCGGCCCGATCTCGGCCGAGGCGATGAGCGCGGTCAGCACATAATCGAGCTGGGCGTCGAAATTGTTGGTGATCGCGGACGTCAGCACCCGGTCGAGCGCGACCCCGCCGCCCGAGAGGAGGAGCATGATCCACAGAGCGGAGACCACGATCATGCGCCGCGTCAGGGAGCCGCTATGCCCCTCGCCCTCGGCCCGCATCGGCCAGAGCCGCGGCAGCTTCATGTCGAAAATTCCGTCACGTCACCCCTCAGGCTGAAGCAGCGCGGGTGAACGCATCCTGTCTCAAGCGGCGGGATCCTCCAGCGAATAGCCGAGGCCGCGAATGGTGGTGATGACGTCGGGGCCGAGCTTCTTGCGGATGCGGGTGACGAAAACCTCGATCGTGTTCGAATCCCGGTCGAAATCCTGGTCGTAGATGTGCTCGATCAGCTCGGTCCGGCTGACCACCTTGCCCTTGTGGTGCATGAGATAGGAGAGGAGCTTATACTCCTGCGCGGTGAGCTTCACCGGCTCGCCGTTCAAGGTTACCTTGCCCGAACGCGTGTCGAGGCGAACGTCGCCGGCGATGAGCTCGGACGAGGAATTGCCCGAGGCGCGGCGGATCAGCGCCCTGAGGCGGGCGATCAGTTCCTCGGTCTGGAACGGCTTGGCGAGATAGTCGTCCGCGCCCGCGTCGAGCCCCGCCACCTTGTCCGACCAGCTGTCGCGGGCGGTGAGGACCAGCACCGGCACGGCCATCCCGTCTTTCCGCCAGCGGTCGAGCACGGTGAGGCCGTCGATCTCCGGCAGGCCGAGATCGAGGATGATCGCGTCATAGGTTTCGGTGGAGCCGAGATAATGGCCGTCCTCGCCGTCGGTGGCGAGATCGACGGCATAGCCCGCGCCCTCCAGAGTCGCCCGAAGCTGGCGGCCGAGATTGGGCTCGTCCTCGACGATCAGGACCCGCATTGCATTCCCCTTGAATGACGTTTCCGCCGGATTATCCGCCCAACAAGCGCGAATGCCAATGGTTTCATCGCCGATACGGAAATGCCGAGGGGAAAGGGCGTGCTAGAAGCCTGATTTGCCGACGATCTCGCCGCTGCGCGCATCGACATCGATCCACACGACCTGCGCGCCGCGCATGAATTTCAGCCGGTAGCGGCCGGCGCCGGGGTCGAATTCGGGGCCGAGATAGTGGAAGCCGCCCATCCGCGGCAGAATCCGCGCCTCGATCGCGCGCAGCGGGATGAACCGCCCTTCCTGGGTGCCGCGGAAAGCCGCGTCCTGCTCGCGGTCGCGCGGACGCATCGCCTCGGAAGGCGTTACGGCAGTCGCGGCAAGGGCAAGCAAGGTCAGGAAACGCAGCACAGGGTCCTCGGGTTTTCGGCTTGGGAGTGAGTGGCATAGAGCCGCGCCATTGAACAGGCCGTGAATGCGGCGGGCATGGACCGTTCAGCAAACGCGGCGATACGCTACGCTTTCTCCTTGGAACGAAGCGCCGCACGTGCTGTTGGCAGCGTCGGTAAGCGTGGGAGCAGCGTGATGAAGATTTTGCGGCAGTGCCTGGCGGCGGCAGCGGTTCTCGCCCTGGCGGCGGGCTGTGCGTCCCGGCCCGAGCCGCCGGCACCCACTCCGGCCCCGCGCCCGCAGCCGCCAGCGGCGCGTCCAGCCCCCGTCCCGACCCCGCCGCAGGATTGGCGGGACGCGCCGCTCAGCCCGGGCGGCTGGACCTATAGCGAGGTTCCGGGCGGCTCCGAGGCTTCGTTCGTCGGGGCCTTCTCGGTCCGCTGCGACGCCGGCAGCCGCCAGCTCACCCTCGTCCGAACCGGCGCCGCCGCCGGTCCTCTGCGGGTCCACACCACCTTTGGCGACCGAAGCTTCCCCGGCGCCACCGCCACCCTGCCGTCGAGCGACCGCTTCCTCGATTCGATGGTGTTCAGCCGCGGCCGCATCGCCGTCGAGGCGCCCGGTACCGCGCGGCTGATCGTTCCGACGTGGCCGGAGCCGGCGCGGGTGCTTGAGGATTGCCGGGGCTGACGCGCGCAGGGCGGCGGCGGACCTAAGGTCCCGGCGCGAAGGCAGGAATCTTATCCACAAAAAAATCGAAAACAAGACTTGCGGCGCGATTCGCGATGATTCATCTTCACCTCAACTTCAACAAGCGAAAGGAGGTGATCCGATGTCTCATGGTTCAGCAGAGAGGTCGGTCCAGCTCGTTCGGGAGATGAGAGCCTAGGCTCTCCTGTGGTCTCCCGGGCTGGAGCTTCCGGCCGCTGACCATGTTCGAGGGTCGCCGGGCATCCGCCCGGCGGCCCTTAAACTTGTCTGGGGGTCGGCCTCCCCCATATCCGCGCCAGGCAATGAGCGGGAGCTACGACATGGAAAGCTGGCACGGGACGACGATCCTCGGAGTCAGGAAGAACGGCAAAGCGGTGATCGCCGGCGACGGCCAGGTCTCGCTCGGCCAGACAGTGATCAAGCCCAATGCGCGCAAGGTGCGCAGGCTCGGCGCCAAGGATCAAAATGGGGGCGGCGTGATCGGCGGCTTCGCCGGCGCCACCGCCGACGCCTTCACCCTGTTCGAGCGGCTGGAGCGCAAGCTCGAGCAGCATCACGGCCAGCTCATGCGCGCCGCCGTCGAGCTTGCCAAGGACTGGCGCACGGACAAATATCTGCGCAATCTGGAAGCGATGATGATCGTCGCCGACAAAGAGGTGACGCTGGTCCTCACCGGGAACGGCGACGTGCTGGAGCCGGGCTCGGGCGTCGCGGCGATCGGCTCGGGCGGCAATTTCGCCCTCGCCGCAGCCACCGCAATCTACGAATATGAGGAAGACCCGGAGACCATCGCCCGCAAGGCGATGGCCATCGCCGCCGACATCTGCGTCTACACCAACGGGAATCTGACGGTGGAGACCATTGAGGGGGCGGCGTGAGCTACCGCCGCCGCAACACTGCGGCGAAATGGTGCTCTTCGCCGCCGGTGGAGACGATGAGGTCGAGCGGCTGCTCACCCTTCAAGCCGTGCATCGATTTGGGAAGTTCGAACATCAGATAGCCGCCCATCGCCTGTTGCGGCGCGACTTCGTCCGTCGGGAGCAGGCTGTCGACCGCCTGCTGAAGCTTTTGGGCGGTGGCGTTGACGTCGTCGGGCGGCAGGTCGAACGGGTCGATCGCCGAAATGCGCCCGGCCAGGCCCATGCGCCCGTACAGGTTGATGCCATCGAGGTTCGCGTCGATCCGCGCCCGCACCGCGGCGTTGCGCACCGTCTCGTTCTGGACGAGCTGAATCCCGTCGCTGAACTCGCCGAGCGCCATGAAGCGTACCGGCGTTCCGTCGGCGAGCTTCAGCGTGACGTCTTCGGGCCCGAAGGCGAACGGCCGCGAGCCTAGGTTCATGACCAGGACCCGAAGCGTTCCGCGCTTCTTCTCGACCTTGAGGCCCGGCGCGATGACGCGGACCAGGCTGGTCGCGGTTCGGCTGTCCACCGCGTGGATGCCGTTGGGCGCGCGGATGATCTTGCCGTCCTTCGGCTGAAGCTCGAGCCGGTAGGTCGCGGCCGCGGCCGGCGAGGCGCCGAGCAAAGCGGCGCAGAGGAGGATAGTCTTCATCGAGTCTCTCCCAGAGTCGGGATGATCCTAGCCCACAGGCTCGTCAATACGGACTTGTAACGACCGGACGCGGGGCGGCTGACAAGCGTGGTTGCACCGCAAGCACGATGTCGCCTAAGCGCCGAGCCTCCTCAGGCGGCGCGCGGAATTTGCTCGGCCCATGGTTCATCAGGACGAAGTGACGGCGTTCATCCGCGCGACCTTCCGCTCGGTCTGGTCGCTCGAGGTCATGCTGCTGCTGAGGCGCGAGGCGCGCAGCATCGTGCCGCAAGAGATCGTCTCCATCCTCCGCGCCAGCGACGGCGTCGTCGCTCAGAGCCTCGACACGCTCATCGCGGCGGGCCTCGTTGCCACCGACGAGAAGGGCGCGGCCTTTTACTGCCCGGCACCGCTCCTCGATCCGCTGGCGGAGGCGGCGGCGGTCTATTATGCCCGGAGCCCGGATGCGGTGCGGCGGATCATCGTCAGCGCGTCCGCGGGCGGCCTCGCCGCCTTTGCCGATGCCTTCAGGCTGAGGAGGGACTGAAGGTGCAAGCGACCCTGCCCGCGATCGTCTATTTCCTCTGCTTCGCGACCAGCCTGGTCTGCGCCTGGCTGCTGGCGAGCAGCTACAAGCGAAGCGGCGCGCGCCTTTTGCTGTGGAGCGCGCTCTGCTTCGCCTTCCTGGCAGCGAACAATCTGCTGGTGATCGTCGACCTTCTGCTCCTGCCGCAAGCGGACTTCAGGCTCGGGCGGCTGCTCCTGTCGCTGGCCGCGGTCGGGGTGCTGCTGTTCGGCTTCATCTGGAACGTCGAGGACGAGGGGCGATGATTCTGTACGATTTCCTCTCCGGCGCGGTGACGTTCGGCTATTTCCTCGCCGGCCTGTTCTTCCTGCGCTTCTGGCGGCGGACCGGAGACGCGCTCTTCCTCTCCTTCGCGCTCGCCTTCGCCCTGCTCGGCGCCGGCCAGGCCCTGCTCACCCTCGCCGAAATGCCGGTGGAGGAAAGGAGCTGGATCTACCTCTTCCGCCTCGCCGCCTTCCTGCTCATCATCGTCGCCATCCTCCGCAAGAACCGGCGCGGCACCGGCGCCTGATCGGACGCGGGTTCAGATTTGAGCGACGTAGAGGACGTAGCCGTCGGGATCGGTCAGCCGGAACTCGCCGCCGGGATTGTAGAAGGGGGTGGCGATCGGCCCCGGCTCGAGCCCGGCCTCGGCGAGCGCGGCATGGGTCGCGGGGATGTCGTCGCAATAGCTGTAGAAGAGGATCGCCTGGTCCGCCGCGACGACCGGCGCGTCCGCCCGGGTCAGCATCAGCTCGGCCTTCTCGGAGCGCAGCCAGGCCCAGTCCGCCGCTCCTTCCGCGGGAAGCCGATTGATCACGGCAAGGCCGAGCTTTTCGTAAAAAGCGATCGACACCGCGACGTCGCGGACGTGCGCCATCGGCACCAGGGATCGTATCGCTTGATTGACCATCCACTCCCCCGCCGTTGCAAGCCGCCGCGCCGACACCATTTGAGACGCGATGAACGATCATAGCAGCTTTGCCGCCCCTTCTCCCCCCATTCCCGCCCCCGCGGAGTCCCGAATGAACGACAGTCTCACGCCCAAGGCGGTGGTGGCCGCACTCGATGCGCATATCGTTGCACAGAACGACGCCAAGCGGGCCGTCGCGGTGGCGCTTCGCAACCGCTGGCGCCGGCAGCGCCTCCCCGACGACCTGCGCGACGAGGTCACGCCGAAGAACATATTGATGATCGGCCCCACCGGCTGCGGCAAGACCGAGATCGCGCGGCGCCTGGCCAAGCTCGCCGACGCGCCCTTCGTCAAGGTCGAGGCGACCAAGTTCACCGAGGTCGGCTATGTCGGCCGCGACGTCGAGCAGATCGCCCGCGACCTGGTCGAGGAAGCGGTCCGGCTGGAGAAGGAGCGGCGCCGCATCGCCGTCCGCGACGCAGCCGAGGAGGCGGCGATGGAGCGGCTGCTCGATGCCCTGACCGGCAAGGGCGCCAGCGAGGCGACCCGCGAGAGCTTCCGCCAGCGCTTCCGCGAAGGCCATCTCGGCGACAGCGAGGTCGAGGTCGAGGTCAACGACACCCCGAACACCCCGTTCGAGGTCCCGGGCATGGGCGGCCAGGTCGGCATGATCAACCTTTCCGACATGATGTCGAAGGCGATGGGCCAGCAGCCGAAGAAGCGCCGGCGTCTGAAGGTGCGCGAGGCGTGGACGCGGCTGGTCGAGGAGGAAGCCGACCGGCGTTTGGACGAGGAGGACGTCAACCGCACCGCTTTGGCCGACGCCGAGGCGAACGGCATCGTCTTCCTCGACGAGATCGACAAGATCGCCGTGTCGGACGTGCGCGGCGGCTCGGTCAGCCGCGAGGGCGTCCAGCGCGACCTGCTGCCTTTGATCGAGGGCACCACCGTCGCGACCAAATACGGGCCGATGAAGACCGACCATATCCTGTTCATCGCGTCCGGCGCGTTCCACGTCGCCAAGCCCTCGGACCTTCTTCCCGAGCTCCAGGGGCGCTTGCCGATCCGCGTCGAACTGAAGGCGCTGACCGAGGCGGATTTCGTCCGGATCCTCTCCGACACGCGGGCCAGCCTCACCGATCAATATGTCGCCCTGATCGCCACCGAAGGCGTCGAGGTCGAGTTCACCGAGGACGGGATCGCCGCCATCGCCCGAATCGCCGCGGAGGTGAACGGCCAGATCGAGAATATCGGCGCCCGGCGGCTGCAGACGGTGATGGAGAAATTGCTCGAAGACGTCAGCTTCGACGCCGAAGAACGCCGCGGCGACAAGGTGACGATCGACGGCGCGTACGTGGAGGCGCAGCTGTCGGAAATCGCGCGGAATACGGATCTGTCGAAATACGTGTTATAGTGCCGAGCCATCGAGGAGGTTTGCCGTGACACCCCAGTCAGCATCGGGCGCGCCACTGCGCATAACCATGGTGATCTTGCTCACCGGGGCGGCCGCCGTCCTGGCTCTGGCGGTTTGGTTGGGTCAGCCTGCTTTAGCCAGCGAACGATCGATATATATGGGTGCTGTGGTCGTGGCCGTCGCCTTGGTCGGGGCTCCTATTTTGGCGTTTTCGCTGGGACAACTTGCCCGCGCGGTGGAAAGCTTGGGAGCCCTTAGGGGCGACTACGAAGTTGCGAAGGCGGTGTCTAAAGAAACCGCCGCCATCGCTCAGCGGATTCAATCGGACGAAGCTGCCGTTACGCAGGGGGAGATGGCTGTTTTCCCCCTGACAGCGCCGACGATCCTGGAAGCGTGGCATGGTGAACCGGAAGGGGGAGTCACGGTAGTCGGCCACGGCCATGGCAAATGACGATCTGAAATCCTTCAGCGACGTGAAGCTCGACCTGGAATTCGAGCGGTTGGACGGGCAACGCGAGGTTCTGCAAGAGGCTATCGACAATCTGGGCCCCGAAATCGCTCGCCTCGAAATCTCGGTAAAGCAGAATGCTGTTATCACGGGAGGTGGCGTACTCCTCACTATCTTCGGCTTGGCAGCCGCCGCGATCACGCCTGTGGCAATCGTCGGGGCGCTTTCGGGGTTCGGTCTGGGTTATTTCGGCGGCAAGGGTTGCGCCGAGGACGCTGCGGGCATTGCCGATTTGCAACGGCGACTGAACCGGGACCGCGAGCGAATGCAGGGAATCGCAGACCGGATGCTCGCGATCGACTCAGAGCGCCGAGGGCGGGCGCCATAGTCGATCTACCTCCCCTCACCGCGAGACTTAGTGGTCCCGGCCCACCCCCGGATCCACCCCGCCGGCGTTGGCGCCGTCATTTTCGACGTCGCCCTCCACCGTGTTGTCGCCTTCGATGAGATCCGCGTCTTCCCCGCCGGTGCGGGCGAAGAGGCCTCCGGACTGGCCGACCCCGGGGTTGCGGTCGAGGTCGTCCTGGAGGTCGACCGGCTGCTCGGAAGGGCTGGGGTGCTTGTTGGACATAGGGCTGCTCCTCTTCTCGAAAGCGCCCAACGCACGGATTTCGCCGCGGTTCGGGCCCGAGAGGCAGGAAGTTCGTTGTGTGAGGTTAATGAAACCGCGGCGGTTCGGGCGCGTTGACCCGCGTAAGTTTCATAACCTGAAGGACCGCCTGTCATGCGTAAAGTCACCCTCGCCATCCTCGCCGCCACCATGGCCATGCCGGTGATTCCCGCCGCCCCCGCCCAGGCCCAGAGCAGCTATCACGGCCGCACCTGGCGCGATTCGCACGGCCGCCTGCGCTGCCGCCGCCCGAACGGGACGGTCGGCCTGATCGTCGGCGGCGCCGCCGGTGCGCTTGCCGGCCATGCCATCGACGGCGGCCGCAACCACACCACCGGCACCGTCCTCGGCGCCGCCGCCGGTGCCCTGCTCGGCCGTGAGGTCGCGCGCAGCTCGAGCAGCCGCCGCTGCCGCTAAGCCTCTGAACTTGATCTAGATTTAGGTGGCGCGCCCCGAAATGGGCGCGCCGCTTTTTTTGTGCGTCCGCGTCGGCCGCGGCGGCGTTCTCGAAAGCTGAGCCATCAGCTTCAAGGGAGCATTGCCGATGCGGATCCACCATTTGAATTGCGGCACCGACTGCCCGTTCGGAGGCGCCTTGTTCGACGGGCGCTCCAAGGGCCTGACCGGCCGCCTCGTCTGCCACTGCCTCCTGGTCGAGAGCGAGGCGGGGCTGGTGCTGATCGACACCGGCTACGGCCTTCGCGACGTCGACCATCCGCACCGCAACCCCAATGCCCGGATCACCCGCACCATGCGGGCGATGCTCAACATCAAGCTTCGCGAGGAGGAGACGGCGATCCGGCAGATCGAGCGCCTCGGCTTCAACCCGGCGGACGTGCGCCACATCGTCCTCACCCATCTCGATTTCGACCATGCCGGCGGGCTCGAGGATTTCCCCAATGCCCTCGTCCATGTGATGGACGAGGAGTTCAGCGCCGCCACCGGCCCCCGCCGCGGCTTCGTTCCCCGCAATCGCTACCGCCCCGCCCAATATGACGAGGTGCGCAACTGGCGGCGTTATTCAGGCCAGGGCGAGGGCTGGTTCGGCTTCCCGGCGGTGCGCGGGCTGGAGGGGCTTCCGCCGGAGATTTTGATGGTGCCGCTGCCCGGCCACACCTGGGGCCATGCCGGGATCGCGATCCAGACGGATAGCGATTGGCTGCTCCACGCCGGAGACGCCTATTTCTACCGGCACGAGGTCAGGCGGCCGGACCGCAAATGCACGCCCGGCCTTCGCGCCTATCAGAATATGATGGAGGTCGACCGCGCCGCCCGCCTCTCCAACCAGGAGCGGCTGCGCAGGCTGTCGCTCGACCCACGCGCGGGCGTGAAGATGATCTGCGCCCACGATCCCGTCGAATATGAGCGGGCGGCGCGGGGGGAGTTGCTCTGACCTCAGGCCGCGCCCGAGCCTCCGCCGCCGCTGCTCGTTCCCGTGCCGGAGCTCCGCTTGGCGCGGGTGCCCGAGCCCGCAGGCTTAGAGCGCGCCGCCGGCTTGGCCTTGGACGCGCCGTTCGTCTTCGAAGCGCTGGTCGATGCGGCGGCGCCGGAAGCCTTGGAGGCGGTGGAGCGCTTGGTG
>Ga0209153_1001075_pt1 | contig 10081 bp, 8 predicted proteins | sample GraSoiAngelo_120_FD_185877 | JGI IMG/M metagenome (GOLD analysis project Ga0209153, IMG submission 185877) | Grasslands soil microbial communities from the Angelo Coastal Reserve, California, USA - 14_0919_09_20cm (SPAdes) (version 2) | ecosystem: Environmental > Terrestrial > Soil > Grasslands ...
CGCACCAGGAATGATGCTCAGTGAAATTCGCCGGATTGTCCGCTCCGTTGATGTTCACATTCCGATCACATATGAAAAGACAATTCGGCAACACATGGCGATTGCGCTTTGGCCGTCATGGATGGGTGCGATATTGCTGGGGAGTCTTGGCTTGCTCGCATTCATCCTTGCATCAATGGGCGTGTATGGAGTGATGGCTTACTCCGTGAGTCAACGCACCCGTGAACTGGGAATTCGGATGGCGCTCGGCGCGCAGACGAGTCAGGTGATTCGACTGGTGTTGCGGCAAGGCATGTTACTTGCGGCGATCGGCCTTGGTTTTGGTTTGTTTGCCGCCTTCGGATCGACTCGCCTCGCCGGATCCCTGCTTTACGGAGTGAATCCGAACGATCCGGCGATTTTTGTCGGTGTGACTTCATTGCTCGCGTTTGCCGCGTTTGCGGCCTGCTATTTCCCAGCCCGGCGCGCGTTGAAAATCGATCCGATCACTGCGCTACGAACTGAATGAAAGAGCCCCCTGATCTCAAGAAATTGACCAACGACTTGGTTTGATGGCCGCTCTGCTTATCCGTGCTATCACTTGCTCAAATCCATCTCATAAACTTCATATGCATCTGCGAAGTCGAGTCTGCCAAAACGTATCGCGACCTCGCTGAGCGTGAACGCGACGAGAAACGCCAGGGCGTCCTGTCGCGCATGGCAGAAGCGTTTGGAGATGACCTGGATCGGCATCATCGTGTGAATAGTTACGGATGCGGTCTCGCTTTCGGCGCGCTCGGTTAAAATGGAATCAGTCAGCAGCGACGCCACCAATAAAATATTTGTTTGCCTTTAGTTCTAAATATTCATGTAATCCCGTTCGACCTATGATAGCGCGCGTAACGGTCGTCTTCACAGTTTATTTGCTCGTTTCATTCACGACGCCCGTAGATGCACAGGCGGGAAGTCGAACTTTGATGCACACTTTCCAAGACCATTCGCGGGTCGTCGCGGTGGGGATCACGGATCTGCCTTCCGGGCCTCAAGGGACCGTCGTATCGGAAGATTCCACGCGCGAAAAGGGTCCCTTTGCAGTTTCGAAAGCGCAGTTTGAGAGCATGTGGACTGCGCTGATGTCAAGCGGCATGAAACAATACACTGAAAAGGAAGTTACGTTATTGACCGCCCTTGTCGGGTACGCCGGTCTTTACGTTTTTTCCGTTCACATGGCCGATGGCACCAAAAAGCACTACGCAGTGCCCAAGGGCAAAGCGTCTCCTGGCGTTGCCGCGCTCGCCGCGCAACTTCGTGGATACGCTGGGAATACCAAATAACTGTGGGTTGGGGTACGACTTTCGAACTGCGGACAACCACTGCTTAGCGGATCACTCCGATTGATTGGTTTTCGAATCGTTTCGTTCACTGAATCGACGATTCAGTTTTCTTCTTGTTTTGCAGGAGCTTGACTGCTATTCGCTGTCGCCGCTGGCGTGCTGGCGAATTTGCTAATTGCCTGTTCGATTGCGTTGGTCAGTCGATCTCGATACTCCGGTGTGTTGAGTTTCTCTTCTTCAATACGGTTGACGATAACTCCGCACTCAAGCAGGACAGCTGGCATTTTCGTCGTCTTTAGTACGACCAAATCGTCGAACGCGTAGATACCCTTTTCCCTGTCGAGAAGAGGTCTATTCTCTTGCTCTGCGTGATGCAAGGTGGGGGTGAGTCCTGTATTTAACAACGCGCTACCTAGCGCCGTCGCGAACCGAGCGCTTTCAGCCGCTTTAGGGTTCTTGCGTGAGATGAATATTGAATAACCGTGAAAGTCGTCACAATACTTCTGAATCTTTCCATCGGTTTCCCACTTTTTGAGATACGTATCTTTGACAGAATCGTGATGAATCGCGAGAAAGAGGTCGGCATTTCGCTCATTAGCCACTGCGGCGCGCTTGATCAGATGAATCTCCTCTCCCTCGGGATTAATGATGAAGGAACGAGTAAAACCAAACGATTGGAGATTCGCGTACAGCTCGGTTACAAGACGGCGATTGAACTGATATTCAGAAACGCCGCGAGCGCTAATTGCACCACCTCTGAGCGGTGAATGGCCTATATCAAGGGCGATCACGAAATCTCCAGGGGCATTCGTTCGCGGAGTTTTCGCAGCAGAGGTTGCCTTGGATACACGCTCCGGCGCTGCTTGCGTTTTCCGACTTTTGGCCAAATCCTCGTCGGACAATGCTTCCTCCGGTTCAACCGCTTCAGGTATCGGGGATTTGTCGAGCCCCGGCCGAGCGTTGGGATGTACTACCTCGCGTTGCGAGATGATCTGCAGCTTCTCGTTTATGCGCCTCAATATCCAATTATTTGTGCTGTGTCCCGACGTTGTCTTTGTATCATTTGCGAGCGAGTAGGACAGATTGAACGTGACAGCGGCACTGCCGTCTTCTTTGGGCGACACGGTAGTCGCCTCAGGTTTGAAGCTCAATATTGGCCAGCGCGCGACGTATTTCTCGAGATCGCTACGTATATAGCTGCGGTCTCGTTGTCCTTCTCCCTCGTAGTCTACCGTCTCCGCAAATTTTGCCACTACCGCCGGGATATCGACGCGCGAGAGTGCTGCGTAATATTCCTTTACGAATTCGGTTCCTTCATCAGCAGAGAGCTTTGTAAGCGGAGCCGCATTCTCCTGGTTCGGCGTTAGGTTGAATTCGGCTGCTCGCGCTCCATAGGAAAACATGCAGATCACCATGCATGAGAGCGTAGCCGCAGCTACGGTGAGGTTTCGCATTGCGCTATTGGCTTTGGTCACACTTTTCATGCGGGGGACTCGCCGAGCGGAACGGACCCCGACAATCTAGCGATTGCGCCGCTGCCGGTCGGTGGAATCGCTATGAACGGTTTCTTTCTCGGAGACTATTTTGAGGGTGCCAGAAGATTTGGACAGTACTAATTCTTCGCTAGTCCGTCCCGTCTTACGTCGATTCGAAGCGATGTCTTGCACCAAAAAACCAGTGTCAAAATAGGCCGTCACGATATCTTGGTGAAGTGAGCGCACTACATGGATATCGCCGATGCTGAATGAGGTGACGGGCCACCGGCGAAAATAGTTGACATAACCATTTCTAATAAATGCCTTGTCGCGTCGTCCGTCCTGTTGGTAATCAACTATATCATCATACTGGGATAACAAGTAATCCAGATCCTTATGTTCAGTAGCGTGGTAGTGGGCGGCTATGAAGGCTTTTACTTCGTCCTCTGTAACGCTGCTGCCGAATGGAGCCGGCTGCGGCGGGGTTGGTGGAGGAGGGACCGCAGCAATGGCCACAAAAGGTGTGGCAGTAGCAAGCGGCGGAACCGCTGCTGCGATGGTGGGCGTAGCAACCAGCCTTTCGACAGCAGCAGGGGCAGGGCTAACTATCGCCATCGACAGCAGTTCTTTAGTAGGCTCGGGCGACGGGCTCGGTTTTTTCTCGGTCGGTTTGAATATCCCCATCTGGTTTAAGGCGACGATCAAACCTGTGAGCGCAGTCAAAATGGTCGCGACGCCTCCCGTGATGGCTGGAAATGTTTGCCACCATTGCTTTGGTTCGTCGCTCATAGGGGAAACTTCAGTTTTACATGTCGACGCCTACAAATGGAACCGAAATGTTAATTGCTATATGGTGATTTCCCGATTCAAGGTCAAGTCTTCAGTAGTCTGAACGCCGCCGTTCAAGGCGACTCAGTTCCTGGCAACGGTGGACATCGATCGAAGTCGCTGCTGACATATGCCGTCAGACGTGTGGCCAGGACGCTGAAGTAAATCGACGGCCCATTTTAAGAGTATGACGACAAGCGCTTGCATAGGCCCCGGCTTTGCATATCGGTGGTAACACTCTCTCAATCCATCTCGCAAACTTCATATGCATCTACGTCTCATAATCTACTTTGTCTCGGCGGCTCTCACGGTGCCGGCTGGGTTCGCTCAAAATGAAAATCAGGCGACTCTAGATCAGTTGGTTTCCAAAAATATTGAAGCAAAGGGCGGAGCCGATGCGCTAAACGCGCTGCAAACCTTGCGCCTGAGCGGCAAGATGTTGGTGCGGCAGGGCCAGATTGAACTGGCCTGTTTGCAAACCAAAAAGCGGCCGGATGAAGTGCGCGACGAAGCGTCTCTTCAGGGAATGACGCAAATCGAAGCGTACGACGGCAAAGAAGGATGGAGAGTGTCGCCATTCTTCGGACGCAAAGATCCAGAGCGCATGTCTGGTGACGACGTCAAGGCGCTGATAGAGGACTCGGAGATCGATGGGCCATTGGTGGATTGGCAGAAGAAAGGCAGCACGGTCGAGTACCTGGGAACTGAGGACGTCGACGGCACGCCCGCGCACAAGCTGAAAGTGGTGCGCAAGAATGGCGATGTGAGTTTTGTTTATCTCGATCCTGATCACTTTCTCGAGATCCGCGTCGTTACAGGGCGAATGAGGCACGGCGCATACGAAGAAGTGGAGACGGATCTGGGGGACTACGAAAAAGCGGGCGGCGTATTTGTTCCAACGTCAATTGAGTCCGGACGCAAGGGCGCACCGGACAAGCAACGAATCATCATCGACAAAGTCGAAGCCAACGTGCCGGTGGACGACGCTATTTTTCATTTCCCCGGCCAAATAAGTCTCCCCCAACCACAGCGCTGACAAATGAGAATATTGAATCACCAAATGCGGTGCGAGAACACTCGTACGCTGCCAAAGCTTTCGCAAAAACGAATCGTAACCTTTTTTGAATTTGCACGCAGCGCTTGTGAAGTACGATGCATACTTGCGTCGCTTTTTCTTTGCGTCGCTCCTGTCTATGCTCAGGAAACGCCTTTTACTTCCTCAACAATCTCCGGCTTGGGCGCGCGTAATATCGGCTCGGCAGCAATGAGCGGTCGTATCGCGGCCATCGCGGGTACACGCGAGCCGTCGGGTAAAATTACACTTTTTGTTAGCGCGGCCAGTGGGGGGATTTGGAAATCTGATGATAGTGGGACGCGATACCGGCCGGTGTTCGACGAACAGCATGTTCAATCGATCGGCGCCATCGCGCTCGATCCAAAAAATTCGAAGAATGTCTGGGTCGGAACTGGTGAATCATGGACGCGCAACAGCGTTTCGATTGGCGATGGAATTTATAGGTCGACCGATGGCGGTGAAACGTGGAAACACGTTGGCCTGGAAAAATCGGAACGCATTGCGCAAGTCGTCGTTGATCCGAGAAATAGCGATACGGTTTTCGCCGCGGTTCCGGGCGCCTTGTGGAGCGATTCGCCCGACCGCGGGCTCTACAAAACGACCGATGGCGGCAAGACGTGGCAGCTAATTCTCAAGGGAGCAAATCTCTCGACCGGATGCACGGATATAAAAATCGATCCAACGAATCCCGACATCATGTTCGCCGCGATGTGGGACTTCCGGCGCAAAGGCTGGGAGTATCGCTCCGGCGGGGACAGTCCGACCGCCCCCTCGGCCAGCGGATTGTTTCGTTCCACTGACGGAGGAACCACGTGGACAGAAATCACGCCCGAGACGAATCAGGGTTTTCCAAAAAAGCCGTACGGTCGGCTCGCAGTAGCAATCGCTCCTTCAAACGCGCAACGCGTTTATGCATTCGTCGAATCGCCAGAGAGCGCGTTGTTCGTTTCAGATGACGGCGGAACGACTTGGGACAAGCGCGACAAAAGCCAGTGGATGGTGTGGCGCCCGTTCTACTTTGCGAATCTAATTGTCGATCCCAAAAATCCAGACCGCCTCTTCAAGACCGATGGGTCACTAATTGTCAGCGATGACGGCGGCAAAAGTTTTGCGGTGGTAGGCGGTTTTCAAGGTGCGCACGGGGATGCGCACGACGTCTGGATCGATCCAACCAACACGCAAGTCGTGTTTGTGGGAGACGACGGCGGAATGTGGTACTCGTATAACGGCGGCAGCAAATGGTGGAAAGGCGAAAACCTGCCCGTCTCCCAGTTTTATCATGTTAGCCTCGACGACAACGACCCGTATCGCGTTTACGGCGGGTTGCAGGACAACAGTTCGTGGGTGGGTGACTCGCAATATCCGGGTGGTATCACCAATCATCGTTGGGAAAATATGTACGGCGGCGATGGTTTTTGGATGTTCCCCGATCCGGCTGATCCCAATTACCTCTATGCCGAATACCAGGGCGGCGAGATCGGGCGGGTGAATCGTTACACGCACGAAGCTCGCAACATCAAACCGCGACCGAATTACAAGGAGAAGCTACGGTTCAATTGGAACACGCCAATTGCGCTCTCGCCTAACGAGAAAGGGACGATTTACATTGGCGCGCAATTTCTCTTTCGCTCACGCGACCACGGTCAGAACTGGGAACGGATTTCGCCAGATTTGACCACGAACGATCCGCAAAAGCAGAAGCAGGAGCAATCCGGCGGCGTCACGGTGGACAATTCGTCGGCGGAAATGCACACCACCATTTACTCCATTAGCGAATCGCCCAAACAGAAAGGGCTGATCTGGGTCGGCACGGATGACGGCAACCTTCAACTGACGCGTGATGGCGGGAAGACGTGGACCAATGTCGTCGGCAATGTTCCCGGTTTGCCAAAAAATTCATGGGTCAATTGGGTGCAGGCGAGCAACTTCAACGGCGGAACCGCTTATGCCGCGTTTGATCGACACACTTTTGGCGACATGGCGCCGTATGTTTTCAAGACGACTGATTACGGCAAAACCTGGGGGCCGCTCGCGTCCGCGCAGGACCCGAAAGGTGTTCGTGGATACGCTCACGTGATCAAGGAAGATTTGGTCAAACCCGATCTTCTCTTTTTAGGAACCGAGTTTGGCCTTTGGGCTTCGATCGATGGCGGAAAAAGCTGGGCGCAATTTAAGGGCAACCATTTTCCTGCTGTTGCCGTTCGCGATCTCGCAGTGCAGCCCCGCGACAATGATCTCGTCCTGGCGACGCACGGTCGCGGGATCTGGATCGTGGACGACATCACCCCACTGCGCGCTTTGACGCCGGATTTGTTGAAGCAGGATGTCGCGTTCGTTTCAGCGCGCCCCGTGCAGCAGCGGATCGAAGGCCAGGGCGGTTGGGCCAATGGCGACGCGGTTTTCGTCGGTGACAACCCGCCTGACGCCGCCGTGATCAATTATTACCAGCGCGAGCGGCATCTGTTTGGAAAAATGAAATTGGAAATCCTGGATTCTTCCGGACGCGTCATTGATGAATTGCCGGCCAGCAAACGGCCCGGCCTGAACCGAGTGACATGGACAATGCGCGCAAAGCCGCCGCGAGTGCCGCCCGCCGCACAGATTGCTCAAGCCGGAACGCGCGGGCCGCGCCTGGTGCCCGGCGTGTACACTGTGCGTCTCACCAAGGCAGGCAAAGTTTACGACACGAAATTGACAGTCGGTCTTGATCACCGCGCAAAATTTAGCGCCGCAGATCGCAAAGCGCAGTTCGACGCGGCGATGCGCGTTCATGGATTGTTCGGTGATGAAAGCGCGCTGATGGAACGGATAGTCGCGTTGCGAAGGGCACTGGCTCAAAGTGGCGCTTCCTTGCCCGAAGGCGATCCGCTTCGTAAAAACATTTCCGATTTCGACGGCAAAGTCGACGGTGTGCGAAAGAAAATTGTCGCGACAACTGAAGGCGGCGCGATCACCGGTGAGGAACGGTTGCGCGAGCACACCGACCAGCTTTATGGCGCGATCCTCAGTTACGAAGGAAAACCTGGCGGTTATCAGATCACTTACATCGACACGCTCAAGCGCGAGCTCGCCGACGCGACGAAAGAATTCGACGGGTTGGTCGCGAAAGATCTGCCCGCGTTAAACGATTCGCTGAAATCCAAAGGCCAGCAGCCAATTACCGCGCCGCCAACGAAAGTCGGCGCAACCGATTCCACAGGTGGCTCCGGCGTGGCGCCGGCGATCACAGGTTCACTTCCCGCTGATTTCCGTCTTTGCCCGTAAGACCGCGGTGGATGCTCTGTTAGAGCATCCGCAACGCTTACTTCGAAGTCTTAGGCCGAGGTAACGACCATGTTACTCTGGCCATCGTTTTGCTCAGCAACCGTGGCCGCTGCCATGGTGTCCAATGATTAGAAAGGTGAAATATATATGAAAATGAAACGCATACTTCTCTTAGCCTTCGCAGCAGCTCTAGGCTTGGCTACGGCCCCTGCTTCTGCGGCCACAGCTACCGCACCAGTAATGGCGCGATCTACGATGACGCGGCCAACACCGCGTCTTACGTCCAGGACGATGATGGGCACAGGGCATTTCCGTCGCTTCCCTAATCGGAGGTTCATCTTCATCGACGCCTTTGGTTTTCCCGCCTTTTATCCGCATCCGTACAACGGCTACTACTATCCGTATTCTGACACCGATTACGGATATGATAATGTGCGCCTGGTTGTAGAGGTACAGCGCCGGCTTGCGCGCGCTGGCTACTATCACGGACCGATTGATGGGATCCTGGGGCCGCAAACGCTCCGATCAATTCGGGCTTACGAACGCGACAATAATATGCCTGCGTACGGCGTACTCGACCGGCCGCTTCTCAGATCGATGAGTCTCGGCTAATTCGTTGAGGGCAGCCACCATCCGACCGGGGCGGGCGACAGGTTCGGTTGCAACCCGGTCGAATACGTCGTCAGCACGGCAAAAAGCCCTTGCCCGGCGGCCCTGCAGTGCCGGGCCATGCAAAGGTATTGCAGTGCCAACATTCAATTGGTTATGCGGAGGGCTCGGAGTTAACATCTCGCTAAGAAATGGAGTGCAAGCGTGCTGTTGCCGTTGTTTTTCATCACATTGGTCCTTATCACCATGCGCGGCTGAATGCGGCGGCCGACAGAGTGTCGGTGACCGGTATTGAGTGGTCAGCCAAAGGATATGATCGGTGGGGCGCACCTGACTCGCCTCCGCGCTATCAAAAAGTTTCTCTCTTTTCGGAAGCGACAGACTACTACCCGAGAAAGGCCGAGCTTCGGCGAGCGTTTTGGTCGGCTTTGGAACAAGCGAATCCGGAGGTAGTGGCAGTCAACGGCTGGAACAATTTCGGATCGCTCGCTGCCGCGAAGTGTTGCGTGGAGCGAGGAGTACCCATGGTTGTGATGTCGGAGAGCGCTCGCGACGATGAACCTCGTACTTGGTGGAAGGAAACGATCAAGAGACAGATTGTCGGTCTTTACTCTGCCGCGCTCATCGGCGGTCAGCGTCATGTTGAGTATCTCGTTGAACTTGGAATGCCGCGGGAGCGGATTTTCACCGGATACGATGTGGTCGATAACGCCTATTTCCGCCGAAGAGCGGAAGAGGTCAGAAGTCAGAAGTCAGAAGTCAGACAGAAGTATGGGCTGCCGGAGAATTACTTTCTTGCTTCAGCGCGATTCATCGAGAAGAAGAATTTGCCCAGGCTGATCAAGGCCTATGCGAAATACCGGCAGAGGTCATCCGCCTTCGCGGCTACGGCGGACAGGGAGGTCGGGCGTCAGAGGTCAGAAGTCAGCAATGGGAACGCGCCGTGGGATCTCGTGCTCTTGGGTGATGGCCCGCTCCGCGAAGCTCTCAACTCTCAACTCTCAACTCTCAACTTGCATCGGCACGTGCATCTTCCCGGTTTCAAACAATACGAGGAATTACCGGTTTACTACGCATTGGCCAAGGCGTTCGTTCATCCCAGCACGACTGAGCAATGGGGCTTGGTTGTAAATGAAGCCATTGCGTCAGGACTCCCAGTGATTGTGTCGGAGCGCTGCGGATGCGTGCCGGAACTGGTTGGAGATAATGGATTCACTTTCGATCCACTAAACGAGGATGAGTTGACCGCGCGATTATTGGATATGACGTCGCTGTCGGATGACGAACGGAGACGCCTCGAAGATGCAAGCTACAGAATCGCGGCGAACGTTGCGCCGGAGCGGTTCGGCGAAGCCTTAGAGCAAGCCGCGCAACTGGCGCTGAGCGACTCACGAAAGACCTCGCTGCTCAGTCGCATGTTGATAAAATCACTGTAGAAAACGCGGCCTCCGCGCACAGCTCCAACAAACATTGTGAGTGCGGCCGACAGTTATTTCTACTCCTAACCCACATGAGAG